>Ga0316626_10001651_pt1 | contig 10098 bp, 6 predicted proteins | sample OWC_Aug_T1_C1_D5_FD_207656 | JGI IMG/M metagenome (GOLD analysis project Ga0316626, IMG submission 207656) | Wetland soil microbial communities from Old Woman Creek delta, Ohio, United States - OWC_Aug_T1_C1_D5_A | ecosystem: Environmental > Terrestrial > Soil > Wetlands | place: USA: Ohio...
TCCAGTGCCAAGCGCCCCGTCGCGACTCGAACTCCACACCAGCGCCGCACCCAGGTTGCTATCGAAATCGTCGGTCACCGTCGCCGAAAGCCCAAGGGTGCTTCCCGCCGGCACCGAAGTCCCGTTGACAGGCGCCGTGATGGTCACCGCAGGGGCCACGTTCGGTGTCCGTACACGGACAGCGATCGCCGCCTGCCCCGCGAGACCGTCCGAGTCAGTCACCGCTGCCGTGACCGTGTGCTGCCCAATACTCAGCGTACCAACCGTGATGCTCGCGCCCGTGCCCAGTGCCCCCTCACGGTCAGATCTCCACGCCAACTGGGAGCTTAGATTCCCATCCTCGGGATCCGTCGCCGTGCCACTCAAGCCCAGCGGCAGCTGGTCCGTGAACACCACCGCCCCGTTTGCCGGCGCCGTGATCCTCACCGACGGCGGGTTGCCGGCAAGCACCAACAGAAGCTTCGGCGTCCCCGCTTCCTTCGACCGGTACTTCACCCCGTCGGCGGAAACACCCACCAGGGCAAAGTTGTAGATCCCGTCCCCGGTGACTACCCCGGTCACATCGAAGTTGACGATGACACCCGGCCCGACCGCCCCCGCCGTGCCGAGCGCAGGCCCATCCACGGTCGGGCGTGTATCGTACGTGAGCGTCCCTTCCTCCCAGCTCGTGTCGGTGATCGTGTGGAGGGTTCCACCACTTTCGCTGCTTGCACCTGGGTCCGCGTCCGCATCCATCCGAAGGATCGCCTGCGTCACCGTCCGGCTGCCCACACCGCTCACGGCGAAGCGCAGGTAGGTGGTACGCTCCGAATCTACATCCACCCGCAATAGCGTGCTCGACCCGTAGTTCTCCGTCGGCCGCTTTTCATCCACATAGGTGTCCGCAACCGGGATGAACTCCAGAGTGTCCGGGGGAACGACGTTGAAGCTCACCGCCGCGGACCCCTCCAGACCACCACTGTCGGTCACACTCGCCGTGACCTCGTGCGCCCCCTGGCTCAACGTCCTCGTGAGGCTCCCGCCCTGCCCGATCGGGCCATCCTGGTCTGACGTCCAGGAAAGGCTCCCGGTCAGCGTGCCGTCGTCGAGATCCGTAGCCGTGCCGGTGAACGGCACCGCCTGCGTCGTGGTGAATGTCTGACCGTCCAGGGGTGAGGTGATGGAGACCAGCGGCTCCGTGTTACCCGCAGGGGGACTCACGACGGTGATCCCGATCTCGTCCGAGCCGCTGAACTGGTCGCTGTCGGTGACAAATGCGGTCACCACGTGACTGCCTTCGCTCAGCGCCGACGAAATGATCCCTCCGGTGCCGAGACTGCCGTCCAGATCCGACGTCCACTCCACGGCACCTTCCAGACCCTGGTCCACGTCATCTACGACCGTCGCCTGGAGCGGAACCGGATCTCCCACGAAGAAGGTAGAGCCGCCGGGCGGCTCAACTATGGTGACGGTCGGATTCGGACCGCTTGCCACCACCAGCACCAGCTCCGGTGCATGCCCTCCCGCCGCCGCTGTCGACACGTAGGAGATCCCGTCACTGGAGCTGCTGTCGATCGCAACGCCATAGACCCCGTCGCCCAAGATCGCCCCGTCCAGGTTGAACTCCACGATGCTTCCCACCGTGACCGCACCGAGCGTGTGCAGGCCAGGGCCACCCACCGATGGCCGCGTGTTGAAGGTCACCGTGGATTCATCCCACCCCGTCTCGGTCATCTTATGGACCGTGCCACCCACGGAACTCGAAGTCGTCGCCTCCAGGCGCAGGCGAGCGCTCTCCACCGGGCGGCCATCCACCCCCGTCACGGCAAAGCGCAGATAGGCGATGCGCGTCGGGCTGTCATCGATACGCAGCCGGCTGTCGGTGTTATAGTTGGAGCTGGGAGCCGAGCTATCGACGTAGGTGTCGGCGATCGCCACGAACGTCAGGGTCTCGGTGGCCGGGTCTTGCGCCCCGCCGCGGTGCGACGGGAAGGCCACCATCAACAGGAATGCAAGGACGAGGAGCCCGAGCGCGCCTAGCGCATAGCGGTGTCGCAGCCTTCTCATGACCGTCGCAACCCCATCATGCAGACACCTTTTCTGATTACGCAGAAATCACTCCCGGTCATGCAGAAATCACTTGCGGTTACGCAGAGATCACCTCCGGTTACGCAGACACCACTTCGGGTTACACAGAAATCATTGCCACTCATGCAGAAATGACTTCCGGGAACCGATCGCGGGAATAGAGCCTGATCACGTGCTCCGTCATCGAATCCACTACGGCCTTGATGTCCCCATCGGCGGGAACGGCGTGGAAATCTTCCACCCAGTTCTGCAGTTCACGGAAGCACTGGATCTGCCGCGCTGTTTCGGCAGCGGTCAGCTCGTTCTTGCGTGCAGCTATCAGCGCTGGATCGGCTTCCAGGGAAAAGATGATCGAGGGCTTGGGAATCAGGTGCATGACGAGCGCTTCCAGCCAAGGCTTACGGACCAGGGGATTTGGATAGGTACGCAGGTCGTAGAAATACCGGTCGAGGACGACCACCTCGCCTCGCGCGAGGCGAGGCCGCACGTTGACGAGGTAGCGAAGCCATTTGTCGGCCAGGATGTGCACGAGGCCCCGAAGACGCTGACGGCGATCCACGTCCTTGATCGGCTTGACACTGCCTTGCTTGCCGAACCGCTTGCGAAGCTTCTGGCTAAGGCGACGCGTGGGCAGCAGCGGCTTCTGTGCCCCGAGATACACGGGCGAGGCGGGGACGTGGGTCACCTCGAAGCGACGACAGACGAGATCCGATAGCGTCGTCTTGCCCGAGCCGTCCGGCCCGACGAGAACGACCAGGACTCCCCGCGGCCGAATCCAACCGGAGACACGGTCCCAGGCTGCCCCGGCGCGAGCAAAGACATAGGTGCCAAGCGTGAACGGGTTGCGGACGGTACGAGCCCACAGTACGCGGCGCCGAAGCTCGATTACTGACTCGGGCTTCCCGGACACCAGAGCGTCAGCAAGGCAGGTCGCAATGGCGGGGCCCACGATAGTCCGGGCCGCGCGCATGAATTCATCCCCATCTCCCGTGCGGATCTCGAGCAGGCGCTCGCGGTACGAGGGCCGCACCTCCCCCTTGTCGATGATGCAGTGCAGCAGCGTTGTGAGGCTCTCGATCGCAGGAGACACGACGTAGAAGGACCCGTGACGCCGGCGCGACGCAATCGCCATCTCCCCGGGCATGTAGATGAAACCCTGGTGAACAACGTCGGTGCGTACGTCCAGGTAGACACCACGCTCGACACCATCTACGGGCGCGGGCAGGAGACGATAGCTCAGATGAGTGCTGCGCTTGCGGAGCCCCTGGCAGTACAGTCTCATCTCGCGGGCGAGGCGCCGGATGATCTTGTGACTTGTCTGCACGTCGTCCGCGTGCACGACGAGATCGATGTCCTTGCCAAAATCTTCCGGCCACTGAATGTAATTTCGTAGCACCACGTAGCGCACGCGCTCTCGCTCGTAGGCGGCGAAGAGCATCGTGAGGAACCGCCCTGTGAGCGAATCCTCCCAGCCAACCTCGGCGGTGTGTGCGAGCCTTGCTGCGGTGTACGTTCCGTTGCCGTTGAACATTACAGTACCCTCCTAATGCTATCGATCACGGTGTGCAGGTTCTCATCGAGCCAGGACGGCGATCGGACGAGCCAGCTGTCGCGCCGCAGGCGCAAGTGGTTGAGCCAGCAGCACAGGGCAAGGGCCCGGTACAGCCGCTCGTCAACGCCGAGTGTTCGCATCTCGCGTTCGAGCAGCTCCGCCTCGAGGGGTGGGAGCTTTCGCTCGAGAATCGAGCGGACGAAGAGCGTCCCGAAAGCAAAACCCTGCTGGCGGATGGGACGGCGTGCCAGCAGGACCATGAAATCGATCAGTGGCAGACCCAGGGGTTCGAACACCTCGAAATCGAGGATGCCAGTGACGGAGTCGTCGGGTCCGTACAAGAGATTCGCGAAATCGTAATCCCCGTGATACCAGCCGAGCGGAAGCGTGGTGCCGACGAGCGCCGACCGCAGCACGCTCTCGATCGTTTCGAGCGCGCTGCGACTCTCGCCATGGACGATCTGCCGCAGCTCTTCGAGCCAGGCGCCACACACACGCCGGAACTCGGCCTCCTGGATACAGGTCGGCTGCTCGGTGGAACGTCTGAGCTGCCGTAGCACCTCGGCAGCATTGACGATCGCGCGGTCGAAGCGGCGCTCAGGCCGGGAGTAGTACAGACGGCCGACTTCCCCCGATAGTGTCGTCTCGGCAAAGAATCCCTGCCCCTCGAATTGCCCCTGGGCAAGCGGCGCAGGAAACAGTCGTCGCACGCTAACGGGGATGCGCTCGTCCCGGGCCAGCATCTCGATCGTGCGATGCTGGCGCCTGCAGCTCGCCTCCGCCGACGCGGCGAGGGGAACACGAACCATCATCCCACCGACCGCTGGATCGCCTCCCGCGAGCACTACCGCCCCTTTCGCGCGGACGTAGTAACGAGAGAGCCGGCAGGCCTGCGGCGGCACGTGAGCCACATCACCCACGTGGCGAAGAAGCCGCTCGGCGAACGATGACGGCGTGGGGTCGACGGAGAGTACCGCAGTCAGTCCAGGCAGAAACGGGTAGATCCGCCGCTCGATATCGCCGTTCTGGTTCCACCTGTCCCAGAGCTTCACGAGCGGACGGAGCACGCGGCCACGAGTGCGGTACGGATCGGCACAGAAGTTCATCCGGTCGGTCCGCCCGACGTCGATGATCTGGTGGAACTTGTGCCGGAACGGAAACGGTGTGAAGAGCTCGCAGCCTTCAAGACCCGCATCGGACGCCGCCTTGCGTAGCGTTTTACCCGAAAAGCTCGTACCGGCTGCGCGCCGCGAGCCCAGCACTCTGGAGAGGCCGTAGCGGTTGTCGGTACCCAGGTAGATCTGACCGGAGGGCCGGATGACACGACGAAGTTCCCCGAGCAGGTCGCCGCCACACGTCGTGGGAAGCGGCCGATTTCCACCGACCGCCTCGAACCACTCGGCGAGTCCCGGAACGACCACCAGATCCACGCTCCCGCGGGCGAGCGGCAGGTGCAACGGATCGCTCACGCGGGCAAAGGTCAGATTATCGAGGCCCGCGCCCAGCGACTGCTGCCGCACCAGCTCCAGTCGCTCGACGGACCCGTCGAGCACCACGACATGGGCGCAGCTCTGGGCGAGCGAGAGCGGCGCCGCACCTAAGCTCGGCCCGAGGAAGCATACTCGTGACGCCCGGCGTAGGTCGATGAGAAGCTTCCACCCTGCGCTCGCCGGGTCGACCAGGTCCTGGAGGGTGTCCTCCCAGTTCTCTCGCGTCACCATCGCTCGCGCCCGCGCCCAGCGCGAGCGTGTGGGCTCCGGCAACCCCCCCAGGAGCACCTCGTTGGCAAAACGCGCCCGCGCTTCCTCCCACCCATGCGCAGCCGCGTCTCCGGCGAGCCGCCGCATCCTCTCCGTGAAAACCGTCTCAGCAGAACCGTTCGATCCGTTCACAACGAAGGGCGGACCCAGGAGGACGACTCCCCCATCGTAGGCGTATCGTACCGTGCACTCCCGGCACTCCACGCCACCCGAGCCGTCGGAAAGCGGGCCCAAGCAGATGGGGCAGGTGAGCAGATTCCTGGCGTCGCTCTTCCGTGTGCTAAGCAGCATCGGGGCTGTACTCCTTTATCCCCATCGACTGACCACGCCTGACACCAGCACTAGAAACAAAGAGTCCCACTTCTCGAACCCACGTCCCCCGCTCGATCAGGCAACGGTAGACTAACGCCTCCTGCTGTCGCGGGGAGCATAGACAGCAAAGGCGCAGGTCCGTGCGGCTTCGACCAGGCAGATGCCCTAGCGTTTCCCGCTCCATGGGCGCTCTCCCCGTCGCACACCTAAGGCGCGCGGCCCGACGAGAGGAAAGGAAGCACTCGCCATGCCAACACCGCCCGTCAACGGCGACTCCCCGGCAACCTGAGAAAGGCCGTGCAAGTGGCCGCACGAATTGACAAGTGCGAACTCGAAGCTCCAAAGCCTGCAGCGTGCGAACCCGCAGCCAATTGCGGATGTGCCATTCCATGCCGCACACGGCACGAAATCGACATCCCGACAGCGGATGAGCAAGGAGCGAAGAACTAATCGAGCTACGTAGCAAGATGCTTGTACCCTGCCTACTCATCTGCGGTCCCGACTGACCAGGTCTCACGTCGTTCCATGCGGCCAGGGCGCCAAATGTCTGTCGGATCGCACCCAAGCGTGGCGCCCAGTGACACAGACGCACTGGGGATCATGTCGAGGACGGCCGACCGAGCACGGCCCGACACGGCGTGCGATCGGCACTTACTGCGGAAACCTCATTGAGTATTCCGACCAGCGCCGCTACAGACTCGCGTCCTCACGAGTTCGCCTCATTCCGCATGGCACCCGCCGCCCGCTACTCCAGACCGGGCCAGCTGATCAGCGTCTTGTTGGCCTCGCGCTTGGTCCACGCATGGTAGAGTGCGTGGTTGAGATCATCTGCGGAGCGGGCCGGCAACGGGGTCGGACTCATGACGATCTCGACCATCCGCTGCACCTCGGGGTTCTTGAACCCTTCGAGCACCTGCTCGAAATGGCGCACCAGACTGCGGTTGGAGCCTATGAACGAAAGACCCTTGCCTATGACCTCCCGGGTGTTGAGGGCCACCGCCCTCTCCGAGGGTCCGAAGAGAATCGCCGTTCCCCCTGGCCGCAGGCAGTCGATGGCCTGGGCCAGAGTTTCCGCGTTGGCGTCACCACCAACACACTCGAACGCGATGCCCACGTTCGAGCGAAGCGGCCCGAAGCTGCGCGCATCGGAAGCGTCAAGCGCGGTTCCGATCAGCTTGAGAACTTGCCGCCGGTTCTCCCAGTCGTGACCGGTCATCCAGATCGCCTCGCGCGGCACGCCGTAGAATCCGACGAGACAGACCGCAACGAGTTGACCAATCGGGCCGTTGCCCAGAATCAGGAAGCATCGCTCCTGCTCGATGGGCGCCTTCTCGCATCCCGCAACGATCGTCGTGAGCGGCTCGGCCAGGGCAGCCACGTGATCGGGCACCTCCGGAGCAACAGGCAGCAGGAGGGGTCCCGGGTGGCGGAAAACACTCTGGGCGAGTCCGTCGGTATTACTCGAGAGGTATAGATTGTGGAGGCAGTAGTTCTCGCCGGCTCCGCCTGGCCGGCACGCCGGGCATGCCTCCTCCTTGGATGGGTAGAGATCGGGATAGGCATAGTAGCAGGGAATGTTCGGCACGACGGCGACGCGTGTGCCCGGCCTGAGATGGGAGGCTGCCGGGCCCGTCTCCACCACCTCCGCGACTCCCTCGTGCAGCAGCGCGAGCGGCAGCTTGCGGGAGAGTGCCCGTCGATCGCGGGCTCCCGCGTACAGCTTCAGATCCGAGGCGCAGACACTCGTGAGGCGCGGCCGCGCGAGGACGTCGTCGGGTCGTTGACGCCGGATCTCCTGCTCCACAGCCTCGATCCGGAACGGCTGCGTCAGTCGATAGGCAACACTGTGATTCCAGTGGCTCATTACCACGTGCCTTCTTCGGCTTCCCTCCGCTGCTGCTCGACGAGAGCACTTGCGAATAGGAAATCCTCGTAGGTTGTTATCTTGAAGTTCGTGTACGATCCCTCGACCACACCGATGCGACCCCCTATCCTGAGAACCAGCTGCGCGTCGTCGCTCGCGTCGGTCAGCCCGTCGAGCTCGGCTCGCCGGTGTGCCTCCATGAGGATCTCGTAACGGAACGCCTGGGGCGCCTGGCCATTGTAAAAATACGTCCGGTCGGGGATGCGCTCGATGAAGCCGTCGCGACTCTCGACGATGGTATCGAGGGTCCGCACCATCACGTTCGCGCCGCCTACCTTGCGAGCCAGTTCCACCGCCTCCATGATCACCCGGGCACTCGTGAAGGGACGCACGCCGTCCTGCATGACGATGATCTCGCACGGCTCCGCGCTCGCCAGCCCCGCGGCCGCAGAAGCCTGACGGGTCTGGCCACCCGGCACGATCCGTCGGACTTTGAAGAACCCATAGGTGTCGACGATGTCGTAGTAGAGCTGCTCATAGCGCCGGTTGATCACGAGGACGATGTCGTCGATCAGGGAAAGGTTCTGATAGGTCTCGATTACATATGCGAGAATCGGCTTGCCCTTCACCTGGACGAACTGCTTGGGGAAGAAACTGCCGGTGAACCGACTGCCGCTGCCCCCGGCGACGATGATCGCTCTTACGCCCGCCGGCGCCGCGGCGGTAGCCCGTGTAATTCCCCGTGTACCTTCAAGCGTTACAGCAGACGCCCCGGGGCCCTCGGCAACAGCGTGCGTCGAAAATGCCTTGCCGGTTTCAGCCGATCCGTTCGAACTGTCCAGGTCGCTTCGGGTTTTCATCGATGTGTCCTTCCTTAATAAGAGTCACAGAAGCTGCTGGCGCCTCGGAATGGAGCCTCGGTTATAGATGTAGAGGAAGCGAGCCAATGCCCCGAGCAGCATCATCGGCGCATAGGCCAAGAGAACGGCGCCCCGGAAGCTGCCAATCGCTTCGAAAGGAAACGCCACGGTCGCGTCGAGGAGTGCGGCTACGACCGTACACGTGAGAAATGCCGTGATCCCGCGTGCCATTACCACCAGCAGCTTGAATCGACCGAGCCACAGCCTCGCCGGCGAGCGATTCGGCGCCTCCACGTACCGGTCCTCGATTTCGGCCGCGCCGGCGTTCGCACGGTGCCAGCAGTCCACGGCCTCCTTGTCCAGGAGGAGCCCGAAGGTTGCGACGAAGGCCACGATGAGAGCCATCGGATCGCCAAGCTGACGGTAAACGGCGAAGCCCGAGCAGAAGACGAGGAGCGGGAACGTGACCCGGTCGGTGATGAGATCGAAGTACGCACCGCTGACGCTCGTCGTTCCACGGCAGCGCGCAACCTCTCCGTCGACGTAATCGAGCATCACGTGCACGTTAAAAGCGAGCAGGCCGACGGCGACTATGAGCGGATCGATGGAAGCGAAAGCAGCAACAGCAGCCAGTCCAACCACGAAGCTCACTAGTGTAATCTGATCCGGTTTCAGATTGGTATGAGCAACGATCCACCGGGTTACTCGGACGGACAGTCTCGGCATGAGTAGTCGCATCTGCACGCCGGCGCGAAAGTCTTCCCGCTTGGCAGCTCGTTTGACTTCTTCCAGGGTCAGTTCCATTCCTTAGTCCTCCAGTCAGGCCGTACGCACTTGGAGTGTCGATGATCCCGATACCGGCGCTCGACCGTTGCCGCGTGAATTCCACTCCGCGACCCGTCGGCCGAGCACCTCGGCTGCCCGCCGCAGGCGCGCCCGCTCCTCGTGTGTGATCAGTCGCTCCCCTGCACTAGGCGTGGCTAACAAGACGCCCCACACAACGTCACCGCACCGGACAGGTAGCGCTAGAACGTCCTCGGCCTGTGGTGCCGTGGACGCGGTCGGTCGCCAGCGACCGCCCTCGCGCCGCAACACGGTTGGCGCGTGCCCGCTAATTGCTCCATCTCCATTCGCCGAGCCGTGCCCGTTCGCGCGTGAGTGTCCGTTCACGCGAGCGTGCCCGTTCACCCGCCCGTGCCCGTTCACCCGCCCGTGCCCGCTCACGCTTCCCTTCCCGTTAGCGTTTCCTTTCCCGTTAACGTGCGGTGCAGGTTCCGCGTCGTCTCCCCACGTCTCACGCAAGCAGGCCGTCAGAGAGCGTGAACCGTTCGAGCGTGCCTCCGGGATGCGCCGCCACGTGTAGATCTCCGGCTTTTCACTGTTGGCTCCGTTGACCTCGCCGCTCTCAACTGAGAGCACGCAGCCGTCCAGTCCAATTTCGCGGAACACTTCCCCCAAGACTGTCCAGGCGGCGGGGACGTCCTCGGCAGCACGAAGCTGGTCGACCAGCTCGTCGTGGGAGACGAACCTCTCCACGTAGCGGTGCACCTTGACGCCATGCTGTCTGCAGACTGCTCGCACCCAGAGGAGTGCCTCGCCTCTGAGCGCTGGATCGGCGATCACCAGATGTGTCACTCGCCGCTCGCGGATGATCGTGGGAAGTGTGTCGAGTGTTCCGAGGAC
>Ga0316626_10001652_pt1 | contig 10097 bp, 11 predicted proteins | sample OWC_Aug_T1_C1_D5_FD_207656 | JGI IMG/M metagenome (GOLD analysis project Ga0316626, IMG submission 207656) | Wetland soil microbial communities from Old Woman Creek delta, Ohio, United States - OWC_Aug_T1_C1_D5_A | ecosystem: Environmental > Terrestrial > Soil > Wetlands | place: USA: Ohio...
GGTCCTCGAGCGCGGCGACGGCCCGCGCCTCGGTTGCCAGCACCTGGCGTCCGCGGGCAATCAATGGGTCTGCGGCAGACATGAGGGAGTTTTGAGCGGACATGCGGATAGCAGATAGCGGATCGCGGATCGTGAAGAACGGCGTGGCGGCGTCCGGCGCAGTGTACTACCGACCGGCGTCTGCAGCCCGCGGCCTGCTGCGCATGGTCCGCGGCCCGTCCTGGCGCCCGACGGGTTAAACTGCCGGTCCCTTACTGCAGCCCGCGAGCCCGCCCATGACCGCCGACGAGGTGACGCAACTGATCCGTTCGGGCCTGCCCGACGCCGAGGTCCGGGTTGCGACCGAGGACGACACGCATTTCGACGCGATCGTCGTCGCGCGCCAGTTCGAGGGCAAGCGGCCGCTGCAGCGCCACCAGCTCGTCTACGCCGGGCTTGGCGCGCGCATGGGCCGCGAGGTCCACGCGCTCTCGATCCAGGCGTTCACGCCGGACGAGTGGCGCGTCGCGTCCGGCGGCACCTGAGCCGGGGCGGGCGCATGGACAAGCTGCAGATCCGGGGTGGCGTGCCGCTCGACGGTGAGGTGCGCATCTCCGGGGCAAAGAATGCCGCGCTGCCGATCCTCGCCGGCGCGCTGCTGGCCGACGGGCCGGTCACGATCGGCAACGTGCCGCACCTGCGCGACGTGACGACCATGATCGAGTTGCTCGGGCGCATGGGGGCGAGCGTCACGATCGACGAGCGGATGCGCATCGAGGTCGATCCGCGCACGACGCGGGAGACCTTCGCCCCTTACGACCTGGTCAAGACGATGCGGGCCGCGATCCTGGTGCTCGGGCCGCTCGTGGCCCGCTACGGGTCGGCGGACGTGTCGCTGCCGGGTGGCTGCGCGATCGGCGCGCGTCCGGTCAACATCCACGTTGCAGGACTGCAGGCGATGGGCGCCGACGTGCACATCGAGAACGGCTACATCAAGGCCCGGGCTGGACGCCTGAAGGGTGCCCGGATCGTGCTGGAAACCGTCACGGTCACCGGTACCGAGAACCTGATGATGGCCGCCACTCTGGCCGAGGGTCGCACGATCCTCGAGAACGCCGCCCGCGAGCCGGAGATCGCCGACCTGGCGTTGTTCCTGAATTCGATGGGCGCGCAGATTACGGGTCACGGCACCGATACCATCGTCATCGACGGCGTCGAAACGCTGCACGGCACGAGCTACGAAGTGCTTCCCGATCGCATCGAGGCCGGCACCTACCTCGTGGCGGGCGCAATCACCGGCGGCCGGGTGCGCGCGCGCGGCGCCCGGGCCGAGCATCTGGACGCCGTCCTGGCCAAGCTCCAGGAGGCGGGAGCGTCGGTCACGCGCGGCGACGGCTTCATCGAGGTCGACATGCACGGGCGACGGCCGCAGGCCGTGGACATACGTACGGCGCCGCACCCGGGCTTCCCGACGGACATGCAGGCCCAGTTCGCCGCGCTCAATACGGTCGCCGACGGTGTCGGCACGATCGTAGAGACCATCTTCGAGAACCGGTTCATGCACATGCTCGAGATGCGGCGCATGGGGGCCGAGATTCGCCTCGAGGGTAATACGGCCATCATCAAGGGCGTGCCTAAGCTGACCGCCGCGCCCGTGATGGCCACGGACCTGCGGGCGTCGGCCAGCCTGGTACTGGCGGGCCTGGTCGCGGAGGGGACGACCGAGGTGGAGCGGATCTACCACATCGACCGCGGCTACGAATGCATCGAGGAAAAGTTGCAGGGGCTGGGGGCGCAGATCCGGAGAGTGGCCGACTAGGGGTGGACGAGCGGATAGGGGATAGTCCGGATGGCCGGTGCATCCGGTCTCTGGCACGCGCGCAATGCCGTTCCACGAGAATCGGCGCCTTTCTTCGCCTATCCGCTATCCGCCATCCACGATCCGCTATAATTCCTTGCTGTCCGTTGCGGCCTTCCCAGACCGCCTCGGCAACACCTGGTTCCGCCGAGGAGATCGCTGGATGACCGAAGTAGTCGATACGGGCAGGCGTCACTTCCTGACCGTCGCCACCGTTGCGACCGGCGCCGTCGGCGCCGCCTTTGTCGCGGTTCCCTTCCTCGCCTCCTGGAAGCCCAGCGCGCGTGCTCGCGCGCTCGGCGCGCCGGTCGAGGTGGACATCGGCAAGCTCGAGGTGGGCGCGATGGTCAAGGTCGAGTGGCGCGGTCGCGCGATCTTCATCGTGAACCGCACGCCGCAGATGCTGGCCCAGCTCGAGGGCATCGACGGCGAATTGCGCGATCCGGAATCGAACGAGTCCGAACAGCCCGAGTTCGCGAGGAACCCGGCGCGCGCGCTGAAGCCAGAGTACCTCGTGCTCGTCGGCGTGTGCACGCACCTCGGTTGCGCGCCGCTCGACAAGTTCACGCCCGGTGACGCGACCGTGACCGCGAACTGGCCGGGCGGATTCTTCTGCCCCTGCCACGGTTCCACGTTCGACATGTCGGGCCGCGTTTTCAAGAACGTTCCGGCGCCGACCAACCTGCCGGTGCCGCCGTACCGCTACCTGAGCGATACGCGGATCCTGATCGGCGCCGAAGAAGCGGAGAACGCGTGATGAGCAGCACCAGCCAGACCGCGAAGGCCGGCAACGGGCGCCTCGGCGCGCTCACCGCGTGGATCGACGAGCGTTTCCCGATGACCGCGCTGTGGAAGTCGCAGGTCGCGGAGTACTACGCGCCGAAGAACATGAATTTCTGGTACTACTTCGGCTCGCTCGCGCTGCTGGTGATGGTCATCCAGATCATCACCGGCATCTTCCTGACGATGAACTACAAGCCCTCGGCGACCGAGGCCTTCAGTTCCGTCGAGTACATCATGCGCGAGGTCGAGTGGGGCTGGCTGATCCGCTACATGCACTCGACCGGCGCCTCGGCGTTCTTCATCGTCGTCTACCTGCACATGTTCCGTGCGCTGCTGTACGGGTCGTACCAGAAGCCGCGCGAACTGCTGTGGATATTCGGCATGCTGATCTACTTCGTGCTGATGGCTGAAGCGTTCTTCGGCTACCTGCTGCCGTGGGGCAACATGTCCTACTGGGGCGCGCAGGTGATCGTGTCGCTGTTCGGCGCGATCCCGGTCGTCGGCGATTCGCTGATGGAGTGGATCCGCGGCGATTTCTTCATCTCCGACGTCACGCTGAACCGGTTTTTCGCGCTGCACGTCGTCGCGATCCCGCTCGCGCTCGTCTTCCTCGTGATCGCGCACCTGATGGCGCTGCACGAGGTGGGCTCGAACAACCCCGACGGCGTCGAGATCAAGAAGGTCAAGGGGCCGGACGGCATCCCGCTCGACGGCATCGCGTTCCACCCGTACTACACGGTCAAGGACCTGATCGGCGTCGGCGTGTTCCTGATCCTGTTCTCGCTGGTGATCTTCTTCGCGCCGACGATGGGCGGGTACTTCCTCGAGTACGCCAACTTCGAGCCGGCGAATCCGCTGCAGACGCCGCCGCACATCGCCCCGGTGTGGTACTTCACGCCGTTCTACGCGATCCTGCGCGCCGTGCCGAGCAAGCCGCTGGGGGCCGCGTTGATGGGCCTGGCCGTCATGCTGTTCGTGTTCCTGCCGTGGCTCGACCGCGGCAAGGTGAAGTCGATCCGCTACCGCGGACCACTCTTCAAGTTCTTCCTGATCTCGTTCGCGATCAGCTTCGTGGCGCTCGGTTACCTCGGCCTGCAGGCGCCGACGGCGCTCTTCACGAACCTCGCCCGGCTGTTCACGGTCGTGTATTTCGCGTTCTTCCTGCTCATGCCGTGGTACTCGAGCGTCGACAAGACCAAGCCCGTGCCCACGAGGGTGACCTACCATGCGCATTAAGCTGCTCGTCCTCGTGGCCGCGCTGGCCCCGGCTGCATCCTTTGCGGCTGGCGGCGGGGCCCACCTCGACCCGGCGAACGTCGACATCGGCAACCGCGCGGCGCTGCAGCGCGGCGCGGCGAACTTCGTCAACTACTGCCTCGGCTGCCATTCGGCGCAATACGTCCGCTACAACCGGATGGCCGCGGACATCGGCATCACCGAGCAGCAGCTGATCGACAACCTGATGTTCACCGGCCAGCGGCCTCACGACCTGATGAAGATCGGCATCAACCGCGACGACGCGTTGCGGTGGTTCGGCGTCGTGCCGCCGGACCTGTCGCTGATCGCGCGCAGCCGCGGCGCCGACTACGTCTACACGTTCCTGCGCTCGTACTACGCGGAGCCGGGGCGGCCCACGGGCGTCAACAACCTGGTCCTGCCGGGCACCGCGATGCCCCACGTGCTGTGGGAACTGCAGGGCACGCAGGACGCGGTCTGGGAAGGGCACGTGGACGCGCAGGGCAACGCGCAGAAGCACTTCAAGGAGTTCCAGCTCGCGACACCCGGCAAGCTCACGCCCGAGCAGTTCGACGGGTTCGTGCGCGACACGGTCACGTTCCTCGAGTACATCGCCGAGCCCGCGCAGTTGAAGCGCCGCGCGCTCGGTTTCCCCGTGATCGCATTCCTGGTCTTCTTCACGCTGCTGGCCTATGCGCTGAAGAAGGAATTCTGGAAGGACGTCAAGTAGCGTGCCCCGGAGGCGCTCACCGGCGTGATGACGCTGTTCTCCCGCGGGGACGATCCGCACTGCCATCGCGTGCGGATCGTGCTCGCGGCGAAGAGTCTCGATGTCCGCGTCGTCGAATGCGACCTGGCGCGGCCTCCCGAGGACCTGATCGACCTGAACCCGTTCCAGTCGGTGCCCACGCTGGTCGACCGCGACCTCGTGATCTACGGTCCAGGCGTCATCTGCGAGTACCTCGACGAGCGCTTCCCGGCGCCGGCGCTGATGCCGGGCGATCCCGCGGGCCGCGCGCAGGCCCGCGTCGCGGCGCAACGCATCGAGCAGGACTGGTATGCGCTCGTGCCGGCGCTGCACGGCGGCGAGCGGCGTGAAGAGCTGCGCGCGCGCCGGCTGCTGCTCGAAACCGTGCTTGCGTCCGAGCCGCTGTTCCGCGTCAAGCCGTGGTTCCTCGCGGACCAGTTCTCGGCACTCGACGCCGCCATCGCTCCCATCCTCTGGCGGCTGCCGCACTGGCAGGTCGTGCTGCCCGAGGGCACCGCGTCGATCGAGCGTTATTGCCGGAAAGTGTTCGCCCATCCCGCCTTCCGCGCGAGCCTTTCGGAGCGGGAGCGGGAGATGCCGCATTGATCTCGCGCCGGCCCTACCTGCTGCGCGCCATGCACGAATGGATCAGCGACAGCGGGCACACGCCGCACCTCGTGGTCGATGCGGGCGTGGCCGGCGTCGACGTGCCCCGGCAATTCGTCAAGGACGGCAAGATCGTGCTGAACGTCAGCTGGAGCGCCACGGCGCAGCTCAAGCTGGGCAATGACGAGATCACGTTCAGCGGCCGCTTCGGCGGGGCCAGCCTGATGGTGTTCGTGCCGATCAACGCGGTGCTTGCAATCTACGCGCGCGAGACCGGGCAGGGGATGATCTTCAGCGACGACGAGCCTGCGCCGCCCGGCGGCGAGCATCCGACCGGCGCAAAGCCGGAGCCGCCGAAGGAGCCGCCGAAAGGTCCGCGGCCCGTGGGCGGTGGCGGTCGGGCGAAGCTGAAAGTAGTCAAGTAGGAAGTGGATAGCGGATAGCGGATAGTCGGAAGGTGTCGCCGACCGGTCAGGCTCAGCCTCTTACCACTATCCGCTACTCCCTATCCCCTGGTCCGGAACGCATCCCGGATCCACCGCACCACCGGCGGCCCGCCATCCGGTCCGGCGTCGATCGCCACGACGTCGAATCGCGCGGCCAGCTTGCGGTACTCGGGACGGGTGAGCATCAAGTGGCGGGCGGCGCGGATGAAGCGCTGCTGCTTGCGCGCGCCGACGGTCGCCGCGGCGCCGCCGTGCGCTGACGTCGAACGGGAGCGCACTTCGACCAGCGCCAGCGTCGTCCCATCGAGCATCACGAGGTCGATTTCGCCGGCGCGGCACCGGTAATTGCGCTCCAGCAACTGGAACCCGAGCGCTTCGAGGTGGCGGCAGGCCAGATCCTCGGCGCGCCGGCCGAGTATCGTCGTGTTCTCAGGGTTCAACGGGCGCGGCCAGCGGCAGCAGCGGCTGCGACGCTCCCGCCAGCTCGGGCCGGCCGCCCTGCACGCGAGCCCACTCGAGTTCTCGCGACACGCGGCCGTCCGGCGCGACGACCAGCCGGCCCGTGAGCCCCTGGACGGGAACGCCGCGCGCCGCGATGTTCAGGCCACGCAACAACTGGTAGGCATCGAATCCGAACGCATAGAGGCGAAGCCGGCTGCGCGCGGCCGAGGAGCCGTTGCCGTGCAGTACCTGCCAGAGTTCCGGGGCGCCGAGGCCCGCGTGCAGGATCCAGGGCATCTCCGGAAACGTCAGCCCGTCGAGGTCGGGCACTGAACGCGCGGCCGGATCCCAGGCATCGGAGGTCGCGTAGACGGGGAGGTCGTAGGCCATCTGGAATCGCAACTGCGGGCGGATCGCCCGCGCCGTCTGCGCCGTGGCCGCAATGAACGCAAACTGCGGCCCGTCACGTGCTTCGGCAGCGGCGTCACGGCGGACCGGCTCGCCTTTCGCCGTTCGATCGCCCGCACCGCCATAGCGCCCCAGGGCCGCACGCAGCGGTGCCGAAAAGTCGCGTGCATCAGGGGCATAGAACTGTGCAGCCGTCAGCTCGACGCCCGTCGCCCGCAGCTCGTCCGTGAACGCCTCGTAAAGGCGATCGCCCCAGGTGCTGCGCGGGAACAGCGCGATGCCCCGGACGTGCCCGTCCTCGGCAATGCGCCGGGCCGCCGCGCGGGCCTCCTGCTCCGGGTCCAGCGCGAACTGGAACAGGAAGGCGGGCGGGGTATCGCCGGCGAGCATGTTAAGCGCCAACGTCGGCACCGGTAGCGGCTGCGAGGTCACCATGCTCGCGAGTTCCTCCTTGACCAGCGGGCCCGCCACCGCTTGCGCGCCGGTCGCCAGCGCCTTCTGGTACGCGGGTCCGGCGCCGAGCGCCGACGTGTCGAAGACGTCGATCCGTGGGCGGCGCTCGGGCGCCTCCGCGAGTGCGGCCGCGAGGAATCCATCCTGTACCGCCAGCGCTGCCGCCTGCTGGCGGCCCGAGAGAGGCAGCAGCAGCGCGATCACTTCGGGCGAACCGGACGGTGGCATCGCGATCGACGTGCCAGTCGTCGCCACGACGGGCGGCGCGGACGGCGCCGGCAGGAACTGCGCACCGGGATGATTGGGATATTGCGTACGCCAATCGGCAGCGCGCCGCGCGACGACGGCGGCGTCATCGGTCGTGGCCAGCAGCTGACCGAGCTCGAACCACGCGCGTTCGCTGGCGATGGCGTCGGCGGGAACGGCCATTGCAGCGCCCGGGTCCGCGCGCAACGCGTCCACCAGCAGCGCGTAGTTCGCGCGCTTGTCTTCCGCCGTCGTGACGACGGTCGCCCGGCGCTCGATCGTCCGCAGGCCGTCGAGCATGCGTCCGGCCCGGAATTCGGCCCGCGCCCGCAGGGCGAGCAATTCGACGGCCAGCGGGGCTGGCCAGGGCTCGGGCACCGTCGCCACCGCCTCGATCGCGTCGGCGGGTCGGCCGCGCGCGAGCGCGACCTCGGCCTGTGTCCGCGCAAGCAGAATGGCATCGTCGCCTCGGGCCCGGTCGCCGACGTTGCCGAGCATGCGCTCGGCGTCGTCGAGCCGACCGGCGGCGAGGTATTCCCGGGAGGCCAGCAGTGCCAGCCGGGTATCCCACCGGCCGAAGGCGCGCCTGGCGAGGGTTTCATAGCGCGCAGCCGCCTCCGCGCTCTGGCCGCTGCGAGCCAGCTGGTCGGCCACGGCCAGGTCGTCCTTGCGCGAGGCGTCGGCGGGCGTGGCAAGCAGGGAGGTCGCCGCGGCGACGAGCAGCGCGGCGAGCAACCATCCGTGAACTTGCCGGCCACAAAGGCGAACGTGCAGCATGGGTGATCGAGGGAGGTTCACGTGGCTGGCGACCCGGACGATTCTATAGCGCGACTGCAGCCGGGCACACTGTTCGTCGTGTCCACGCCAATCGGCAACCTGTCGGACCTGAGTTCGAGGGCCCGGGACGTGCTGCGCGACGCGGACCTGCTGCTGGCCGAGGACACGCGGCACACCGCCCAGCTGCTGCGTTCGTGCGGCATTGCCAGGGACCACGGCGAACTCGAATCGCTGCACGAGCACAACGAGCGCGACAGGGCGCCGGTCATCGTGGAGCGGCTGCAGGCGGGCGCCTCGGTCGCGGTCGTCAGCGACGCGGGAACGCCGCTGGTCAGCGATCCGGGCGCGGCACTCGTGAGTGCGGCCGTCGCGGCCGGTGTGCCCGTGGTTGCCGTGCCCGGCCCATGCGCGGCCATTGCAGCACTGTCGATCGCAGCGCTGCCTGCGGGTCGATTCGCGTTCGAGGGATTCCTGCCGCCGAAGGCCGCGGCAAGGCAGCGCGTGCTGCAGGAGCTGGCGGGCGAGGCGCGCACGCTCGTCTTCTACGAAGCGCCGCATCGTGTGCGCGAGTCGCTCGACGATCTCGCAGCCGTGCTCGGTACCGAGCGTCCGGCCGCGGTCGCCCGCGAGATCACCAAGAAGTTCGAGACCGTTTACCGCGGCACGCTCGGGTCGCTCGCGCGACAGGCGGCGGCGGATCCCGACATGGAGCGCGGCGAGATCGTGCTCGTTGTGCAGGGTGCGTCGCAGGCGGCAACCGCGAACGACGCCGATGCGGATCGCGTGCTGCGCGTGCTGCTTGCCGAGTTGCCCGTTTCACAGGCTGCGAAGCTCGCCGCGCAACTCACCGGGCGTCCGCGCAAGGAACTCTACGATCGAGCGCTGCGACTGCGGACCGCACCTGTATAATCGGCGCGGGAGTCGGCCAGGCAACCGCTGCGCCAATGGCAGAGGAAAGTCCGGGCTCCACAGGGCAAGGTGCCAGGTAACGCCTGGGGGGCGCGAGCCCACGGAAAGTGCAACAGAGAGCAGACCGCCCAAGCATCGCAGCAATGTGGTGACGGCAAGGGTGAAAGGGTGCGGTAAGAGCGCACCGCGCCGGTGGCAACATTCGGCGGCACGGCAAACCCCACCTGGAGCAAGACCAAATAGGGAAACACGCGGGCTACGGAGCCTGCACCTGCGGCCCGCAGGAGTTTCCGGGTAGGTCGCTCGAGGCGCGCGGCGACGCGCGTCCCAGATGGATGGTTGCCCTCGACAGAACCCGGCTTATCGGCCGACTCCCACTTCCGATCCCGTGAATCAGGTTTATTCCCCGCCGTCAAGTGCTGCGGGGTCCTGCGTTGGCGAGCCCGAGCGGCTCCTGATCCCCGTCCTGGGGGTCCGTCCCACTTCTCCCCACTGATCCATTGGACCACTGGCCAGTGTCCAGAGCACGCAGGCCAAACGAGCCATCCCACTAGCCGGCAAAGAAAACTGGCTTCCCGCCATGGGAGGGCCACCCGGACCGGCCTGTTTATCCGTCCAGCGCCCCCGAATCCCACGGATTGCGCATCGTGAGGCCGATATAAGGAAGAAACGGTAACTGATTGATTGAAATGGCGATCCCACGCTGGACGACTGACTCCGGTCGAACCTCTGGCAGCTAAGTTGCTGTGCCTCATGGAAAAATCTTATGTCCAACCGTTGACTCGCCGCGCACGCGCGACCTATAGTGCCGCGAAGTGGGACAAAGTGGGATGAAATGGGCCGCCGGCCCTTCAGCAGCCTGAAATGTTTCGTGGTGCCAACAAAGTGACGCTCGACGCCAAGGGGCGGATGGCCATGCCTGCGCGCTACCGGGACTTCCTGGTTGAGCGCAGCGAAGGCCGTCTCGTGGCCACCGTGGATCGGGCCGACCGGTGCCTGCTGATCTACCCGCTGCCGGACTGGGAAGAGATCGAACGCAAGCTGATGCGCCTGCCGACCCTGAATCCTCAGGCGCGGCGGCTGCAGCGGCTGATGGTCGGCCACGCGACCGACCTCGAACTCGACTCGCACGGCCGGGTGCTGGTGCCGCCGAAGCTGCGCGAGTACGCGGGGCTGACGCGACAGGCGATGTTGATCGGGCAGGGCA
>Ga0316626_10001656_pt1 | contig 10096 bp, 8 predicted proteins | sample OWC_Aug_T1_C1_D5_FD_207656 | JGI IMG/M metagenome (GOLD analysis project Ga0316626, IMG submission 207656) | Wetland soil microbial communities from Old Woman Creek delta, Ohio, United States - OWC_Aug_T1_C1_D5_A | ecosystem: Environmental > Terrestrial > Soil > Wetlands | place: USA: Ohio...
CAACAGTCTGGAGAAGAAACAGAAGCGCACCAAGCGCACCCCACCCCCGAAGGTGCGCGGCGTGTTCTTTCGCCTGAACCCCAACGGCCAAGTTAAGGACCACCTGGGGCGCATGGGGGACTGGTGGATTCGGTGGACGGACACGACGGGCAAAGAGCATAGGGAGAAATGCGGGAGTCGGCCTGCGGCCGTGGACTTGTACGGGAAACGGCGGGCCGAGGTTCGCACGGGCCATCACTTCCCCGAGACCATGCGGAAGGTGCGCGGGACCGCGTTGCAGGACGTGTGCACCGACTACACCGATACCCTCACGGCGAATGGCCGAGATTCCCGAGGCCAAGTCAAGACCCGACTGGCCGAAGTGGTGGACATCTTGGGCAGTATCGCAGCGAAGCACTTGACCCCGCAGGACGTGGAGAAACTGAAAGCGCGGTTGCTCGTTACTCCCGCCCGGGGACGCAAGGACCCCGAAGATCCGACGAAAGGCCGACCGCGCACCCCAGCCAGCGTCAACCGCTATCTCCAAGACCTCCGCGCAGCCTACAACCTCGCCAGACGCAACGGGAAGGTGGACAAGAATCCCGTGGCCGACGTGCGACTGCTAAGGGAGAACAACAAGCGGGTACGGGAGATGACAGCCGAGGAAGAAACAGCCATCCTGACGGCCCTGGACCCCGCACAGCACCAAACAAAAGCAGGCAGGCAGGACGGACGCTATAAGACCGACCTGCGGCCCCTGGTGGAAACGGGCCTGCGGGCGGGCGAAGCCTGCAACCTGTGCGCGCGTGACATTGACTGGACGGCGGAGGTCGTGACGTTGCGCCAGACCAAGGCCGGGAAGGTGCAGCATGTCCCGCTGAGTGCCAAAGCCGTGGCGATCCTGCGGGCCCTTGGCACCCGTGACCGCGACGCTGACGCCTACGTGTTCGGCTGGCCGGATGGGCGACCCTGGACCTCCGGTTACTTGACGCATGCGTTTGGGGATGCTGTCGAGGATGCTGGTGTCAAGGACCTGCACGTTCACGACCTGCGGCACACGTTCGCATGTCGGTTGCTCCGGGGCGGGGTGGACATCTACGCCGTCTCAAAGCTGCTGCGGCATGCGTCGGTCGTCATGTCCGAGCGGTACGCGCACCTGAGTCAAGCCGATCTGAAGGTGGCTGTCGAGAACGCAACCCCGCGGGCGCATGCCGTTCAACCAAGTCGTTAGGTAGCGTCAGGAATCGGCGGAAGGAGTCGACGATGAATCGTTGGAGTGTATTGGCGCAAAGCCTCGTGGTGCTGCTTCTGACCATCGCCCCGGCGCCCGGAATCACCGCAGGACAGGAGGGGCCCTGGAAGCCCCTCTTCAACGGCCGCGACCTCACCGGGTGGGAACACGTGGGTCCGGGTAAGTTTGTCGTCGAGGACGGCTTACTGAAGACCGACGGCGGCATGGGGTTGCTGTGGTACACCCGCGAGGCATTTGGCAACGTGGCGATTCGGGTCGTGTACCGCAATCCCGGCGGCGCGAACTCTGGGGTCTTTATCCGAATACCCGAGAAGCCGACCGAGCCGTGGATGCCAGTCAACCGTGGGTACGAGGTGCAAATCGACGATCGAGCGGACGACTACCACGTGACCGGCGTGCTTTATTCCCTGACGCGGGCTCTGGCGAAGCCCGCGCGCCATGACGACTGGAACACGATGGAGATTGCGCTCGATGACGATCACACCACGGTGCACATCAATGGTGTCCAGGTAACGGACTATCGGGAAGGTCAGACAGTTCCTCCCAAAAAGGAGAGGTGGGAACCGGATCGTGGTCCGCGCCCGGGCATCGGGTACATTGGGCTGCAGAACCATAGCGCTAAGAACATCGTGTTTTTCCGAGAGGTGAGCGTTCGGCCGCTGCGTCGGCAATAGGGTCGAGCGGCGCATAAAGGCAGCGCGCCCGAAGGCCGCGCGTGCGTGAGGCAATTGAACGCGATGGCGTTAGGCGTTCCACGAGCAATACCCTCTCCGCCCAGTGCCAACATGCGTCGGTGGTCATGTTGGAGCGATACGCGCACCTGTCGCAAGCCGACCTCAAGGCGGCTGTCGATCGTAAGAAAGTGTCTAGTGATGTAACGCGATCACGCTAGGACGAGTGGATTCCTGCTAATTCAGGTTCCTGGTCGGGAGGCGGATAGGACGGCGCGGGCGTGGAGGCTCCTGCAGCCTGGGGAGGCATTTCGCTTGCGCTGTCCACGTCCGCGCCGATATTGAGTTTTTGCAAGAGCCGCAAGAAGTACGTACGATGGAGCCCCAAGAGTTCGGCGGCCCGCGTGCGGTTCCCGTTCGTCCGTTGTAGGGCGGTCATGAGGACCTGCCGCCGGAAGGCGTTGACCTGCGCATGGAACCCGTCGGCCTGTTTCAGCGGGATCGGGTCAGGAGACGGCGCAGGCGGATGTATGCGCGGCCAGGCGAGATCGGCGGGCGTGATCGTGTCGCCCGCGCACAACACCACGGCGCGCGCGATCGCCACGAGCGCCTCCAAAGGCGTAGCCGCCATGATCACCCGGCACCCCATCGCCCGCAGGCGGACATCCAGCATCCGCCGCGCGGTCGGATCATCGTCAACGACAAGAACCAACGGGCCAGGGGGACTCATGGTGCCTCCTTGGACGGATCGTCCTTTCCGCACACGCGGCAAAGAGGCACGAGCGCCGGGGCCCCTCGGCGCTCGTGAAAGGTTCTGACAATTGCCGCCCGTCCGTGTTGCCTCTATTCGCCGACTCGGGTCAGGATACGGGTGATGTGACAGACTTGATACCCCGTCGGGCCTCCTGCCGCCCCTGACTGCAACTGCATCGCACTGACGAGTGTCATGGTCTTGTGGTCCGTCGAGATTCTGCCTGAAAGCTCAAGGCCAGCGGCGGGGACTGAGACGATGATTGTTCCATCCTCCGCGATCTGGTAGCTGAAAGGGTTCGGGGGCGCAACGTCCGGCGGGGCGACGGCTTGGGTCGCCTTAGTGGGGTGTATGCATGACTGGATTACCCGCATGGTTCCTGTCCCGTCCTTGTCGAACGTAAAAGTACCCTGACCGACGAAGGCGGAAACAAAGGTGGTGATTCCTGTCGCAGTATAGGTCCATGGGTTCGGAGGAGTTCCATTGCCGGTTAACGCACTGAAAGACGTTGAATGGATGCAGGCACCTGAAGCGACCATCTCATAAGTACCCTGAATCGCTCCCCAGCCACTGTCCTGCGCCGATGCGATCGCCGCTGTGAGCGCCACTACTGCGAGCATCATCATAACTGCGGCCAGCCTTTTCATGCGACCCTCCGTTCATCTGCACGACGAAGCCGTTCACTGCGTGTCGTTTCCGCTTTCCCAGAACTCTGACCCCTCAGTCCCCCAGCCGCCTCACCTCCTCTCTAGAATCTCCTTACGCGCCCGTGTTTGCAGCACCTCGCGGGTCTTCTCCGGCAACACCCGCAGGGCTAGAATGACGAGATCCTTCCTGCTCGGAACCCCGTAGTTCTTCCTGGTGCGGGGAACAACGTCCGAAAGATTGGGCAATTACCGTACCGCGTGCTGCGACACTTTGATGCCGGGATGCGCCGTCCTCGCAACCTCGCGCCATGGCGGGCGTCGAACCCGCGACGAACATCCGGGAAGCGTGGAAGTTCCCAAAGCGGCAATGCCTCGCATGTCGCTGAAAGGAGACAGCTGCGAGCGACAGAAGGAGACACCCCAGAATTCGGAAGGAATGCGGGGAGGGGAGGCGGCAGGGTACATCCTCTAACAGTTAACCAGCATGCAGGTAATCTGTTGCCTAACGTTAAGGGCAAATCCTATAATCAGTTTGCCGACGGCCTCAGGCTGGCGGCGAGCTCCTCGCTGCAAACCGGCACTCCAACCGGCACCTAGAAAAAGACACTCTCGTAACCTATGAATAATAAATGGAGTGCAGGGACAGACCATCCGACTCATAACCAGACGGTCCCAGGTTCGAGTCCTGGTGGGCCCACCATAGGAAAGACGCAGAGAAAGCCCGTCTGACGATAAGTTAGACGGGTTTTCTGTTTTTCATTGAGGGAGACTGAGATTGCCCCAATCCCGCCCCGAGGGATTGCAGACCGAAACGGAAACCGGAACACGACACCGCTCTGGCGCCTTTCCCGCGTATTCTCGCATGCGTTTCCACCATAGAGGGATCGTCGTGGACAGTATCCGAAGCGATAGCACGAGGGGCCAGAAACACCACGAGCGTCGGAATACGCTCCGACGCTCGTGGAAGGATTCGGATGTGCCGTGGTGCTGGGCGGCTGCGCCGCGGGGATCGACCGCGGCACGGGCTAGTCGTCGTGCCCTTTCCCTTTCTTTTTGCCGTGTCCCTTCTCCTTGCCGTGTCCTTGCTTTTTGTCGTGCCCTTTGGCTTCGGCCCAGGGCGGCGGTCCGTGCTTCTTCCAGTGGCTCGGCGGCTTCTTGTAGTAGGGCACGGGGACGGCCAGAATCGGCTGCGGTACCTGATGCATCATCAGGGACATCCAGGGACCGTTATGGTGGGGCGAGTAGTACCAGATCCCCCCGTGAAACAGGTAGTGGTACCCCTGGTAGACGAAGTAGTTGTCCGGCACCGAGGGGGCCTGGTAGACGGGCAGCCCCGGCACGGCCACGAGCGGGGGCGGCGCCCCGATGTTCAGGCCGAAGTTCACGCTGGGGGTGCTAATACCGACACTGACGTTCTGGGCCCAAGCCGACGCCATGGGCAGGCCCACCAGGGCCAGGCCGATGGCCAGGGATATGGCGCATATCCGGTGCTGTCGCATCACTCCTCCTTTTCGAGGTCATGGCCTCGATGGTGGTACCATACCACACTCGGGGCCTCATCCGTCCCGAGGTCTCCGATGCACTCCGGCGGCACCACGCGGGGCCTCGGAATCCCAACGAAAGCCTGACGAACGGAGCCCGGATGTCAAGCACCGTCTGACGTCTGTCCGTATGCTTGTCGAGACGATGCGCTGTGCATCGGGGTGGCGGGCAACGCACGCGAGTGTTGTGCTGGGTGTTGGCGCCGGGCCATGGGGCCGTCACCACGCACTCGGCATCCGCTCGTGCGGTGGGGAAGGGCGAGGACGAACGCGAGGACCACAAGCAGAGCGATCAGAGTTGTTCGTGCGGTCTACCTGGCTAGGCCACCTTTCACGACAGTAAATAGTCGGCCCCGAAATGCGCGGACGACGTAGTGCCTCCTCTGCAACGGGTGATCGGCGTATGAGCATAAACGCCCTCTCCGGTCAGTGCCAGAGAGGGCGGTGACGTATTGTTCTGGGCCGGGGCGCAGACAGGGTGCCCCCTGGATCGGATGACGGCCGCCACTATTCGGTTGTTCAGAAACTTCCTAACCCATTGCCCAACCTAGCTGCAGCGATGCCCTACACGGTTGTCTGGTCGGCCAGACATCCGATGCAAGAGCCCCAAGGGAATCCTCGACGTTCCGGCAGGGCATGTATCGCACTTGCCCTGCTAGCTGGCTTCCGGCTCACGCTGGCGGCGGGGAGAGCGGGAACCGAGCGGCCGCTTCGCGCATCATGGTGGCGAACCATTGGGCCGACTCGGCCCGCTCTTTCTGCATGCGTCTCAGCTCGGCTTGGAGTTGCCGGACCTCCTCGCGCAGCGCGTCGCAATTCTGTTGAAGCCGCGCCTGCTCCGCCTGGGCGACCCCTGCGAGCTCCTTGCATTGATCGTACTCTTGCAGGATCCGGCGGATGCCCTCAAAGATCGTCGGACTCTCTTCCATCCACCGAATCATTCGCTCCCCGTCCGGTCCTCCCATCATGACTGACATAGTTCACTCTCCCCGGTTCGTCGTGGCCTGCTGCCAATTGCCTGGATATTGCCTACGGAAGCGTCGATCCCGCCGAGGCATTTGCGTGCGTCCATCCCGATACGGCTGCGGGCGGAGCAGTCGCTCGTGGCAACGCCTGTCTGACAGACTAGAGCATAGAATGTGCCTGAAATGCAGAATCCTGGTCCCTGATCTATTTCCGCAACGGTTGCCAGCACTTGCAGCGTCGCACCGTTGGCGCGTATGCCGAGGTCAATTCTCTACTCGGCGGAAAGTGTAAGCTCGCCCGACGCAACCGCAAGGCGGTCGCGAGTGTCGTGGCAGACGGGATCCTCCTTCAGGACGAAGATTGGCAGACGCGGGAAGTGAGAATTGGAGACTGGGTACGAATCGTCACGAATCGTCACCAACCACAGGGAAGACAATCACCTATCTCCGTTTTCGCGCCAGACTGTGCTATTCTTAGCCAACTGGGCGGCGACACTGGGGGCGACCATGACCGTGCCACACGGAAAAGCCGGGGGCGCCACGAAGACGGTTGTTCTTGTCGATGATGACGCGATGATCCTCGAGGCAATGACCGAGGTGCTGAGCGGCGCGGGCTACGAGGTGCATACGGCCCGCGATGGGCTTGAAGGGCTCGCGCTCATCCGGGCCGTCAAGCCTGACTACATCATCCTCGACGTTGTCCTTCCGAAGCTTGACGGGGGCCGACTCTGTGCTGCCCTGCGCCAGGATGTCCGCTTCCAGCGGACGCCGATTATTTCCTTTTCCGGCCTCAGCCCACAGGATCAAACGTTCTTCGACGGGGTAAAGGCCGATGCCTACGTGGCGAAAGGTCGCCTTCCCGTTACCGCACAGAATCTCTTGACGGCACTCAGGGGGTTCACGGAATCTCGCCCGGAAGAAGTGAAGGGGCAGGTCCTCGGCTACGAGGACTTCCGCTCGCGGCGCATCGTCAGCGAATTGCTTCGAGAGAGGCGACACTTGGTCGCCATCCTCCGAGCCCTGGTGCCGGGGGCGCTTGAGGTGGAGCGCGGCGGCTCCATCGCCTGGGTCAACGCAGGTGCCGCGGCGATCCTCGGGATGACGGAGTCGGAACTGGTCGGCGAGGCGTTCGTCGCGCTTGTTCCACCGGCGGATCAACCACGGGTTCGGCGCCTCCTCGCCGACCTGGTGCAATCCGAGGAACCGGCGCAGGTTGTGACGGCGATCAACTTCGACGGCAGGATTGTGAGCGCCAGGCTGGTCCCGATCGTCGAGGATGCGACATGCAGCGGCGTCCTCGTTATACTGGAAGGCGAGGTAGGTGAGTCGGCGGACGAGAATTGACAGGTCCGCGCGCCAGGCGGGTTCCTCGATATGCTTTCGTGACAAGGCTGACCGTCCGGACGCAGTCCCAACCAAAGCCCGCACCACCCGTTAGGCCGCCCGATGGGGCGTGAGGTGTGCGTGTCTTTTTTGGCGGAATGTCACTCCTCGTGCGGGCTTTCGCGGCTCTTCTCCCACCGGCGGCTTTCGAGGCCACTCCGAACCGCGCGGACCCCGATTGTGGTCCAAGCGTTTCCTCTTTGACCGTGTCCTTCCTCCCCTTGCAGTGTCTTGGAGAGCAATAGCCCTTCCGCTCTCGGTTGGAGCCATCTCAGCCATTCAATCGCACAGGTGCGAGCGGTGGCTGCCTGTGATAGGCTCGATGTGCATGTTTGGCCTGAACGCTCAAACGAGCGGGGAGCGGGCGGTGACGCGCATGGGACGCTGGCATCTGGTGGTCATGGGACTCGCCGTGTGCACTGCGTGCGCTCCTGCCGCGAACGCCCCTTCAACGCCTCGGAGCAGAGCAGGGGTCGAGGCGCTCGCCAGAGACGCGCTGTCCGCGCTGGATCGCGTCATGCCGGAACCGCCTCGTTGCGGCCCCGGATGGGCGGAGTCTTCCGCCGGATATGTGATCGCAACCGCCGAGTGGGCGGAGCAGGCGGGATTGCGGCCGGGGGATCAAATCGTGGAGATCGGCGGCGCCAAGGTCGCGAACTCCGAGGAGCGCGCCCGGGCGTACGCACGGGCGCCGGGCGGAGGGCCGCTTGAACTCAAGGTGTTCCGCCAAGGCCAATCCTTCGCGCTGACTCTTCCGTGCCGTTACCAGCCCGAACTCTTTCGCGCGGAACGGCGCACGCTCGAAGCGGCCAGTCGAGGCGATTGGGATGGTTGTGTCGCCGCGGTACGGGAAGCACGAGGACTTGCGGGGTTCACGGCGTACCCGAACGTCATATGGGAGCATGCGTGCACGCGAGCGAAAACTCTCTCCATGGATTCCGCCGGCGGAAAGGACTTCACAACACTTTCGTACGAGACAGCGCGATTGTTGTTACGCGACAGTCGCCACATCCCGGGAGGGACGGCGCAGGTCGGGGAGAGGATCCGGCAGATCGCCGACGATCTCAGACGTTCTGGCGCGCCCGATCTGGCAGACGATCTGGAAACCCAGTTCCAAGCGACGATGGCAAGTCTCCCCCGGCTCGATCTGGCATGGGTGGACAATTCTGCCGGGGAGGACGGTTTCCTGGTGGAGCGCCGGGTCGGTCAGGGCGACCCTTACCTGCCGCTCGTCACGCTGGGCCCGAACGTCGTGACGTACGTGGACACCTCCGTTCAAATTGGCGTGACCTATTGCTACCGCGTGCGAGCGTTCAAGGCCTCCAGTTATTCGGACCCCAGCAACGAGGCGTGCGCCAGGCCGAACCCAACGACTCCGGCGGGTAGCGCCCCATGACTCCACCGAAATGGACACGAGAGTCCACGGAGTGCCGACAGGGTGGAGGGCGCGGGTTCGTTGGGGTGGTCGGCGAAGCGCCGGAATGGGCGGGTCCTGAACGCGCGCCGCTGAAAGACATAATATCCGGGAAGATTGGTGTACAACGCTTCATTCGGGCAGGAAAAACCCCCGGTACTTGCTGAGCACGGGTTAAATCAATACGATGATTCCGTCACCCCGCCTCCTCTGGTGAGGGGCGGCTGTTGGCGTTTGGAGAAGCATCGCGTGAGGCAAGCAGCGGCCAGGTTGCGGGGCGTTCCCGCGCCGGTGATGCTTGCGCAGGATCAGCGATGACAATAGAGAAGGATCAGAAGCCACATCCCAGGAAGACCGTTGTATTTGTGGATAACGATCGGTTCTTCCTCGAGGCCATGACTGATTTGCTGAGCGAGAGGGGCTTCGTGGTGCGCACCGCCCAGGACGGCCTCGAAGCCATTTCGCTCATCCGCGAGGTGGTGCCGGATTATATTCTCCTGGATATCGTGATTCCCAAGATCGATGGAGGCCGAGTCTCTGCGGCAATTCGGCAGGATGACCGCCTGCGGCACATTCCGATCATCGCGTTCTCGGGGTTGAGCCCGCAAGACTATCACCTGTTCCCCGATTTGAAAGCGGACGCGTATGTCGCGAAAGGTCCCCTGGCAATTGCCGTGGAGAATATCATTCGCGTCATCAGTCAATTCGAGGGGGGAGAGCGGGATAAGGCGGAAGGCCAGGTTCTCGGATACGACAATTTCCGGCCACGACAGATCGTCAACGAGCTGCTTCTCGAAAGACGGCACCTGGCAGCTATCCTGCGGGCGTTCGGCCTTGGCGTCTTGGAGTTGAACCGCGACGGCCGCATCGTGATGGCGAACCCAAGCGCGTGTGACATACTTGGAAAAAAGGAGGGGCAGTTGGTTGGCGAACTCTTCTCTTCGCTATTCCCTCTTCCCCACCGAGAAGGCGTTCAGGAACTCTTGACCGAACTCACGCGATCGCCGGCGCCCGGCCACTTCCGGACGGTGCTGCGCCTGGGCGAAAGCGAGGTGCCGATACGGTTGGCTTCGATTATCGAGGAGAAAGAGTGCAGCGGACTCCTCGTTACACTGGAGGTGCCGGAGCCGTAGTCCGACGACGGCGTGCGGCGAACGCGGTTCGCTGGGGCGCGTGACGCGCGCGGAGAGGATATCGCCGGCCTTGGACGGCGGAGGCTGTGGATAGCAGGAAAAACGCGCACGACATTGTTGGCGGCTTGTGTGCGCGTGGAGTCGCAAGGGACGTTTCCGGGCCGGTCAGCGACACCTGTTGACCGGCGTCCGTTTTTGTTGTGTCCGACGGGCGGAGAAGAAAGGCGGCTGGAGACGGGAGCCGGTGCCCGGATTGGAGCGGAAGTGACCGAGCAGGTGGCGTTTCTATTCGACATGGACGGCACGATTGCGGACACGATGCCTTTTCACCTCCAGGCATGGATGGATCTCCTGGGTGAG
>Ga0316626_10001657_pt1 | contig 10095 bp, 8 predicted proteins | sample OWC_Aug_T1_C1_D5_FD_207656 | JGI IMG/M metagenome (GOLD analysis project Ga0316626, IMG submission 207656) | Wetland soil microbial communities from Old Woman Creek delta, Ohio, United States - OWC_Aug_T1_C1_D5_A | ecosystem: Environmental > Terrestrial > Soil > Wetlands | place: USA: Ohio...
CGGTCCGGAAGTGTTTCGCGACATCGACCGGCTGCTCTACAAGCGCCTCGCCGCGCTGCGCGAGATCCTGCTCTCCGAAACGACCAGCATACGCATCGTCGTGACACCCGAGCGCATGGTGATCGACGAGGCGCTGCGCGCGCACACCGATCTCGCGCTCTTCGAGCTGCCCTGCGACGCCGTCGTGATGAACCGGCTGTTCCCGCCCGAAGCCGCGGCGGAGGCATTCTTCGAGGGCTGGGGCCATTGGCAGGAAGAGCGACTCGCCGAGGTAGGCGAACTCTTCGCGCCGCTCCCGGTGCTGCGCGCGCCGCTCGCATCAGACGAGGTGGTCGGCGCAGCCGCGCTCGCCGCGCACGGTGCGCGGATCTTCGCGGGCGCCGATCCGGCGGCGCGCCTGTGCGACGCACCGCGACTGCGCTTCACGCGCGACGCGCGCGGCTACCGCGTCGAGCTGCCGCTGCCGCATGCGCGCAGCAATGCGCTGGACGTCGCAAAACTCGACGACTCGCTGATCGTGCGCACCGGCACGCGGCGGCGCGCGATTCCGCTGCCGCGCAAGCTCGCGCAGCTCTCGCTGGTGGGCGCGAAGCTCGAAGCCGGGTTGCTGATCGTGCGGCTGGCCGCGGCCGCGGACGGGGCGCGCTGATGCGCGTCGTGCTGCTCACCGGCAAGGGAGGGGTGGGCAAGACGACGCTCGCCGCCGCGACGGCGATCGGCGCCGCGGAACACGGCCATCGCGTGTTCCTGCTCTCGACGGACCCCGCCCACAGCGTCGGCGACGCGCTCGGCCGGCCGGTCGGCGCGCGGCCGGTGGAAGTGGCGCCGAATGTCGTCGCGCAGGAAGTCGCGGTGCTCGACGAACTCGATCGCTCGTGGTCGGCGATCCAGAACTGGTTGCGACAACTGCTGCGCGAAGGCGCCGACGAGCTGCTCGCGGAAGAGGTGCTCGTCTTCCCGGGGCTCGAGGAACTCGTCGCGCTGCGCGCGATCCGCGAGGTCGAGGCGCTCGGCGAATTCGACGTATGCGTCGTCGACTGCGCGCCCACCGGTTCGACGCTGCGCATGTTGCGCTTTCCCGACGCGCTCGCCGTCTTCATGGGCGGCCTCTTCGATCTCGAACGCCGGGCCGCGCGCGCGCTGCGACCGATCCTCGGCGCGATCGGGATGCGTGGCCTCGTGCCAGGCGACGAGGTGTTCGGCGCCTTCGAGCGCCTGGTGCGCGACGTCGACGACGTCCGCCAGATCCTGCTCGACGGCGATCGCACCAGTGCGCGGCTCGTCACCAACGCGGCGCGCGTGGTGGTGGAGGAGACGCGTCGCTCGTTCGCGTATCTGTGCCTGTACGGCGTCGCGACGGACGCGGTGCTGGTGAATCGCCTGCTGCCCGAAGTCGCGCGCGACGGCTTCTTCGCGAAGTGGGTCGCGCGCGAGCACGAGGAGATGCAATCGCTCGAAGCCAGCTTCGGCGTGCCGCTGCTGCGCGCGCAGCTGCGCGCCGCCGAGCCGATCGGCGTCGATGCGCTTCGCGCGATCTCGCGCGAGGTCTACGGCGAGCGCGATCCCGCGGCGATCCTGCACCGCGGCCGCCCGCTGCGCTGGCGTCGCCTCGGCGCCGCGACGCTGCTCGAGATCGACCTCCCCAACGTCTCGAAAGAAGAAGTCGAGGTCACCGTCCACGGCGAAGACCTCCACCTCCGCATCCGCGACGCCCGCCGCGTCATCGCCCTCCCGGCGTCCCTGGTCGGCCGCCGCCTCACCAGCGCCACCCTCCGCAACGCCCTCCTCCAAGTCCGCTTCGCCCGATGAGGAGAAAGGTGAGGAGAAAGGGGACGGTCCTCGCCGTGGACGGGCTGGAGATTCGAGGGACAGACCTCGGGCAGGTGTGTCCCTCGAGTCCACAGCCGGGTCACTTCGAGGACCGTCCCCGAGGTGGACGGGGTGGGGAGTTGGGGGACACACTTCACTCGATGAGGCCCCCCGAGCTTGCGCGGCCGCCGGAACGGATCGTCTCGCTGGTACCGAGTCTCACCGAGTCGCTCTTCGCGCTCGGGCTCGGCGACCGGGTCGTCGGGGTGACCGACTGGTGCGTGTACCCGGCCGATGCGGTCGCGACGCTCCCCAAGGTCGGCGGCACCAAGGACGCGAACGTCGCGGCAATCCTTGCGCTCGCGCCCGACCTCGTGATCGCGAACCACGAGGAGAACACCCGCCGCGTGGTCGAGCAGCTGCGCGCCGCGGGGATCGCTGTCTGGGTGACCTACCCGCGCACGGTGCGCGAGGGCGCAACGCTGCTGCGCGACCTCGCCGGGCTCGGCGCGACGCCCGCGGCGATCGCGGAAGTCGTCGAGCCGGTCGAAGCCGCCGTCGCGGCAGCCGAAGCTGCTCGCCCCGCCACTCCCGTGCGGGTCTTCTGCCCGATCTGGCGTGACCCGTGGATGGCGGTCGGCGACGACACCTACATCCACTCGATGCTGAAGCTGTGCGGTGGCGCGAACGTGTTTGCCGGCCGGGGCAACCGCCGCTACCCGATCGTCGCGCTCGACGAGGTCGTCGCCGCGGCACCCGAAGTGATCCTGCTGCCCGACGAGCCCTACGCCTTCAGCCCGCGCGATGCCCGGGAGCTGGCCCACCTCGATCTCCCGGCCAGCCGTTCCGGTCGCATCCATTGCATCGACGGCACCTGGGTGTCGTGGTACGGTCCGCGCATTCGACCCGCCGTGGCTGCCCTCCGCTCGCTGCTCCAACCGAGCTGAGGAACCTCGCGGGTCGCCCCCCGACCGATTCCCGCCCCCCAATTGAGAAGTGACCCCGGCTTGGCAAGGTGCCTCCGGGCCTCCGGCAACCGGCGCGGGTGCACGCGAGCTGCACGGTCATGAGCGAGAAAGCACTCGAGTAATCCGCCCGTCCTGCCGAGGAGAATGGCCGAAACCGGGAGTGACCTGCGTTCGAGGCGAACGCCGGCGCCCCGCAGACAATCTGCGCGAGGCCGCGACGCTCCGCGGCTCGGGCTCGAAGCAGGGGGGAACCCGTCTCATGGTGCGGCGGAACACAGGTCGGCAGACGGACGTGGTTGGAACGCGGTCGGGCGCAGGGACGCGCGCGATCGTCTGGGCGGCCATCGCGGCGTGGACGTTGGGCGCAACCGGCGCCGGCGCCGCAAGCGTTTCGGAAGTGCGCGTCGGCACCCACGAAGACGGGCACACACGCATCGTCGTCGAGTTGGATGCGCCGGCCGGCTACCGGCTGCAATCGCCGCAGCCGGGCGAACGACCCGAACTGGTCGTCGACCTCGACGCCACCAGCATCCAGCGCGACGTGCCCTCGAAGAGCCGCGTCGTGAAGAAGGTCCACGTCGAGCCGAGCGATGCGGGCTCCACCGTGCACATTTCGCTCGCGACGGGTGACGTCGCGGTCAAGGAGATGCTGCTCGCGAACCCGCCGCGCATCGTGCTCGACCTGAAGGCGCGCGGTCCGCTCCCGAAAGGCGACGCCGATGCAGTCGCCGCCGCCGATGCGTCCGAAGCTGCCGCGAGCGCGGAGCCGGTCGTCGTAGCGCCGCCGCCCACGCCTGCGAAGGTCGAAGTGCCGAAGAGCGAGCCGGTCGCCGTTGCGGCCGCCGAGCCCGCCGACGCCGTCAAGAAGAGCGAAGCGCCCGCGCCGCGCGAGACGACTCCGAAGACGACGCTCACGCTGCCGAGTGCGGCTGCTCCGTCGGAAGCGAAGCGCGACCTGATGCCGCCGCCGCCCACCGCCTCGCAGCCGGACCTGGATCCGACCACGTCGGAGCAGCCGGCCGCGAAGCCCACGCTGATTCCGCCGATCGAGCGCGAGAAGAGCGCCGCTCAGCAGGCGACCGCGCCGAACGCGCCGACGCCCGCTCCGTCCGCGGAAGAGCGCCGCAAGGCGATCACAGCCAAGACCCAGCAGGCGACGCCGAGCAGTGATTCGCTCGTGGATCGCGCGCTGAGCCCCATCGGCCTCGCCGTGATCGGCGGCGTCGTGCTGCTGCTTGCGGTCGTCGTGATGCGCCGCCGCCGCGCCGCCGAAGACGACGATCCGCTCTACACGGTGATGGCGGCCGACGACGCCGGCGCTGGCGTTTCGATGGACGCCGCGTTCCCGGCCGCCGAAGCCGAAGACCGCCCGCCGGTGTTGGCTGCGCTCGGGCCCTATGAGCCGGATGGCTTCGAGGAAGCGTCCGAGCCCACGGTTCGGGTCGGTCCCAGCGGACCGCGTCAGCTCGCCCTGGATAGCGCGTCCGAAGCGAGTGAAGCGACTGCCGCCACGGTGATGGGCGACGAATCGGACTCGATCTTTGGCACTGAGCCGGAGGTCGTAGCCACGCCCGTACCGGTGGCCGTCACGCCGACGCCCGAGCCCACTCCGGTGGCGGCGCAGGTCGGGCAAGTCTCCGCCGAGGTCGAACGACGCGTTGCGGAACTCGAGCGCCGACTCGAACAACTCACCGAGGCGCGCGAGCGACTCGAACGCCAGGTCGCTGCCCAGACCGAAGAGCTGCGCGTGCAGCGCGCGGCGATCGCGCGGACCCAGCGCGTCGTCCGCACGATCGCGAAGACTGAAGACATGGCGACCGAGCCGGTTCCGCGCGCGCCGACCGCGTAGCCACGCTTCGACGCATCAGGGGACCGGCGTGACCGGCCCCGCATGGACGGCACGCACTCCTGGGAGGGCGTGCCGTTTCTGCGTCTGGAGCGCCGCCTGCCGTCTTCACCGATGGCCCGGGCGGGGATTACGCCGATGGCGGCTTGCGGGCTCGACGTCGTCAGGCGCCCTCGCCCCCGCTCGCGATCCGCAGTGCGCCGAGCGCGCCGGCGAATTCGCCGTTCGGCAGGAACACCGGCTCGCGTCCATGGCCGCGCAGGAAGTTGCCGAGCATCTCGGCCAGCGCCGGGTTGCGGCGCAGCGTCGAGCCGCCGAACGCGATGCGCTGTACCTGCGCTGCGGCGCTCTGCGCCGTGCAGACCAGCGAGATGTTCTCGGCGATGAGTCCCATGATGGCGTGCGCGACGTCGGCGCGATCGATCGGCTCGCCGTCGCGCAGGCGTCGCGCGTAATTTCCGAAGTTGGCGGCGGTCAGATCGCCCGCAAGCGGGATGCCGCCAGCGGGATAGATGTCCGAGACGCGCAGGTCGATCTTGCTGCGCGAACCGCGCCGCGCGAGCGACGCGATCTCTTCGAAGTCGCTGGTGCCGAGCAGTCCCGCTGCGAGGCCGATCAGCGTACCGCCACCGAGCGCAGTGCCACCAATGCGCGTCACGGTTGCGCCCTCGACGAGCAGGACCGAGGTGCCCGTGCCGATCGAGACGAGCAGGTAGCGCGCCGCGCGCTCGGCCAGCAGGGCGGCTGCCCCGGCGCCCCACGCCGCGAACTCGTTCACCTGAATCAACTCACCTGGGAGCGCGCGAGCCAACATCGTCGCGCCGCCGCCGGTGAGACCGACGCGTTGCGCGCCGATTGCGACCAGCGTCGCGCGACTCTCGTCCGCGTCCTCGGTTGGAAGCAGCCGGTACTCGATTGCGCCCTCCGGCGTCCGGAGGGCGAGCTTCGCAAGCGTTGCGCCCCAATCGATGCCGATCGCCACGTCCGGAGTGCCAGATGCGGGTTGCAGAGTGGTCAGGGTGGCGGTTCCCATCGCCAGTATCCGGTGATAGCCTTGGCGATCCAACAGGTTGGCCGATGTATACCGCGTTCTTCGGGCTCCGCGAAAAGCCCTTTGCCCTGAGCCCCGACCCGCGCTTCCTCTATTTGTCGGAGGCGCACCGAGAAGCGCTCGCCCATCTGCTCTACGGCATCGAGCAGGGCGAGGGCTTCATCGCCGTCACCGGCGAAGTCGGCACCGGCAAGACGACGCTCTGCCGCACGCTGCTGCGGCGCCTGGGCGGTGAGGTCGAAGTCGCCTTCCTCTTCAATCCCAAGCTGTCCGCGCGGGAGCTGCTCGAATCGATCCTCGTGGAGCTGGGCGTGGAGAAGGACGGTCAGTCGGCCCGCGAGCTGGTCGACGCGCTGAACCACTTCCTGCTCGAGAAGCACGCCGCCGGCAAGCGCGTGCTGCTGATCATCGACGAAGCACAGGGCCTGCTGCCCGAGACGCTCGAACAGATCCGGCTGCTCTCCAATCTCGAAACCGAGAGCACGAAATTGATCCAGATCCTGCTGCTCGGGCAGCCGGAGCTGGATGCGATGCTCGAGTCGCCCGAACTGCGCCAACTCCGCCAGCGCATCGGGGTGCGCTGGCGACTCGCGCCGCTCTCGCGCGACGAGACGTCCAACTACGTCCGCCATCGGCTGCGCGTCTCCGCCGACGCCGCGCGCGATCACATCTTCGCGGACGCCGCGTTCGGCGAAGTGTTCCGCTTCTCGGGCGGCATCCCGCGCCTCGTGAACCTCGTCTGCGATCGCGCGCTGCTCGCCGCCTACGGCGAAAGTGCGCCGCAGATCGGCGCCGGCGCGGTGAGGCACGCCGCGGCGGAGCTGCGCGGCGAACGCGGTGCGAGCGCCGACCGTGCGCCTTCTGCGTGGCCCGCGCTGGCGGCGATGACGCTCGCCGCCGCCCTCGCGCTGCTGTTCGCGTTCGGCGGCCCGCGTGTGGTCGCGCAGCGGCTCGGCCTCGCCGCGCGCGTCGCAGCGCCGGCCGCGGTGACGGAGATCACGCCCGCCGCCGAGCGGGTCGCCGAGGCGCAGGCTACGCCGGTGCCGGAGCCGATCAGCGGGTGGCCACCCGACGTCGCGGCGGCTCCGTTCGCGAACGCGCAGCTCGGCGCGACGGACACCACGGCCGCATCGGCTCCCGCCGAACCGCCGTCGCCGCCGCGCGTCGGCGACCTCGCGCGCGCGCTCGCGCTGCGCTCGCCGGGCGCCACGGCCGCGGCGGCGTACGCGGCGATCCTGCGCGAATGGTCCGTGCCAGCCGACGACCCCGCGCCGGATCTGCTCTCGTTTCCCGAGGTGATCGGCGCTCTCGACGCCCATGGACTCGCAGTGTTTTCGTTCTCGGCTGACGATCTCGACGTGCTGCGCGTGATCGACCATCCGGTGCTGCTCGGAATCGACGCGGCCGACGGCGTGCGGCGCGTCGTTGCACTGCGCCAGCTCAGCGACGGCGAGGCGGAGCTGGAGGGCGTCGTCGAGTCGGGCCCGGTGCGCGTGCCCGTCGACGAGCTGCTGAAGTACTGGCTCGGTGACGCCCACCTGGTGTGGCGCGACTTCGAGCCGTTGCCCGACGTGATCCGTCCCGGCGATGCGGGCGACGGCGTCGCGTGGCTCCAGCGGGCGCTCACCGACGCCGGCTTCTCGCCGGGTTCCGCCTCGGGTCGCTTCGACGCGGCCACCGAAGAAGCCGTGCGCGCGTTCCAGGAAGATCGGCGTCTCGAACCCGACGGCGCCGTCGGTCCGCTGACCAAGATGGCGTTGTATCGCGCAACGGGCCGGTACGCCGTGCCGCACGTCGCGCTCGCCGCCCGTGCCGGAGACGCGGGTTGAGCACGATCCTCAAGGCGCTGCGCCGACTCGAAGAGCAGAAGTCCGTTGCGAAGCCGCGCCCGCTACGCGACGAAGTGGTGCTGGTTCCTGCGCGGCGTCGCAGCCACGGAGGGCTCGTCATTGCGATCGCTGCCGCATTCGCGTTCGCGCTCGTCGGCGGGGGGCTGGTGTGGTTCTTCGATCGCGCGCCACGGGACGAGGCGGCGCCGATCGCAGCGAGCGCGCCGGCACCCGACGTCGCCGCGGCGCCCGAGCCGGTCCTCGCGGCTGAAGAAGAGCGCGCGACCGAAGTGACGGTCTCGTCGCCCGCTCCGAGCGATGGGGCCGTGCAGCAGCCGATCGTGCCCGCGCCGGAGTCGCCCCCCGACTTCGCCGTAGTGCGGCCGGGAACGCAAGAACAGCCGGAGCGCGTCGCGGCGCCGCTCGAGCCGGCGGCCGCGGAGTCCGGCGAGGCCGCCGTCGAGCGCCCGAGCGGCGTGGAGCCGATGCCCGAGGTCGAGCCGGACTTCGTCGACGCAGACGTGCCGACGGCGCGCGTCGCGCGCAGCCAGTCACCGGTGCGCGTCGAGCGCACGCTGTGGCATCCGAGCCCGGAGCGTCGCGTCGCGTGGGTCGAAGTCGAAGGCGTGACGGCGCTCCGCGAAGTGCGCGAAGGGGAACGCGTCGGTCCCTACATCGTGCGCGAGATCGAACCGGCCGCCGTGCGCTTCGCCGACGGCAGCGTCGAGCTGCGACGCGAGGTCGGGCGCTAGGCGCGGCTCCGGCTGCGGGCGCCGCGCGCCGGCTCGTTCCGAAGCTGCGCCGCTGGCCGGATCGCCGTGATGTGAGGTGCGACGCGGGTGTGGCTCCGATTCGTGCTGTACGCGTGTCTGCTGCCGCCGATCGGCGTCGGGCTGGGATTGGGCAAGCGTCCCCACGCCGCGACGGCGATGACAGTCGGTGTCGCAGCCTGTGCCGCTGCGTTTCTCTGGCCGCGCGCGCGCCGGGCAGTCGCCGCGTACTACGCGCGCAGTCGCGCGCTGCGCCTCGTCGACACGGCGCTCTGGAACCTCAGCGTGGTGTTGCTGATCGGTGAGGCGACGCTCGCCGTCGCGTCACAACTCTCGAATCACCCGCTGCTCGCTTCGCCCAATGCCGGTACGCAGTCGATCATCGAGAACAAGCGCCGGGAGCTGCTGGAGTTCTACAGCGCCGACGGCGTGAATTCACGCGGCTACAACGACACGGAATGGAGTCCAGAGCCGGGAGACGCGTTCCGCATCGTTGCTCTCGGGGACAGCTTCGCGTTCGGCGTGGTCGGCTACGCGCGCAATTTCCTGACGCTGCTGGAGACGGAATTGTCGGCACGGGTCGGCCGCCCCGTCGAGGTCGCAAATCTCGGGATCCCCGGCATGCAGCCCCAGGAATACCTCCAGATCCTGCTCGACGACGGTCTCGTGCTGCACCCCGATCTGGTCCTGCTCTGCCTCTACACCGGAAACGATTTCCAGCCTCCCGATAGCACCTCCCGATTCGACGCACGCAACTGGCGCATGGTGGGCTTCGCATCACGGATCGTCCGCTACGCCGCCGAAAGCGAATTCCGCAGATCGACGGCTGCGGCGAAGGGCGCGCCCACCATGGGCGGCTCGGCTCCTCCCTTCACGGAGGACAACTTTCTGCGAATCGTCGAGGCGTACATCCCGTTCTTGCGCCGCGAGCCGACACCAAGGGCCGAGCGCGGATTGCGCGCGACGCTGGCGGTGGCCGACGAGATCGTGGCGCGCGCACGCCCGGCGCCGGTCGCGATCGCGCTGCTGCCGAGTGAGGTGCAGGTGAGCCCGCGGCTGCGCGCACAGGTGCTGGAACGCGTGCAAGTTGCCGAGACGGATCTCGATCTCGATCACCCGGCTCGTGAGACGCGCAGCCATTTCGAGCCGAAGCATGTCCTGGTGATCGATCTGCTCCCGGCGCTCCGTGCCGCGGAACGCGACGCGCCCACCTATGCGCTGCGCAATACCCACTGGAACGAACGCGGCAACGCGACCGCCGCCCGCCAGATCGCGGAGTCGCTGGCGCCGATGGTGCGTGATCTGGCGCTGGCGCGTGCGGACTCAGCGCAAAACTGATCGTCTCGGGCCGATCCCCAGCGAACCGGTTTCCGGGAAGCTGACGAGCTCGCCGCCGTCGGTCTCGAACTCGAGGTAGTAGCGATGGCAGCCGCTGCCGACGCCGGCGACGACCGCCCGGTAGGCGCCGCTCCGCGCCGTCCCCCGCGCCAGCAGCATCGGCGTGCAGACGCCGTCGACGTCTACGCGCGCCGCGCGCGGCGCGGCGGCCAGAGATGGAACGCCGACTCCGGGTCGGACGGCGAGGCGATGATCTCGCCGCTGCCGCTGCTGCCGAAGAGCTGGATGCGTGCATCCCAGGTGGTACAAGCGCCACTGCATGCCATGGCGCCGCCGACGCACGAGCACGAAGCGTCGCCGTTGCAGGTGTCCGGGAAGCGCGCGCCGGCATCGGCAACCAGCGTGCAGGCCGAGTTGTGCGCGAAATAACCGTTGCGGCCTTGATGGGCGGCGTGGAAGCGCGCGGCGCGGTTCAGCACTTGTT
>Ga0316626_10001658_pt1 | contig 10094 bp, 11 predicted proteins | sample OWC_Aug_T1_C1_D5_FD_207656 | JGI IMG/M metagenome (GOLD analysis project Ga0316626, IMG submission 207656) | Wetland soil microbial communities from Old Woman Creek delta, Ohio, United States - OWC_Aug_T1_C1_D5_A | ecosystem: Environmental > Terrestrial > Soil > Wetlands | place: USA: Ohio...
ATAACACCACCGTGTCGATCGCATCCGGCTTGCCGTCCTTGTAGCGCACGGTCACCTGCGACTTGGCGTCCGGACGCAACCAGGGCAACCGCCCGTCGCGGCGCAGTTCCGACTGGCGCTCAACCAGGCGATGGGCGAGGTAAATCGGCAACGGCATGTGCTGCGGCGTCTCGTCGCAAGCGTAGCCGAACATCAAGCCCTGGTCGCCCGCGCCTTGTTCGAGGTCGATCCCCTGGCCCTCGGTGACGCCCTGAGCGATGTCGGGCGACTGCTTGTCGTAGGCGATGAGCACGGCACATCCCTTGTAGTCGATGCCGTAGTCGGTGTTGTCATATCCGATCCGTTTGATCGTCTCGCGCGCAACCTGCTGGAAGTCCACCACGGCACTCGTGGTGATCTCCCCGGCCATCACCACCAGCCCGGTGTTGACGAGCGTCTCGGCGGCGACCCGCGCGTATTTGTCCTGAGCTAAGATAGCGTCGAGTACTGCGTCGGAGATTTGATCCGCGACTTTGTCAGGATGTCCTTCGGACACCGATTCGGAAGTAAAGAGGTATTCGCTCATCGTGTTGGGGTGGTCAGATGCGGCCCGATTGCTGGAAGCGGTGAAGCCGCGATAGATGGCTTCCACGGACAGACGAGGATAGCAGATTGCGTCCGCGCGCTGGTAGCGTGGGCCGCCCCGCCGGCGTGTGTTCTCGAGCATTTTGACGTTGTTCTATGGTTCTCCCGGACTTCCTCCGCCCCGTCTTCCGGGCTCCCCGACGAGTTGCGCTGCGACCGCATGCCCATCGGCACATTTCCTGATTCCCACCCCGCTCGCATGGACCGCGGCGCTGTGCCCAGGCCGCAAGCATGAGCGGGCGCATCGGCATCTTCGCGCTGTGGCTGCTGCATTTCCTGCCGCTTTCACTGCTGGCGGCGCTAGGGCGCGGCGTGGGCATGCTGGCCTATCTCTTCGTCGCCAAGCGACGCCGCATCGCCGCCACGAACCTCTCGCTGTGTTTCCCCGACATGCCTGCAGCGCAACGCTCGCGCCTGCTGCGCCGTCACTTCCAATGCTTCGGACGTGCGCTGGTCGAGTCCAGCATCGCCTGGTGGGGTTCGCCGCAGCGCCTGCGCCGTGTGATCAGGATCGAGGGGCAGGAGCACGTCGATGCGTTGCAGGGTGCGCGCTTCATCGCACTGGTGCCGCACTTCGTCGGTATCGAGTTGGAAGGAATCCGCATGGCGCTGGACTACGGCGGTGTCGCCGTGTACGTGCGCCAGCGCGACCCCTACGTCGACGCCTTCCTCAAGAGCAGACGCGAACGCTTTGGCGGCGTGCGCATGGTCGCGCGGCAGGAAGGCGTCAAGCCGATCCTGCGCGCGCTGCAAAGCGGCCAGGCCCTGCAATTATCGCCGGACATGGACCTGGGCCCGAAGGACGCCATGTTCGTACCATTCTTCGGCGTGCAAGCGGCGACCATCACCGCCCTGCCTCGCATGGCGCGTCTGGCACAGGCGCGCATCGTCCCGCTGGTCATCCGGCAGCTCGAGGGCGGGCGCGGTTATGTCGCCCGCTTTTATCCAGTCTGGGAGAACTATCCGAGCGAGTCGCCGGAGGCGGATACGCGGCGCATGAATGCCTTCATCGAGGATCGCATCCGCGAGATGCCCGAGCAGTACCTGTGGACGCATCGCCGCTTCAAGACCCGGCCACCCGGCGAGGCTTCTCCGTATGCGCGCTGATGAGCTTCGTCAACCCAAGTATGAATGTTATCTGCGCCCGTCAACGAGCCCGCGGCCGTGCGCGCCCGCGACGTGGGCATCTGGATGATCATGGACCGCTACATCTGGCGCGACCTGAACGGCGTCTGCCGCGCGCAATCTGGCGGCTGAATCCAGACAGCGCGGCGTGCGGCTGTTGCGCGTGGGCTACACATGTGGCGAAGCGACGCGCAGGAAGGCGATTTGTGCCCCTCGAGCAGATAGAATACGCGTCCGACCGCGCGCGACCCGCGAACCATCCAGCCATGCGCATCCGCTTCACCAAGATGCAAGGCGTAGGCAACGACTTCGTCGTGCTCGACGCCATCAGCCAGCCGATCGCCCTGGATGCGCTTACCGTGCGCCGCCTGGCCGACCGACATTTCGGCGTGGGCTGCGACCAGATCCTGGTGATCGAGCGCGCGCAGTCCGCCGACACCGACTTCACCTATCGCATCTTCAATGCCGATGGCGACGAGGTACAGCATTGCGGCAACGGCGCCCGCTGCTTCCTGCGCTTCGTGCGCGAGAAAGGGCTGACGACCAAGCGCGAGATCCGCGTCCAGACCCTGTCGGGCGTGATCGTCCCACGGCTCGAGGCCGACGGCCAGGTGACGGTGGACATGGGGCCGCCAATCTTCGATCCGGCGCGAATTCCGTTCATCGCCGAGCGGCGCGCCGCGACCTATGCGCTGGAGGTGGACGGCCAGACCGTGCAGATCAGCGCGCTGTCGATGGGCAATCCGCATGCGGTGCAGGTAGTGAACGATGTGGACTCGGCGCCGGTGCTGACGCAAGGGCCGCGCATCGAGCGTCACCCGCGTTTCCCGCAGCGGGTCAACGCGGGATACGTTCAAGTGATCGACCGCGGCCGCATCCGCCTGCGCGTGTTCGAACGCGGCACCGGCGAGACGCTGGCCTGCGGCACGGGAGCATGTGCCGCAGTCGTGGCCGGGATCCAGCGCGGCCTGCTCGACGCTACGGTGCAGGTGGAAACCCGCGGCGGGGCGCTGCGCATCGCGTGGGACGGGGATGACCGGCCGGTATTCATGACCGGGCCAGCGGAAACGGTTTTCGAGGGAGAGATCGACCTTTGAGCATGGGGATGAGACAGGAAGAGGTTGCCAAGTACCTGAAGGACCATCCGGAGTTCTTCGACGACTATGCCGAGCTGCTGAGTTCGGTCCAGGTACGGCATCCATACGGCGGACGCGCCATTCCGTTATCCGAGCGGCAGGTGCTGGCGCTGCGCGAGCGCAGCCGTGCGCTGGAGGGCAAGCTGCGGGAACTCGTCCAATTCGGAGAGGAAAACGACACCACCAGCGACCGGGTGCATCGCCTGAGCTTGGCGCTGCTCGCCGCGCCGGATCTGGGTGGACTGATTCAGGCCATCGACATCAGCCTGCGGGAGGACTTCACCGTGCCCGAGGTGGCACTGCGGCTGTGGGGCGCACGCCAGATCGACGCCGGCCCCGAGTTCGAAGCGGTGAGTGAAGAGGCGCGCGTGTTTGCCGAAGCGCTCGGCACGCCGTACTTTTGCGATCGCCCGGTTTTCGAGTCAACCGCCTGGTTCTCCGCCCTGGCGGCGGACCTGCGCTCGCTGGTCTACCTGCCGCTGCGGGTGGATCGCCCGATCGGCCTGCTCGCGTTGGGCAGTCCCGACCCGCGCCGCTTCACGCCGGAAATGGGAACGCTATACCTGGTGCGCCTCGCCGAGCTGATCAGCATGGCCCTGCGTCGGCACCTGGAGCACTGACGCGCCCCCGTGCAGGAAAGCGCGCCGATCGACGTCCTGCCGCGTAACCGCGTTCGCGCCGACGCCTTCCTGGCGCACCTGCGCAGCGAGCGCAGGCTGAGCGCGCACACGCTGCTGGCATATGGCCGCGACATCGAGCGCTTGCTGGAGCTGGCGGGTTCCACCGACCTCGGCGAGATCGACGGGGCGATCGGCCGGCGCATGCTGGCGCGGCTGCACGCAACCGGGGGGGTGGGCGGCCGCTCGCTCGCCCGCATGCTGTGCGCGTGGCGCTCGCTGTACCGCTACCTGATGCGCGACCACGGCTTCGCGCGCAATCCGTTCATCGGCATGCGCGCCCCGAAGAGCGCCAAGACGCTCCCCAAGGCGCTGTCGCCGGACGAGGCGGCCAAGCTGCTGGAATTCTCCGCGGAGGACCCGCTAGATCTGCGCGATCTCGCCATGTTCGAGTTGTTCTATTCCTCGGGACTGCGCCTGAGCGAACTCACCGCGCTGCGCCCCGAAGACGTGAGCTTCGACGAGGAGACCGTGCGGGTGACCGGCAAGGGCAACAAGACGCGCATCGTCCCGGTGGGACGCGCGGCGCTCGAAGCGCTCCGGCGCTGGCTGCCGGTGCGCGCGGCGCTGCGCGCGCAGCACAGCGGCCACGCCCTGTTTCCCGGCCGCGGCGGACGCCCCATTTCGCCGCGAACCGTGCAGGAGCGCCTGCGCATGCGCGGCCTGCACCAGAGCCTGACCGGGCCGGTGCATCCGCACATGCTGCGCCATTCCTTCGCGTCGCACGTCCTGCAATCCAGCGGCGACCTGCGTGCGGTGCAGGAGATGCTCGGACATGCCAGCATCTCCTCGACGCAGGTGTACACGCACCTGGATTTCCAGCACCTCGCTAAGGTCTACGACGCGGCCCACCCACGCGCCAAGAAAAAGGCCTGAACCTTGAGTGTCGGCACCGACGTGTTCCTCAAGCCGGGACGCGAGAAATCGCTGTTGCGCCGGCACCCCTGGGTGTTCTCCGGAGCCATCTATCGCATCGACGGCACGCCCGCGGGAGGCGACAGCGTGCGCGTGCGCGCACACGGCGGCGCCTTCCTGGGCTGGGGCATATACAGCCCGCAGTCGCAGATCGCGATACGCCTGTGGAGCTGGGAGCAGACCCAGCCGATCGACGCAGCCCTGCTGCGCACGCGCCTGACGCAGGCGCTTGCCCTGCGCCGCATGTGCGGCAATCAAGAGGCATTGCGCCTGGTGCACGGTGAATCGGATGGCCTGCCCGGGCTGATCGTGGACCGCTACGCGGACACGCTGGTGCTACAGGCCTCCAGCGCTGGGGCTGCCCGCTGGCGCGAGGCGGCTGCGGATCTTCTGCTCGAGTTGACCGGATGCGCGCGCGTGTACGAACGCTCTGACGCGGAGGTCATGAGCCTGGAAGGCATCCCGGCGCGAAGCGGGCCGCTGCGCGGCGACGCTCCGCCTGCGCAGATGCAAGTGCGTGAGAACGGACTGTCGCTCGGCGTCGACATCGCCGGCGGGCACAAGACCGGGTTCTATCTGGACCAGCGCGACAACCGAGCGCTGGTGCGCACGCTCGCCGCGGGCCGGAAGGTGCTTGACTGCTTCTGCTACAGCGGGGGGTTCACCGTAAACGCACTGGCAGGGGGCGCGGAGCATGTCACCTCAGTGGACGCATCCGCCGAGGCACTCGCCCTGGCGCGCGACAACGTCGGCCGCAACGCGCTGGATGCGCAGCGCGCACAGTGGGTCGAGGGCGACGCCTTCCAGTACCTGCGCAAGCTGCGCGACCAGGGCCGCAGCTTCGGGCTGATCGTGCTCGACCCGCCCAAGTTCGCCCCCACTGCGGCGCATGCGGAGCGCGCCGCGCGCGGATACAAGGACATCAACCTACTTGCTTTCAAGCTGCTCGCTCCCGGCGGCCTGCTGGCCACCTTCTCATGCTCCGGCGGCGTCTCGCGCGATCTGTTTCAGAAGATCGTCGCGGGTGCGGCCAGCGACGCGCGCGTGGACGCGCAGATCCTGCGCTGGATGTCCGCGACGCCCGATCATCCGGTGGCGCTCGCGTTTCCCGAGGGCGAATACCTGAAGGGCATGTTGTGCCGGGTACCCGGCTGAAGGAGAGGTGAATCCGATGAGCACCACGCGCTTCGTCGTCGTTCGTCACGGCGAGACAGCCTGGAACGCGCAGGGGCGCATCCAGGGACACCTGGACAGCCCGCTCAACGAGGAGGGGCTGGCCCAGGCGCTCCTGGTGGGCGAGCGCCTCGCGCGCGAGCGCATCGACGCGATCTACTGCAGCGACCTGGGCAGGGTGCTGCAGACAGTGCAGCCGCTGGTCGACCGCATCGGCATTGAACCGATTCGGGAGGCACGACTGCGCGAGCGGCACTTGGGCATCTTCCAGGGGCTCACCAGCACCGAGTGCCAGACTCGCCATCCGGAGGACTACGCCCGCTTCCACGGGCGCGACGTCGAGCACGTCGTGCCCGGCGGAGAGAGCATCCGCCAGGTGTATGCACGCGTGGCCGCGTTCTTCGACGCCAAGGCAGGCGAGCATGCAGGCCGCTGCCTGGCCGTGGTTACTCACGGCGGGATCCTCGATGCGCTCTACCGACACGTCACCGGCACGCCGCTGGAGAAGCTGCGTGATTTCACCGTCTACAACGCCAGCCTCAACTGGGTTGCCTTCGAGAACGGGCGTTGGCAACTCGAAAAGTGGGGGGACATCTCGCACCTCACGCGGGACGCGGCACTGGACGACTTCTAAGCGAGTGGAGGGCCGCGCCAGACGCAATCGCTTTGCATCAGCGATCAACTGGGCTAGACTCGCCCGCACCCGGCCTCGGGCACGCCAACCCAAGACGCCGGCGTTTGACGACTGCCCGACATATCAACGACAACCGCCCGTCGATGCTGCTCTGCCTTCAACGCCTGCTGCTGGTGCTCGCCCTGCTGTTCTCGCAGCAGGTGGCGTTCGCGCATGCGCAGGAACACCAGCTGAAGGGAACGGCCTCCGACCAGCGGGCGTGCGAACAGTGCGCGCTCGCCGCGCAACTGGGCTGCGCACCGGCGCCGGTTGCAGCCAGCTTCGACAATGGCCTCGGCTTCCCTGTCCCGGAATACTCGGCTGCCTCGGTCCACACTCCCGGGGCGTCGGCCCCGTTCCGCTCGCGCGCACCGCCCGTTTCGCTCTGAACTGAACCCGTCTACACGTCCGCGCCTTGGCGCGGTACGGGATTATTTCGGCATGAGGAGCGAAATACGATGTACAAGCCCGGTTTCACGGCGGCAGCCCTGCTGCTAGCCGTCGGTGCGCCCATTGACGCGCAAGCGCAAAGCACGAGCGAGTTGGATGCGATCCGCAAGCAGATCGACGAACTCAAAAACAACTATGAGAACACCATCCGCGCGTTGGAGCAGCGCCTGAAAGACGCTGAGACTGCCGCGGCGCAGGCCGACGCCAAGGCCACGCAGGCGCAGGAACAAGCCAAGGCTGCCTCCGATACGGCGGCGGCCGACGCAGCGCCCGCTCAGGCCGCGGCAAGCGCACCAACCAGCAATGCCCCGGCATCCTTTCTGAGCACCTTCAATCCCGGCATCTCCTTGATCCTGCAAGGATCTTACCGGCACTACAGCGAGGATCCGGCGGAGCGCGGGGTCACCGGCTACATTCCGACAGGCGAGTTCGACCTGGGCGAGCGCGGCTTCAGTCTCGACGAAAGCGAGATCACCGTTTCGGCCAATGTCGATCACCTTTTCTACGCGCAGGCCACCTTTGCGCTGGAAGACGGCGGCATCGAGGTGGAGGAGGCGTTCGCACAGACGCCCGCGCTCGGACATGGACTGACGTTGAAATTCGGCCGCTTCTTCTCGGGCATCGGCTACGAGAACCAGTTGCATCCGCACGCGCGCGATTTCCTCGATTCAGCACTCCCGCAGAACGTTCTGCTGGGCGGCAACTTCGCCATGGACGCATTGCAGACGAGCTGGATCGCGCCCCTTCCAGTGCTGGTCGAACTGGGCGGCGAGCTCGGCATGCCGGTCGAGTTTCCGTTCGAGGACACCGACAGCAACAAGAACGGCATCACCGGCGGCACCGTGTTTGCGCGCGTGGGCGGCGACATCGGCCTGAGCCACAGCTATCGCGTCGGCGGCTGGTACATGCGCGCCGAGAACCGCATCGAGGACGCCTCGATTCTCGACCTGGACGAGCGCTTCGAGACGGGCACCAGCACTTTGTCCGACGGCCACACGAAGATGTGGGGGCTGAACTTCGTCTACAAATGGGCCCCTGATGGCAATCCCCAGTACCGCAACTTCAAGTTCGCCGGGGAATGGATGCAGCGGCAGCTCGACGGCGATCTGACTACCGACCTGGGTGGAGCGGCCGACACCGGCTCCTTCAAGGCCACGCAGTCCGGCTGGTATCTGCATGGCGTCTACCAGTTCCTGCCGCAATGGCGGCTGGGCGTGCGCTACGACCAGCTCGACGAGGGCTCCTACGACCTCGCCTCCAACATCGACGGACTCGTGGAGCCGGCCGATTTCACACCGCGCCGCTGGGCGGCCATGCTCGACTGGAACCCGTCCGAATACAGCCGCATCCGCCTGCAATACACGCAGGACAAGACGCAGGACCGCGTCACCGACGACCAGATCTTCCTGCAATACATCTTCAGCCTGGGCGCACATGGTGCGCACAAGTTCTGAGTCCGCGCGCCGGACGTACGAAGGAGATTCCAGAAATGAAGCGTTTTATTGCATTGCTGAGCGGCTTGCTGATGCTTGCCGCGGCTGTACCCGCGCTGGCGAAAGTCAACGTGTTCGCCTGCGAGTCGGAATGGGCCGCGCTCGCCACCGAGATCGGCGGCAATCGCGTCGAAGTGTTCTCCGCCACGACCGGACTTCAGGACGTGCATCGCATCCAGGCACGGCCGAGCCTGATTGCGCGCGCGCGCAGCGCAGAACTGCTGATCTGCTCGGGCGCGGACCTCGAGGCGGGCTGGCTGCCGCTGATCCTGCAGCAGGCCGGGAATACCAGGATCCGGCCCGGCCAGCCGGGCCACCTGGAGGCGGCCGATTTCGCGCGCATGCTCGAGGTACCGACAATCGTGGACCGCTCGATGGGCGACGTGCATCCGCGCGGCAATCCGCACCTGCACTGGGATCCGAACAACATCCAGGCGGTTGGGACGGTGCTGGCCGAACGGCTGGCTCAGATCGATCCAGCTGGGGGCGAGACCTATCGGTCGCGCCAGGCAGACTTCAGCGCGCGCTGGTCGCAGGCGGTATCGCAATGGCAGCAAAAGGCCGCATCGCTGCGCGGCACCAATGTGATCGAGCACCACCGCGCCCTCACCTATCTCTTCGCCTGGCTCGGCATGCCGGTGGTGGGCTCGCTCGAACCGAAACCGGGCGTCGAACCCACCTCCTCGCACCTAACCAGCCTCGTTCAACGTCAGCAGGCCACGCCGGCCAAGCTAATCGTGCGCACCGTGGTGAACAACCCCAAGGCCGCGCAATGGCTGTCTCAGCAGACCAAGGTGCCGGTGGTCGAAGTGCCCTACTCGGTCGGCAGTACACCCGCGGCAAAGGACCTGTTCTCGATGTACGAGGATGCGATCGGTCGCCTGCTCGCTGCGGTGAACTCCTGAGGCCTCATATCGGGACACAGCGCAGTTGTATCGCCTGCGCGGGAGCAGAGGCCCCGCGGCGGCTGTCCCGAGCCCTTCATTCATGAACGACGACAACCACACGCTGCTCGAAACGATAGATCTGCAGGCGGGCTACAGCGCTCCGGTGATGAATCCGGTGTCGCTGCGCATCCGCGCCGGCGAAGTCATCGGCGTTCGCGGTCCGAACGGATGCGGCAAGTCCACCCTGTTGTCCGCGCTAGCCGGCAGGGGCACCGTGTTCGCCGGCAGCGTGAGACGGCGCCCGGGTGTGCGCGTGGCGCATCAGCATCAGAATCCCCTGCCGCTGGAGGACGTACCGCTGTCGGCAGGTGAGCTGCTGCGGCTCACCGGCGCCTCGACCGAGGGCCTGCCCGGGTGGATCGCACCGCTGCTGCCGCGCCGGCTCGATCGCCTCAGTGGCGGGCAGCTGCAGTTCCTGCAGGTGTGGGCGTGCCTGCGCGCGCCGATCGATCTGGTGCTGCTGGACGAGCCGACGAACAACGTCGATCAGGCCGGCACCGAATGCCTACTGGCCGAAATCAAGCGGCTGCGCGGAAAGGTCGCGATGCTCGTGGTGAGCCATGAACCGCGCTTCATCGAGTCGTCTAGCGACCGTATCCTCGACATGCAACCCATCGGGGAGCGCGCGGGTTGAGTCAGGCCCTGCTCGATCCGCTGTTTCGCATTCCGTTCCTCACCGGGATCGCATTCGCGCTGTCGCTGCCGCTTCTGGGCATGTACCTGCGCCTGCGCGAGGAGTGGCTGGCGGCCTTGGCGTTTGCGCAACTGGCAGCAGCCGGTTCGCTTGCGGCGGCGATCGTGGGGCTGCCCTTCCAGCTCGGCGCGGTATGTGCGGCAGGCTTGGGCGCCACGGCGAAGAGTGTGCTGACGCGAACCGGCAA
>Ga0316626_10001659_pt1 | contig 10094 bp, 11 predicted proteins | sample OWC_Aug_T1_C1_D5_FD_207656 | JGI IMG/M metagenome (GOLD analysis project Ga0316626, IMG submission 207656) | Wetland soil microbial communities from Old Woman Creek delta, Ohio, United States - OWC_Aug_T1_C1_D5_A | ecosystem: Environmental > Terrestrial > Soil > Wetlands | place: USA: Ohio...
GTCGGGTCGGACCTTCGCCATCGGCGATATCCATGGCGATCTCGGGGCTTTGCAGAAGCTCTTCGAACGTCTGCCAACGCTCGTAGCGACCGACACTGTGGTGTTCCTCGGCGACTACATCGATCGGGGTCCCGACTCCGCGGGAGTCGTCGCCTATGTCCGCAAGCTGGCGGCGGAATCTCCCGCGAAGATCGTCACGCTACGTGGCAATCACGAAGACGCGTGGATCCAGGTCATCGAGAAAGGGTGGCCGGAGTTCGTCTTCCCGCGCAGCAACGGCTGCCTGGAGTGTTACCGCTCGTTCAGCGGCGGCGCGGTGCCGACCGACGACGAGCTCGGCTCGCCCGACGAGATGGCCGCCATGCTCGCGGGCAAGTTCATCCCGGCCGACGTCGCCGACTGGATGCGCGATCTGCCGTTCTTCTACGAGGACGAGCACGCGATCTACGTGCACGCCGGGATCAAGCGGACCGGCGATACGTTCCCGCACCCGCGTGACGTGCAGCCACCACGCGCGCTGCTCTGGCTGCGCGATCGTGACTTCTTCGCGAACTATCGCGGCAAGCTCGTCGTGTTCGGTCACACGACGACGCGCACGTTGCCGAACGAGCTGTCGACGCACACGCCCGAGGATCCGGCGGACCTGTGGGCCGGTCCTTCATGCATCGGCCTCGACACGGCGTGTGGCAAGGGCGGGTTTCTCACCGCGTTCGAGCTCCCCGCGCGCTTGGTGTACGAGACCCGTGGGTAGGACGACCTGGTTCTCGCGCGAGGCGATGCGCGGGTGGTTTCCGGCCGAGCTCGAGGTCGCGATCGTCTCGTGCCTCGCGAAGGAGCCGGACCAGCGGCCCGCGAACGCGCGCGCGCTCGCGGCGAAGCTCCGCGCGATCGCGATTCCCGACGAGCACGCGTGGATGGCGGCGAAGTCGCGCGCGTGGTGGGACAACTACCAACCGGCGCATGTCGCGCCCACCCTCGCGACGAGCGAGCAGCAGGTGATCATGCCGGGCAACTCGGAGCAGCGTCCGCTCGCGGCGACCAGCGAGGACGCGATCGGTCCGACGATCGCTCCCGGTCGCTAAGGCGCGTCGGGGTTGCACGACGCGCCGAAGCCGCGCACGGTGTCGATCCACCCCTGGTCGACGGTGTCCTTCACGAGGCCGAGGTAGCGCTCGTACTGCGCGCGCGCTTCGTCGCACTTGCGTTCATCGCGGCGGACGTCGCCGATCTGTTTGATGTACATCGGGTCGTCCGAGGCCACGTACGCGCGCTCGAGGGCGGCCGCCGCGCCGTCGTAGTCGCCGGTGCGCCACAACGCGTTCGCGAGATCGCCGAGCTCGAGCTCGGTCGTCCCCAGCTGGCAGTCCTTCCTCATGTTCACGACGTACTCTCGATCGATCGTCGTACTGCCGCCGTCGGCGCGAAACTCGAAGCCCTCGACCTGCGAGATCGTCGCGCGCGTTCCACCGTCGTGCAGGTAGGCATCGAGCTCCATGACCGCTTCGCTGCAACGGCGGAGCGCGCGCAGTGCACGTGCGAGCTTCGGCCGGAGCTCCCGATCGCCGACCGCGGCAAAGGCCGCGCGGTACGCGACCAGCGCGATCGACATGTCGTCGCCGTCGGGGAGCGCGAGCTTGCCGCGCCGCTGACTCGACGCGAGGTCGCCGGCCGCCTCGTACACGCGCCCCAAGCCGCGCTCGACGAGCTGGATCGTCTGCGGGATCTGGGGCGACGGGCGCTGTACGTACATCACCGTCGCCGTGACACCCGCGACGAGGGTGACCGCGCCGACACCGGCGATGACCCATCGCGCACGGCTCGGCCGCGCGGCGCGCTCGAGCTCGGCGAGGAGCGCGTCGAGTGACGACCACCGCGCGCCGGGTTCGGCTGACAGCGCGCGCTCGAGGATCTTCAGCACCCGCTTCGGCACGTCGCTCGCCGTCGACCGCATCAGCCGACGCGCGCGGATCGCACGGAGCATCCCGGGCACGAGCTCGCGGGTGCCGACCTCCGGCTGGAACGGCCGCCCGCCGCACACGCCTTCCCACACCGAGACGGCGAACGCGAACTGATCCGCGCGCGCGTCGACCTCGCGGCCTTCGAGTTGCTCCGGCGCCATGTACACGGGGGTGCCTTCGATCGCGTCGGGGTTCGAGTTGGTGGAAGGCGCTCCGGCCGACGATCGCACGAGACCGAAGTCGCTCACCTTGATCGTCCCGTCGCTCGAGACCAGCACGTTGTCGGGCTTGAAGTCGCGGTGCACGAGACCGATGCGATGTGCGGCCGCGAGCCCGCGTCCCGCCGCGACGAGACGCAGCACGACGTCGCGCCACGGTCGGGGCTCGGCGAGCCACGTCGCGAGGCTGCCACCGGTGCAGAGCTCCATCGCGATGAACAGCTGTCCGTTCCAGGTGCCGATGTCGTGCACGGTGGCGACGTTCGGATGCGAGAGCTTCGCCATCGCCTGCGCTTCGCGCTCGAGGTACTGCTGTGCGGCCTCGAGATCCGTCGACGACACGAGCTTCACCGCGACGTCGCGATCGAGCTTCGGATCGTTCGCGCGATACACGGTGCCCATGCCGCCCGTTCCGATCCGCTCGGCGAGCACGTAGCGACCGACGACCGTGCCGACCGGTAGGATGCTTCGCCGGCCCGCGCGCACCGGCGCCGCCGGCGCACTCGCGACCGTGCCCTCGCGCTCGCTCGTCGCGTCGAGCGTCTCGGCAACTGCGACGGAGTCGTGGTTCTCGTCGGTCACGAGTTGCCGTCGGGCAGGTACGCGCGCGGCATCGCGGCGCCGCGCAGGAACTGGCGGCGACGGCGACGGCGATTGACGCGATGCAGGCCAACCAGCGTTCCGAAGCCGGCGAACACGCCGGTCGCGGCGGCGATCCAGTCGATGCCGAGCAGGGGCAGCGCGATCGCCGTTCCGGTCACGATCACCATCCCCGCCATCACCGCCCAGATGATGTCGCTCGCGTGCCGGCGCGACCACGTGTCATAGGCTCGCTCGCACTCGGTGCACCACCGATCGTCGGAGCTCTCTGCGCTGCAGCGCGGGCACGCCATCCCCGACCCTAGCTCCTCGGAAACCCGGCGAACAGGTAGCCGCGATCGATCCCGTGGTCGATCAACCGGATGGCGCAGTTCGCGGGATTCGGCTCCGCTTCGAACCACTCGGGAGACAAGTGACACCACATCATCACGAACGCGCGCAGCGTCACGCCGTGACAGATCACGACGATGTCGTGGATCCCGTGCTGCACGGCATCGCGCTGGAACGTCCCGAACGCCTGATGGATGCGCTGCGCGACATCCAGCCGACTCTCGCCCTGCGGCATGCGCGCCCAGAACTTCCCGCCGAACCGGCACTGCAGATCGAAGTACGTCTTCTCGTGCGGAAATCGCTCGAGCATCTCGGCATCCGACAGTCCGTCGAACAACCCGAACTGCTGCTCGCAGAGCAGGATGTGCTCGACGCGATCCGTGATCCACTCACCCGCCGTCTCGACGAGCGCGTCCGCGGTCTCGCGCGTCCGGCGATACGGCGACAGCCATAACCGCACGTGCCGCTTCTCGTCGGTGGCGTGCGTCGCGAAGTGCCGCGCGATGTGCCGGCCCGCTTCGCGCGCCTGCTCGCGGCCGCGCTCCGACAGCGGCACGGCGTGGTCCGCCGTCGTCGCGTGGACGGTCGGATCGACGTTGCCCATCGACTCGCCGTGCCGCACGAGCAGGATCCGCATACCGCTACTGTACCGGGCGGAGCCGGCCGAACGGGCGCGTTAGTGCTTGTTGTCGAACGCGATGCCCTTCTCGACCTGAACGATCGCGGCGTTCGTGAGCTCGAGCGCCTTCGCGCGATGACCGCCCTTGTCGTGCGTCGCGTTCTTCAGCGAATTCGCGGCGGACTTCAGGCTCGCGAGCGCGTCCTGCATGAGCGGTTGGCGATCTGCGCCCGCGGCGTTCATGCCGAGCGACGCGACGAACAGACCAGCGAGGACAAACGACGTAGGCTTCCAAGGGTTACGCATGGGCTCTCCTGACGGACTGGTAGGAGACTCACGTCGCCCGCGAGAGGTTAAGCCCGCCACCGTGACCTCTAGCGCGGCAGGGTGTCGAGCAGATCGAATTCGTAGAGCGTGGTCGTCGGCTCGAACGCGGTCGTCTGCGAGCCACCGACGACGTAGAGCCGCGACGCGACGATAGCGCCGGGTGCACCCGCGCGCTCGACGGGCATCTCCGCCACGCTGGTCCACTCGTCGAGCGTCGGATCGTAGACCTCGACGGCGCGCGTGACCGTCGGTCCGATCTCGCCGCCCGCGCAGACGAGCTTGCCGTAGAGGACGCCGTACGCGCAGCCGCCGCGCGCGGTCGGCATCGGCGCTCGGAGCTCCCACATCGGCGCGCCGAGTGGCAACGCATAGGTATCGCCGAGCGGACCCTGCGGTCCGTTGCCGCCGGCGAGGATGAAGGTGCCATCGTCTTCACGCATCGCCGCGGCGTGCGAGCGCGGCGTCGGCAGCGGCAGCGGCGCGAGAGGTGGTCGGTTCTCCACGTCGAGCACGGTCCAGGTGTTCGATGCGACGTGGTAATCGAGCACGCTGCTGGTGAATCCGGCCGAGGTCTCGCCGCCCATCAAGAAGATGTGGCCGCTCGACACGACGACGGCCGCGGCACCGCGCTCCTCCCCCGCCGGCAGATCGGCGAGCGGTTCCCACGCGGTTCCCAGCGCGGGCAGTCGATACGCCTTGCCGCTCGGCACGAACGCGCTGCCTTCGAGCCCACCGAGGAGGTACAGCGAGCCCCCGACGCTCGCGAGCGCGGCGTGCGTGACGGCGGCCGGCGCTTCGAGCGGCATCACCGTCCACAGATCGTCGAACGGATCGTATTGCAGTACCTCGCGCGAGATCGCGAGCGTCGGCGTCTCGAACCCGCCGAGCACGACGAGCTTCGTGCCGAGCCCGGCCGCGCTCGCCTCGAGACGCGGAGTCGGCGCGTCCGCGCGCTGCGTCCACGGTGGCTCCGGCGCCGGCGGCTCGTTGTCCGCGCAGGCCACGAGCCCGATCGAGAGAATCAGCCGGTGCACGACAAAGATTAGATCGCGAGCCGGTGTCGCGCGTCTAGGCCGGCGTGCGCTTGGTCGCCGGCATAATGATGCTCGCCGTGCTGTCGCGCACGGCCGCGGCCGACGACGAGGAGGCGCGGGTCCACCCGGTGAGGCCCCTCACCACTGGCCTGTACTTCACGGGGCTCGGTGGCGCGATCGACGGCGTGTCGACCGGTGGGATGGGCCCGACGGTAGAGCTCGCACTGGGCGCGGGACGCACGCAGGTCTTCGTCGAGGGCGGCGTCGCGTGGATGCAATACGGTTCGCTCGAGGCCCGCGAGGCGGGGTTCATGGCGCGCGGGGGTGTCGGGGCGCGGTGGATCGCGCGGTCGTTCGAGCTCGGCGACGAGGCCGCGGTCGAGATGACGCTCGATGGCCTCGTCGGTGCCGACAAGATCTGGTGGGAACACGGCGGCAGGCTCGTGCGACCCGAGCTCGGCCTCGGCGTCGGCCTGCAGATGCGCAAGTTCCACGCGCCGCACGTCCACCTTCGCTTCATCGTCCGCGTGCTCTTCACCCCGACCGACGACGATGGGATGACGGCGGCGCGCTGCACGGGCCGCTGCGCGTCGGCGTCGCCGCTCGCGAACGGCGGGATGATGTTCTCGATCGGAGGTGCGTTGTGAGGCTCGCGATCGCCGTGTTGTTGCTGCTCGCAAGCGCGGCGCAGGCGGAGTCCCTCGCCTACGACGAGCCGGCACCGACGTCGACGCCGCCGCCGCTCACCAAGCTCGGGTTTCGGCTCGGCGGCGGGAGCATCCCACTCGCCGACAGCGCGCTCGCCGCGGTGCAACTCGGCATCGGCGTCGAGCACGCCGTGTTCGGCAAGCTGCGCATGTTCGCCGAGTACGAGTGGCTGTGGCTGAGCGTTGCCCCCGACGACCCGAACGCGATGCAGCCGGCCTTCACGGGCTCCGGGCAACGCACGCACCTCGGGGTCCGCCGCGCCTTCGCGACGAAGCGCGTCCACATGATCCGGTTCTACGCGGACGTCGAGGCCGGTGGTGGGCTCGGGCTGTACGACGTCCCCACCGGCGCTGCGGCCGTCCCGCACGCCTTCGCCGGCCTGCGCGGCGGTTATCAGATCGTGAAGCGCAGCGCCCGCGCGTCACGCGTGCTCGAGACCGAGTTGAGCGTGCGCGCGATCGTCGTCGAGCACGGCGTCGGCTTCGGCGGCGGCCTCGGCTTCTACTGGGGCGACTGACTCACTCCGTCAGCCACGCGAACGCGTGCTTCCAGTCGTTCTTGAGGAAGCCCGGCGCACACCACAGCTGGCAGAGCGCTTCGATCGGTCGCGCGACTTCGACGCCGCCCATGTCGACCGCCTGCCAGCCCCAGCCCTCGAGGAGGCCGCTCACCGCTTGCTTCGCACCCGCGTCGTTACCGCAGATGAACATCGCCGGCTTCGACTTGAACGGCGGCTTCACCATGAACGCGCTGCCGACGCTGTTGAACGCCTTCACGAACTTCGCGTTCGGGGCCTTCTTCTGCAGGCGTTCCATGAGGGACTCGTTCGCGGCGGTGAAGTACTGGATCACGCCGCCCTGTGGTGGTGCATCGCCGATCGGGTTCGTCGTGTCGATCACGACCTTGCCCGCGAGGTTCGCCGGACCCGCGAGATCGATCACGCTCTCCGCGGCCGAGCCCTTCACCGCGAGCACGATCGTGTCGGCCCACTTCGCCGCATCGGCATACGTCCCGACCGAGGCCTCGCCCTTCGCACCGGCCTTCCAGGCGCTCAGCTTCGACACGTCGCGCGACGCACGCATCACCGCATCGCCGTTACCGAGGAAGCCATTCGCGAGCACGTCACCGACTTGTCCTGTTCCGAATACTGCGATCTTCTTCATGCGCGAACGTTCGCACGCGGCTAGCGGCTCGGCGAACGGGAGCGGACGAATTCGCGCGACTCGAGCAGCATGCGCGATGCGAGCTCGCCACCGGGTCCGTCGCGGTGCCACCGGAGATATTCGAGGAGGACCGGTACGGCGGTCGCGTGATCGCCGTGACCGCGGCGGATCGCCGCCTCGACGAACAGCATCGTCCCGAGCTCCGCATCGCCCGCGTCCTTGACGATCGAGGCGTACAGCGCGAACGCCTCGAGCATCGCCGTCTCGACCTTCGAGAGCGGCGTCTTGCTGCGCTTGGAATCGAGCTTGGCGAGCACGGCGAGATCGGGATCGATGGCGAGCGCGTTCTTGTACGCGAGCGCGGCGGCGAGCGCGGCTTCGCGTGCGCGATCCGCCGGCGTCGCGGTGTCGCTCGCGACGTCGACGAACGCTTCCGCCGCGCCGAGCCAGTTCGCCGGCTCCGTCTCCGCCCGCGACCACTCGGCCTCGGCGAGCCACCACCGCGTGTCGGGTTCGGGTGCGGTCGCGAGCACGATGCGATGCATGCGCGCCGCGTAGCCGAACGTCTCGGCGTTACGCGTCTTCGTCGCTTCGCTGTGAAGCGCGCGGGCGATCTCCGTCGTCATCGCGGTCCCATTCGCGCGACACTCGCCGTCCTTCGACTTCACCGACAGCTTCGCGAGCGCCTCGATCTCGCGGATCTTGTCGTCGGTCGAGCCGCCGACGCCGAGCATCACGCGCGCCGCCATGTACTGCCACGTGCACGCGTTCGGATCGGCCGGCGCGCGCGCGACCAGATCGTGATAGACGCCGATTGCCTTGTCGAAGCTACCGCTCGCGACGTAGGTCGCGGCGAGCTGCGCGTACATCTCCAGCGCGGCCTTCGCGTCGAGGCGCTTGAACGCCGACAGCGCCTTGTCGGCGCTGCCGATCTGCGCGTACGCGACGACGAAGTCGCGGCGCGCCGCGCGGCCGAGCGCCGCCTGTGCCCGGTTGCCACGCGTCAGCATCACGACCCGGGACATCACCTCGAGCGCTTGTTGAAAGCGCTGCAGCTGCAGGTGCACCCAGCCGAGCTTGTACATCGCGTACGCCGCCACGACCGACTTGTCGAGCTTCAGCACCATGGTGTAGCGGGCTTCGGCGTCGGCGACTTGCTGCGACTCGTAGAAGTAGTCGGCGAACGCGAGGTGCGCGAGCGGCACGTACGGCGAGCTCGGATGGTTCTTCAGCAAGCGGTCGTACACCGCCCGCGCCTCCTTCAGGTACTTGCTCGTCTGCAGGAGGAAGCCGTAGTTGAACAGCGCGACGTCGAGCTGGCCGAACGTCTCGAACGCGTCGTTATCGACGAGCGCCTTGAACGCTTTGACGGCCTTCAGCAGCTCGGTCTTCGCCGCGCTCGCATCCTTGCCGCGGCTGTCGTGCGACCGCCTCGTGATCGCCATCGCGTAGTCGAAGATCTGTTCGGCCCGCGGATGGTTCGCCATCGCGAGCTCGAGTTGCTCGACGTCGGCCGGCGGGAGCGCGATCCCGAGGGTGATGCCGAGCAGCGCGTTCGCATCCGCGGGGGTGAGCGAGGGCACGAGCGGCGCCGGCGAGCGGTCCAGCGGCTTCACGCGATCGGAGATGGTCACCGCGATCTGCACGTTCTGCGTGCGCTGGTAGCGCGGCGCCGCAAACGCACTACCGCCGGCGAGCGCGATGACGAGGAGAGCTCTGCTCATCCTCACCTCGAACGCTCCGCTCGGTCAGACGTGCTACGCCGGTCTTCAGATAGAACGACCAGTAGCCGAGCTGGCGGCCGTAACGCCTGCGAATTGCTGCCTCGTCGTACGCCTTGCCGTACACGACGCGTGCCTCGTCCTCGAAGACCTGGGTCGTCACCTCGTCCATCCGGCCGAGGCCGCGCAGCAGGATCGCCGCCGCCGAGAACGGCCCGACGCCGCGGATCGCCAGCAACGCTTCCTTCGCTTTCTCGTAGGGCGCTTCGCACAAGAAGTTCTCGCCGATCCGGGCGACGCCGCGCACGACCTCGGCGATCACCTCGCCTTTCCGCGCGTGACCGATCGCCTCGCCATAGGTCGCACCGTCGACTCTTGCCAGCTCGTCGATCGACGGCAGCGCGTACAGCGTCTTGCCGCCGACCTCGACGGGCAGCCCGATCCGCTCGAACAACCGTCGCTTCATCTGCGCCGAGCGCGGCATCGGGTTGCGTTGCATCATCACGCTGTAGACCGCGATCTCCTCGAGCGTCAGGAACCGCACGTGGTGCAGGCCGTGCAGCATCTCGACGAGCGGCCGGAAGTGCCGGTCGCCCTCCGCCGCCGCATAGAGCTCGCCGAGGTCATCGCGCGCCCCGACGAAGTGCGCCGCACGTGCGAGGAGCGCCGGCGCGTCGACCGCCCGTTCGACCTCGACCGACCCGTCGCGGATCGTGAACGCGGTCGGACGGCCGCCGACCGTCACCGCCGCCGTCAGCGAGTCCTCCGTGATGATGGTCTGGTCCCGGCAGGGCGGAAACCGCCGAACGAACGCCAGGGTCTGCGCGAACGAGAACGGGGCCTTGGTGGGGAGCGGGAGCCTCATCTGCTCTAGATACGCGGGCGGCTTGTCAGCCTATTGTCAGGTTTATGGCGGTAACCTACGAACCCCACGCTGCCATGAAGTTCTTGCTCCCCATCCTCACCGGGCTCGTGCTGTTGGCGATCTGGTGGATCGCTTACGAGGCGGGCGCGTTTCCGACGGGCACGGTGCCATCCCCGCCCGCCGTCGCGGCCGCGTTCGGTGAGGAGATCGCGTCGGGCCGCCTGCTCGACGACACGATCGCGTCGCTCTACCGCGTCGCGTGGGGCTTCATCACGGCGGTGCTCGCCGGCGTGCCGCTCGGGCTCGTGATCGGCCGCTCGATCGCGACGCGCGAGGCGCTGCTGCCGTGGGTGAACTTCTTCCGCTCGCTGTCGCCGATCGCGTGGATCCCGTTCGGCATCATCTGGTTCGGCGTCGGCGATCCGCCGGCGATCTTCATCATCTTCCTCGCGACATTCTTCCAGATCGTGCTCGCGACGGCGGCGGCGTCGGCGACGGTGCCGAAGGTGTTCTATCGCGTCGCGCTCGACATGAGCCTCTCGCCGGCGCAG
>Ga0316626_10001660_pt1 | contig 10091 bp, 7 predicted proteins | sample OWC_Aug_T1_C1_D5_FD_207656 | JGI IMG/M metagenome (GOLD analysis project Ga0316626, IMG submission 207656) | Wetland soil microbial communities from Old Woman Creek delta, Ohio, United States - OWC_Aug_T1_C1_D5_A | ecosystem: Environmental > Terrestrial > Soil > Wetlands | place: USA: Ohio...
GCCTGGACCCTATAAGGATACGGAGGCGATTATGCCATTTGACAAAGAGATACTGACGGATGAAGAGGTGAAGCGGCTGAAAGAATTGGGGCGGGTGGCCAAGGGAGACATCATCAAAATGACGCGCCTGGCTGGCTCGGGCCATCCAGGCGGATCCATGTCGTCGCTCGATATCTACCTGGTTGTTTTTTCATCTGCCAATTTGAACGGCACGCCAAGAGATCGCATTGTTGTGAGCCATGGCCACACCTCCCCCGGCGTGTATGCTGCTCTGGCACGCCTGGGTCACATGCCTGCAGATGAGGTGATTGCCTTTTTTAGAAAAGGAGGAAGTCCTTACGAGGGGCACGTGGTGCGCGGCATTCCATTCATCGACTGGTCCACGGGGAACCTGGGCCAGGGCCTGTCGGCGGGCTGTGGGTTTGCGCTGGGCGCGAGACTCCGTAAAGAACCTGCTCATGTGTATGTGTTGATGAGTGATGGCGAGCAGGCAAAAGGACAGGTGGCGGAAGCGAGAAGGTTCGCCAGGAAGTATGGGTTGAGTAACGTCACCGTTGTTGTCGATTTCAACCGAATCCAGATCAGCGGCCGGGTGGAGAAGGTAATGCCGGTCAATATCGCGCAGAATTACCTGGCTGACGGCTGGGATGTGATAGAGATCAATGGTCATGACCCTAAAGAGATCTACGCGGCACTCCGCAAAGCGAGGCAGACGGACAATCCCACCTGCGTTCTTGCCCACACGGTCATTGGAAATGGTATACCGTTCATGGAGGGCAAGGAGGAATTTCACGGACGGGCACTGAACGAGAAGGAGTATGCGGAAGCAGTCTCAATCCTCGGCGTGGAGGATGATTTTGCCGCATACAAGGAGAAGCGGAAAGGAGCATCGAAATCTACTTATCCGGTGGAAGAACTCGATCCCCGTCTTGTCGCCGGATTGCCGTTCACCTATACCGACGCTACCAATCTTGACAACCGATCGGCCTTTGGGAAGGCACTCAAGGACCTGGGCGAAAAGAACATTGCGGAAGGGCGCCTCGTAAGCGTATTTGATTGCGACCTGGCCAGCTCGGTCAAGACGTCGGATTTTGCGAAGGCCTTTCCCGATCACTTTTTTCAGGGTGGCGTACAGGAGCACAACACCGCTACCGTGGCAGGGGCCCTGTCGAATACAGGCGTTGTCACCTTCTTTGCCGACTTCGGCGTCTTCGGAATCGATGAGACATACAACCAGCATCGGCTGAACGATATCAATCGTACGAACCTCAAGGTTGTTGTCACGCACGTCGGTCTCGACGTGGGACAGGATGGAAAGACTCACCAGTGCGTCGATTACATAGGACTAACAAGAAATCTCTTTCACTTCAGGCCGATCATTCCGGCAGACGCGAACCAGACCGATCGTGCTGTCCGGTATGCTGCATCGACGCGCGGGAATTTTCTGATCGCGACAGGGCGCTCCAAGTGGCCCGTGATACTTAACGAGCAGGGCGCTCCACTTTTTGGGGATGCATACGCGTTCCGGTACGGAGCGATGGACGTCGTCAGGGAAGGTGCGGACGTGGCCATCGTGACATATGGCGGGATGCTTGCGAGGGCCCTTTCGATCAGGGAAGAGCTTATGAAACAGGGCATCTCCGTCAAGGTTGTAAACATGGCCTGTGTCAACGAAGTCGACGAAGGAGTGCTAAAAGGGCTCTTGAAAGTTCGCGCTGTTGTCACGTACGAAGATCACAACCCGGCCACGGGGATCATGCCCCCACTCGCTTACCATCTTCTTGCTAATGGTTACAGCGGTAAGGTTCAGAGTTTCGGGGTGACCGACTATGGAAGGTCAGGCGACACTGAAGAGATCTTGAAAATGCAGCGCCTCGACGTAGGGTCGATGACCGAAGCAATAAAGACAGTGATCAAGTGATTAGTGAAGTGAGCAGTAAGCAGTGAGCAGTCAGCAGCGAGAAGTGGCCGCAACAGCGAAACAATGACTAGTGAATAGCAACAGCGAACAGTGATCAGCAAGGGCAGGGGAGTGGCGTAGCTGTTTTAGACTGCCCACTGCTTACTGCTCACTTTCAACTTTTAGCCGGAGGCGAATATGGGTGAGATCAAGGAAATGTACAAGAAGGTTGTCAAGGACAAATTCCCCGACATCATTAAGATAGATATGGGGGGGCAGGTACTCGAATACAGGAAGAAGGTGTGGAGCATTTACGACGCGGACGAGAAGGCAGACGTTGAACGTGGCATCCGCTACGGTGAGAACCCTGACCAGGCTTCTGCGCTCTATGAGCTGGTGAACGGTAACATCCTGCTGGGCGACGTGCGGTTCTTTGAGTTTAAAGGCGGCCTGGTCAGCAAGGTCGAGGCGAAAGACATGTTGCAGGTAGGCAAACACCCGGGAAAGATCAATCTTACCGACGTGGACAACGCCCTCAACATCTTGAAGTTCCTTGACAGCAAGCCTGCCTGTTCCATTATGAAGCACAACAACCCATGTGGTGCCGCGTACGGCTCCAGCGCGGCCGAGGCGTTTGACAAGGCGTTCTGGTGTGACCGTATTGCCGCATTCGGCGGTACGGTGGTCTTCACGAAGGCAATCGACGTTGAAACGGCCAAGGCCATGGCACCCTACTACTTTGAGGTTGTCTGCGCGCCCGACTTCGATGGGGCGGCCATTGATGTTCTGAAGAAGTGGAAGAACCTCCGGATTCTTCAGATCAAGGAGATCGAACGTCTCCAGCAATACAAGACGAAGCGGTTTATCGACATAAAATCGCTCATGGATGGAGGCATCATCATACAGGAGTCTCAGCCGTGGAAGATAAAGGGTAAGGAAGACCTCAAACCCGCCGAGGCCATTTACAAGGGCGATACGTACAAGATAAAGCGGGCCCCGACCGATAAGGAATTGGCGGACATGCTCTTTGGCTGGTACGTGGAGCAGGGTGTCAGTTCGAACTCTGCGCTTTTCGTTAAGGATGAGGCGACCGTCGCCATCGGCACCGGCGAACAGGACCGCGTCGGTGTCGTTGAGATCGCTGTCTTCAAGGCGTACACAAAGTTCATGGATGCGCAGGTCTTCAAGAAGTTCGGGGTTCCGTATGCCGTGTTCCGGCTCGAAGCTGAGAAGGGGCAGAGGAAGATGGAAGACCTGAAGGAGATCGAGGAGTACACAAAGAGTCAGAAAGGCGGTCTCGTAAAATCGACTGTCGTTTCCGACGGCTTCTTCCCTTTCAGAGACGGTGTCGACGCAGCCATAAAAGAGGGCGCAACGGGCGTCATACAGCCGGGCGGCTCTGAGCGTGACTTCGAAGTGATCGAGGCCTGCAACGAAGCAAACGTGACCATGGTGTTTACAGGCCAGCGCCTGTTCAAGCACTGAGACGACGCATCTAAGGGCCATATGCTTTGTCGTGCGTCGCCCTGCGGGACTCCGACGTACGACAAGTACGCCTCCGTTCCTCGGGCTTGCACTCCGCGCCTCTGAACCCTTATCTGCGTCGTCTTAGGCTCATGAAGAAACGCAGAGTTCTGCGCCTGAATGCCACGTCAAGTCTTGAAGTGGAGCTCTGGTTTGAGGTTGAATCTCTTGAGCAGCTTCCAGAGGGTAACGCGGCTTATCCCAAGAGTTTGCGCGGCCTTCTGCCTGTTGCCTCCTGCCTCTTCGAGCACTTTGATAATCCGTTCCCGTTGTTCCTCATCTGAGCCATTCTCTTTCTTGAGAGGGACGAAGGGTTTCTCCGGCCCCGTGAGGGGCGGCAGGTGATGAGGGGCAATCAGCTCGTCATGACAAACAACGAAGGCATATTCAAGCACATTCACTAATTCCCGCACGTTCCCCGGCCATCTATGGGCGGCTAACCTCTCCAGCGCCTCTTCGGTTACTCCGTTGATGTGTTTTTCCGTCCGCAGACGAATCGCCTTCATGAAGTGGTCCACCAGCAGGGGGATATCTCCCTTCCTGTCTCGCAGGGCGGGTAAGTGGATGGGTATGACGTTGAGCCTGTAATACAGATCCTCTCTGAATCGCCGTTCCCGGCACATCTGTTCGAGATCACGATGAGTAGCTGCGATGATGCGTGTGTCAATGGTGATGGGTGTTTGATCGCCTACCCGCTCCACCTCTTTTTCCTGAAGCACGCGAAGCAGTTTTATCTGGGTCGAGAGCGGGATATCACCTATCTCATCCAAAAAAAGGTCTCCCAGATGAGATGCCTCAAAGCGTCCCCTTCGGTCTTTATCTGCACCCGTAAAAGCGCCCTTAACATGGCCGAAAAGCTCGCTCTCAAGCAAAGACTCATTTAGCGCCGCGCAACTGACCTTTATGAAAGGTCCCTTGTTTCTCCTCCCCAACATATGGATTGCATTGGCCACGATCTCTTTCCCGGTGCCGCTTTCTCCATAAATGATGATCGGAGCATCAGACGCAGCCGCGTTGCGGATGAGCGCATAGACATCGAGCATTCTGGAACTTCTCCCAATGATACCCTCGAATTCCTCGCCGCTCGACAAAAGGCATTTGAGCTCATTTATGGTCCGCTCCTTTGCCACGAGATCCGTGATGTCGGTCAGTGTTTCCACTCCGCCAACGATCGTTCCATTGCTATCCCTGAGCACAGTCGCATTTTTCAAGAGGTCGAGGGGACGCCCATCTTTTCTGCGTAATTGACAGCGGCGCCTGACCACGGATCCCGTGCGGAAGAGTGCGCACTTCTTCTTTCTTTTGCCTTGTTCGTCAACCGAAAAGCACGTGTTGCAGTCGAGGATTGCGCACTCACGGCCCTTAAGCTCGCGAGCCGTATAGCCCGTTATCCTTTCGAGAGCTTTGTTTACTGAGAGTATGGAGCCTTCCTGGTCAACGACAACTACACCCTCCATCATGGTATCGACAACAGTCTTCCAATAGTCCTGGAGATTACTGCTCATGGTGCCCCTCCACACCGTTAAGACTGAACATCTGTTAATAAACATACGTTAATTTATGCTTAACGTCAAGGACAACCGCACGCACCTGTGTGTCATTTTGCACCCGAAATTATTGGCAAAGTCTATATAAGGATTTGCTAAGATGCCGAGGGTATAACCCTTGCACAACGGGACTCAAGCACAGGTTGTGCGTCTTCTCTTGTTGCAAACTGATCGGCGAAGGGAAGTATCACTGAACACAAGGAAACCAAGGAGGTGGAGGAAAGGATGAACAAGGTATGGTTAGGTATGTGTTGTTTTATCGTATGGATGGTTGTCTTTTCGGGATTGGCCGTAGCTCAGAACAAGCACGAGAATTTTGTGAAGAGCTACACGGGAACCGAGAGCTGCACATCGTGTCATAAGAACAGCGCAATGGAAGTGGCGGGAAGTCTTCATTACTTGCAGCTTGGCGAGCCGCGGCTCGTGGTCAATTTGCCTAAGGATAAGCTTGCCGGTATGATGGATAGTTTCTGAGCGCCGCCCAACACGGTCTTGGGGCACAACTGGATTGGACTTCTCCAGCCAAAGGATGCCTCAAAGCCGGCGCAACCGGGTGGTTGCGGTACGTGTCACACGGCGATCAGTGCGAAGCCAAATCTGCCGGGAAAGGTGAACGAAGCTGACTACAAGAATATCGACTGTCTGGTCTGCCATGCCCCCAATTACAGACGGGGTGTGGTGAAAGATGGCGAGAACCTAAAGTTCTGGGCTGCCGGTGGTGTAGATGTACTCAAAGCGGCGCAGAGTGTGCAGAAGCCCACGAACGAGATGTGTCTCAGGTGTCATGCTGCAACTGGAGGTGGGCCCAATCACAAGCATGGCGTTATCCCAACCAAGGATAGCGATGTCCACGTGGCGAAGGGTATGCATTGTGTTGACTGTCACCCCACACAGAAACACAAGATAGGTGGAGGATCTGATTTAAAGGCACAGGACTTGTGGGATGTCAAGGTTGATTGCACGAACTGCCATAAGGAGCAGGCAATACACAAGGCAGATGCCACAGGTTACATTAATAAGCATTCAAGTCGTATCCAGTGCCAGACGTGCCATATTCCTGCCGCTGCCAGAGATCCCAAGATGCCCACAATTACAGCCCGTGACTGGACCAAGCCGGTTCTGAATCAGCAGACAGGGCTCTATGGTCCCACGAACACTCCAGCCTCGAACGTGAAGCCTGAGTACCGGTGGTGGAACCGTTCGATGGAGACGCCGCCTGAGCCGGTCGGTGATATCAAAGATCCAAAGTCCAAGATTACGCCATGGAAACGAAGCACGTACACGGTAATTGCCGATGAGGAGACGGGCAAGCCCGTCTTTATCAAGGCAGGAGTTTACAGCGTGACAGGAGATCCTGGAGCAGCAGCAAAGAAGGGCGCAGAAGATGCAAAACAGGCATACAGCGGTAAATGGAAGGGAATGGTGGAGACTATGGTCTTCTCCATGAACCACCAGGTAGCCCCCAAGGCAGAGGCGCTCAAGTGCAACGCCTGCCATAGCCCGACAGGCGTTATGGATTTCAAAAAGCTCGGCTATTCGGACGAGCAGGTGAAGAGCTTGACAACAAATCGGTAAGATTATAGGTAACAGGTTCCAGGGACGCCCGGCATGGAAAGGCCGGGCGTCCTACTTTACTCCAACACGCTTTCAAGATGGCAGATGACTAGATCAGGTATTTCTTTGCTCAATGAAGATGCACTCGGTCTGCCGCTCTCCTTTTTGATTCCGGGCCCGTATGCCTCGGCCCACAGCTCATTAGAAACTGTCGATCTCATCGCGGGATAGAGCGCCACGAAGGCTTAGTGCCTGTATTGACAGGATGTGAACCCTGGAGAGGTTTTCTGGCGGCGGTTATATCGCCAATTTAAAGCCAAATTTGTTACTTTTTGTATTGACAAAGACCGTATACAAAAAATATAATTGTGAAAATAATAACAATATGCAAAATAAGCAATCGGAGGGATAAAGATGAGACCGTATTTCGAGAAAATGCAGGAGTTGGGTAAGCCGGTAAAGGTGAACGAGAAGAACGCCGAGGAGATCAAGAAAGTTGAAGCCGAAATTGCGGCGCTCGTCGAAAAAAACAAGAACGCAGGTCTGGCGAAAGAGACGCTCAACAAGAGGGGCGAGTGGACGGTTCACCAGAGGCTGGACTACATTCTGGATCCCGGCACGTGGGCTCCTCTGCATATACTCTATGACCCGATGGAGGAAGAGTCGGGGACTACGGGTGTCGTGGATGGTCTGGGCAGGATAAACGGCAGGTGGTGTGTAATCATTGGCTTCGACAACAAGGTCATGGCGGGAGCATGGATTGCGGGTCAGTCGGACAACATCCTCAGGGTGACCGACATCGCCAAGAGGCTGCACTGCCCCCTGGTCTGGCTGGTCAACTGCTCCGGTGTTAAGCTGACCGAGCAGGAGAAGGTGTACGCGAACCGGCGCGGTAACGGTACCACGTTCTTCCGTCATGCAGAGCTCAACAAGCTCGGCATACCGGTCCTCGCGGCAATCTACGGTACCAACCCGGCAGGCGGCGGCTACCAGGGCATCAGCCCGACTCTGCTGCTCGCCCACAAAGACTGTAATATAGCCGTCGGCGGCGCAGGCATCGTGAGCGGCATGGCGCCTAAGGGATATTTTGACGAGCCGATGGCAGAGCAGATCATAGACGCAACGAGGAAATTCAAGTCTGTGCCCCCCGGCAGGGTTGAAATCCATTACGATCACACCGGGTTTTTCAAGCAAGTATTCCAGACCGAGGAAGCGATTCTCGACGCGGTGAAGGAATGGGTGACCTATTTGCCCGCATATAACGCCGGCAAGTTCTTCAGAGTGGCAGAGCCTGCCGAACCGAAGTTCCCGGCCGAAGACCTTTACAGCATCGTCGCATTCAACCAGAAGATGACCTATGATGCGAGACAGTTCATAGCAAGGCTCGTTGATGGAAGCGAGCACATGGAGTTCAGACCGGACTATGGTCCAGAGCTTTACTGCGGTCTGGTAAAAATAGACGGGTTCCTCATCGGCGTTGTCATGAATATACAGGGCATGTTGCCGAAGGGCTATCCGCAGTATGCGCCGTATCCGGGCATCGGCGGCAAGTTCTACCGGGAAGGGCTCATTAAGGTGAACGAGTTCGTCACGCTCTGCGGTAGAGACAGGGTGCCCATGTTGTGGATACAGGATACGTCCGGCATTGACGTCGGCGACATCGCAGAGAAGGCTGAGCTGCTCGGTCTTGGTCAGTCACTCATCTACTCCATCGAACAGGCGAACGACAGCCCGATGATGTGTATCGTTCTGAGAAAAGGCACGGCTGCTGCCCACTACATCATGGCCGGGCCGCAGGCAAACAACAACAATGCTTTCACCATTGGAACCGCCACCACCGAAATATACGTCATGCACGGTGAGACGGCGGCGGTTGCGTCCTTTGCGAGAAGGCTCGTGAAGGAGAAAGATTCAGGAAAATCGCTCAAGCCTGTGATCGAAGCTATGAACAAGACGGTGAAAGAGTATTACGACAAATCGAGGCCTGCATACTGTGCCAAGACAGGCATGGTGGACGAGGTCGTTAAGATGACAGATCTGAGGAAGTATCTCGTTGCCTTTGCTAACTGCTGCTACCAGAATCCAAGCTCAATCTGCCCTCAGCATCAAATGATGTTGCCGAGAATCATAAAGGGCTAACACCAGCAGGGTCGAAACGGGGCGGGCAGGAATGCCCGCCCTATTTTTTTAGTCACCACTGTTAACCTCGACATCGCTACGGGTTGACAAGCTGCGCCGCGAAGGGATATAAAGAAAAGAGGCATGAAAGAGCGCCTGCTCCAAGAACTCAAACGAATAAGGGAAGCCGGCAATTACCGGGAGATCAAGTACCTGGAGCCTGTCGCCGCCAGTCGCGTGGTCTACAACGGGCGGGTCTACCTGAATCTCTGTTCCAATAGCTACCTCTCTTTGCATGTCCATCCGGAGGTCGTGTCGGCCGCGAAAGAGGCCATTGAGCGGTATGGAGCGGGGACGTGCTCGTCCCGCAGTGTGTCCGGCAGTATTGACCTGTACGGCGCGGTGGAAGAGGAGGTCGCCTCGTTCAAGGGCTACGAAAGGGCGCTCATCTTCTCCAACGGCTATCTTGCCAACATAGGCATCGTCGCCACGCTTACCGACGGCGACGACGTGATCTTCAGCGACGAGCTGAACCATTCAAGCATCATCGACAGCGCGCGCCTATCACGGGCAGAGAAAGTCATCTACCGTCATCTGGATGTTGAAGACCTCGAGAAGAAAGTAAAACGCGTTTCCGGAAAAAGAAGAAAGTTCGTGATTACGGAAACCGTCTTCAGTATGGACGGGGATGTGGCACCTCTCAAGGAGATCTATGCCTTGAAAGAGAAGTATGGCGTACATGTTATCGTGGATGAAGCGCACGGCACCGGGGTCTTTGGAGAGACCGGGAAGGGCGTGGAGGAGATGCACGGGCTTTCAGGGTGCATGGACGTGCAGATGGGCACGTTTGGAAAAGCATTGGGTTCCTTCGGCGCGTTTGCTCTTGGCGAAAGCGTGACAATGGAGTATCTTGTGAATAGGGCAAGGACCTTCATGTACACGACGGCGCTTCCGGCATCGGTTCTCGCGGCAGGCCGCGCGGCATTGCGCCTCGTCAAGGAAAGCACGTCATACAAAGATGAGCTGTGGGTAAATATCGCGCGGATGAGGCAGGGACTTCGGGAGATGGGTTTTGACCTGGAGCGGAGCGAAGGGCCTATCATACCGGTTTTGGTCGGAGAAGACGGAAAGACCGTGGAGATGCAGCGGCGACTCATGGACCGTGGGATATTTCTTCAGGCTATAAGGCCGCCTACAGTTCCGCCGGGTACATCGCGCTTGCGCCTTACGGTCACGCGCGGGCTCACGAGTCAGGAGATCGATCAGGCGCTTGATGCGATAGGGGCGGCAGGCCGGGAGATGGGAATCATTTAGATACGGGAGGATGGGTATGGCTCATAAGGCCAAGCTAGTCGAGTGGGACAAGAAATATGTCTGGCATCCCTTCACGCAGATGCGCGATTGGGTGGCTATGGAACCTCTCATTATCGAAAGAGGGGAGGGCTGCT
>Ga0316626_10001661_pt1 | contig 10091 bp, 10 predicted proteins | sample OWC_Aug_T1_C1_D5_FD_207656 | JGI IMG/M metagenome (GOLD analysis project Ga0316626, IMG submission 207656) | Wetland soil microbial communities from Old Woman Creek delta, Ohio, United States - OWC_Aug_T1_C1_D5_A | ecosystem: Environmental > Terrestrial > Soil > Wetlands | place: USA: Ohio...
TTAAAAGACGTAGGAATATTTTTACCCGCGTAGTCTGCCCTTATCGGCAGTTCTCTGTGGCCCCTGTCTATGAGCACGGCAAGCTGAATAGAGGCAGGCCTGCCGAAGTCGATGAGGGCATCCATGGCGGCCCTGATGCTCCTTCCTGTAAAGAGCACGTCGTCTACGAGGATCACCGTTTTGCTGTCGATATTGCAAGGAATATCAGTGCGCTTTACCACAGGCTGCTCTTCTTTTGTATTGAGGTCATCTCTGTATAGTGTGATATCGAGCTTCCCGACCTGGATTTTCCCGCCTTCGATAGACTTGATCTCTGAGGCAAGTCTCTCCGCAAGGGTGACCCCGCCCTTCTGTATGCCGACAAGACAGAGGTTTGATACCCCTTTGTTTTTTTCAATTATTTCGTGGGACATTCTTCGTATGGCCCTGTTGATATCATTACTGTCCAGTATTTCTTTAGACATAAAAATACCTTTCTTCTAATATTTCTGTTGAACGGAAAGGAAAATTTGTGTGGGTACAGAACTGAAGCGTTATTAAGAATGAGAGGAGCAATCCGTTTTTCCTTTCCAGCCTCTCCGGACCAGTTTAAAGGTTTATGCTGGTAGAAATATTAATATAATGAAAACGGTCTTGTCAATAGAACGGCGGGACAGGGAAATGAATTCCAGCAAAAAAGTTGATTTTTATGCGCGGAGATTTTAACTTTATTGATAGGTATAATAGGGACATATGTTATTCTGCATGAAGCGGTTTACCAAATTATTCATTACGGAGGACGGGAATTGAATATTGTTTCAAAAGACGAACTGATTAACAAGGCAGGGGACCTTAAGGTGCTTCCTTTTGTTGCGAGAAAGGCGCTTGACATATTAAACAATGAGAATTGTTCTATAGAAGATTTGAGTACCGTGATAGAAAAGGACCAGACGATTGCTGCGAGAATTCTCAAGATATCCAACAGCGCCCTGTACGGGCTGAGACGGGAAGTAACGAGCCTTCAGAATGCCCTGCTAATACTGGGATTCAAGACACTGAGGAGCATTGTGCTGACTGCTACCACGAGGTCGCTGTATAAGAAATTCGGCATGACGGAAAAAATAATATGGGACCATTCAGTCGGTGCAGCCATCGCGGCCAAGCTCATATCAAGAGGCCTGGGAAGCGAAGTGACGGACATGGCCTTCGTCGGCGGGCTTATGCACGATCTGGGAAAGGTCGTCATGAACAACGAAACGCCGGAAGCATATTCCGAGGTCATGATGAAGATGTACAATGAAGGGATTGGTTCAATAGCTGCTGAAAAAGATGTTTACGGATATGATCATACCGATGTCGGCGCCGGGGTGACCGGGAAATGGAAATTTGCTGCCCCTCTCGTGACGGTGCTGAAAGAGCACCATTTAAACAATTGTAAGCTTGAGGACATAGGTGATCCACTTGCTGCTAAAAGTGTCGCAAGCGTCCACCTGGCTGATCATATATGTAAACTTCTTGGTATAGGATACAGGGAAGCTGATGAATCAGTCCTTTTGCATGAATTGCCCTCTGCTGTTTATTTTAACTTGGGAAAAGATAAATTAGATAAACTGGTTATTGAAATCAGCGAAACGTATAACGCTGAGAAATCGGTCTTTGATTAAGGGAGTGTATACCTCCTGTGTTTTTATAAGTTTATCAATTTACACAGTTTTGTGGACACTCCCTCTCCACCATTAATCAGCTTTTACGTATTTTCCAACAGAATGAACATCGGGCCTGCTATTGATGTCAGTGCGCTTATTTTACAAAGTGTGGACGGCGGAAAGGGCCGTTGATTGTCTGGCCGAACCTCACGCACCGTGCAGACGGTTTACTCCTGTTTTACACAGGATCTGAATTCCCCTGTCGGGTAGAAGCTTACCGGTGACATTTGTCTGCACTTTTGATTGCTTATTGATGTATCTTTAGAAAGAATGCACGATTCAATCAGGCCACCTTCGTAAAAGCTGATCTCGCTCTGCTTATTGCACTCGATCCCGCTTATGCGAAAATAGTCTTTCAGAATGCATGATTTAAGTGAACCGTCGGGATATAGTACCACATTCGATCCCGGATTACAGATACTTTGGTTGATTGCTCCTGTATGTAACCCGGCGCATAACATAAATACCAAAGCGCAAAATATAACCTTATATATTCGCATCTGTTTTTCTCCTTTCTTCTTCCCTCATAGCTTAAGTGATATGTGCTGTTTAAATGCTATCACCCAATAGGGGCACTGTCAATCATCATACAGGGGGGCTGGAGCATTGCCGGAAAAATGAAGGGATATCCGGAAGGAAGGAGTATTGACAAAGCAATAGTAAGTGTTATGATTCCTTTTATACAAGGAGGATCCACTATGAATGAAAACAGATTATCAAGGAGGAGTTTCCTCGGCATGACACTGCTGGGATGCCTTTCACTCGGGGGCGTTTCTTTTCTTGCATCCTGTCAGAATAAAACAGATCCATGCGCGGATGTTTCCGGCCTTACTGAGCAGGAAAGGCAGACACGTGTTTCTAACGGATATGTGGGAAAATCCACGGTCGAAGGCAAGCTCTGCAGCAATTGCAGTCTCTTTATCACGGGAAAACCCTGCGGCACGTGTTCACTCGTCAAGGGACCGATCAATGTTGATGGCTATTGCACAGCATGGATAGCCCGGGCGTCGTCTTGATCAGAATTATTCATAGGTGAAGCCCATTATCATTATAATTCTGGAAGACCGGGATTAAAGGCGCATTGGCTGGTGTTGGAGCGATCGCAGTCGGAATCATACTTCTCCTAACGGATAAAAAAAGGTAAACCAATAAAATGATACTACGCTTACCAGCGATGGGCGCGTTGTTCATGTTTTTCCATCATCTCTACCAGCTTGCTCCTTTGCTCAGGGGTCAGCATATCATGGAGCTCCGTAAACTCCGTGGAAATGAACCGGATCAGGTCGCTCGTCTGCGCCTGGATTTTTTCTGTGCGCGCGTTTAACCTCGCCTGATCGAGCTGGGGGCTCATCATCATCTCATTGAGGTCAATCATGGCTTCTTGCCGCATCTTCATCATGTCTGATCTTTTGTTGAGAAAATTTTCCTTCATCTTTTCCAGCTTTGCCGTTTGATCGGCATCCAGTTCCAGGGTTTTAACCAGGTGCCGGACCACATGATCGGCCCTTTGTTCCGGCGTTTTGCGATAGCAGCCGGTGACGGCAAGCATCATAAGGACCGTCAATAATGCTACGATAAAAATTACGTGTTTCTTTTTTCTCATGTTTCATATCCTTTAGAACCTGTTTGTTGCGACTCCATATCTTGGAAAAGCGAATGCAGGCTAATCAGCCATTTTCTTATGTTCGTATTTGCGCATACACATTGCGCACTCGAAGGCATCTCTGAGCTTATCATCCCGTGGCTTGAAGGTTCTCTGCAATCCACAGAACAACCAATCTGGCCGAGGAGGCATCCTGCGCTCTGAGCACAAGAATATCCTCCTTATTCTTGACCTTGTCCAGTGTTGGATAATTATTTTTTTATGCCATATAATTCTCCTTTCATCATCGCACCGAGAAATAATATATACACCCTATTTATCACAAAGTTAACACCGGGTCAACTTGACGGATTGCCTCTGTCAAAAATATAGAGGTTGACATTATGATTTATGGTGCTATGATTCTTTTTACGATATTGCAACAAGCATTGAGGATATCCTGGTCAGCCGCATATCGGAAAATATTCAGGACGTAAGCGTAAACAAAAACATGAAAGGACCGAGTTTCAATTACTATGGCAGTTAATTCCAGGGGAAACCTGAAACCATAAACAAAATAAGGAGGATAAGATGAAGAAAATAATATGTATGCTTGCAATCAGCATCATTGCATTGACCCTTGCCGCATCAGGCGCATATGCCGGAGATATGACGAAGGGCAGCAAACTGATAGGGACGTCGGTTGAAAACAATCAGGGGGAAAAGCTTGGCAGGATCAGTGACCTTGTATATGATGAAACAGACAACAGTCTCGCATTCGTAATACTTTCTCTCGGGGGAGTTCCGGGGGCCGGAGACAAACTGGTCCCTGTGCCCATTACCGCTCTGACGTTCAAAGATGAAAATGCCGTGGTCATCAACATAAGCAAGGAAAAACTGGCGACGGCCCCGAGCTTTGAAAAAAACAAAGTGCCTCACATGGCAAACCGTCAATGGGCAGACGAGACTTACAGATACTTCGGTGTCAGCCCCAAGTGGGAGCATAAAGGAATGGAAAGAGAGATGAAGGAAGAGATGAAAAAAGAAGGCGAGAAAGAAAAAGGGAAATACGGTTACTGAGCAAGACTATCCTTCTTGCGTCAGGCGGCCGGAGATCAGCTCCGGCTGCCTTTCAGTCCGATTCAGTGATCTGCATCATAAAGATTCAAAGCTTCAATCTGTTGGCAGTTCATATGCCTTGACAAAAACTTTATTTGGGATAAACCGGAAATAACAGACTTCTTGCAGCTCCTGTTAAGCTGATAATGTGATAGAGGCAAAAGTGATTTCCTCCAACACTGCGGCATGAATATCGCCCAATCTCGTTCAATCATATTACAAACCGTATCCTGGCAATCCTGTTCGGCCTGTTCACCGGTTTGTCCGTGGCCATTACGCTTGTCATAACAAGCCTGTTGCCGGCATTGCTTGTTAGATTTGTTAAAAAGAAAAAACCCGAAGGTCGAGCATGACCCCGCCCCGCCTTGTTATTTTTTCCCCTATTGAACAGGATGACCAAACATCGTACAATGTGGATAAAAGCAGAGAACATGAAAAAGGGGTGTATTCGTATCTCAGCGCCCCTTGATAGGAGGATGCCCCGATGCTGAAATTTATAACCAGGAATATTCTTGCCGGACTGGTGACCATCCTGCCTGCAGCGCTCACTATTTATCTCCTGTACTGGATGGCAGCATCAGCAGAATCAGTGCTGGGCAGCATGATCCGATCAATCTTTCCGGAAGTCCAGTCCTGGCCGGGCTTAGGACTGATCGCTACCCTTGCAGTGGCATTCGTGGTGGGACTGCTTATGCATGCCTATGTGGTTCAGCAGTTCTTTGCCAGGGGAGAGCAGATTCTTTACCGGATGCCATTGATTAAATCAGTTTATAAAGCGATCCGTGACTTTTTCCAGTATTTCTCCCCGACTGCCAAAAAGGAATTCGAGCACGTAGTGGCAGTATCGATCGGTGATACAGGCATGAAGCTGATCGGGCTTGTGACACAGGCCGTCCCGGAGCGTCTTCCTGAGGGTTTCCGGGACGAAGGCAGCATACTGGTCTATCTGCCACTGAGTTACACAATCGGTGGTTATGCTGTGCTGGTGCCACGCAGTGCGGTACGGCCCCTTGATATGAACATGGAGGAGGCCATGCGCTTTACGATGACCGCTGGAGTAATCGGAACATACGTCCCGCCCCATGGTGGAAAAAAAGAATAAAACTGTTGACATGTCCGGTCAATGTGGTGTTGAGACACTATTCTCAGTACAGATTCTTCTGCAAGACCGACTACCCACAGAAGATATGCAAGGGGACAATAAATAAGTTGCAAAGCATTTGTTCGGGTGAGATAATTTGATAAATTTAAGTTAATAACCCGGAACATGGTCTCATTATGAATTCAAAGTAAACGTATGGACGTCAATTTAATAAACAAGTTTCTGATCCCTTTAGCGGCATCAGCTCTGTCCATAACAGTGTTGCTCATACTCAGGGGCCTGTCGTTCAGGACTCTCCGTAAATGGGCCGGGGCGACTGAGACGAAAATTGACGACATAACTATAACATCCCTGCGCGGGCCCTCAATTTACTGGTGTATAGCGATCGGGCTTTATATCGGTATCGGGGTTTCTGAGCTGCCGGAAAAATACATCCTCTATATCAGCAAGCCCGTTCATATTCTTGTAATACTCTCTATTACTGTTGCTACGGCAAATCTCGCGGGGAAAATCTTAACCGACTACGTGCAGAAGGCGCGCCTGCCCATTCACGCGACAGGGCTTGCATACACCGTACTGGAAGGGACCATTCTCGTTCTCGGCTTTTTGATAGTGCTCAGCATGCTCGGCGTCTCCATTGCGCCTCTTATAACGGCCCTCGGGGTGGGTGGTCTTGCAGTCGCCCTTGCGCTTCAGGACACGCTCGCGAACCTTTTTGCCGGGGTCCACATCCTTATAGAGAAATCCATCAGGATCGGAGATTTTATAAGACTTGAGGACGGACAGGAAGGCTATGTCGACGACATTACATGGAGGACGACCCGGATAAAAATGCTGCCTAACAACATGGTCGTGATCCCCAACAACAAGCTTGCGCAGAGTGTTGTCACGAATTATTATCTGCCTGAAAAGAATATGGCGCTCATGATAGATATACGTGTAAGTTATTCGGATGATCCGGAAAAGGTTGAAAAGATACTTGTTGAAGAGACCAAAAAGGCGGTTGGAGAGGTGGCCGGATTGCTCGGAGAACCGGAGCCGTTTGTAAGGCTCATTCCCGGGTTCGGAGAGAGTTCGCTCAATTTCACGCTTATATGCCAGGTACGGGAATTCGTCGACCAGTATCTCGTGCAGCATGAATTGAGGAAACGGATATTCAGGAGATTCCGGGAAGAAGGTATTATCATGCCGTTCCCCCAGAGGACGGTCTACGTCAGGGAGGAGCAGGATTGGAAGGCATAAAGCCGTTTGAATTCAAGCAATGCGTCAGCATAATTAAAGCCACCGGGAGAAAAGCGGGCGACATCCAGGCCCTGAGAAATATCATGGCGGAGGTAAGCGATGAATCCATATTTCACCACACATGCCAGTATTTCCTGAAAGGGCACTTCCTTGAATACACAAATGAGTTCGCACAGTGGGCGGGAGAGGGCCTTGAGGAAAGCGCTTTGTCGGAGCGTCTCTCAAACATAGACCCTTATGGATACAAAAACATTTCCGACCTGAGGAGTGAATTGCTGAATGTGCTGGACATCTGCATCAGCAGCCTGCCTAAGACGAGAAAGGCGGTGGCTGGAGGCGAATTCTATTTCAACGAGACAATCACATTTACTTTTCACATCGGCCTGAAGGTGAAAAACCTCGCGGAGTTTCTCCTGGCGGTCAAGTATGTTGAGTCCGCCGTTATTTATTATCACTTCTACGAGGCGAGGATACGCCTCGGCGTTGATGATTTCTCCGCGTGGATAGAGCAGACGTTTGACAAGAAAAAACTGGCGGACAGGATAAGGGGAATCGACCCGTTTATGCACAGCATTGAAGGCATAAGAGAGCATATCGTGGAGGCGCTGGAGGAAGAAATCAAAAAAGACATGGAGGCAATAAGCGGCTGAGATGATTTCACAGTATTCGCAGATAGTCCCGACGGGCGATGTATTGCTGATGCAGAAACTCGCAGAGAAATTAAAGGGCAGGTCTTTCCTGCACATAAACTCCACAAAGGCGGGCGGCGGGGTCGCTGAAATCCTGCACAGGATGGTCCCCATTCTTGCAGAACTCGGCATTGATGCCAGATGGGAAGTGCTTGAAGGGGACCAGAGGTTTTATGATATAACGAAAAAAATCCATAACACCCTGCAGGGGAATGTGGAAACGTTCACCAAAAACATGTGGGACCACCATTATGAAATAAACCGGAGCAACTCGGGGAAAATCTCACTTGATGCCGATGCCGTCCTGATTCACGACCCCCAGCCTGCGGCGCTCATTGAATTCAGGGGGAAAGGAAAGTGGATATGGCGCTGTCACATAGACATATCGAATCCCGTAAAAGACACCTGGAACTATCTGAAACGTTATTGCAGGAAATACGACGCTGCCGTGTTCTCGGTGGCAAGATTTGCAAAGGCCATGGGAATAGACGAATTCATTATTCCTCCGTCTATTGACCCGATAAGTGAAAAGAACATGGAACTGGCGACGGAAGAGATCAGAGGCACACTGGATAAATTTCATTTACCTCAGGACAGGCCCATGCTGCTTCAGATATCGCGTTTCGACAGGTTCAAGGATCCTACCGGGGTGATAAAGGTCTACCAAAGCGTGAAGAAATATAATGACTGCATTCTCGTGCTCGCCGGAAGCTCCGCCGCAGACGACCCCGAAGGAGAAATCGTGCTCAATGAAGTGAAAGAGTTTGCCGCAGGCGACCCGGATATTTATGTCCTGCTGCTTCCCCCTTTTAGTGATAAGGACATCAACGCCCTCCAGAGAGCGGCAACGGTCGTGCTGCAGAAATCAACCAAAGAGGGTTTCGGGCTCACGGTTTCTGAAGCGATGTGGAAGGGAAAGCCTGTAATAGGGGGCGCTGTCGGGGGGATCCCGCTCCAGATAGTGCACAGTGTCACGGGCTTCCTCGTTCATTCAGTGGAAGGGGCGGCCTTCAGGGTACGGCAGTTCCTGAATAACCCTGATATGGCAAAGAGAATGGGTGAAAAGGGCAGGGAGTACGTGAGGAACAATTTTCTGATAACGAGACAGATAAGGGATTATCTGTCGGTCTGGTATGCGATAGAGAACAAAGGCCGCAGCGTGATAGACCTGTAATGAATGGTTGGAGACTTGATATAGGCGCCTCTGTTATGGACGAAGGTAAAGTCCGGTTCCGCGTCTGGGCGCCAAAGGCTGAGAAACTTTCCGTGGAATTGATGCGAGATAATGGAAATGAATTGCTTGCCCTGAGGAGAGATGATACCGGATATTTTGAAACAGTGGCAGAAAACATTTTTGCAGGCGGGAAATATTTTTACCTGCTGAATAATATTGAACGATATCCCGACCCGGCCTCGCGTTTTCAGCCCGAGGGCGTGCACGGGCCTTCGCAGATAATAGATCCCCGGTCTTTTAAATGGACAGACAACGGATGGAAGGGGACATCTCTAAAAGATTATATCATCTATGAACTGCATGTCGGGGCATTCACAAAAGAAGGAACATTCGAGGCGATAAATCCGTATCTTGATTATCTGAAAGGGCTTGGGGTCACTGCTATAGAGCTTATGCCTGTCTCGCAATTCCCCGGCGCCAGGAACTGGGGATATGACGGTGCATGTCCCTTTGGCGTACAGAATTCATATGGTGGGCCGGACGGTCTAAAGACGCTGGTAAACGAATGCCATGCAAACGGACTTGCGATCATCCTGGATATAGTCTGCAACCATCTCGGACCGGAGGGAAATTACACGAATAAATTCGGACACTATTTCACTGACAGGTATAAGACCCCCTGGGGTGACGCCGTAAATTTTGACGGGGCCTTCAGTGATGAGGTGAGGAAATACTTTATTGACAACGCACTTTACTGGATAACGGAATATCACATGGACGCGTTGAGGATTGACGCCATTCACGGCATTTATGATTTTAACGCAAAAAATTTCCTTCTGGAAATGGCGGAGGCGGTCCACACGCAGGCGGAAGCGCTGGGCAGGAGAATATACGTTATAGCCGAAAGTGACCTGAATGACGTGAGGGTAATCAATTCCGTTGCGATCGGCGGATACGGGCTTGATGCGCAATGGAATGATGATTTCCATCATTGCCTGCATGCGCTGCTGACGGGTGAGAAGACGGGATACTATGAAGACTTCGGGGAAATTCAGCGCCTTGAGAAGGCCTTCCGGGAGGGCTTTGTTTATTCGGGAGAGTATTCAAAATACCGGAGACGAAGGCACGGCAGTTCCTCAAAGGACCGGCCAGCGCATCAGTTTATCGTCTTCTCGCAAAACCACGATCAGGTCGGAAACAGGGCAACTGGCGACAGGTCGGGCCTGACGCAGTCCTTTGAGAAGCTCAAACTTGCAGCGGGCGCTGTAATTTTATCTCCGTATATTCCGCTCATCTTCATGGGCGAGGAATACGGGGAGACAGCGCCGTTTCAATATTTCATAAGCCATTCGGATGAGCATCTGATCGAAGCTGTGCGGAAGGGCAGGAGGGAAGAGTTTGCATCTTTCGGATGGAAAGAAGCACTGCCTGATCCGCAGGATGAACAGTCGTTTCTGAACTCAAAGATAAATATAAACCTGCACCGGGAAGGCAGGCA
>Ga0316626_10001663_pt1 | contig 10089 bp, 10 predicted proteins | sample OWC_Aug_T1_C1_D5_FD_207656 | JGI IMG/M metagenome (GOLD analysis project Ga0316626, IMG submission 207656) | Wetland soil microbial communities from Old Woman Creek delta, Ohio, United States - OWC_Aug_T1_C1_D5_A | ecosystem: Environmental > Terrestrial > Soil > Wetlands | place: USA: Ohio...
ACGCGGATATGGTGCGAAGTTTCGTAATCGGCGAAAGAGTGTTCGTCACCTCGAAGGAAGCGAGCATGGAGGGAAAATCGAGTACCCGAAAAGTCAAAATCCCGGAGGCGACCGGAGTCCCGCCGATCCGTCTCCCGTGATAGAGGTGGGTAAATAGTCTTGTCATATCCTCCAAAGCATCCATCCCCGGGTCGTCGTGGATGACTTTATGGCCGTGGAGGAAGTAATCCTTCCCGTCACTGCCGGTGAACCAGAAGAAGTAGGTCATCTGTCTTGTGCCGCTGGCTGGATCCGGCCTAAACAGTGTGAACACTCCGTCTCGGATGGGCAGATTTTCTCCCAGTGGTTTATAGGAGACGGTGCCGCTCAGCTTGGCTACTTGGCCTGACAGTTTAATAAAGTCCGAGACGCTCTCGATCTCGATGACCGCATCAAAGGAGAGGGAATTGCCCTGTTCCTGACCTTTCTTTTCACCCTCTTCAAAATCCACGACTCCTTCGGCCAGATACCCTGACATCGTCTCCGAAAATCGGAGGCCGACCTTTTCTGCCTTTTTCCGGTCAGCGGGCATGAACCCTCCTCCTATCTGGGCAACCGAAGTACCTTTTCGGCATTCTCAAGAATGGAATCTGAAAACCCATGGGCCCTTTTGATGATCACATCCTTGTCCAGAAGGTTCTTCATTTTTATTATCCGCTCATACTCTTCCCATGTCATATCACGGGTAAACCCCGGAAGATGGACCCATCCATCAATCGGTATGGGAAAGTCTGAACCGTGCACAAGCCATTCAGGAGGAAACGTCTCGACGATCTCTTCCAAAATGGGAATACGGGTCAACAAAGAAAAAGCAGAGGTATCTCCCCAGAGCTGAACCTTGCTTCCCGAGTTTGCGCTTCTCATGAAAGCACCAAATTCCTTCGTTTCATTTTTATCAATTGGAAACACCGGAGTAGCACAGTGAGCGGCGATCACCGTGACGCCGTATTCGAGGGGTTTGTCCAGGAATCTGAAATTGTCTCGTTCTTTTTCCCGGATGCCCTCTGGAAAGGAATACTCAGGGCCCACATGGCAGAGCAGAGGCATTCGATGCTTGGCCAGGGATTCGTAATAGCCTTTGTGTTTGGGATCTCGAAGATTGATGTGTTGCACAGAAGGGATGAGTTTCATAAGCACTGCATTCGGATCGTTCAGGACAAACTCCATCTCCTCTCTCCAGTCTTTTCGGTTCGGGCTGACGGATGCGCCCCAGAAAAATCTCTTCTGAAGATCTGTCTCGTTCATCAGACGATCGTTTAATTCCTTTACCTTCTTGGCTAAGAATCTGTTCGAAACCCAGAGATCGGTTTTGACTCCATCAAGTCCGCCTGATTCCGGGTCCCAGAGAGCATCCAGCCCGAGTAAGACCACCCCATCGATCTCTTCGGATGTGTTGAGGGATTGATAAATCAGATCGAAGTACTCATTTGTATCGACCGTTCCGCTCTGGTCAAAGTCTGCCCCGGCTTCTCCAAGATATTTCTCTACCAGTTCATATAGGACTCGTGTGAGAAGGGTATTATTATCTTCCGGATAGAAGAATACGTTTTCGTCGACCTGACTGATGTCCTTCCCCCTTCCAACGACGTGAAAGTGCATGTCCAGCCTCATGGCACCTCCGATAGAGCTTTTGATGACATTTCCTTTTTCTGTCTTTGACAGTGAAGGTCTCTTGCTCCAGAGAAAGACCGATCAAAATATCAAAATGAACGACTTCGAATGTCTTTTGACTTATGAGAGAGAAATTTGCGGGAAGCTCTAAGGGAAGGAACGATCCCCTTAGAGCTTTTGCCATGGCATCTTCTGGAAGAACCTTTTCATCGTTCGCCCCAAAAGACTGGACTGCAGCAGAAATAATTGTTTAGGGGCTAAATCTTTATCTAGTGTCGAATTTCCTAAAGGAGTATTGTAAAACCCGCCCTAAGATTGAAAGGGAGTCTATCAAAACCGTGGGGAGAAGTCAAACATTATTTTGTTGAATTTTGCATACGGGGTTCAAGCCGAAGTTTAACTCTTCAGGCTGTCGAACCAGGCAAGATTCTCTTTAATCAGGTGAGGATGGGCAAGTAACGAATTACCTTAACAGGAATAGCGAAAAAGTGACGATGGAAGACAGCTCTTAACTAACTAATATCACAAGAGAAAACAGAATATGTTACGTGTAGCACCTGGAAATCCCCATTCCCCCCCATGTGAGCAAGGCCGGGGGAGCCTTTCGGCTCCCTCCGGCTTGGATTGTACGTGCGGAGATGGATCCGCTGGTTTTATAGCGGATAACTCTCCGTGCAAAGGGGGCTAATCATGCTGGTAGAATAAAACTGCAGATGAATGAAGTACCATCTGAGTAGTAGGCGGCATGTTTCCAAAGGGTGGAATAAGGGACATAACGGAAGGGGCGCCGCCAGTCAGCGTTATCGTTTTACTGTCGGGCGAGATAAATCCCGTTCTTACCATACCATCAAAATGGGAGGTATTCCCAGCGTTCGGGCCAGATTTCCATTCGGTACCGTAAGTACCTGGGTCCGCCGTGAGGGTTATCTTACGATCGTCTGCCACAGTATAGTGAAATGAGAATTTTGTATTCCCAGACCCTGCGCTGGGAGGGTGAGTGATCGTGGGTGGGGGGGCATTGGGGTTGGGTGTTGTAAAAGGAAGTGTAGCAAAGTGACCAACTGCCTTAAACGATCCCGTGCCGTCACGCTCGAATGTGTAAACTCCCTCAGTGCTAAACGTCTGATAAATATACGCACCCGGCGGTCCTTTGGGTCTGAGATTGGTTTCAAAGCCAAGGGGCGCGATAAGAGCTGTGCCCGCGCCTGTAAAGGCATATTGCCCCCGTATGCCTTGAGGGATAGGCTCAGCGGCCAATGCCATGGCGGCCATTATAAACGGCGCTACGACGATGATCATCGCAATTACAACCAGATTCCTAATATTTCTTTTCATAGTTGACCCTCCTCTTCAGCGATTCTTTAAGATCGCTTCAACATACGTTGTTCCGTTTTCTGAACGATAACTCTCCTTCTTCCCAATTCGATTGGCTCATAGGACACCACCTCCGTTCAGATTCTTCTTCTCTGACGAGGCGGAATTGCATCAGTCTTATCTAATCACTAATAGTACTATTTTGCAGGAGGCGGAGGTAGCACATTAAGGGCGTTTGCGAAGGCAACAGAGTCATAGTAAAACCAAACCTCCGCAATCTTGCCTTCAGCGATGCGGAAAAAGGCTGCACAGGGTGCGTCTAAGTGCTTGCCCGTTGGTGGTCGATTCCCTTTTGGCCCCCGCATTGTTCCCGTCATGGTACCTCTATTTATATATCTGGTTACCACCAGATCGCCTGAAACAATGACGTTTTCGACCATGTCTTTCCAATCCGGGAACGCTTCACGACAAGCCAGGATAAACCGTTTGTAGGGTTCTCGACCCCTCATGTCTGGCATGTCAGCGGAGTGACGGACTAAATCATTCAAATATATTTCGTCAGCCACCACCATATTGCCTTTGGACCAGACCTCCTCGTGATGCTTCCGTACAAGCTCGATGTTTGCGTCCGTATTAGACGTACTCTGAGCTATGGCCATTCCTCCAAAAAACATCCCGATGGCCAGCACCACAATGAACGTCCCAACTGCTGATTTCATACGCCACCTCCTTGAAAACAGAAGATATGTAGTGTGCCCTCTTGCCGGCCTCCGTCCGCTGAAGATTCAACAACTTCGTTCAAAGGCTAGGAGCCAGTCGTCCATTTCCCTCATTAGTTCGGCATGTGACGCTGCCTACTCAACCTTCTCCCACACCTGTCGAACGATAACTGTTTTCGATGGATCTCTGGGAAAGGGCATCGGACCGGCCATGAGTGTGAGCCGATTGCCCGATAACTCCCAGTTACGTACCTGATCTTTCCCGGTCCAGACTTCGGTCCACGAAGCGTCCACGGCAAAGACGATCTTACCTCCCTCGACACGGTACGTGCCTGACCAACCTACCAGGGTGTCTAAGAGCGCGGCCTTATCGGCCACAGAGGTACCGAATTTTCTGTTGTCGCCCGTGTAAAAGGCGACAAAGCGGCTAGGTGTCAACACGAGGTACCCATGGGGAGCCTTGCCCAGAGGCTGGGTTGCAGTGCCACCTACCTCGACATCCTGGGAAATGATTTTGTAGGTTCCGACGACGGATTGTTGCCCCAGGCTCGGGGTTACGATCAATAGCACCAGGACAAGAGAGGAGATCAATCTTACCATAGCGCACCTCCTTTGGTGTGCAATAAGGCACGCCCATTTCTGAACCTGCCTTGTGATGTTGTTCTTGATTTACAGGGCACTCTTATTTCAGATCATTCTTGTAGGAATTTTGACACAGCCCATGATGTCTTCACTTAGGCCCAATAGCGGTAATGAATTTCTGTGTTAACTCGACAACTCCACTTTGCATGCCCACTGCAATTTCTAATCTCGGGCAAATTCCAGAAGTGATGATTTGGCCATCCTGGACAACACCCGGGCCGCTATAAATGGCACCTTCAAATCTCAGATCTTTTCTTGTCCACCTTCGAGTCGTCTCAAGAGGATTTGTGACGAAGGCGTATCTCTTTCCCTTTAAGACGCCTGCATCCGCTAAGATAATGGTGGAGTTGGCAGATGCAGCGACAGGTTTCCCCTCCGCTAAAGCTCTCTTTACTGCCGCAACTGCATCAGGAGCCACCGGTGGCCCTGGAAACAATCCGACAGCCATACATGGCATGATAATACCCACGTAATTATCTAAGTTAATCTCGGTTAATCTCATAAGCTTTTCAATTTTTTGGGTAGGACCTATGATGGGGTAGCCTGAAGTAGTAGCTATGTCCACATCAAAACCTGCATTCTTAAGAAGCAGGGTCATCACACCCACTTCCATTTTGATCATGAGGTCTAAATCTTGCGAGTATCCTTCACGGGGAATCATGAGGACTTTGCGAACGCTCTGTCCTAAGGCTTCTGCAGGTCCAAGGATGGGATATGATGAAAATGAAACTACCCCAATAGCGAAAATTAGTGAGGCAAAGATAACCATTTTTCTCATTTTCGTCCTCCTTCCACATAACTGTCTTTGTATGATTGGAGAATATTCTGGAGTGTGCCTTACAGGTTCCTGTCATTTTGAGTGCCCCCAAAGGGATAATCAATCCCCCTGGAGGCTTCAAACTCGGAACCTCTGGAAGTTCCTTTCCATAACTCGCTCCAAAAGGTTGAGGTTAAGTTGAAAAGTTTCCGCTTTTAATAGATAGACAATCAATAAATCATTAAACCGAAGTCATTCCGCCTGTTTTCTAAAAGAAATTTCCCCTAATAAGAAAAAGCCTGATATACATAGTGTCGCAAACGATAATGGAGAGGTATTTCCTTTCCGGGGGCTTGAGTCATGATAATAGCAATCAACTCTTCTTTCGGGTCTACGAAGAAAGTTGTGCCAAAAGCTCCATACCAATAATAAGTCCCTTTGGAACCTGGTAAAGGACTGCGCTCTGGTTCACAAGTAATAGCAAAACCTAACCCAAACCCCTGACCAGTTTCCATGCTGGGACTTGGCCATAAAATTTGCATTTGAACAGGATTTGCATATTTATACCCTGGAGGAATGTGATTGGAAGTCATATGCTCTATGGTTTTGGGCGAAACCAATCGTACTCCATCCCGAGTTCCTCCATAGAGAAGCATCAGGCAGAAACGAGCGTAATCGTGGGCGGTCGAAACTAATCCCATGGCCCCCGGCGCCCATTTTTTCTTTTTCGTCGCATCAAGGGTACGGAGTGGTCTTTGGCCGGTGGCTGGGTCAATTTGGGGTTCGGCAAGCCGCGCTAGACGTTCTGCCCCTTCTGCCCAATAGGCCGTGTCTGCTAACTTAAGAGGTTTCGTGATACGGTCCGAAATAAAGGTCTCGAAATCAACCCCCGAAGTGATTTCGACGATACGCGCCAGTATGTCTGTGGACATCGAATAGTCCCAAGTTGTGCCCGGATGGTATTGCAAGGGTAACTTAGAAAATTTTGTCACCAGCTCCGCGCTCGTCTGGTTAAAATCGATAAGATTGGCCTTGTTATAGAGGTCCTTCACCATGGATTTGCCAAAAATCCCGTAGGTGATTCCAGAGGTATGGCGGAGAAGGTCCTGTACCGTCATTTCACGGTTGGCCTTTTCGAGAACAAGCTCGGTCTTATCAGTTGCTGGATCTTTCTTCTCGACTCCTACCTTCAGATCTTTGAACTCTGGGAGATACCGGGACACAGGGACGGGTAGGAATACTTTACCTTCTTCTGCCAACATCATGATTGCAAGAGAAGTAAATGGCTTGGTCATAGAATAGAGACGGAAGATCGAATTACGAGCCATGGGGATGTTTTTCTCTCGATCCTGGTAGCCAAACGCCTCGTAGTAGGCAATCTTCCCTTTGCGTAAAACCATAACGACCGCTCCCGGAATATCTTTTTTGTCGACATCCGTCTGAAGCCATGCTGAAATTCTTTGCAGTCGTTCTTTCGATAATCCAACTTCTTCAGGGGTTGATGCTTGAGAGATGGTTTGAGCACCGGCTATCGAGGTAATCAATATAAAAAATAAGGTCACCAACATCACTTGTTTAATAATCTTCATTAATATTTCCTCCTCTCTTGCCTGGATGTCTGTTCTTTGTGGGTATGAAAGAAGAAAGCTCCAAAGAGAAAACGATCTCCCTGGAGCCTATCGGATGGTATCTTCTGGAAACTCCATTTCATAACTCTCTCCAAATCGACACACTGTGGAAAAATATGGAGGACCAATATCTGTGATTTTTTCTGGATCGGAATTAAACTCGTGATGGAATTTGTTTTTTATGGAAGGCCCTTAAATCATCCCAAGAGGTCAGATAGAGATTCAGATTTTCGAAATGGACTCAGAATTTTGATAGGAAAACTTTTAAAGGTCTTTCTCCATCCACCACCCCCCTCCGGAAAGAGAAAGTCTTGTTGAGATTGTTGGGCTAATAATACAGGAGGCGAACCTTTTGTCAATGAAAAAAAGAGATTGTGAAAAGAATCTTTTTGCTTACAAAATTGTGAAGCTCGCCGCCGATCCCGTTAGGGCGGGGCAGGCACGGCGGGGCCTTTCGATCCCGCGCTTCGCGGGACTCACGGCCCTGAGTATGCCGAATGGCTTCCCGGCAAGGAAGTTTCGTTCATATTGTACCCCTTAACCCCGCCTACAAGGCGGGGCTGACGGGACACATTCCGGCCAAATAAGGAGAGGCAACAACGGGTGGGGACTGGACCGGTTATTCGGCTCCTCCACATAGACCATTTAAAAGATTTTGCATAGTATAGCCCAAGAGAGCAAAGAGTAGTTGAATTCAGTCAACAACGTACCGCCCCTCTCGTGGTTGACAGTAAGGAGACTTGATAACTATATTTTGGGAAAAGAAGTGCATGAAAGAAAGGAGGTCCCTAACATGAGAAAAATAGCATATTTGTTTGTTGGGCTACTTACTTTGAGCCTTTTTCTTGTTAATAACTCATTTTCAGAGGAGATGTTGGTGCGGGATGAAATGGCGGAGACCGCGCCGATGGAAGTACGGTGGGATACTTTTAAGGCTACGGCACTATTGGGAGTGTCTCTTGAGACTCCGCTCCACGAATATATCGGTTATATTGACGACCTTGTGATCAATCCATCGACTGGACGCATCGACAGCGTTCTTGTTAAGGATATTAAGGGGTTAGGGGCGAAGGTAATCGCCATTCCTTTCAACGACATTTCAAAGGGGACCCAGACTTTCTTCGTCTATAACACACCGGAAGACACGAATCGGTTCTCTGGTGAAATGCCCTATTGGGCCTATCGTCTCGAACGATTGCCACCGATGGACGAAAGTTCCTACAGGTTGGGCACGCTTCAGGGTGCTTCTGTCGAGAGTAAGGAGGGGGATCATATCGCCTACGTCAATGACCTTATTATCAACAAGGACGGCTATGTCGTCTCTGTTGTCCTCTCCCATGTGGAAGGAATGGAGGGCAACCGAATGATCGCCGTTCCTCTTGGAATCATATCGAGGAAAGAAGAGCATCTCTTTACCCTCCATACCAGCAAAGAGATGTTGTTTGCAGCCCCTGCTTTCAGATGGCCGGATGCGACCGATCGGAGGTATGCAGCAGATGTTCAGCGATATTATGGTCTGCGCCCTTACTGGGAAATGAAATAAGGTGCAGGACATGGGGTAAGTAAGGCAGGACCTATAAGGGCCTGTCTTCTTTTTCCTTTCTCGAATATCCTATGGAGACGTTGGTGGGGTATGTGCCCAGCAAAGCGCGGCATCCTTAGCTGCCTCCCGATCCTCGTCCCCCAAGAACTATGGACCCCCGAGGTCTCTGACAACGACGAAGGACCGGCAAGGCTGTGTCAAATACCCGGGTGACCTTGCCGAAGAGACGGAAGCCAGAATCTATGCCGGGTTGTCGATGAGCAATTACGCCTGCCTCCTGTTTTCGGAGAAAGCAAGAAGCCATTCCACTCAGCCAACAGAGCCACGTCTCTCAAAATCAATTGTCAAGGGCTGGTTCCAATTCGCCTTCATTTCCGAAAGGTTCCGCTTTTAGAAAGTTCTTAAATGGGCTCCCCAAATAACAGTTCCAACGAAGAAAAAAATTTGACTAATATGCAATCATTTGGTATCATTAAAATGACATCACATTATGCATCTGGGGGACGACCATGAAGACCATTACGATTCGCGGGATCGAGCCCGGGCTGGACCGGGTGATCAAGTCACGAGCAAAGCAGAATAACCTGAGCGTAAATCAGTGGATCCTGCAGGCACTGAAAAAAGTGACCGGTATGGGGAAAGAGTCGGTGTTCAAGAAGTACCATGATCTGGATGCTCTCGCTGGCGGATGGAACATGGAAGAGGCGAAAGCTTTTCAGAAAAACACTCAAATCTTCGAGAAGATTGACGAGGAAGTCTGGAAATGAGACGGATCGCGATTGATACGAACATTTACACCTCTTTCAAGTGCAACGACCAGGGTGTCGTTGACACGTTCAGAGACTGCGACCTGATCGGCGTGGACATAACGGTCATCGCCGAGCTTTTTTCCGGGTTTTCCCTCGGTGGGAAGGAAAAGAGAAACCGTCAAGAACTGGAAGCGTTCCTCAACTCTCCCCGGATTGAAGTCCTCTTGCATGATCTCGAAACGGCAGATTACTATGCTTTGATTGTCAAAAGACTAAAGACCAAAGGTCGACCCATTCCCACAAACGACATCTGGATAGCCGCCAATGTCATGAAGCACGGTTTGGCACTCTATTCTTTTGACAACCACTTTGAAGAGATTGAAGGCCTGCTGCTATTGCCCGCAATAAGAAATGGTGCCTAATTGTGGGACTGTGGGAAGAGTGTGAGGGTGTTCGTGCGGGACGTGCGCAGCCAAGCCCATATCTTGACCCAACCTACTCGGACAGCTGCCTCTCGCTCCCGATCCCTAACCCCAAGAACTATGGACCCCCAAGGTCTCTGACAACGACGCTCTGCATGAGCGGTCCCTCGTCCTTTGCAGAAATGTGGAGACAGGGTTTGATATTTTTAAAGTGACAGCTTAAAAAACTCAAACAGCCAGTCGCCCTACCATGCCAGCTTCAGCTACTTATGCTCAATAACGAGGTGACCTGGGAGTTGATGATTATCGAAAGAAACAAAAAAAGGCAGGACCGCCACTGACCCTGCCTTTGTTCTTTAACTACCGGATATAGCCTTAGCTCATAATGTTTACTGAAGGGTTAGACAGATCGCGCCAAAGAATTCCATCCGCAGGATTTTCTATTGCTATGGGCTTGAAAAATATCTCTTTGCCATCGACCTCACCACCCAAGAGCATTCTCCCCCACCTGATGACAGACTCCTTTGTTATTCTCGTTGGGTTCTTTCTTCTCTCCGGGAGAACCCCGATTAACACATAGCCTTTTTCCTTATCGAATGTGTATATCTCGTAAACCAACATAAGCCAGCTTAATACCGTTATTACCTGAATTCGCTCCTCAACTT
>Ga0316626_10001664_pt1 | contig 10088 bp, 11 predicted proteins | sample OWC_Aug_T1_C1_D5_FD_207656 | JGI IMG/M metagenome (GOLD analysis project Ga0316626, IMG submission 207656) | Wetland soil microbial communities from Old Woman Creek delta, Ohio, United States - OWC_Aug_T1_C1_D5_A | ecosystem: Environmental > Terrestrial > Soil > Wetlands | place: USA: Ohio...
AGGGCCACGCAGGCATTGAGGCAACCAGGCTCAGCATTTAAACCATTTGTCTTCATAGCGGCGATCGAGAATGGTATGACTTCTGAAGACATTGTCCGCGATTCTCCGGTATCCTTTGCAGGTGCAAAAACAGGCCAGAGATGGATTCCCCGCAATTATGACGGTAAATACTATGGGAATGTTACCCTGAGGACAGCTCTTGCAAAGTCCCTTAACTGCGCTACCGTGAGACTTGCAGCAGATGTAGGAATTGATGGTGTCATAGAAATGGCCAAAAGGCTTGGAATACGCAGCCAGCTCCACCGGTATCTTCCTCTTGCTATTGGAGCCTCGGATGTTACCGTAATAGATATGGTATATGCGTATTCTGCATTTGCATCTGGACAGCAACCAAAGATTATGTTCTATGAAAGGATACTGAACCGTGACGGTGTTGTCATCGAGGAGAATAAACCGGTCATCGAACGCGTGCTTTCTGAAGAAGATGTGCAGGAGATGAAGATTCTCCTGAAGGCTGTCGTTGAAGAGGGAACTGCAGTGAGAGCAAAGGAACTCAAAAGGCCGATTTTCGGTAAGACAGGAACTACCAATGATTACACGGATGCGTGGTTTATCGGATTTGATGAAAGGCTTGTTGTTGGCGTATGGGTTGGAAGGGATGACCATACGCCGATCGGGCCAAAAGAGACCGGCGCACGTGCAGCACTTCCGATATGGATAGATTTTATGAAAACAGCGCCTCTACAAATTCCTTTGGTTCAAAATCCCTGAGGTCTTCAATTCCTTCACCGATACCGATAAGCCTCACTGGTATCCCGAGACCTTTCTTGACAGCGAAGATGATTCCACCCTTAGCAGTACCATCAAGTTTTGTTAGGGCGATCCCGGTAATTCCAACAGCTTCGTTAAATAACTCTGCCTGCCTGATTGCATTCTGTCCCGTTGTTGCATCAACAACAAGAAGGATCTCCTGGGGTGCCCCCGGCATCGCTTTGTCGATAGATCTTCTGACCTTTTTCAGTTCATCCATGAGATTGCTTTTGGTATGAAGCCTTCCTGCGGTGTCTATGATAAGAGCATCGATATTTCTGCTCTGCGCTGCTACTACTGCATCAAAAGCGACTGCTGCAGGATCTGATCCCTTCTGGTGTTTTACAAACTGGGTATCAGCTCTTTGGGACCATATCTCAAGCTGTTCTATTCCGGCAGCCCGAAAGGTGTCGCCCGCTGCGAGGAGAACAGAGAGTCCCTGTGAGCGAAACCTGCTCGCAAGCTTTCCGATCGTTGTTGTCTTTCCAACGCCGTTTACTCCGACAGCAAGGATAACAAATGGTTTATTGCCGAAGATCGCGATGGGGTGCGGGTCCCCAAGCATTTCTGTCATTTCTCTTTTCAGGAGGTCCCTGACAGAGTCGACATCATTTGCCTCACCTTTCCTGGCTTTCTCACGGATAACCGTCATGATCTCCGAAGCCGCCTTCGTTCCTACATCAGACATAATGAGAATTTCTTCAAGCTCTTCAAGCACCGCTTCATCAATTTTGCGGCCTGTCAAAATAGACTCAACTTTTCCAACAAAGCTTTTTCTTGTCTTTGTCAAACTCTCTTTCAAACGGTCAAAAAACCCCATCATTCCTCCTCAGAAAAAATAATCCATGATTTTAATTTCTTTTGCCGGTGATTATCAATATACAATACGTATCCGTCCTGTTGGCGGTATTGTTTTTTCAAAGGCAATGATTATAATAGAGCACTATTTATTACCAAGATTATCCCATAATGGAGGTTAGCCTTTTATGCTCAAAAAGAAGGGAAAATACATAACCGCAGTTGTTGGTGCAACCGGCGCTGTCGGTAACGAGATGATAAAGACACTCGAAGAGAGGGCGTTCCCCTTAGAGAGGCTGCGGCTTTTTGCATCAGAGCGGTCTGAAGGAAAGCGCATGGAGTTCAGGGATATGATGATACCGGTTGAAACCCTGAACGAGAAATCCTTCGAAGGTATTGATATCGCCCTGTTCTCAGCAGGTGCGGAGAGGTCGAAAACATGGGCGCCTGTTGCAGCCCGCTCAGGCTGTATTGTTGTTGACAACTCAAGCCAGTGGAGAATGGACCCGGAAGTGCCTTTGGTCGTCCCTGAAGTGAATTCCTATGATCTGAAGTGGCATAAAGGAATCATTGCAAATCCAAACTGCTCTACCATTCAGATGGTGGTTGTACTGAAACCAATACATGACGCAGCAAAAATTAGACGGGTGGTTGTAACAACATTTCAGTCAGTATCCGGTACGGGTCAGAAAGCAATCAATGAACTCATGCAGCAGACTGCGGACCTGCTCAATTTCAAGGCAGTAACGTGTACTGTTTACCCCTATCAGATAGCGTTCAATGTCCTTCCGCATATCGACAAGTTTCTTGAAAACGGCTATACAAAGGAAGAAATGAAGATGGTTAACGAGACACGGAAGATTATTGGTGATCCTGCAATCAGAGTGACAGCAACCACTGTCCGTGTCCCTGTTTTCAGGTGTCATTCTGAAAGTCTGAATATAGAGACCGGGAAAAAACTTACACCGGATGAAGTGAGGGCGATCCTGTCAGCAGCTCCCGGCGTAATCGTTTATGACGCTCCGGATAAAAACATTTATCCCATTCCGATCGATGTAGCAGGTAAGGATGAAACGTATGTCGGCAGAATACGCGAGGATGAAACGATAGAAAATGGCATCAACATGTGGATTGTGGCAGACAATCTGAGAAAAGGTGCCGCTCTCAACGCTGTGCAGATTGCAGAAAAACTGATCGAAATGGCGTAACAAAAAAAGGGTGCAAGGATTCAAGGGGACAAGGAATGAAGAACCCCGCAGAAGAGCTGCGAGGAATGCGCTCGCTATCCGATTCGAGGGTCTCAGATTTCCGTATGATTTTATTTTATGACATTTGATATTTGACTTTTGTTATTTGGATTTATCTCAATGAAGATACCTGTTGATCACATTATCTGCGGTGATTATGTCCTCCCAATGGATCAATCCTTCACCGTAATCGAAAAAGGCGCTGTTGCAATCAACGGGAATAAAATCCTTGATGCAGGCCCTTCTGAGGAAATATCCGGAAAATACATTGCCGGAAAGATTTCGGCAGGAGAGGGGAAAGCGGTCCTCCCCGGCTTCATCAATACGCATACCCATGCAGCAATGGTATATTTCAGAGGAATCGCTGATGATCTGCCCTTGACTGAATGGCTGAATAACCACATCTGGCCCGCAGAGAATAGATGGTTGAGCCCTTCGTTTGTTTCGGATGCTGTTGAGCTTGCCTGCCTGGAAATGCTGAAGGGTGGTATCACAACCTATAATGATATGTATTTCTTTGAAGATGCAGCGGGTGAATCCACGAAACGAATCGGCATGAGGGCTGTGTTGGGAAGTGGAATCCTCGATTTCCCATCGGTTTCAGCGCGTTCAACTGATGAATATCTGCAAAACGCCAAGCAGTTTGTGAAAAACTGGCACGATGATGAACTGATCACGCCCTGCATTGCCCCCCATGCACTCTATACATGCGGGCCTGATACATTAAAAAAATCGAAAGCACTTGCAGAGATATTAAATGTGCCATTGCATATTCATCTTTCAGAGACGCAGTGGGAGGTAGGTGAAGTCATGGCCAGGCATCACAAAAGACCTGTAGAATATCTTGCAGATCTTGGCTTCCTGGATGAATCAGTGCTGGCTGCCCACTGCATATGGCTCCATGACAATGAAATCGACCTTCTCGCACAACATAAAGTCGGCGTTTCTCACTGTATGGAAAGCAATCTGAAACTCGCATCAGGGTTTGCACCTGTTGTATCCATGCTGACGGCTGGGGTTAAGATTTCATTTGGTACGGATGGTGGAGCAAGCAATAATGACCTGAACATAATGAGTGAAATGTCTACCACAGCGAAAGTCCAGAAAGCACTATCCAATAATCCGACGGTCCTTGATGCAAAAACAGCATTGCTCATGGCAACGAGATGGGGTGCAGAGGTATTAGGTCTGGGTCACGCGATCGGGAGTATCGAACAAGGGAAAATCGCTGATATTATCATCATGAATCTTGACAAGCCTCATCTAACGCCTCTTTATAATATCTATTCTCATATCGTTTACGCTGCTATGGCTTCTGATGTTGAGGCTGTTATGGTAAACGGTAAAATGGTTATCAATGACAGAAAACTCCTGACCGCTGATGAGACAGAGATTTTATATAAAGCAAGGAAGTGGTGTGACAAAATACAGAACAGATGATCAATAAATCAAAATACTGTCGGAGAAGGAGAATCCCATGAAACGAGATATTGCCTGGTTTCTCGATCTTTATCAGAATGAGCAGCTGAATTTAGACCCCCCGTATCAACGAAGGAGTGTGTGGACTGGAAAAGACAGGAAATTTTTTCTCGATACGATTTTCCGCAAATATCCATGCCCTGCTGTCTTTCTTCATAAAGAAATTGATGCAGAAAGGGGAAGGATGATATACCATGTTGTGGATGGTAAACAGCGTCTCGAAACGATCATTCTCTTTTCGAGAAATGATATCGCAATAGACAGGGATTACGGAGATGAGAGGCTAAACGGGAAAAAATGGAAACAGATCGAGCATGATCCGGATCTGAACATGCATTTTCAACACTATGCTTTACCGGTCGAATTTATGGAAATCGACGACAGCACGGTGATCAGTGAAGTGTTTGATCGACTCAACAGGAATTCAAGAAAGCTTGAGCGCCAGGAGATGAGGCATGCCAAGTATGATGGCTGGTTCATCAAGGTTGCAGAGAGAGAAGCGGAACAGGAAGAATGGGAACGCCTAAGTGTTGTGACCAAGGCACGAATGAGGAGAATGAAAGACGTTCAGCTGATATCAGAACTCCTGACAGTTCTCCTGAAGAACCGTATTCTCGGTTATGATCAGGACATGCTTGATGAGATCTATGCAGAATACGATGCCCCGGAAGAGACAGTTTTAAATTTCGACGAGCATGCGTTTGAAAGAGTCCTGCACTTCACAAAAGATTATATGGTGAAAATGGAGGCGCATAATTCAGCTGTTTCGAAATATGCAAAGGGATTGAATAATTTTTACAGCCTGTGGGCCTTTATTGCCTTGAATCAGCACCATCTCAAATCTCCTGCACGAACGGCTGGTAAATATGCTGACTTTATGCAGCAAGTAATAACCATATCAAAAGAAAAAGATCTGGATGCCTTCTTCAGAGATCATCACGCTGATTCCTATGCAGAAGCCTTCCTCTATGTAAAGAGTTCAGTGAGGGCAAGTACCGATCAGCAGCAAAGAGAAGAACGAAACAAGATTCTTGAAAGCGTTCTGTTGGGGGAAGATTCTCAGGAAGAGATTTTTATGACGGAGAAGTATAAGAATCCAGTATCGTTATAAATCTTTATAAAGAGGTACCTTAAAAAGGCAGACTTTCTCATAAAACATATGGAGTCTTTAAAGACAAACAAGACATGAGAAAAGTTCTCCCTACATCTCTCTTCTGCCCTCGAGGGCTTTACCGAGAGTAACTTCGTCTGCGAACTCGATATCTCCGCCGATAGGAAGACCGTAGGCGATCCGTGTTACCTTTACCGGGAACGGTTTCAATATTTCTCTTATATACTGGGCAGTCATCTCGCCTTTGGTATTGGGATTTGTCGCAATAATAATCTCCTGAATTGAATTTTTCCTGACTCGTTCAATGAGCTCGTTCATTTTCAGCCTGTCAGGGGTAAATCCATCGATAGGGGAAAGAGCACCAAGGAGGACATGGTACAGGCCATCAAACCCTTTCGACCTTTCGATGACAAGTATATTGCTCGGTTCTTCCACAACGCACAGTTTGCTCCTGTCCCGCGAGGTATTATCGCAGATAAAGCATAGCTCGCTTTCTGTGATGTTAAAGCACTCCTTACAGAACCGTGCCCGGTCTTTTACCTCTTTGATTGCCTCTGAGAGACCACGCGCATCTTCCTCAGGCATCGACAGGATAAAAAAGGCCAGCCGCTGAGCGGTTTTCCTGCCTATCCCGGGAAGCTTTGTAAGCTGTGAAATGAGATTTTCTATGATCCCCTGTTTCATAAAAATATTTTTAGTATAGAAAATGCAGATAAACCTGACAAGTAGATTTTATTTCTTTTCTGTATTTGACTGTACGTTTTTTCCTGTGTTATGCTTATCGAGGAGTTATTGGAGTGTTTTGTTATACTGAGGTCGCAAGTCCTCCGGTCTTTGCAGAATTTTTATGACATGTCCTCCTTGAACTTCGAAACAAAGAGTAAGAAATGAGGCTTGCAGCGATGACAAAAGGAACAGTAAAGTGGTTTAATGAATCTAAAGGTTATGGATTTATTACCGCAGAAGATGGAACTGATGTTTTTGCTCACTATTCGGCTATTCAGGGGGATGGATTTAAGACCTTGGCCGAGGGAGATTCAGTGAGCTTTGATGTTCTTCCCGGCGACAAAGGGCCGAAAGCGTCAAACATTACAAAAATCTGATACGCAGCAGGCCTCTGTTAAGGAGGCCTGCTTTTTTAAAACCTGAATTATTTCCAGAGAGAAATATTCAGATTATATAACCGAAAGGAGCAAAAATGATAAAAAAGATTTATGTAGGGAACCTTCCCTATACAGCTACCGAGGATGATGTACGCCAGTTGTTTGAGAAGTTCGGTGAGATTCAGTCGGTAAAGATGATCATGGACAGCATGACAGGACGCCCGAAAGGGTTCGGTTTTGTTGAGATGTCTTCGAATGAAGAGGCAACTAAGGCTATTGAAGCGCTCAATGGAACTCCATTTATGGAAAGGACTTTGAGCGTAAGCGAAGCACGGCCACCGACGGGAAGAGGACAAGACAGCCGCCAGAGCAGGTCTTCTGGAAGAAGGGGATCAGGCGGTTGGAGATAAAAGTAGATGGCACTGATCTCGAAAAAGCCTTAAAAGTTCTTAAGAGAAAACTTCAGAGAGAAGGTCTCATGGCAGACCTGAAGAAAAAACTCTTCTATGAAAAACCTTCGGTCAAAATGAAAACAAAACAGCGGCAGGCTCAGAAGAAGAGACTGAAGAGTGCAAGGTTTAAGAGACAGACCAAGAAAGACTAAGGATCGTTTATTCATGTCAGGGGGAAATTTTGGCAAAACGTGCAGGTATGTATAAGAGCGATAAAAGAAAAAAAGAATTGATGAGACAGAAGAAGCAGGAAGTAAAGAGGCAGAAGCGGTTAAGCAAAGGTGACGCACCACCTGAGGAATCTGGAGAATTGATTTCGGAGAATACTGAAACCAAAGAGCAATAACAGCGCATCCATAGTACAAATCGCACAATGAAAAGAAGTCAATCTTTTTTCGCAATCTTATGTGTATTTTTTATCTTTTTGGTCACTATACCAGCGCTTGCAAGCGAGAAGTCAGAAAAAAGAGCTCTTGAGGCATCTCATGCCTGGCTGATATTAGTCGATAATGAGCAATACGCAGAGAGTTGGGAAACAGCTGCTCAATATTTTAAAAAGGCTATTGCCAGGGATCAGTGGAATCAATCACTTAACGCAGTGCGTAAACCTCTCGGCAAAGTTATGAAAAGAACTGTAAAGTCAAAGCAGTACGCAACGAGCTTACCGGGAGCACCTGACGGCGAATATGTAGTCATACAATACGAGACCTCTTTTCATAATAAGAAATCCTCAATTGAGACCATCACCCCCATGCTGGACAGAGACGGTAAATGGAGGGTATCCGGCTATTACATCAAGTAGAGTGCCACCAGAATGTTTTGCGATTAAATACTATCAAATTGTAAAGGGGAGTAGCTGAATCAGTGGATATCGTCAGCACGTCTGCCAGAGGCAGGCCGGTACTACTGGTTAGGTAAAACTAACAAGCAAGACCTTTACCACGATCAAAGGAGTATTTCGTGGTGAAGGTTTTTTTTATGGAAAAAGGATGGCAAATTGAACGGCTTAAGTCAATAAAGCCGGGTGCATAAACATAAAAAAGGAGTTTACGAGTGAACGCTTTTGTAGGTAAGACTATAATGCAAGCAAAGAGACTGATTATAGCGATAATTGGTTTTACTGTGCTGCTGATTGGACTGGCAATGGTAGTTTTGCCCGGGCCTGCCTTTATTGTTATACCCATTGCATTGGGAATTCTTGCTACTGAATTTATCTGGGCAAAGAAATTGCTCGACAGAGTAAAAAGTAGGGCCTCGAATGTGAAAGAATGGGTATCAAAGCAGTGAAAATGCCGACTGCAAGAATGGAGTATGAAAGAAAAAAGAAGATTGAGGAAGAAAACCACAAAAAACATAAACGGAAATCTTTCCTTGAAGAGCTTTTCGATTGAGTAGCAAATAACCGATATTATTGAGGTACTAACAAATATGATCTGGCATCAAAAAGAAATAACCTCTGTTGTTGAAGAACTTCAAACTTCTTTTCTGGGTCTTTCTTTAGAAGAAGCACAAAAGCGTCTTGAACAATACGGTTCCAACGAACTAAGAGAAAAGAAAAAGAAGACCCCATTCATGATGTTCCTCGACCAGTTCAAGGACTTCATGATCATTGTTCTTATTGCCGCTGCGATTATTTCAGGGTTCATAGGTGATATTACCGACACCTTAGCAATAATTGTAATTGTTATGCTGAATGCCGTTATAGGATTTGTTCAGGAATATCGGGCTGAAAAGGCAATGGCTGCCCTGAAAAAAATGGCAGCGTCTGTTGCAACTGTCATAAGGAGCGGGGTGCCTGCAAACATTCCAGCAACTGAACTGGTTCCCGGCGATATGGTATCTCTTGAAGCCGGCAAGATTGTTCCTGCAGATATGAGATTAGCAGAGTCTGTCCGGTTGAAGGCGGAAGAAGCCGCGCTTACCGGTGAATCCGTCCCTGTTGAAAAGCATATAGAGGCATTACATGATGACCATTTGCCGATCGGTGACAGGAAAAACATGGCGTACAAAGGAACATTCGTCACCTATGGACGCGGTATGGGTGTTGTCATAGCAACAGGCATGAATACAGAACTCGGCAGGATTGCCACTATGCTTCAGGAGGGAGAAGAGGTTAAAACACCTCTTCAAAAAAGACTTGCTGCATTTGGCAAGAAACTGGCCATTGCAGTTCTTGTCATATGCGCTATTGTTTTCGGTATCGGTATGATGAGAGGAGAACCGCTCTTGTTAATGCTCCTCACAGCAATCTCCCTTGCAGTAGCAGCAATACCTGAGGCGCTTCCTGCTGTAGTAACAATTTCCCTTGCCCTCGGGGCAAAAAAGCTGGTAAAGCAGAACGCTCTCATAAGAAAGCTCCCTGCCGTGGAAACACTCGGATCAGTGACCTATATCTGTTCTGATAAAACCGGAACTCTCACCATGAACAAGATGACGGTTGAGGAGATATGGATAGATGGGAAAATAGTTAAAAGTGAAAAGGTTAAAGGTAAAAGTGAAGAAACAGAAAAACTCTTGCATCTTACCTCTCAACTCTCATCTTTTTTCACGGCTCTTGCATTAAGCAATGATGCTCAGGTAGATGCTCTTGGCAATATAATTGGTGACCCGACAGAAATTGCTTTGTATAACAGTGCAAAAAATAATGGATTTGACAAGAAGGAGCTTGAAGAGAATTTACCGAGAACTGGTGAAATACCTTTTGATTCTGAAAGAAAGTGTATGACTACGATCCACAAGACCCCCCCATCCCCCCCTTGGCAAGGGGGGGAATTAAGGGGGGGTATCTCCTTTATTTCTTTCACAAAGGGAGCCGCAGAGGTTATTCTGGAGAAATCCATCCACATTCTGACATCAGAAGGGCTGGAGCCGATAGATACACAGGAGATCATCAGGATCAACGAAAGGATGGCTGCTGACGGCTTGAGGGTCCTTTGCATTGCCATGAGAAGCTGGAATAGTCTGCCCGAGGATATAACGCCTGAAAATCTTGAAACGGATCTTACCATTTTAGGTCTTGTTGGCATGATGGACCCCCCGAGGGAAGAAGTTAAAGAGGCTGTATCAATGTGCAAAACAGCAGGAATAA
>Ga0316626_10001665_pt1 | contig 10087 bp, 3 predicted proteins | sample OWC_Aug_T1_C1_D5_FD_207656 | JGI IMG/M metagenome (GOLD analysis project Ga0316626, IMG submission 207656) | Wetland soil microbial communities from Old Woman Creek delta, Ohio, United States - OWC_Aug_T1_C1_D5_A | ecosystem: Environmental > Terrestrial > Soil > Wetlands | place: USA: Ohio...
AAACCACTAAAAGTAACGCTGTCACTTTTTTGCGCGTCTACCGTATCACACATATTTACATTCAACATATCTGTATATGTAATAATCAACTTAACATCAACCCCTGATTCATTTGTCCATACAACTGAAGCACCTTCATTCGCAGGATTAACTTTAACTGTTCCAATGACATAATTTTTAGCTCCTGATACATCTTGTGGAGTACCCGTTACCTTAACTTCAGAGGATGATGCACCTGAAAAGTTATGCGTTGTCAATGTAAAATCATGCGCGTTAGTATCGCTAAACCCTCCAACAGTAGTTGCCGTCAATCCGTTTACAGCATCATAACGGCTCACCTTTTTATGTTTAATTTTACCTTCCGAATCTTTATAGGTAATCAATGTATAATAATAATTACTATCACTCGGAGCAGTCCAAGATAGCTTAACACTACCAATAAATGGAGTTGCTGTCGCATTAGTTACCGGCTTTATTTCCCCAACATTGTCATTATTGCTACAAGAAACAATAAATAAAGCTGAAAGAATAGCCATAATTATATTAGAATTTTTCATTTTTGAATTTTTTAGTTATTATTACCATCCTGAATTTTGCCAGTTTTGACCGGTATAATTAAGCATCTTAGTTACCTCTGAACGCTCCAAAGGATATAGTAAATACTTATCTGTAGTAGTTACTCTATCATCAAAATTAAATCTTTGATATGTAGCCGTTGTACCACTCATTTTAATATCCATTCCGGTAATTACCTTAAAACTGTCCAAAGTCTTCCAACGACGTACATCAAAAAATCTTTTCCCTTCAAACGCAAATTCTATTTTGCGCTCATTCCTATATCGTGTTTCAAAATCAGATTTTGACAATCCGGAAGGTAAATCAGGCATACCTGCTCTTTCACGTATGGCATTAACAGCATCACGTGCCGAGAAAGACATATTTCCACCAATATTTACTTCAGTATCCGGGTCACCTGCTTCATAAGCCGCTTCAGCAAAATTCATATATAATTCAGCTAAACGGAATATTCTGTTATACCCATCATAATTAGTAGTTTTGGTTGATCTATAATCATTAAACTTGCGCAAATAATATCCTGTTTGTGTGTGAGTTATCGTAGTTCTATTTAGTCCCTCAGTTCCTCCCTCGTACGTTTGTACTGTGGTTCCGGTAGGTTTATTCAAATAACGTATTGCTCCATTGTAATAAATTGAAGCATAAAATCTAGGATCACGGTTTACATAAGGATTAGTAGGATCATAACCTGATACAGTATTGACAATTGGTTGTAAATGTCCGGCATCACTATAACCGGAGATTGGAGGTTGCCCGTTAGCCATCTCCTAAGAATCTACCAATTCTTGAGAAGGACAAATTCCGGCTTGACTAGCACCATTGTTAGAAGGTAAACCATACGACGACCATACAGCCAATTCACTATTTACAGCATAAATTGTCTCCTTATCTGTCATTCGCTTATCATACGGAGTAGCCAAGAAATAAGAAGCATAAGCATTCTGCGCATTTGGTGAAACGGTAGTCCACAAGGAATAATCATGTGATAAACATTGATATAATGCCTCTTTTGTTATATTGAGAGCATCAACCCACGTATATGTATTATCATCAAACAATGGACTTACAGCAAAAAGAGCGGCCTCTGATTTGATTGCATACGCAACACCTCGTGTCATTATTCCATTTTGATTATCCTGTATGTCCCATGAGAAACCATCATCAGCATTAGGTACACTAAGTGCTGTATCACAGTCAGCAATTATTTGTTTTACTACTTCTCCTACTTTTGCTTTTTTGGCTTTTGAATAATCATAACTTGTCCCCAAATCTTTTGTAATCAAAGGTATTTGACCGTAACGTTTAAATAATTCCAAATAATAAAAAGCGCGTAATACATAAGCTTGTGCCAACCAACCGGATTTTTCCGTATCAGTTCCATAAGCAGTCGCTGTGGGCATATTAGCTATAAATACATTACATCTTCTTACACCTTCGTAAAATCTAGTCCATGGTTGCCCATCAAAACTATATGTACCATAATTATCAATCGTAAGACCTGTAGTATACCAATATTGGTACATAGATCCTGCATTAATAGCACGAGAATCATACGATTCATCAGTTAACGATGAAATATCTAGACCCATACCGTTTCTGTAATTATAGCATGAGTTCAAGTATCCTCTTGTACTGTTTCTATCGGTAAATATACCTGTCATTGTTATATGACCGTCATTATCCAAATCCAACATGCCATTGCATGAAGTAAAAGATAGTGCGCATACTACTATAACTAAAAATTTAATATATCTTTTCATATCCATAATCATTATTATTATTCTTGTTATGAATTAAAAATTAGCCCTTATGCCAATATTATAAACCCTATATACAGGAACAGATTGATAACTACCTTCCGGTCCGAAATCATTAGATTTCATATGGTCCCACGTCAATAAATTTTGTCCACTTAATACAAATCTTAATTTCTCAAATCCCCAGTGTTTCGTTAATTTTAGCGGTAAAGTATAACCCACTTCTAGAGTTTTAAGTCTCAAATAAGAACGATCGTAAACATAATAATCACTATACTGATCATTTGTAGAAGTCCCTGTGGAAAGAGCTGGAGATGTTATTTTTTCTCCATTATTCCAACGTTCTTCTGTCCAGGCATTACGATGTAAAGATCCGTATATACCATCATAGCTATTATCCCATACACCCATTCCGGTAAATATAGAATTCCATCGTCCTACGCCTTGAAATAAGAAACTTAAATCAAAAGACTTATACTTAACATAACCGTTAATGCCATAAGTGTAATTAGGGAGCGATCCGTGAGTAATAGGTGCTACGTCTTTTTGGTCTATAACACCATCATGGTTCAAATCCTTATATTTCAAATCTCCAACACGTGGCGTTCCAAAAGAATATGTCGGACCATTGCTGATTTCACTTTGGAAATTATAAAAACCGTTGCCATTGCTTTTATCTACAATATAGCCGAAAGTCTGTCCATAAGAAAAACCTTTATCGTGATATGGATAAGCGTAATCCGAACCTCTATTAACTTCTCCGTCATTAATTATTTTATTTTTGTTGTAGGCAACGTAACTCCCTAAATTAAATTCAAAGTCTTTAAAAGATTTTCCTACAGAAAGTTCCACCTCATATCCCTTATTTTCAAAGGATCCTGCGTTGGTAGAAGGATAATTACTCAAATCAATTCCTTGATATGAAGGTACTGATGTGGATGCGCTGATAACAGCATTATTCAACTTTTCCTTAAACACGTCTGCAGATATGTTTATTAAATTAAATAACCCCAAATCAAATCCGAAATTTATTTTTTTAGTCTTTTCTGCTTTTAAATTTGGATTACCTATAGAATTTTCACTTACTATATATTGTAAAGAACCTATTGGACCGCCACCACTTACTGTAACATTATCTTCATAAGAATATCTGTCTAATCCATTATTCTGGTTTGCTGTCCAACCGTAAGACACTCTTAATTTAGCCAGACTTATGGGAAGCACATTTTTCATGAATGACTCATTTGAGATAATCCATGCTGCAGACGCAGCAGGTGTTGAAGTCCATCTGTTTTTACGCGCATATTGTTCACTTCCTGAATATCCCCAATCCAATCTTAATGCATATCTGTGAGCATAATCATACGCAATATCTGCACCTGAGGTAATATGAGTATAAGGTAATGAAGCAGCTTCTTCATATCGTAAATAAAAAGAATAAGCAGTAGCGTCAAAATGGTGATCTCCACTGTTAAGCATATAATTCATCTTTCCTCTATAATACAAATCATAATATTCTCTTGAAGAACGACTATATGTTAAATTAGTATCATCATCAGTACCTTTCCTTACAAATTCGAGTCCTGAAGCAGTAGCATCTCTTTGATAACGTCTATAATTATTTTCAGTATTAAGGGAATTCACCGTATTGGACATATAAGATACATCGCCCGACAAGCTTAATCCTTTTAATATAAAATCAAGATATACATTTAATCCAAAATCGGCATTTATATTAGTTACTGTGTTATTGTCATAACCGGTTCGATTAATTAAGCCGTATGGAGAATCATTTTCTTTTTGAGTAACAATTACTTCATTGGCGGGATAATCTGCATTGGCTATGTTCGGAGTAACTGGGCCGTAAACAGTTGATGGCATCGTAAACATATGCGGATAAATATCACTTAAGTACCCACCACCAGGTGTATGTTCTTTTTTAATATTGCCTGCTAAATTCAGATAAGCACCCAAAAAACTTGCTATTTTTAAATCCAGATTTGTTCTAAAATTAAACCACCACCATTCATTGTTAGAATTATATTTATTATTACTCGACTCTGTCTCATCACTTGAACTGGTTTTATATGGTCCGTCACAATGCATTGTGTTGACATTAGAAAAATATTTTATTATATCATTACCCCCTGATATATTAACTCCAACACGCTGCATTTGCACAATGTTTTTCATAAGCATTGCTCTCCAATTGGTATTTGGATATAAATACTTATCTTTACCTGTTTTATAATTCTCTATGTCAGCATCCGAGAAATAATAATTAGCACCTAATCCATCATTATAGGCAGCTTCATTACGAAGAGTGGCATACTCAGCTGAATTAATAAAAGTCGGTTTTGTAGTAACTTGTTGCAAAGACTCATCTATGCTACAGCTCACTTTCATTTTGCCGGTAATGCCACGTTTCGTAGTTATTACTATAACACCACTTGCACCTTCTGTGCCATATATGGCCTCAGATGCAGCATCCTTTAATACTGTAATCGATTTTATTTCTTCTGGTGAAATATACGGAATGTTATATGTTGAAGTCCCAGGACAACAAACCACACCGTCAATAACATAAAGAGGTCCATTACTATGCATATCAGACAAACCTCTAACATGTAAACTATAATTTGTTCGTGCGACTTCACTATATGTTTCTTGAGAAATCAACCCAGGAAAATTTCCAGCAAATGTTTGTGTTAAATTCGGTACAGGAGCTTTTGATAATTGATCGGAATACACTATTGCCGCAGCTCCGGAAAAGTCTTCTTTCTTCATTGAAGAATATCCCAAATCAATATCTTCATCCATTTTACTGATATCCGAGTTAAGAACAACTTTCATTTCATCTTTCAATTTTTCTTTTACACTCTTATAACCCAGTAAAGAGAAAATAACAGATTCATTGTTCGTTGACACCGTAAAATTGCCATCTATATCGCTAATGCCTCTTTTAGTACCATCTATAGTAGAAATGACAACACCTGCCAAAGGATTACCATTCGGATCCATAACTCTACCACTTATACTTATATCTTGCGCTAATACAGGGAATGTAAATCCCAGCAACAATATAAGCACATATATGTATTTTTTCTTTATCATAATCATGTCTATTTACAAATAATACTTCATTACCATCCTGTATTTTGCCAATTATCTCCGGTTATAGCTATAATTCTGTTAATTTCAACGAGTGGAATTGGGGATTTTAACCATTTATTCGCCCAACATAATCTTTCATTTCCATTAACCGACTTACGACTATAGGTATACGTACCATTAGAATTTCTGGTTATATTAGCAGCAGTTACCCATTTATCGGTAGTAGATAAATCTTCATCCGGTTTATGTAATCTACGAACATCAAAATAACGCTGTTCCTCTAATGCAAACTCTACACGCCTTTCATTATATATTCTGTTCAAAAGATCATCACCTGTAAGTGTGGAAGGTAAATCAGGCATACTAACTCTCTCTCGAATTTCATTTACAGATTGAATAGCCTCAGCATTATGGCCTGTATGAGCCGCTGCTTCAGCAAAATTCAAAATCATTTCAGCCAATCTGAATTCCTTATAATTAGCTAAAGATACATATGACACATTCTTGCCTTCAGTAGGATTAAGGAACTTCCGTATAAAATATCCTGTACGAGTCATTGTTCTACCTGTAGCGGACGTTCCTGTACGAGGTTCTCCGATATAAGTCATTATGTATCGTGTTCTAAAGCTTGCACTAGCCGGATAATTTTCCGGAGAAGAACTTGTCTCAGCAAAAGGCCAATAACCATATCTTTTTGAACCGTTATAATAAATATCAGCATAAAATCTCGGATCTCTATTTTTGTATGGATCCTGAGAATTATATAATGTATTATTCGTATTATAATTAGGACTTAAATGAGTTTCCGCATCTGAATACGGTTCCGCTAAATTAAGAACCGATTGACCGTCTGTTGTATTAAAACAATCCACTAGTTCCTGAGATGGACATGCACCTGTTTTATACCCATTTAGTGCTCCAATACCTTCAACATTATAGCTTTGTCCTGTCCAACGGGTTTGGAAAATAGTTTCCTTATCTCTAGGTGTCGACGAATAATCTGCCGGGGTACAAAAATATTCATTATACATTGCAGAAACCTTAGCTAATGAATAATTATCAGGACCAAAATAACTATGATTATTGAAAAAAGTACTTGCATCAGTTAAAGTATTATACAATTGATACCCTTGAGCCCGCAATGTATCCAACGTTGCCTTAGTGACATTGTAAGCTTCAGTCCAACGATCAACACTATCACTATATAAAGGACTTGCAGCAAAAAGCATAACACGTGATTTAATAGCACACGCCAATGATTTTGGAAGTCTACCAGCCTCAGCCGAAGTAGTAATTCTCCATGGCAAATCATTGCATGACAAAGCTGTATCACAGTCTGCGATGATAAATTTCACTGTTTCATAATAACTTGCTCTCTTTACTTTCGAAAAATCATCACTATAATTATAAGGAGTTTTTATTAGCGGCAATCCACATCCGAACCACCTTAAAAGCTCTTCATAATAATATGCCCTTAGCAAATGAGCTTCGGCTCTCCAACGCGAACGATCACTTTCATTAGTAACTGTAGCTTTATCAATATGTTGTATGAAATAAGCACAGTCGTGAATGCTTGTGAAATAATTGTTCCAATATAACCCGTCATTGGCTGATTGTGCAGTTGTTGACGACCATGCAGGAAAATCAGAAGCAGAAGCATTTCCACTATAATAACGTTCTGAGGCAGCATTGCCAACATCCAAATCATCGGCATCCCATGCTTCATCACACCAACACGCAGGGCCACGTTCAAAGAACCAATAATTATTACCTTTACCCGACATGTATTCATAACACGTATTTAAATAAGCTGAAACTTTATCATTATCTTTCCAAACATCATCCAAGGATATTTTCCCATCAGGGGCTTGATCCAAACAGCTACTGCATGAAGAAAAAGTGCCACAGGAAATAATAATGAGCAGTATATATAAACTTTTATATCTCATAATATTAATCATTTAGAAATTAACATTTAAACCGAAATTAAACATCTTTGTAATAGGATATCCGTAAGGGTTACTTTGCTCCGGATCAAGATGCGTAGTATGCAAATGGTCCCAACAATAAAGATTCTGTCCGCCAACATATAGTCGACAAGAAGTAACACCCATAAAATTCAATGTTTTTTTAGGAAGCGTATATCCTAATTCTAAATTTTTCAAACGCAAAAAAGCCCTATTTTGAATAAAGAAATCATTAGGTTGTAAACTAATGTCACTTGTTGAAGTCAAAGCCGGATAAGTAATCTTTTCATGATTAGCCCATCGAGCAGCCGTCCAAGCTGTACGTTGATATTTGAAATAATAACCGTGTTGTATATTTTCAAAAACGCCCTGATTTTTATAACACATTGAATAATGAGCTAGCCCTTGAAAAAAGATTGAGAAATCAAAACCTTTATATGTTGTTGATAGATTAAACCCATAATTAATACCCGGAATTGTAGAATATTTAATTGGGACTTTATCCTTTTCATCAATGACTCCATCTTTATTCAAATCTTTATACTTAAAGTCACCTGGACGAGGCGTACCGAAAGAATATGTTAATCCACTATTCGCAATATCATCTTCCGAAATATAATATCCGTCATTAGAAGATTTATCAATTTTATATCCGAAACATTGTCCCAAAGAATATCCTGTAGTTCCATAACGGCAACAATAATCGGATGTTTTAATAGGTTCATCGTAGAATGTAACTTTATTCTTATTAGTAGCATAGTTTCCACTTATCCTAATATGCCAATCCTTAGTTATATTTTTACTGAATGCAATTTCTCCTTCTATACCATGGTTTTTCATTCTTCCCATATTTTCCTTTGGAATGTCACTCAAATCAATTCCTTGAAATGCCGGAACAGATTGACGAGTGATTAAAATTTGAGATCTGTTTTCTTTATAATAATCTATAGAAAGAGTTAACGATTTAAGTATGCCTATATCTATTCCGAAATTTTGTTTATGAGCCAATTCCCATGTAATATTCTTATTACCTAAAAGTCCTTCTGAAATAGAACGAATACTTGATGTTCCCAATCCTCCGGCATAACTCGTTGTAGAGATCTGTATGTTATCCATATATAAGAAACGAGAGCTACCCATATTATCATTACCAACTTTTCCGTTTGAATAACGTAATTTCAAATTATCCAGCCACTTATATCCTTTCATAAAAGATTCATTGCTTATAACCCAACCAAAAGAAAAAGCAGGGAAAAAGCCGAAGCGTTTTGAAGGCGCAAATTGTTCTGAGCCATTATATCCCATATCGAATTCCCCTAAATAACGTTGGTCGTAAGCATAAGTTGCACGTGCTGAAAGCCCGATTACATTAAATGGTATTTGAGCTCCTGATTCCCAATAATCACGTTGTCCAAGCAACATTGCCCCTATATCGTGCTTAGCACCAAAAATACGATGATAATTTATGGAAGCTTGAGCGTTAATCCAATATTCTGATGAGTACGAACGACTTAACGATAATGCAGACGGAGTTGCATTATTTAAAGAATACACAAAAGTACCATTATCATAATCAGGTACTAAATAATAATTTTCTTCCGTCTTGCCACCTTCTCTATGGGTATACCCATAACTATCATAAGAAATCATCCCTTTTATATTCAGCCCCTTGGTAACTAACTTACTTAAATCCCAATCCAAAGCAAATTGTGTTGCAAGGTTGACTTCCGTATTATCATAAAATCCTCTTCTATTAATTACTTCGTATGGTGATCTATCCATATTAGAAGGACTAACTAACATCCCTGTAGGTACTCCATAACCGTCAATGGTAGTTGGTCCTGCTTGACATGGCAACATGATTTGAGCATTATAAAAACAATCACTCATCATCCATGATGTACTTCCACCATACATTGTTCCAACACCTGGCATATTAGTTGTTTGAATATAAGTACCTATATTTAATGAAGCTTTAAGAGACTTTGCAACTTTATAATCCATATTTGTACGGAAATTCCACCTATCCATATATGAAGAAGGATCATAGCCTAATTGATCCTTCGATTCAGTTTTAAGATTTCCTCCTTGATGAATATATCCGGCATCTATGAAATATGAAAACTTATCCGTTCCACCTGAAACATTGACATTTGCTTTTGTCTGAGGAGTATAAGTTCTAAATAATTCTTTCATGTAATAGTGATCACAATACAAATACCTACGGGTTGCTACTTCTTTAGCATAATTAACATCAGAAGTACTTAGTCCCCATAAGGGATTTTTAAATTTAGCAATCACGTCATCACTATATTCTGCACTCAACCCATCATTAGCCAATGCCTCATTCTTCAACGCCATATAATCCCAAGAGTGTATACGAGAATCAATCTTACAAAATGATGTATAGCTTTGATCAACGCTAGCCGAGATACGAGGCTTGCCGGCTACGCCACGTTTAGTAGTAATAATAATAACTCCATTGGCTCCCCGTACACCAAAAACCGCTGTCGCAGATGCATCTTTCAATACAGAAACACTTTCCACTTCATTCGGATCAATTTCGGTTAAAATATTACTTCTTTTTACTCCATCTACAAGAATTAGAGGAGAACTTCCATTTGTGGTTGATGCACCGCGCAAATATAAATCTGCACCATCAACACCTGGTTG
>Ga0316626_10001666_pt1 | contig 10084 bp, 12 predicted proteins | sample OWC_Aug_T1_C1_D5_FD_207656 | JGI IMG/M metagenome (GOLD analysis project Ga0316626, IMG submission 207656) | Wetland soil microbial communities from Old Woman Creek delta, Ohio, United States - OWC_Aug_T1_C1_D5_A | ecosystem: Environmental > Terrestrial > Soil > Wetlands | place: USA: Ohio...
AGAGGTTCGCCACGTGCTCGATGCCGGTGCCGACATCGTGCACTTCGACGTGATGGACAACCATTACGTCCCGAACCTGACCATCGGCCCGCTGGTGTGCGAGGCGCTGCGCAAGGCGGGCATCGCGGCGCCGATCGACGTGCACCTGATGGTCAAGCCCGTGGACCGCATCGTGCCCGACTTCGCCAAGGCCGGCGCCACGTGGATCACGTTCCACCCGGAGGCGAGCGAGCACGTCGATCGGACCATCGGCCTGATCCGCGAGCACGGCTGCCGGCCCGGCCTGGTGCTCAACCCGGCGACGCCGGTGAACTGGCTCGATCACGTACTCGACAAGATCGACATGGTGCTGCTGATGTCGGTGAACCCGGGCTTCGGCGGCCAGTCGTTCATTCCGTCGGCGCTGCCCAAGATCGCGCAGGTGCGCGCGATGATCGACCGCAGTGGCCGGGAGATCCGGCTCGAGGTGGACGGCGGCGTGAAGGTGGACAACATCGAAGCCGTCGCGGCCGCGGGCGCGGACACGTTCGTTGCGGGCTCGGCCATTTTCGGTGCACAGGACTACCGCGCGACCATCGCTGCGATGCGCGAGAAGATCGCGCAAGCGCGGCGATAGGGCGCAGGGAGCCTCACCCGGGCGGCGGACCGCTCCCGTCGGCGGGAGAGGTGGAGGACCTACTCCTCGTCGTCCTCGTCCTCGTCGTCTTCATCGACCGTCGTCGCCTTGCGCGCGCGCAGGGCGAGCGGCGAGGGCGCGGTCGGCTGGGCCGACATCTGCGCCGCCTTGCCCTTGAGGCGCGGACGCACGCCGTAGACCACCATGGTCTTGCCGCGCGCGGTCAGCAGGCCCTGCTCCTCGAGCACCTTGAGCACGCGGCCGGCCATTTCACGCGAGCAGCCGACGAGGCGCGACAGTTCCTGGCGGCTCACCTTGATCTGCGTGCCCTCCGGATGCGTCATCGCGTCCGGCTCGTTGCAGAGGTCCATGATCGCGTGCGCGACGCGGCCGGTGACGTCCACGAAGGCGAGGTCGCCGAGCTTGCGGTTGGTGCGGTCGAGCCGGCTGGCGAGCTGCGTGGCGAGCTCGAACAGCAGCGTCGGGCTTTCGGCGGCAATCTGGCGGAAGCGGGGGTAGGTCATCTCCGCGAGCTCGCACTGCGTGCGCGTGCGCACCCAGGCGCTGCGCGCCGGCTGCTCGTTGAAGAGGCCCATTTCACCGAAGAACTGGCCCTTGTTGAGGTAGGCCAGCACCATCTCGTTGCCTTCCTCGTCCTCGATCAGGACTTCAACGGAGCCCTTGATCACGTAGTAGAGGACGTCGGGCACGTCGCCGGCATGGATGAGCACCGTCTTCGACGGCACGGTGCGGATGCGGCAATAGCTCAGGAACCGGTTGATCGCCGGAATGTCGCTCAACGGTCGGCCGCCTGTCTCCATGCTCCCTTTCCTTTGGTTTATGTAAAAACTTCCGTGGATTTAATAGCAAAAGCGGCGGTCGCCGCAAGCACTTACAGGCGATAGGCAGCGCGCGTCATGATCTGCGCCGTGCGCCGCATCAGTTCGCGCACCGGGCGCGGCAGTTCCCGGCCCCCCGCTGCGCGCGCGTCGGAGCCGTGCTTCGCCTCGTCCGCCTGCATCTGTGCGACGATGCGCCGCGAGCGCTCGTCGTCCTCGGGCAGGCCGTGCTCGTGCAGGTGCGACTCGAGGTGCTCGATCACCTGCTTCTCCGTCTCGGCGACGAAGCCGAGGCTGTTGCGGTCGCCCGCCAGTCCCGCCAGCGCGCCGATTGCGAACGATCCCGCGTACCAGACTGGCGCAAGCAGGCTCGTTCGGCTGTCGAGTTCGCGCACCCGCTGCTCGCACCACGCAAGGTGATCCGTCTCATCGCGGGCCGCCTCGAGCAGCGCCCCCCGCAGCCGGGCGTTGCGGGCGGTGAGGGCCTGCCCGTGGTACAGGGCCTGCGCTGCGATCTCCCCGGCGTGATTCACCCGCATCAGGCCGGCGGCATGGCGCCGGGCGGCAGGGTCGGTCACGGTTTCCGGGCAGGAGCCGGCCGGGTTGGGCCGGGCGGCCACGTTGGCGGCGGCGACGGTCCGGAGACCCCGGTCGAACTCCTGGATCAGCCGGTCGAACAGGCCGAGACGGGGGGGAGTGGTGCGCATGGCACTATCTTATATGTGTTGCCGTGCGGGCCGGGCTGGGTGGGGCGCCGCCGGCGGTGCGGCAGGGGTGGGAAGAGGCCCCGGGCTGCCTCAGGCTGGTGTTCCGCAGGGCTTGGCAATCAGGGGCCTCGTACAGTAAGATTCGCGGCTCTTTGCAGGACTGTCAGGTTCCCTGGAGCCTCCGAATGACCACCGTTTTTGCACGCTCCGAGCAGGTGCGGCGTGACTGGTACGTGGTTGACGCGACGGGCAAGACGCTCGGCCGCCTCGCCACCCAGCTCGCCATGCGGCTGCGCGGCAAGCACAAGCCCGAATATACCCCGCACGTGGACACGGGCGACCACATCATCGTGCTCAACGCCGGGAAGATCCGCGTCACGGGCGACAAGCTCAAGGACAAGATCTACTACTGGCACACCGGCGCCATCGGCGGCATCAAGAGCAAGTCGCTCGAGAAGATGCTGGCCGAGCACCCGGAGCGCGCCATCGAGTTCGCGGTGAAGGGCATGCTGCCGAAGAACCCGCTCGGCCGCGCCATGTTCAAGAAGCTGCACGTGTTCGAGGGTGCCCAGCACCCGCACAGCGCGCAGCAGCCCAAGCCGCTCGACCTGCAAGCTTAAGGTTCCGAAGATGCCCGCGAACACGAATTACGGTACCGGCCGCCGCAAGACTTCCACGGCGCGCGTCCACCTGCGGCCCGGCACCGGCAAGATCCGCATCAACGACCGGACGATCGAAGAGTTCTTCGGCCGTCAGACCGCGCGCATGATCGTGCGCCAGCCGCTCGAGGCGGTGCAGATGATCGATCGCTTCGACGTCGAAGTGAACGTCGACGGCGGCGGCATCACCGGCCAGGCCGGCGCCATCCGCCACGGCCTCACCCGGGCGCTGATGGATTATGACGAGTCGCTCCGCAAGACGCTGCGCATCGCCGGCTTCGTCACGCGCGACGCACGCGAAGTCGAGCGCAAGAAGGTCGGCTTCCGCAAGGCCCGCCGCGGCACGCAGTTCTCGAAGCGCTAACCCTTTTTGGGGGATCGTCTAGCGGTAGGACTACGGACTCTGACTCCGTCAACCTAGGTTCGAATCCTAGTCCCCCAGCCAAAAACACGAAGGGCCCGCGACAGCGGGCCCTTTCGTTTTTCGCTCCGGGACCAGGACGCGCACCCAGGAGTCCCAGGTGCGACAACGCCGCGTTCGCGGCGTTGGTCGCCACGATTGCGCTCGTCAGGGCGATATCGTGGTGACCCCAGCGGGGCGCGCAAAGACTTCTTCGCGCGCTGCGCGGGCGACCAGTCAATTCGTCGGCAGCGCACCGATCGACCGCAACACGTCTCGCGCGATGCCTTCGCGCTTCGGCAGGTCCTCCGCGCCCTTCGGCATGTCGATGTTGATGGCGAAGAACACCGGTCCTTCGGGCCATTCGACCCAGCCGACCCACCAGCCGACTTGGGGCGCGAGACGCGCCCTTGCCAGCCGGTCTTGGCGCGCAGGATCCACGAGCGACCGGCCTCGACGATCATCACGTCCTTCACCAGCCGCTGGTGCTCGACGCGAAACGGCAGTTCGTTGCGGTACAGCCGCTGCAGGAACGCCACCTGCTCCTCGGCCGAGATGCGCAGGTTGCCGCTCAGCCAGAACGTGTCGACACCGCCGGACGGATCCGCGTTGCCGTAGCTGATTTTGCGCAGGTACTGGCGCTCGCGCTCCTCGCCGAGCTCACGCGCGAACTGCTGGTAGACCCACACGGTGGAACTGCGCATCGACCAGCGCAGATCCTGGTCGCGGTTCCACGACTCGATGTCGCGCTTCGCGCCGTCCCAGCGGAATACCTGGAACTCGTCGCTCACCAGCCCGGCGTCGAGCGCGAACAGCGCGTGCGGAATCTTGAAGGTCGAGGCCGGGATGAAGCGCATCTGAGCGCGTTCGGCGCCATAGACCAGGTGGGCGTCCGCGCCGCCACGCTGGTCCACCACGACGAGCGTGCCCGCGAGCCCGGCACGCTGGAAGAATTGCGTCCAGTCCGGGCGTTCCGTCCATGCTGCCGTGGCAGCGTTGGCGGAGGAGAGAGCCAACAGCGCGATGAGCGACAGCACTACACGCTCGATCATCAGGTTTCCTTCGGCACGGACGCAACCTGGAGGGACACCTGCTTCCTGCCGTCGCCCAGCCACTGGCGTCCCGCTTCGTGGAAGCCGAACCTGGCGTGAAACCGCTCCGAGACCGCGTTCGGCGGATCGACGTCGAACTCGCAGGTGACGAGGTCAACCGCGGACGAAGCCGCAAACCCGAACAGGTCGCGATAGAGCAGGGCGCCGATGCCGCGTCCTCGAGCGGCATCCGCGACGACCACGCGATCCACGTAGAGGAAGATCGCGTGGCGCGCTGCGAACCAGCGGAAGTTCGGGCTGTCGTAGTCGGTGCCTTCCCGGAAGGCCAGCAGGAAGCCTGCCACCTCGCCGTCACGCTCGGCGACTCGGTGCAGCGCCGCCCTCGCATGCAGATCGGCCAGGCGTCGGGGCGAGAGCGGACTGAGCACGGCGACCGATGCTTCGTTGAGCGCGAGGATCGCGTCGAAGTCAGCCGTTTCGGCGTGGCGAATCGTAATGCCCGTCACAGACCCAGCTCCGCGTCGGTGACGGTCGCATACAGGCAGATCGCGACCGTCGCGGACGGTGGCGTGACCATCCGTTCGAAGCGCAGGCCGAGTCGTTCCAGGAGCCGGATGGAGTCGGCGTTGTCCGGGGACACGATCGCGGCGATCCGATTCAGGCCCAGCGCGGTCCGGCCATGGTTCAGCGTCGCCGCCGCGGCTTCGTGCGCATAGCCCCGACCGCGGTATGCCGGCAGCAGTGCGAAGCCGATGTCCACGTCGTCCAGCCAGCCACGCTTGATCAGGCCGCAGAGGCCGATCGGGATGCCGCCTTCACCCAGTTCCACCCGGTACATGCCGAAGCCGAATTGCGCGTACATGGCACGCGGTCCGTGGGTGATGTAGTCGCGAGCAGCGTCCTCCGTGCGGATGTCGCGGTCGCCGATGTAGCGGAGCCAGTCGGGGTCGTTTACGAGTTCGAGGATGAACGCCGCGTCCGTCAGCGCGAGGTGGCGCAGCGACAGGCGCTCGGTGTCCGCTACGTGCAACGCCAAGACTACCGAACCTTGGTCACTGAGAAGTGCGGGTTCTCGATGAAGCCGAACCGGTTCCCGAACGGATCGCACACGGTGCCGACCTTGATGTCGCCGCCAACGTCCCCTGCGTACAAAGGTTCATCGAAATACGGCGGGTGTCCGAGGAGTTGCGTGTACCAGTTCCTGGCGGCCTCGAGGTCCGTCACGGGGTAGATCGCGGTTCGCAGACCCAGCAGCATGGTTGTCTCCCGGCAGCGTGCGTTCGCGCTAGGGTACCGCGCGACTGAGCGCCTCGGCCACGACTTCGATCCAGTGCCGTACCGGTACCGGACTCGCTGCCCGCAGGTGTTCGAGGCACCCGATATTCGCCGTGGCGATCACCTCGGGCCTGCCGAGGGTCAAGGCTGCGAGCTTGCGGCGGCGCAGTTCGCCGGAGAGCTCCGGCTGCAGGATCGAATACGTGCCCGCGGAGCCACAGCACAGCGTCGCCTCGCCCGTCGGTTCGAGTGTGCAGCCGGCAGCCTGCAACAACAGTTCGACTCTGCCGCCGAGCCGCTGCCCGTGCTGCAGCGTGCAGGGTGCCTGCCAGGCGACCCGAGGGCCCGTGCCGCGCAGGAGGCCGGCACGTTCGAGGTCGTGCGGCTCGATGATCTCGGCAAGGTCGCGGGTGGCGTCGCTGACACGCTGTGCACGCGCGGCATACCTCGCGTCGCCTGCGAGCAGCCGTCCGTAGTCCTTCACCATCAGGCCGCACGCGCTCGCCGAACTCACGATTGCCTCGGCGCCTGCATCGAGTGCCGCACAGCAGGCGTCGATGTTGCGGCGGGCCTGGTCGAGGGCGCGGCCGATGTGACCGAGGTGGTGACCCAGCGCGCCGCAGCACTGTTCGCCCCGGACGCGTTCGACGGTGATACCGAGTCGATCGAATACCCGGGCAGCGGCGACGTTGATGCCCGGAGCAAGCCCGGGTTGCACGCAGCCTTCGAGCAGCACGACGCGCCGCGCATGGTTGGCAGCCGACAGGGCACGCGTCGGCAACGATCGCGGCGGAATGCGTGACTGAAACGCCGATGGCAGCCAACCACGCACCGTCTGGCCGACCCGCAGCATCGCGGTGAACAGGCGTGGCCGCGAGAACACCTCTACGAGCGCGTGCCGGAGAGTACGTTGCCGCAGCGGACGCGGCACCCGCACCTCGACCAGTTCGCGACCGAGATCGATCAGCCGGCCGTACTCGACGCCCGAGGGGCAGGCGCGCTCGCAGGCGCGGCAGGTCAGGCAGCGGTCGAGGTGCTCGCGCGTGGTTGCGGTGGCGGGGGCGCCCTCGACGACCTGCTTGATCAGGTAGATGCGGCCGCGCGGGCTGTCGAGCTCGTTGCCGGTGATGCGATAGGTCGGGCACGCGGGCAGGCAAAATCCACAGTGCACGCAGTTGCGCAGCAGCGTCTGCGCCTCGTGTCCGCGCTCGGTGCCGGCGAGATCGGCGGCAAGCCTGGTGAACATGGCTACAGGTCCGCGTACATGCGGCCGCCATTGAGGATGCCGGCCGGGTCGAACTCGCGCTTCAGCGCACGGTGCAGGCGCATGAGCGGTGCCGGCAGCGGTGCAAAGACCTCGTCCGCCGTCGACGCGTGGCGGAACAGCGCGGCGTGACCGCCTACTGCGGCGGCCGCATCGAACGCGGTCACCCCGGGTGCGCAGCGATACCAGCGCTGCGAGCCGTTCCACTCGATGAGCGGCGCGCCGGCGATCGACAGTGGCGGCGCAAGCGGCGGCACCGTGCAGCGCCACAGCGGTTGTTCACCCCCGAAGAACGGGTGCGTCTGCTCCCGCAGGCTGGTCCAGAACCCGCGCGAATCGGCCACGACCTCGCCCCCGACGCGCTCCTGGACGTCGTCGAGCGTCGCGTCCGACCCTTCGAACCGCAGGTACGCTCGTCCATCCGTCCAGCTGCCGGCCGAGAGCGGCAATGCGCCGCGTGCGAGTTCGGCGAGACGTGCGAGCGCCGCGGCCTCGTCCATTTCGAGCGACAGCGTGCGTTCGCCCGGCGGCAGGGGCAGCACCTTGAGCGAAACGTCGAGCAGCGCCCCGAGGATGCCGAGCGCACCGGCCATCAGCCGTGCGACGTCGTAGCCTGCGACGTTCTTCATCACCTCGCCGCCGAACCTCAGTACCCGCCCGTCGCCGGTGAGCACGCGTACGCCGAGCACGAAATCGCGCAACGGACCAGTCCACGCCCGTGCCGGTCCTGCCAGGCCACAGGCAACCGTGCCGCCGAGCGTCGCATCCGGTCCGAAGTGCGGCGGCTCGAACGGCAGGCGCTGGCCGAGGCTCGCCAGCTGCGCCTCGATCTCCGCAAGCGGCGTTCCCCCGCGCGCAGTAAGCACGAGCTCCGCGGGATCGTGCCGCAGGATGCCAGTGTGTTCCCGCATCCGGAGGGGTGTGCCCTCGATCACGCGGCCATAGAACCGCTTGGTGTCGCCCCCCACGATCCTGAGAGGCGTCCGCCGGGCCGTCGCTTCGCGGACCCGTTCCACCAGAGTTGCCGTAGCGTCGCGGTCCATCGCCGTTCAGAAGCGGGGCAGGTGGGAGAACGGCAGCTTGCCGCCGTGGACGCGCATCGCGCCGTAGTCGGCGCAGCGGGCGAGCGTTGGCACCGCCTTGCCCGGGTTGAGCAGGCCGTCCGGGTCGAAGGCGCGCTTCACGCCATGGAATGCCTCGAGTTCGTCGGGGCCGAACTGCGTGCACATCGGCCCGAGTTTCTCGACGCCAACGCCGTGTTCGCCCGTCACCGTACCACCGACCGCGACGCACAGCTCCAGGATCTCCGCGCCGAGGTGCTCGGCGCGCTCGACCTCGCCCGGCCGGCCGGCATCGAACAGGATCAGCGGGTGGAGGTTGCCGTCGCCGGCGTGGAAGACGTTCGCGACCGGCAGGCCGGCTGCCTGCGACATCGCCGCGATGCGTTCGAGCACGTCGCCGAGGTGGCGGCGCGGGATGGTGCCGTCCATGCAGAAGTAGTCGGGCGCGAGGCGGCCGACCGCCGGGAACGCCGACTTGCGCCCCGACCACATGCGCAGCCGTTCGGCGGCGTCGGTCGCCACGCGCAGCGAGGTCGCGCCGCAGTCAAGCAACAGCGATTGCACGGCGTCGAGGTCGCGCTGCACGTCGTGGGTCAGCCCGTCGAGTTCGCAGAGCAGCAGGGCGGCGGCGTCCGTCGGATAGCCGCAACGCACGAAGGCTTCCGCCGCACGGATCGCCGGCGCGTCCATCATTTCGAGCCCGGCGGGCACGAGCCCCCAGGCGATGATGCGGCCGACGGCATCGGCGCAGCGGCGCACGTCGCCGAAGGCAGCCATTACCAGTTCGACGCGCTCGGGCAGCGGCTTCAGGCGCACGGTCGTCTCGACGGCGACGCCGAGCATGCCTTCGGATCCCGTGAACAGCGGCAGCAGCGACAAGCCCGGCGCCTCGCCGGCCGTCGAGCCGAGGGTGAGCCACTCGCCGTCGATCGTGGCGACACGCACTTCGAGCAGGTTGTGGACGGTGAGGCCGTGCTTCAGGCAGTGCACGCCACCCGAGTTCTCGGCGACGTTGCCACCGATCGTGCAGGCGACCTGCGAGGAGGGATCGGGGGCGTAGTAGAGGCCGTGAGGTGCGGCCGCCTGTGAGATCTCGAGGTTGGTGACACCCGGTTCGACGCGCGCGAGGCGCCGCGCGGGGTCTACCTCGATGATGCGATTGAGCCGCGCGAGCACCAGCAGCACGCCGCCCTGGACCGGGAGTGCGCCGCCCGAGAGTCCGGTGCCAGCGCCGCGCGCGACCACCGGCGTTGCGTGGCGGCGACAGGCGCGCAGCACCTCCATGACCTGTTCCGCCGAGCGGGGCAGGGCGACGACTTCGGGACGGCGGCGCTGGGTGTTGAGTGCGTCGCATTCGAACGGGGCACAGGCTTCGGCCGACACCAGCAGGGCGTCGGGTCCGAGCGCAGCGCGCAGATCGCTGACAAGTGCCGGGTCAGGCGTCACGCGCCAACGTTACGACGCCCGAGGGTGTCCCGACCAGTAGTACATCCGCAGGACGGCGCGCGAAGAGCCCGACGGTGACCACGCCCGCGATCTGGTTGATCTCGCCCTCGAGCGCGACCGGGTCGGTGATGCTGAGGTTGCGCACGTCGAGGATGTGGTTGCCGTTGTCCGTGACGACGCCTTCGCGCCAGGCCGGCTCGCCGCCGAGGCGGGCGAGCCGCCGCGCGACGAGGTTGCGCGCCATCGGGATCACTTCGACCGGCAACGGGAAGGCGCCGAGGCGCTCGACGACCTTCTTCTCGTCCACGATGCAGACGAAGCGGTGCGCCGCCGCGGCGACGATCTTCTCGCGGGTGAGGGCGCCGCCGCCGCCCTTGATCAGGTGCAGGCCACGGGTCGCCTCGTCGGCGCCGTCCACGTACACCCCGAGTTCGCCCGCATCGTTCAGGTCGAGGACCGGGATGCCGTGCGCCGCGAGCCTCCTGGTGCTCGCTTCGGAACTGGAGACCGCGCCGCTGATGCGGTGCCGCACGGCGGCGAGGCCGTCGATGAAGAAATTGACGGTAGAGCCGGTGCCCACGCCGACGAGGGCGCCGTCCTCGAGGTACTCGAGCGCCGCCTCGGCGGCACGCTGCTTCATCTGGTCCTGGTTCATGCGCTTTGCGCCCCCCAGATACGACTGTGCCCGCTTGCGCGGGCACAGTCTTGAAGACTAAGCGAGAAGCTTACTTCTTCTTGGCGGCCTTCTTGGGCTTCGCCTTCGCC
>Ga0316626_10001669_pt1 | contig 10079 bp, 11 predicted proteins | sample OWC_Aug_T1_C1_D5_FD_207656 | JGI IMG/M metagenome (GOLD analysis project Ga0316626, IMG submission 207656) | Wetland soil microbial communities from Old Woman Creek delta, Ohio, United States - OWC_Aug_T1_C1_D5_A | ecosystem: Environmental > Terrestrial > Soil > Wetlands | place: USA: Ohio...
AGAGAGCGGAGGAGGTCCTGAAGGGACTCCCCCTGCTCAATTGCGGGCTGTGCGGGGCGCCCTCCTGCAAGGACCACTCCGACGATGTGGCCCAGGCCAGGACCGAGATCAGCGACTGTGTCTTTCTTTCCAAGGCCCGGATCGACCAGCTCCGGAAAATTTACAAGAAAGGCCCCCGGGCCTCCAGGACATAGGTTCTTCTTTTTTATTGCCCTTTCATGATCTCCGTCGGGATGGCTTCCTCTTTTCCATAAAGATGGCTGATCAGGACAATGAGGACGCCGGGAATTCCGTGGTGAAACTGGACCCCGATCTCGTGCAGGCCGTCATCCCGCTGTTTCGCCCACTTGACGGTCCCGGGAGTCCGGACGACCTGCCGCGACCGGGAAAGATAGAAGGTCAGGTTGAGGGTTGAATCCAAGGGAAAAACCCGATCCGTCAGGATCCGGGCCCCGCTGGGCGAGATGTCCTTGGTGAAGGCATTGATCTCCAGCCCTTCGTCCTTGCCACCCCAGGGCGAGACATCGATAACGACCCTGTTTTCTTCCTTGACTCTTTTGTCGCCCCATCTTTCGGTCATCGGACAAGCCTCCACGCCGCGGTTTGTTTTGAATTCCGTCTCCGCTTCTTTGATGATAGGTTTATCAAGGGTCCGGGTGAATCGTCCATCCCGATGAATCCGCAGGTGAATTTCTTCCCCTCTCCTCACCCCTGGGGGTGAGCTTTTCCCGGGGAGTCGCGGAGCCTCGATGGAGTGGGCTTATTCGCGCCAGAGGGCCCGGGACGGGTCGGGTTTGAAAACCCGGGTGAGCGCCTCTTCGAGCATCTGGGCGACCAGCAAATTCCAGCTGATGAAATCGGGCGCGGCCAGCGGGGCGCCCGTTTCGGCGTGGTAGTTTTCGTGCATCATGCCGTTTCGGACCAGGTCCTCCAGGCACAGCCGGGTGACGCGCTCGGCCACCTGAAGGGCGGCGTCCGGATAGCCGTAGTGGATAAGCGCATGCATGAACATCCAGTTGGCATGCGGCCAGATGGGGCCCTGCCAGTTGGAGTAGGGTTTGATCACGTTCTCGTTGTTGTAGAGCGGATCGTCGGCGGCCAGCGAGCGGAGGCCGTGCGGCGACCACAGCTCGCTGGGGTTGAGCACGTGGCGCTCGATCATGGCTCTGGCTTTATCTTTTGAAGCCAGTTGCGCCCACAGGGCGACCTGGTTGCTGTAGGTGATGTGGCGTCGGCGTTTCTTTTCGACCGTGTCGTTGCCGTAGTAGGTGGCGTCGTCCGGGTCCCAGAGATGGATGTTGACGGCCGCGGCGAGGTGTTGAGCCCGTTCCTGGAAAGCGAGGGAATCCCCGGGCTTTTTTAGTCGTTCGGCGATAGCGGCCATGGCTCGGTAGTCCAGGACCATGAAGGCGTTGACGTCCACAGAGGCGATGCTGTTGTGGTAGGTTCGGATCAGGGCCGCGTCGTTGTCGGCGCCCGACTCCAGGCCGTCCCACCATTTGACCAGGCCGGTCGCGGGATCGCTCATCTTGCGCTCGCGGTAAGTGACGGCGGCCGTCATCTTTTCCCAGACCGGCTCGATCCAGTCGAAATCGCCCAACGCTGTCGAGCCATAATAGGCCGCCTGACCCAGCAGCGGCTTGATGTGGTAAAGCCGGGCGTCGCGTCCGGCCCAGGGCCGGATTCCGCCCGGCGTCTGGCCGTCCGGTTCCGTATAATGGAGGAAATTCAGGCACCAGTTCTTGAGGTAGACGCCATTGGCTCGGTTTTCCGAGACGAGGTGAAGGCCGACAAAAAACGCGTCCCAATCCCAGAGTTCCTCATAGACGCCGCTCGGCACGACGTAATCGTAGGGGAGGGCGCCGTTGGCTTTGCGGAGGACTCGCTTTCGGAACGCCCCGATGCGTTCGTGGGCCGCAGCAGAGAGTTCGGTGAGGTCGGACATGCTCCTATTCTATTGCATTTCGAGAGTCGGACCAAGGGCTTATTTCGATCTGCGGCCATGTGCGACCGACCGTTCGACGTCGTCTTGACTTGGCGCTTCCCCTGGAATATAAGGGGTTCGTCGATTCCGGTCGTATTCTCAACCTTCTTTCTTATCAATGCCTTTTTCCTAGGAGGGTGAACGATGTTGAAGCGGCTGAACGCTTTCGTCCTTATCTGCGCCTTTGCGTTTTTGACTTCCGGTTACGGCCAGGCACCGAGCTCCGAAAAGCCGGTTTCCATCCAATGGGGAGTCAAGATTCCCGTCCGCGACGGGATCAGGCTCAACGGGACATTGTATAAGCCCGGTGACATGACGGATCCCCTGCCCGTCATCTTCACTTTTACCCCCTATATCGCCGACACCTACCATGAGCGCGGGATGTACTTTGCCCGGAACGGCTACGTCTTTCTCGGGATCGACGTCCGCGGCCGGGGGAATTCCGAGGGCGCCTTTGAGCCGTTCGTGAACGAGGGCCGGGACGGCCATGACGTGGTCGAATGGCTGGCCCGGCAGCCCTGGTCGAACGGAAAAGTGACGATGTGGGGAGGTTCCTACGCCGGGTTTGACCAGTGGACGGTCCTCAAGGAATTCCCTCCCCATCTCGCGACCATCGTCCCGGCGGCCGCCGCCCATCCGGGAGTCGATTTCCCCTTCACGTTTAATATCTTCACCTCGTATATCATCCAGTGGTTGACCTATACAAGCGGCGTCACGCCAAACTTGAAGCTCTTCGGCGAGGCCTCTTATTGGCAGGATAGGTTCTCGGAACTTTACCTCAGACACCTGCCTTTTCATGAGCTGGATAAGCTGGTCGGGAATCCGGCTCCGGTTTTTCAAAAGTGGATTTCCCACCCCGTGCCGGATGCCTATTATGACGCCATGGCCCCGCGAGACGAAGACTACAAGCGGATCGATTTCCCCATCCTTACCATCACCGGTCATTACGACGGAGATCAACCCGGCGCGATGGAGTACTACAAACGGCACATGACCCACGGCACGGAGCCGGCGAAAGCCAACCACTTTCTGATCCTGGGACCCTGGGACCACGCCGGGACGCGCACTCCGAACCAGGACGTCGGAGGCCTGCGGTTCGGGGAGGCCAGTCTGGTCGACCTGAATAAGCTCCATAAGGAATGGTACGATTGGACCATGAAGGACGGACAGAAGCCGGAGTTTCTGAAAAAGAGAGTGGCCTATTATGTCGTCGGGCCCGGCGCCGAGTGCTGGAAGTATGCCGACAGCCTGGAGGCGATATCCGGTCCCCCCAGTGTGTATTATTTGCACTCCGGCGGGTCCGCCAACGACGTCTTCTCCTCGGGGATTCTCGGACCGGAAAAGCCCCTCAAAGAAAAACCGGATATGTATACTTATGATCCGCTGGACACCCGTCCGGCCGAGGTCGAGCGGGCGGCCGGTGAAAACAACCTGACCGATGAGCGCGAGGCCCTCAATCTCTTCGGCAACGGGGTTGTTTACCACACCGAGCCCTTCGCGGAGGCGGCGGAAATCAGCGGCTATGTCCGGTTCATCAGTTGGATGTCCTTGGATGTCCCGGACACGGACTTCCTGGTCATTCTCTACGAAATCAGGCCGGACGGAACGAGCCTTCTTCTCACCCAGGATCTCATGCGGGCCCGCTACCGCGATTCGCTCCGCGAGGGAAAGCTGGTGAAGCCGGGAGAAATCACCCGCTATGAGTTCAAGTCCTTCATGTGGTTCTCGCGTCGCGTGTCCAAGGGGAGCCGGCTTCGCCTGCTGCTCAAATCACCGAACAGCTTCGCCCTGGAGAAAAATTACAACAGCGGGGGCGTTGTCGCCGATGAATCGGGAAAAGACAGCCGGACCGCTCATGTGACGGTCTATCACGACGGCGGGCATCCGAGCTTTCTGGAGCTTCCCGTCGTGAAATAAACGGGGGCGGCCGGGGCCGTCCGGCCCAAGTTGACAGTCCTTCTTTCTTTTGGATATAGTCGGGCTCTCCATGATGACGCCCAATCCCTTTCGCGGTGTGGTTTTCCACTGGCTGGGAGGCCTGGCCTCGGGGAGCTTCTACGTGCCCTTCCGCGGAGTCCGGAAATGGGCCTGGGAGGTTTACTGGCTAGCGGGCGGTTTTTTCAGCTGGATCATCGCCCCCTGGATTCTGGCTTGGGTCAAGACCGAGGACCTGCTGCCGGTCCTGCGGGCGGCGCCGCCGGGCGTCCTCCTCAAGGCCTATATCTTCGGCGCGCTGTGGGGCGTCGGCGGCCTGACTTTCGGCCTGACCATGCGCTATCTGGGCATGTCGCTCGGCATGGGCGTTGCCCTCGGCTACTGCGCCGTCATCGGCACGCTCGTGCCGCCCATCCTCCACCACGAGTTCGCCTCCAAGGTTCTCGGGACGACCTCGGGACTGGTGATCCTCATCGGCATCGTCGTCTGTGTTCTCGGGATCGCCGTCGCCGGCATGGCCGGGATGTCCAAGGAGCGCGAGCTGACCCAGGAGGAGAAGAGGTCGTCGATCAAAGAATTCAATTTCCTGAAAGGGATCCTGGTGGCCAGCTTCTCCGGCGTCTTCAGCGCCTGTTTCGCCATGGGCCTTGACGCCGCCGCCCCGCTGGCCGAGCTCTCGGCGCAACGCGGCACCGAGCTTCTCTGGACCGGACTGCCGAAGCTGGTCATCGTGCTTCTCGGCGGGTTCACGTCCAATTTCATCTGGTGCGTTATCTTGAACGTCAAAAACCGGACGGGCTACCAGTATTTCAGCCGGCGGCTGCGCCCGTCCCGGTTGAACCCCCTGAAAACGGCCGTTTCGACGGCGGCAGCCGATCCGCCGAAGGGTGAACCTGATAATTCCGCGGTCAAGGCCGGCCCTGGGACTTCCGAGCGCGTCCCGATGCTGAGCAACTATTTCTTCAGCGCCCTGGCCGGCCTCACCTGGTACATGCAATTTTTCTTCTACACTATGGGCGAAACCCAGATGGATCAGTACAAGTTCTCAAGCTGGACCATCCACATGGCCAGCATCATCATCTTCAGCTCTCTCTGGGGCATCGCCCTCAAGGAATGGAAGGGGTCGAGCGGGTTCACCAAGACGCTCCTTTTCATGGGGTTGGCGACGCTCATCCTGTCCACAGTCATCGTCGGTTTCGGCAACTATCTCGCCACACTTCCGGCCGGCAGGTAGCCGGGGCGCGGTCAGGGAGGACCGGACAACCGCTCCAGGAAAACGATGATCGCTTCCCCCGAGTCGAAGAAAGAAACCCTGACGCCGCGACAGCGGCTCCTCAAGGCGCTCCTGCACGAAATCCCGGACCGGGTTCCGATCGACCTCGGCGGAAACCAGACCGGCATCCACAAGAACGCCTATGCCAATCTCGTCCGATACCTGGGAGTTCCGGCCGGGGCCGAGATCATGGACGCCGTCCAGCAGCTCGCCCGCCCGAGCGAGCGCGTGTTGGAAAGATTTCATGTGGATACCCGGTACGTCGCCGCGGGCCAGGCCTCGAGCTGGAAAGGGGGCGTCGTCAAGTCCGAGCGCGGCGGCCGGCTGTGGCATGACCTCACCGACGAGTTCGGAGTCCGTTGGTCGATGCCCGACGACCAGCCGCTCTACATGGACATCACCCTCCATCCGCTGGCCGGGGCGACGGTCAAAGATGTCCGCGATTACCCCTGGCCGAAGGGCGACGATCCCAGCCGGTTCGAGGGCCTGCGCGAGCGGGCCCTGATCCTCCGGAAAGAGACGCCCTACGCTGTCGTCAGCGGCATCTCGGGGGTCATCTACGAAACCTGCTGGTACCTCCGAGGGCTGGAGCAGTGGTTTCAGGACCTTCTGGTCTCGCCTGAATTCTGCGAGGCGCTGCTCGACCAGACCCTGAAATACTGGCTGGATTGGTTCCGTCTCTTCCTCGACGAAGCCGGGGATATCGTGGATGTGATCATGATCGGTGACGACCTGGCGGGCCAACAGGGGCCTCTCTTCAACCCGGCGATCTACCGCCGCCTGGTCAAACCCCGTCACCGGCGCCTCGCCGAGACTATCCGCTCGCGCTCGAAGGCCAGCATCTGGTATCACACCTGCGGCTCCTGCGCCGCCTTTATCCCCGACCTCCTCGAAAACGGGATCGATATCCTCAACCCGGTCCAGACGAGCGCTTCCTCCATGGACCCGTTTGAATTGAAGAACCGGTTCGGCCGGGAACTTGTATTCTGGGGCGGCGGATGCGATTCCCAGCGTATCCTGCCCCGGGGCTCTCCCTCCGAAGTCAGAGAGGAAGTCAGGCGAAACCTGGAAGCGTTCAAGCCGGGCGGCGGATACGTGTTCAGCGGCATCCACAACATCCAGGGAGAAGTGCCGCCGGAAAACATCGAGGCCCTGTTCGACGCGGCCTTTGAATACGGCTTTTATTGATGGCGGCGTCGGCCGCCGCTCCTCCTCCATCCGGAAAACAATGGCATGATTATTGCATTAATCAAGGCGGAATGAGAGGAGGCCTCTATGACACGAAAAGAATTCCTGAGATTTTCGATCGCCGGAATTGCCGCCGGCAGCGCACTTTCCCTTTGGCCGGGTTGCAGCAGCTCGGAACAGACAACGCCTCCCCCTGCGGGAGGGACCTTTTCCAGCTCTAATGTCCAGGGGCACAGCCATTCGGTCACGCTGCAGAGATCGGAAGTCGAAAACCCGCCCGGCGGCGGGATTTCCCGCGAGACTTCATCGAACTCAGGCCATTCCCATACCTTCGCCATGACCCAGGCCGAGCTTCAATCGGTCAACGGCGGCACCGCGGTCACGGTTACGGACTCCAGCGTTCAGGGGCATTCCCACACCTATCAGATCCAAAAGTGGTTCTGAACGGAGCCGTCGTTCAGAGGATAGGGCCTTTGCCGGCTAAAGGAGCCCTCGCCCGGGGACCGGGTCCCTTATGGACAGCCGGCGGGCCCTCCGTTCCCGCACAAATGCCCCACTGGCCGGGAATCGTCCCGTGAATCAAGACAAAGTCCGGCGCTAGCGGACGAAACGCCGGGCTTCCCGGGGGACCTCGTTGACATCCCTCCGGAGGCCCGCCCGGACGGCCGGGGTTACGGAGGCCGACGAAAATCCCCCCGCGAATCCTTCCAAAGGGCGATTCTCCCGCGCCCCGCGTTTTCTTATGCTGGAGGTTCGCCGCCCCAGAAGTCCGAGCATGAGGAAAAGGAAAGCTCTCCCTCCTACAGTCCAGGGGATATCCCGCGTCCGGGGGGGAGGAGGGCCTTCCGCCGAGGAAATCCTGCTCAAGTACTGGCCCCAGATCAGCTACCGGGTGAAAAACACGATCGGCCGCTCGACGCCGGACTGGGAAGACGTCGGGAGCGAGATTCTTTTGGGCGTCGTCGAAGCCATCCGCAAGGGCGCCTTTCGGGGCGAGAGCGCGCTTCCGACCTTCATCTATTCCGTCACCACCCACAAGATCATCGATTACATCCGCCAAAAAAAAAGGGTCTTCGAGCCTGTTCCCGAATCCGGGCAGGGTTTTGATCCCTCGCAGCAGGTGGAAAACCAGGAACGGGTCAAGCTGGTCGCCGGACTGCTCAAGAACCTGAAGCCGAGGCACGCCGACATCCTGTACCTCCATTATTATCTCGATATGTCCCGGGACGAGATCGGCCGGATCTACGGCATTTCGCCGGGAAGGGTGGGAGTCCTGATCGCGGCCGCCAGAAAGACGATGAAAGACCTGATAAAAAAGCTGGGCGTCCCTTTGCCTCGGGGCGCTCCTCCTTTATAATAGTGTCCATGAGCCGGATAATCCAAGAGCGACACGAATTGGCCGACTTTTTGAAATCCAACGACCGGGTTTTTGTCCTTTTCTATGCCTCCTGGTGCCCGTTCTCCCTGGCCTTTCTCCCCGTCTACGAAAAGCATGCCGGGCGCGGCGGACCTCCGTTCGCGCGGATGACTCTGGATGGGAATGAGGACCTTTTCGATGAGCACGCCGTCGATGTTTACCCGACGGTGATCTTCTTCAAGGCGGGGAAAGCCCATAAGCGGCTGGATGGGAAGCACCTGTCGGGCTTGAAGGAAAAGGAGCTCACCCAGCTCATCGCTTCCTGTGGCGTCGACAAGGATTAACGGAGATCTCAGGAGTCCTTAGTCTCCGCCTCGAATACAAGGAACCTCCCTTTTTCGTTCATTTTGCCAGTCGTCGGCGGCCGATGCGGACGACCGCTTTCAAGAAGTCAACGGCGACAAAGATGCTGATGACGAGAACGGTGATAGTCAGGCTAAGCTTGACGGCGCGGGCAAGTCCCGAGGGGATTTGGAAGGCGAGAGAGGTGTCGACGGGTTGGCGGAAGACGAGCCCGAGGAGGACAAGGGTCAGACCCTCCTTGACGGCATCAACCCACGGAGAGGGGGTTATGAGCTTGACGGCCAGGCGGATCGTGCCGAGCGCCCAGAGGCCGATTAGGATGAGGGAATACCATCGACCGGCGGCCGGCGTAAAGATCGGCTGGTACTCGAGGCCGCGTTTGAACAGGAAGATCGTCCCGAAGCGGGCATAGACATAAACAGCGGCGCCGGTGAGGGCGGTCATCGCCGCCAGGCCGATCACGCGACCGATGGTCCGGCCGGGCACCTTAACCTCGTCAAGGTCCAGGCTCAGCCTGGGCCAGGGCAGCCGGACTTCCCGTTTGCTCTGGGTGATGAGGTAGAGGACCAGGGTGACGACTCCGAAGTCGAAAAGGAAGGCCGTCGGTAGATAAAAGAGCGCCTCGAAAGGGTCCATGGACGGCACGTACAGGATGGGGAAGAAGATGAAGCTCTTTTTAATGACGACGACGGCGACGACGGTCAGCAGCGAGTGAAGGGCGAACAGGAGCGCCGTATACCGGAAGAGGAAGCGCTTATAGGCCGGGGCGATGATCGGGCGCCCATCCAGGTATTTTTCGGCCACCCGGCGGGCCGGGCCATAGGCGGCGATGACCCGTTCGAGTGACCCGTCCGTGACGGCGCCGAATTCCTGTTCGGCCTGTTCAAGAACGTGGCTCCGGATCTCGGACAGGATCTCTTCCCGTTCTTCGCGCCCGGAAAGGAAATGGCTGATTTCTTCCAGGTAGGCTTCGAGTTTATCAAACATGTCTCTTCTCCTCCAGGACTTGCACCAGGATCTCGTCTTGCTTTCTCCAGATTTTGAGAAGCTCGGCGCGGAGAGCGCGGCCGGCCTCGGTGATCCCGTAGAATTTTCGGGGGCGGTCTTCGCTGACGTCCCACTGGCTCCGGACCCAGCCGTTCTTCTCGAGCCTCCGGAGCAGGGGATAGAGGGTGTTTTCCTCGACTTCGTAGCCCAGGTCGCGGATGGTCCGGACCATCGCATAACCGTACCTGTCTTTTTCGAGCATGGCCAGGACAAGGATATGGAGGAAGCCCCGGTTCATCTCGGTTGCGAAATGGCTGGTTTCATGATCCATGGCGTGGTCTCCTTATTCTCCAGGATCGTATACTGTGTATGTCATGTATTATGTGTTGAACATTGTAATATATATCGCACAGTATATCAAGTTCTTTAAAAAAGAAGTTCAATGTTGAAGAAAGATATCAGAGGCTCACCAATACCAGCCCCTATGACGGCTTTTTCTCAGGGCAAATTCTGGATTTCTCTTGCCCTGGCGTCGATTCCAGCGGGCCATCTGTTTTTTTAGGGATTTTTTCGTTTTGCGGGGTATCGGGAAAGTATCCTTGAGCGGATAAAGGCAGACTCCCATTAGGGGCCTCCGGATTCAGGATGATTATCCAAAAGCATCATTTTACGCCGCCCTTCCGGGTTGAAAAGCCCAAAGTGAACGACCTGACCCTGGTTATTATGTTTGTCTAATTTTTGAAAGAAGACTTTGGTATAATGTCGCTGGCCCGCCGGGGTGGCGGAAGTGGCAGACGCAAGGGACTTAAAATCCCTCGGGGCGCAAGCTCCGTGCCGGTTCGAGTCCGGCCCTCGGCACCAAAATTTGACTGCGGGCTGGTGTCCGAAATACCGGAAAAATATCTTCGAGCGGCCCGAGTCTGAAAAAAAGGCTGTGGGGCGGGGATGAGGTGTTGTTCTTCCATCACTGCAAAAAGCTTTCCGAGATTGAG
>Ga0316626_10001670_pt1 | contig 10073 bp, 9 predicted proteins | sample OWC_Aug_T1_C1_D5_FD_207656 | JGI IMG/M metagenome (GOLD analysis project Ga0316626, IMG submission 207656) | Wetland soil microbial communities from Old Woman Creek delta, Ohio, United States - OWC_Aug_T1_C1_D5_A | ecosystem: Environmental > Terrestrial > Soil > Wetlands | place: USA: Ohio...
CTTGATGTCCTTGTTGCCCTCGATCGTGAAGCTCTCGATCGACGGGCGCTCGAGCACCACGATGATCAGCGTGCCGCCGTCCCGCCGCAGCTCGACGTCGCGGAAAAAGCCCGTTGCGTAGATCGCGCGCAGCGCCTCGTCGATCCGGCGCTGGTCGAGGCGGTCGCCGATGTTGACCGGCAGGTAGTTGAAGACCGTGCCCTCGCTGATGCGCTGCAGGCCCTCGATGCGGATGTCGCCGACCGTGAAGACCCCGGAGTCGCTCTGCGCGAGCACCGCGGGTACGGCGAGCAGGGCCGGAATCGCGGCCATGAACTTCAGTCGCATGGGGCGGCTCAGCTGAACAACCGCGACAGGTCGTTATAGAAGGCGAAACTCATGAGCACGAGCAGCAGCAGGATGCCGATCTGCTGGCCCACGGCCTGGGTGCGCTCCGAGAGCGGGCTGCCCTTGGCGAGCTCCGCGAGCTGGTAGACGATCTGGCCGCCGTCGAGAATCGGGATGGGCAACAGGTTCAGCACGAACAGGCTCACGCTCACGATGGCCAGGAAGGACAGGAACGCAAGTATGCCCTGTCGCGCGGAGAAGCCGGCGTATTCCGCGATGTTGATCGGGCCGCTCAGGTTCTTGACGGAGACGTCGCCGGTGGCGACGTTCCAGAGCATCCGTACGGTCAGCACGGACATGTCCCAGGTCTTGTCGGTCGCGCGCACCAGCGCGCCGAACGGACCGTGGCGTTCGCGCGTCCGCATTTCCTCGGGCAGCGCGCCCGACGGCGCGGGCTGCACGCCGATGCGGCCGACCAGCCGCTCGCCCTCGCGCTGGGACTCGACCTCGACCGGAATCGAGAGCCGCGTGCCCTGCCGCTCGATCGTGAATGCAAGCCGCGCCCCCGGCTTGGGCTGCACCTGGGCCACCAGGCCGGCGAAGTTACTGACCGCCTGGCCGTCCACGGCGACGATTGCGTCACCCTCGCGCAGCCCGGCGCGCTCGGCCGGGCTGCCGGGCACGATATTGCCAACGACGGCCGGCACGACTGGATACCAGAAATCGAACCCGAGCCCCGGCAGCAGCGCGCCCGGCTCGGTCAGCGCGCGCCGGTCGGCCTCGACGCGCAGCGCTGCGCCGCGTACGTTGCCGTCGGCGTCGCGCAGTTGCAGTTCGATCGATCCGCCATTCATCAGCTCGTCGAGCACCGCAAGCACCGCTGCCTCCCGGGTGCCGGTCTCGCGCTGCCCGACCGCGACGATTTCGTCGCCCGCCCGCAGCCCCGCCTGCGCGGCCGGTGAATCGGCGGTGACTTCGCCCAGCACGGGCTTCAAGGCCGGCACACCGGCGACGAACAGCACCCAGTAGGCGAGCACGGCAAACAGGAAGTTCGCGAACGGACCGGCGAGCAGGACCAGGATCCGGGCCCAGACCGGCTTGCGGTTGTAGGCCTCGGCGAGCTGTGAGGGCTCGATCGGGCCTTCGCGTTCGTCGAGCAGCTTGACGTAGCCGCCCAGCGGAATGGCCGACACCGCGTACTCGGTGCCGTCGGCGCCGCGGCGCGACCAGAGCGGCTTGCCGAAGCCGATCGAGAAGCGCAGCACGCGAATCCCGAGGCGCCGGGCCATCCAGAAATGGCCGTACTCGTGGACGGCAACCAGCACGCCGATCGCCACGAGAAACGCCAGGACATAGCTCAATATGGTCATTCCCCTGCCCTGGCCGACTTAAGCCAGCGTAGCTTCCGCCAATTCACGCGCCCAGCGATCCGCATCGAGCACCGTCTCGAGCGAATCCGCCGCCCGGATCACGTGGCGCCCGAGCACCGTCTCGATCAGCCGCGGGATCCCCAGGAACCCGAGCTTGCCGCCCAGGAACGCCCCGACGGCGACCTCGTTCGCCGCGTTCAAGACCGCCGGGGCGGTGCCGCCCGCCTCCGCCGCGTCGCGCGCAAGCTTGAGCGCCGGGAAGCGCCCGGTGTCTGGCGCCTCGAAATCAAGCCTCGCCGTGGCGACGATATCCAGCGATTGTACACCGGAGCCGATCCGCTCCGGCCATCCGAGCGCGTGCGCGATCGGCGTGCGCATGTCCGGGTTGCCCAGCTGGGCCAGGATCGACCCGTCCACGTACTCCACCATCGAGTGCACGATGCTCTGTGGATGTACGACCACCTCGACCTGGCGGGGTTCCATGCCGAACAGCAGGCAGGCTTCGATCAGTTCGAGCCCCTTGTTCATCAGCGTCGCCGAGTCGACCGAAATCTTGCGGCCCATGCGCCAGCGCGGGTGGGCACATGCCTCTTCGGGCGTCACGCTGGCCATGCGTTCGACCGGCATCCGCAGGAACGGGCCGCCGGAGGCCGTGAGCAGCACCCGGTTGACGCCACGGGCTGCGCGTCCCGTGTCGGCACCGGGCGGCATGCACTGGAAGATCGCATTGTGCTCGCTGTCGATCGGCACCAGCTGCGCCGCGCCGGCTCGCGCAGCCTCGACCAGCAATGGACCCGCGACGACCAGCGATTCCTTGTTGGCCAGCAGCACGCGCTTGCCGGCGCGAGCGGCAGCCAGCGTGGACGGCAACCCGGCCGCTCCGACGATCGCCGCCATCACGGCGTCAACCTCCGGGCTGGACGCGCACTCCGCCAAGGCTTGGGCGCCGCAGCGGACCTTGGTCGCCGAACCCGCGGCGCGCAGGGCAGCCGCGAGACGCTCGGCCGACGCCGACGACTCCAGCACGGCGACTGCTGGTCGATGGCGCAGGCACTGGTCGATCAAGCCTGCATCGTTCGAGCGCGCCGCCAGGACCGCGACCGAAAAGCGGTCGGGGTGGCGCGCGAGCACGTCGAGCGTGCTGACCCCGATGCTGCCCGTGCTGCCGAGCACGGCCACGCGCATCATGCAGCCACCCCGAGCGCGAGCAGGCCGAGCAGGAAAACCGGGCCCGCCGCGGTCAAGCTGTCGACCCGGTCGAGCACCCCGCCGTGACCGGGCAGCAGCGCGCTGCTGTCCTTGAGGCCGGCCCGCCGCTTGAACATGCTTTCCGCGAGATCACCGACGACCGAGACGAGGGCGACCACGGCGCAAACCGCCAACCAGGGCAGCAGCGGCCGGCCGAACAGTGCCGCCCCCACACCCGCCGCCAGCATCGATGCGAGCATCCCCGCGGCGAAGCCTTCCCACGTCTTGCCGGGGCTGACCCGCGGAGCAAGCTTGTGCCGTCCGAGTGCCCGTCCGCCGAAATAGGCGCCGACATCGGCTGCGGCGATCAGGACCAGCAGGAAAAGCATCAGTACCCGGCCCTCGGATTCGATCGCAACCAGGCGTGTGATGCCGATCGCCGCGGGCACGAGCACGGCGAATCCCGCCAGCGCGGCCGCGCGCGGCCCGCCACGGGCCGGAGCCACCGCAAGCCAGACCAGCGCCGCGACCCACCAGGCCGCGGTCGCCGCCAGGAAGGCGACCAGCGCCGGAGTGGAATTCGTCAGGCGCCAGGCGGCCGCGACCGCAAGGCCGATCGCCACGACGTAGGCGAAACGCGTCGCCGGAGCGGTGAGTCCGGCAAAACCCGCCCATTCCCACGCGCCTGCGGCAACCACGATCAGCACCGCCGCCACGGCCACGGCCGGCGGCAGCAGCAGCAGGATGGCGATCACGAGGCCCGCGAGCAGCAATCCGGTCACGACCCGCTGGCGCAGGCCGCTAGACACTCGACACCTGGCTGCCCGTCAGGCCGAAGCGGCGCTGGCGGCCCGCGAAGTAGTGGAACGCACGCTCGAGTTCTTCGTCGTCGAAGTCGGGCCACAGCGTGCCGCAGAAATAAAGTTCGGTATAAGCCAGGTGCCAGAGCAGGAAATTGCTGATGCGCTGCTCGCCGCCGGTGCGGATGAAGAGGTCCGGATCGGGCGCGTCACCGAGTTGCAGTTCCCTCGCAAAGGCCTGCTCGTCGATGCCGGCGGGCTGGATCTCCCCCGCCACCGCGCGCTCGGCGAGGTGCCGTGCGGCGCGGGCGATGTCCCAGCGACCCCCATAGGAAAGCGCCACGTAGAGCGTCATGTTCGGCCCGGCCGCAGTGCGCGCTTCGGCCGCTGCGATGCGCTCGAGCAGGTGCGGCTTCAATGGCGTCACGTCGCCGATGAAGCGCAGCCGGATGCCGTTCGCGGCCAGGTTCTCGACCTCGTCATCCATCGCCTCGATGAAGAGTTCCATCAGGCGCGCGACTTCCTCGTCGGGACGGCCCCAGTTCTCACTCGAGAACGCGAACAGCGTCAGTGCCTCGACGCCGCGGCGCGCGCAGCCCTCGACCGTCGCCCGGACAGCCTTGACGCCGGCGCGATGCCCGAGGTGACGCGGCATCGCCCGCCGTGCCGCCCAGCGGCCGTTGCCGTCCATGATGACGGCGACGTGGCGCGGCGTGCCCGGTGCGCGCGATTGCGGTTGCGCCACGGCTCAGACCTGCATCAGTTCCTTTTCCTTCTCGGCAATCACCTGATCGACCTCGCCCACGTATTTGTCCGTGAGCTTCTGCACCTCGTCCTGGGCGCGGTGGTCGTCGTCCTCGGAAACCAGTTTTTCCTTGAGCATTTCCTTGAGCTCGTGCATGACGTCCCGACGGACGTTGCGGATCGCGACGCGGGCGTTCTCGCCCTCGTGGCGGACGACCTTGCTCAGGTCGCGGCGACGCTCTTCGGTGAGCGCGGGCAGCGGCACGCGGATCACCGATCCCGCCGTCGCCGGATTCAGGCCGAGATCCGATTTCATGATGGCCTTCTCGATGACCGGCACCATCTGCTTTTCCCACGGCACGACCGTCAGCGTGCGGGAGTCCTCGACCGCGACGTTCGCGACCTGCTGCAACGGCACTTCGCTGCCGTAGTAATCGACGCGCAGGTGCTCGAGCAGGTTGGTGCTTGCGCGGCCCGTGCGCAGCTTCTTCAGCTCGTTCTTCAGCGCCGCGACGCACTTGCCCATGCGTTCGGCCGCGTCCTTCTTGATGTCCTCGATCATGAGCGGTCTCCGTGGGCGGCAGCCGCGCCGCCTCAGTTGGTCACGAGTGTGCCGACTTCCTCGCCGCGCGCCACGCGTACCAGCGCGCCCGGCTCGTTCAGGTTGATGACCCTGAGCGGCAGTCGGTGGTCGCGGCAGAGCACGATGGCCGTCGCGTCCATCACGTTCAGGCGCTGGTCGAGCACCTGGTCGTAGGTCAGCCGATCATAACGGCGGGCCCCTGGATTCAGCATCGGATCGGAGTCGTAGACGCCGTCCACCTTGGTGGCTTTGACCAGCAGATCCGCCTCGATCTCGATCGCGCGCAGGCTGGCGGCAGAGTCGGTCGTGAAGAAAGGGCTGCCGGTGCCGGCGGCGAAGATCGTCACGCGTCCCTTCTCGAGGTGACGCACCGCCCGGCGGCGGATGTAGTCCTCGCAGACCTCGTTGATGCGGATCGCCGACATGACCCGCACGAACACGCCCGCGGCCTCGAGCGCATCCTGCAGCGCCAGCGAATTCATCACCGTCGCCAGCATGCCCATCTGGTCGGCAGTGACCCGGTCCATGCCGGCGCGCGCGAGGCCCGCGCCGCGGAACAGGTTGCCGCCGCCGATCACGACGGCGACCTCGGTGCCGTACTCACGCATGGCGCGCAGTTCGCCGGCCAGGCGCTTGATGAACAGGGGATCGATGCCGTAGTCGGCCTCGCCCATCAGGGCCTCGCCGGACAGCTTGACCAGGATGCGCCGATATGCGGGTTTGCCGTCGTCGGGTAGGGCCATCGGGTACGTCGCCTCTTGACGGGTTCCATTATAAGGAACCCCGCCGGGGCGGGGTTCCATGAGTGTCGTGTCGCCCTGCGGTCGTTCAGCCGCCCCGCACCGCTGCCATCACCTCGTCCGCGAAGTTCTCCTGCTTCTTCTCGATGCCGGCGCCGACCTCGTAGCGCACGTACCCGCGCACCTTGGCGCCTGACTTCGCGAGCAGCTTCTCGACGGTCACCTCTGGATCGCGGACGAACGGCTGCCCGAGCAGCGTGATCTCGCCAAGCGACTTGCGCAGCCGCCCCTCGACCATCTTGGCGATGATCTCCCGCGGCTTCTTGCCCTGCGCCTCCGCTTCGGCCTTCGCCATCTCGATTTCGCGTTCCTTGGCAAGGAAATCGGCCGGCACTTCGTCGACGGAAAGGTACTGCGGGTTGATGGCTGCCACGTGCATTGCAAGGTCGCGGCCGAGCGTCTCGTCGCCACCCTCGAGCAGCACCAGCGTGCCGATGCGGCTGCCGTGCAGGTAGCTCGCGAGGTGACCTGCGGTGGTCACGATCTCGAATCGGCGCACGCCGATGTTCTCGCCGATCCGCGCGATCAACGCCCGGCGCGTCTCCTCGACGGTCTGGCCCGTGGGCAGCTTCGTCGCGAGCAATGCCTCGAGGTCGGCCGGACGCGCGGACAGCGCCGCCTTCGCGACTTCGGCGGCGAACGACTGAAAGTCCTTCTCCCGGGCGACGAAATCGGTCTCCGAGTTCACTTCGACGATCGCGGCCGAGCGGCCGTCGGCGCCGCGCTCGATGGCGATGACGCCTTCGGCCGCGACGCGGCCCGCCTTCTTGTCGGCCTTGGCGAGGCCCGATTTGCGCATGGCCTCGGCAGCAGCCTCGAGATCGCCATTGGCTTCGACGAGCGCCTTCTTGCACTCCATCATGCCGGCGCCCGTTCGCTCACGCAGGGCCTTAACGGCTTCAGCGGTGACCGCCATGCTCATTCTCCCTCGCCCGCGGCGGTTTCGGCGGCCGGCGCTGCAGCCGGCTGCGCCGCAGCAGCGGGAGCGGCCTTGCGGGCAGCCTCACGGCGCGCCATGAACGCCTCCGGGCTCTCCTCCGGGTCGGCCTCCGCAAGCTCTGCGGCCGCGGCCTCGGGGGCGACGTCCGACTCGGCGGCCGTCCTGCGGCGGACCGGGGTCTTCTTCCTGGCCGGGGCGGCCCGGCGCTTCTGGCCGGCGCCCTTCGGGCGCGGCTTGCCTTCCTCGTCGAGTTCGACGAACTCGTCTTCGCCGACCGGCACGTCCGGCAACGTGGCGCGACCCTCGATCACCGCATCGGCGATGCCGCCCGCATACAGTTCGATGGCGCGCATCGCGTCGTCGTTGCCCGGAATCACGTAGCTGATGCCGTCCGGCGAGCAGTTGGTGTCCACGATCGCGACAACCGGAATGCCCAGCTTCTGCGCTTCGTGGATCGCGATTTTCTCGTGGCCCACGTCGACGACGAACAGCACGTCCGGCAGGCCATCCATCTCGCGGATGCCACCGAGGCTGCGATCGAGTTTCTCGCGCTCGCGGCGCATCATCATCGCCTCGCGCTTGCTGCGCTGGTCGAGCAGGCCGTTGGCGGCCATCTCGTCGATCTCCGCGAGGCGGCGGATCGACTGGCGGATGGTCTTGAAATTGGTGAGCATGCCGCCGAGCCAGCGGTGGCTCACGTAAGGCATGCCGCAGCGGGTCGCCTCGCGGGCGACTGCCTCTCGCGCCGAGCGCTTGGTGCCGACGAACAGAACGCGGCCGCCGTCGGCAACGAGGTTCTTCACGAAGCCGGCCGCCTCCAGGTAGAGGGGCAGCGACTTCTCGAGGTTGATGATGTGGATCCGGTTGCGCTCGCCGAAGATGTAGGGGGCCATCTTCGGGTTCCAGAAGCGGGTTTGGTGTCCGAAGTGAACACCCGCTTCCAGCATCTGCCGCATGGACATGCTGGTCATCGAAAGTCTCCTTGTCGGGTTTGGCCTCCACGCACCCCATGCGGCAACCCGCCAGTCCTTGCGGTTTGGCGGGCACCCAGCCACATGTGCCGGTGCGTGTGCGGATTTGGTTGTGAAAAAAGGCCGCGCTTTATACCATAAGTTTCCGTTTCTTCAAATACTTGCACCCTCCCGACCGCCAAGGAGGACTGGACGCGCCCACCACCATGCAGCAACCAGAGCCGGCTTCGACCCCCTGGCGCTCAGACAGCGCCGGCAACGTGACGGTGAAGTCCGCCGCGGAACAGGACGCCATGCGAATCGCGGGCCGCCTGGCCGCCGAGGTGCTCGACATGATCGGCGAGTACGTGGTTCCAGGCGTTTCGACCGAGGAACTCGACCGCATCTGCCACGACTACATCGTCGATCGGCAGCAGGCCATCCCGGCACCGCTCGGCTATCGCGGCTTTCCGAAGTCGATCTGCACATCGGTCAACCACGTCGTCTGCCACGGCATACCGGGCGATCGCCGCCTCAAGCAGGGCGACGTCGTGAACATCGACGTCACCGTAATCAAGGACGGATTCCACGGCGATTCGAGCCGCATGTATGCCGTCGGGCGCATTCCGCCTCACGTGCAGCGGCTGGTCGACGTCACCTACCAGGCGATGTGGCTCGGCATCCGCACCGTGCGGCCGGGCGCGCGACTCGGCGACATCGGTGCCGCGATCCAGCAGTTCGTCGAGGGCAATCACTACACCGTGGTGCGCGAGTACTGCGGCCACGGGATCGGGCGCGGCTTCCACGAAGACCCGCAGGTGCTGCACTACGGCACGGCCGGCACGGGGCTGGAACTCTCCACCGGCATGACGTTCACGATCGAGCCCATGGTCAACGCCGGACGGCGCGACGTGCGCCTGCTGCCCGACGGCTGGACGGTCATCACCCGCGATCATTCGCTGTCGGCGCAATGGGAGCACACGATCCTCGTGACTCGCGACGGCTGCGAGGTCCTGACGCTCGGTGCCAAAGAACGCCCGCCGGCCTGAGCCGCGCATGGCCGTAACACCCGCAGAAGAATTCGAGACGGCCGCCGGCCGCGTGCCTCTGCCACCCTGGCCGTTCCTCGAAACGCTGCCCGCGGAACTGCAGGCTGGCACCGATCCGGTGGCCGGGTTTCGCGCCGCGCTGGCCGCGGGCAACGAGAGCCTGAAGCAACGGCTGGAAGATGACGAGCCGATCGAGGCGCTGGTCCGCGACCGTGCGCGCATGGTCGACGTCGTGCTGCGGCGGGCCTGGGCGCTGCACGCAGGACCCCGCGAAAAGGACGTCGCGCTGATCGCCGTGGGCGGCTATGGCCGCGGCGAGCTCCATCCCTGCTCCGACATCGACGTGCTGATCCTGCTGCCGAAGAGCGAGGTGGCGGGCGACCACGAGGGCATCGAGCGATTTCTCGCGTTCCTCTGGGACATCGGTCTCGAGGTCGGCCACAGCGTGCGCACGATCGACGACTGCCAGCGCGAGAGTGCCGCGGACGTCAGCGTCGCCACGACGCTGATCGAGGCGCGGCTCCTGTCGGGGCCGGACTACCTGTTTCAGGCGATGCGCCGCGCGCTCGCCCAGGACAGCGTCTGGTCGTCACAGGCTTTCTTCGAGGCGAAGGTGGCGGAGCAGCAGGCGCGCCACCACCGCCACCACGACACCGCGTACAACCTCGAGCCGAACGTGAAGACGAGCCCCGGGGGGCTGCGCGACATCCAGACCATCGGCTGGGTCGCGAAACGACACTTCGGCGCAGAGACCTTTGACGAGCTGGTCGAGCACGGGTTTCTCACCGCAGCCGAGCTGCGCAAGCTGCGCACTGCACAGGCCTTCCTGTGGAAGGTGCGTTTCGCACTGCACGTGATCACCGGGCGGCGCGAGGACCGGCTGCTGTTCGACCACCAGATCCGGCTGGCGCGGATGTTCGGCTACGAAGACGCTACCTACACGCTGGCGGTCGAGCAGTTCATGCAGCGCTACTACCGCACGGCCATGGACGTGAGCCTGCTGAACGAGATGCTGCTGCAGTTGTTCCGCGAGGCGCTGCTGAGCGAGAGCGAGACCAGCATCGTCCCGCTCAATCCGCGCTTCCAGGTACGCAACGACTATCTCGAGGTGACGGCCGACGACGTCTTCGCCCGGCATCCGTCGGCGATCCTCGAGCTCTTCCGGATCATGCAGGAGCACCCGGAGTTGCGCGGCGTGCGGGCCACGACGATTCGCGCGCTGGGCCGCCACCTGTGGCTGATCGACGAGGAATTCCGCCAGCACCCGCGCAACCACCGGCTGTTCCTCGATTTCATGCGCGCGCCTCAGGGCGTGACGCACG
>Ga0316626_10001671_pt1 | contig 10073 bp, 5 predicted proteins | sample OWC_Aug_T1_C1_D5_FD_207656 | JGI IMG/M metagenome (GOLD analysis project Ga0316626, IMG submission 207656) | Wetland soil microbial communities from Old Woman Creek delta, Ohio, United States - OWC_Aug_T1_C1_D5_A | ecosystem: Environmental > Terrestrial > Soil > Wetlands | place: USA: Ohio...
TCGCCGAGCAAAACGTCCTGTGCAGCCTGGGCGAGAGCGGCTGCCAGACGCCGGCAATCACGCGGGCGCAGCAACACGCGCTCACGCTCTCGCTGCTCGGACCGTGGCTCGATTACGCGCTCAAGGCCGATCTCGGCGCGTGGCAGGAGTTCCAGGGACTCATCGCCGCCGGGAGCGGCATCACGACCGAGCAATCGTGCGACGTGGTGGCGGTCGGCGAGGAAAACTCTCCCGGCCCCACGGCCGGACTCCGCATCGAAAGCTTCCCCGATCCCTTCCGGCAGGCGACCGCGATTCGCTTCGGCCTCGCGGCGGGCGGGCCGGTCGCGCTCACCGTGCACGATGTCCACGGGCGCGCGGTGCGCACGCTCATCCGCAGCGAGCTATCGGCCGGGGTGCATCGCGCGACATGGGACGGGCGTGATGAGCGCGGGCGCCCCCTCTCGGCGGGCGTCTACTTCGTCCGCGCGACAGCAGGAGAGAACGTGGCCGTCCGCAAGGTGACGCTCGCGCGATAGGCGCACGCGGCTACCGGCCAGTGATGCGGATACGCCGGGCGGCCGAGATGTCGCCGCTCGCGCCGGGAGTTCCGTCTCCGGCGCCCGGGGCCCCGGATCCGCCGGCGCCGCCGGCACCCACCTCGAAGGTCGACGCGATGACGATTGGCGCCGACGTTCCGGCCCGGTAGATCCCGAAGGCAACGCCTCCGCCCCCGCCGCCACCTCCTCCTCCGGCACCACCGTCACCCCCGCGGCCGCCGTCGCCACCGGCTCCGGCCGTGCCGATCGCGGCGCCGCCGATGCCGCCGGCGCCGCCGAGCCCGGGCGGGCCGCCGGGACCACCGGCACCGCCGGTGCCACCGCCGGCCGCCTGGAAGGTGGCGTCCTCGATGAACAGCGAGCTATCGACGAGAAGAAGCCCGATCGAGCCGCCGCCGCCCTGGCCACCGCGACCTCCCTCGCCACCGCAGCCGCCGGCGGCACCGCCGCCGCCGGCGCCGCCGTAGAGCGTGCATGGCGGCGGGAACCCACCGCTGCCGCCTCCACCTCCGCCTCCGCTCGATCCCGTCTCGCCGGCCAGGCCGTCATCACCTGGGTCGCCGCGCCAGAATCCATCCCCATCGATGCGACCGAGCGCGTCGCCGCCGGCGCCGCCAGTGCCGGGTCCGCCGCTCGATCCATCTCCGCCGGGTCCGCCGGGCAGACCGTTCAGTCCCGCGACACCGCCGCTCCCTCCACCAAACACGCCGCCCCCGGCTTCGGACTCGATCGGACCATACCCCGGGGCTCCCCCCCGCCCGCCATCGGTGCACGCGCCCTGGCCGCCGAGCCCGTATTCGGGCTCGCTGCAGCCTTCGCAGTCCGTTCCCTCCCCCTCGCAGCCTGGCGCACCATCGGCCCCAGCCGGTCCATCGTGGCCCGCGCGGCCCGCGGCGCCGCCGGCGCCGTCCGCACCAGCTGCCGCGGCCAGTTCGACGTGGCGCACGGTGAGCGAATCGGCGGCCCGAGCGAGGAGGGCCACCGCGCTCTCCCCGGCCACGACGGGAGTTGTTGCGCTGAGGCGCAAACTTTCCATCCAGGCCGGGCGGTCGATCGACTCCGCGCGCACGACGATCTGGACCGCCGTGATGACGGACCAGGTGGCCCGATCGAGCGGATCCCGCACCCAGTCGTTCGCCGCATCGAAACCGCCGTAGAGGCTCACGCCACGCGGCAGGATGAGCGACTCGGCGTACGTGCCGCGGGCGACGATCACCGCGTCCTTGCTACTCCCAGCGGCGAGCTGGAGGGCGGCCCCGATCGTCCGGAGCGGCGCCGCAGGTGTGCCGGGAGCGCCGTCCGCGCCATCGGGAGCGACGAACACGCTCCGCGCGATATCGCCCTCGAATCCATCGCAGTTCAGGTCGCGCCGGTCGTCGTCCGGACGATCGAGCGCGCCCGGATTGACATCCGGGTCCCCATCGGCGCAGTCCCCGTCGTCGGGGGCGTAGCCGTCGCCGTCCGCATCCTCCGGATCGTCGCCGGTCGTGAAAGCGATCACGGTCGAATCGGCAGTCGCGTTGCCGGCGAGATCGCGGAGGCCGGCCCTGAGCGTGGCCACGTGGACCGCGTTGCCGACCAGGTGGAGCGCCGGCGTGAAAGCCACTTCCCGCGTCGTGCCCACGTAGCTCACGGCGCCGGTCACCGGGCCGCCAGCCGCGTTCACGACGAGCGAGTGCGATCCCACGCTCGCCGCGTCGAGGTCCTCGTCGAAGCGGAAACGCACGGGCAGACGCGGGTTCACTGCGGTCGCCCCGTCGGCGGGGACGGTCGCCACCAGCACCGGGGGCGTCGTGTCGGGAGACGGGCCGTCGTCGCCGCAGCCGGCAAGGCCCCCGAGCACGCCGCCGGCAGCAAGGAGCACGCGCCACCGGCGCGCGCATGCAGAGCGAGGTGCGCACAACGTGCCGCGCGCTCCGACATTCCTGACATGTCGCGACATCGGGCCTCCAGGGTTTCTAGCTCGAATCGTCCCGTTCCGTGCGCGCCTATTCTATACTGACCCGGGTCCCAGCCAAGCCCGGAGTATCCGCCGGGAGCCACGTGCCAGCGAACCCGAGCGTCCGATGACCTCGATCCCACGAGTACACAACACTCCCACGCATCTCGCGCTCGTCGCGCTGATCCCGATCGCGGCCGCCTTGCTGGTCTACGGCCTCACGCTCTGCCGCACCGTCTACTTCGGTGATTCGGGTGAGCTCTCCGCGGCCGCCGCCGTGCTCGGCATCGCCCATCCCCCCGGCTATCCCCTGTACACACTTCTCGGCCGCGTCCTCGTCGCCCTTCTGCCCGGCGAGCCCGCGCTTGCCGTGAACCTCCTCTCGGCGCTTGCAGCGGCGCTCGCCGCGGGGACGGCCGCGGTCCTCGCACGCCTCCTCGGCGCGCGCCCCGTCGCCGCGATCGCGGCCGGGCTCCTGGTGATCGGCTCGCGCACGCTCTGGTCGCAGGCGGTTGTCGCCGAGGTCTACACCCTGCATGCCTTCCTCGCGACCGCGGTCCTGACCGCGCTTGCTCGCGACGAGCATCTCCCGCCCCGCGACCCGCGCGCGCTCCTCGTGGCCGCCTACCTCCTCGCGCTCGGCCTCGCCCATCACCTGACGATCGTGCACCTCGCCTTGCCGGCGCTCGTCCTCCTCGCGGCGCGCCGCCGCTTACCGCTCCGCACGGTGCCCGCCGCGTTCGCGCTCGGGGCGCTCGCACTCGGCCTCTACTCGACCCTCCTCCTCCGCTCGCCCTTCGATCCGCCCCTCGACTGGGGCAATCCGGAGACACTCGCCCGCCTCGCGGATCACGTCGGCGCCCGCCAGTACCAGTTCCTCCTCGGCAAGATGCGCCAGCCCGACATGTTCGCCCGCCTCGGAGCGATCGGCGGCGTCCTGGCGAGCGATCTGAGTCCGGCCCTCGTCGCGGCAATCGCGCTCGGCGCGCTCGCGCTCCGCAAGCGACCGGCCTGGCTCCTCGCGCTCGTGCTGTTCGTCGCCGCGCTGGTGGCGCACGCCGTCGGCTACGGTATCCCCGACTACGAGGGCCATCTCGCTCCCGCCCTCGTCGTGCTCGCGATCCTCGCCGCGCTCGGGCTCGATCTCGCCGCGCGTGCGATCCGGCCGGCACTCCTCGCCACGCCGCTCGTCGTGGCGGTCGCGCTCGGGCCGCTTGTCACGCACTTCGCGGCGGCCGACCGCAAAGCGCACCGCTCGGCGCGCGAGTTCGGCGAGAATCTGCTCGCCCCCCTCGCACGCGGAGCGACGCTCTTCGCCGAGGGAGACCATCAGGTCTTCCTCCTCGCCTACCTTACCGCTGCCTGCGGGGAGCGCCCGGACGTGACGGTCATCGATCGCGACGGCAACCTGTTCGCCGACTTCTACGGCGTGCGCGGCGAGGAGGGCCGGATCCCGCCCGCGGACTTCCAGCGCCATCGGCTGGCGACCGAGGTCGCGGAGCTCGGCGCATGGTTCGCCGCGGATCCAGAGCGTCCCGTCTATTCCTCGACGCGCACCAATCTCCCGGCCGCGGGCCCGTTCACGCAGGAGGTGACGGGCATCGTCTTCCGCATTCGCCCGCGCCATGCGCCGGAGGACTCGGCCGCGGCGCTCGATCCGTGGGCGCTTCTCAGCACGGACGCCATCCGCCGCGATGCGCCCGGCGGCGATCGCGCGACGCGCGAGGTGGCCGCTCGCTACTGGGTGCGCCGGGGCGAGGCGGCCTTCGAGCGCGGCGACCGGACGGCGATGGCCGCCGCCTTCGACTCGGCGCTCGCCGTTGCCCCTGCGAACGCCGATCTCTGCTCCTACCTCGGCGCCTTCTACGGGCAGAACGAGATGCTCGCAGCATCGATCCCGCTTTTGCGCGCCGCGGTCGAGAGCGATCCGCTCTCGGTGCGCGGCTGGACGAACCTCGGGTTCGCACTCCTCGCCTCCGGCCAGCGCGCGGCGGGCCGGGCTGCGCTCGAGGAGAGTCTCCGCATCCAGCCGCACCAGGACGAGGTCGTCCAGATCCTGCGCCAACTCGGCCCGCGCTGAACCCGGAACCCCCGCGCCCGGATCAGGGATAATGAGGATGGTCAACCCAGCCCTTCGGCGGCAGAGGAAACGATGGCAGCACAGGACCCGCTCCGCTTCTCGGCAGAGGAGATCAAGCGCTACAACCGCCATCTCATCCTGCCCGAGGTCGGCATGGATGGGCAGCGGCGGCTCAAAGCGGCGGCCGTGCTCGTGGTCGGCGCCGGCGGCCTCGGCTCGCCCCTCGCCATGTACCTGGCCGCCGCCGGCGTCGGCCATCTCGGCCTCGTCGACTTCGACGTGGTCGATGTCTCGAACTTGCAGCGCCAGGTGCTGCATTCCACGCCCGATGTCGGGCGGAAGAAGCTCGCGTCGGCGCGCGACCGACTCCACGCGCTGAATCCGCAGATCGAGATCACGCTCCACGAAACGGCGCTCACCGCCGCGAACGCGCTCGACATCCTCGGCCCGTACTCGATCGTTGCCGACGGCACCGACAACTACCCGACCCGCTACCTCGTGAACGACGCCTGCGTCCTCCTCGGCAAGACAAACGTGTACGGCTCGATCTACCGCTTCGAGGGCCAGGCCAGCGTGTTCGACGCGCGGCGCGGTCCCTGCTACCGCTGCCTCTTCCCGGAACCGCCGCCCCCGGGGCTCGTGCCGAGCTGTGCCGAAGGCGGCGTGCTGGGCGTGTTGCCTGGCGTGATCGGCACGATCCAGGCGGCTGAGACCTTGAAGCTCGTTCTGGAGTGTGGGGAGCCCTTGATCGGACGCCTCCTCCTCTTCGACGCGCTCGCCATGCGCTTCCGCGAGGTCAAGTTGAGGAAGAACCCCGACTGCCTGCTATGCAGCGACCACCCGACGATTGACCGCCTCATCGATTACGAGGAGTTCTGCGGCGTGCGCGGCGCCGGCGTCGCGGCCGCGCCGACCACCGCCTGGCCCCGCGAGATCGAGCCCCGCGAGGTCGAGCCTCGCGAGATCGAGCCTCCCGAGATCGAGCCCCGCGAGCTCGCGGCAGCGATGGAACGGCGGGAGGTCACGCTCGTCGATGTGCGCGAGCCGCACGAGTGGGCGATCGCCCGCATCGAAGGAGCGCGCTTGATCCCGCTCGGCGAACTCCCGGCGCGGCTCGCCGAGCTGCCGCTCGCGGGCGACCTGGTCCTCTACTGCCACCACGGCATACGCTCGCTCCGCGCCCTCGAATTCCTGCGCCAGAGCGCTGGACTTGAGCGCGTGCGGAGCCTCCGCGGCGGCATCGACGCTTGGTCGGCGGAAGTCGACCCCGGTGTGCCCCGCTATTAACGGGGCCCTTGCCATGTGACGGGACGAGGCCCTCGCCTGCGCACGAAGCTCTCGCTACGAGCGAAGCTCTCGCCTACGGATGGGGCTCGGCGCTGCGGAACGCCACCGGAGCCGCCGCCAGGTCGGGAGCCAGCGTGCCCGCCGCCGGTTCGGGAGCCGGCTTGCCCGCCGCCGGATCGGCATGCCCCTGGCCGTGAACCGCCCGCGACAGATGCATCGAGCAGAAGCTCGGCCCGCACATGGAGCAGAACTCGGCGTTCTTGAAGTACTCGCTCGGCAGGCTTTCGTCGTGCATGCGCTCGGCCGTCTCCGGGTCGAGCGCGAGCGCGAACTGCTGCTTCCAGTCGAAGGCGTAGCGGGCGCGCGACAGCGCGTCGTCGCGGTCGCGAGCACCTGGACGCTTGCGCGCCACATCGGCGGCATGCGCCGCAATCTTGTAGGCGACGAGCCCTTGCTTTACGTCCTCGGCCGTGGGCAGTCCCAGGTGTTCCTTCGGCGTCACATAGCAGAGCATGGCAGCCCCGGCCGTGCCGGCGATCGCGGCGCCGATCGCCGAGGTGATGTGGTCGTAGCCGGGCGCGATGTCAGTGACGAGCGGCCCCAGCACGTAGAACGGCGCCTCGCTGCAGAGCTCGATCTCTTTCTCGACGTTCATCGCGATCTGGTCGATCGGGATGTGTCCGGGTCCTTCGACCATGACCTGGACCTCGCGCTCCCAGGCCCGCCGGGTCAACTCGCCGAGGGTCGCGAGCTCGGCGAACTGCGCGCGGTCGGAGGCATCGGCGATCGAACCCGGCCGGAGCCCGTCCCCGAGCGAGATGGTCACGTCGTGCGCGCGGCAGATGGCGAGCACCCGCTCGTAGTGCGTGTAGAGCGGGTTCTCGATCCCGGCGGACGCCATCCACTGCGCCATGATGGCCCCGCCCCGGCTCACGATCCCGGTGACGCGTCCGGCGGTGAGTGGGATGTGGTCGCGAAGGACGCCGCAATGGAGCGTCATGTAGTCCACACCCTGCGCGGCCTGCCGTTCGATCACTGCAAGCAGGAGCTCGATCGAGAGCTGCTCCACGCTCCCGGCCTCGTGGAGCGCCTGGTAGATGGGGACCGTGCCGATCGGGACGGGGCTCGCCCCGATGATGGCGGCGCGGATCTGGTCGAGGTCGCCGCCGGTCGAGAGGTCCATCACCGTATCGGCTCCGTATTTCAAGGAGATGCGCAGTTTCTCGACCTCCTCCGCCACCCCCGACGTGAGTGGCGAGCTGCCGATGTTGGCGTTTACCTTGCATGTGAAGGCGATGCCGATTGCCATCGGATCGAGTGCGTCGTGGTGGATGTTGGCTGGAATCACCGCTCGCCCGCGCGCCACCTCGTCACGCACGAGCTCCGGCGTCACTTGCTCGCGCGCGGCCACCCGCGCGATCGCGGGCGTGATCACACCGCGGCGGGCGAGGCTCATCTGGGTCTCGCCGGGACTAGGCGAGCGGACGGCGGACGCTGCCGCGCCCGCCGGCAGGTGCGCGATCTCGGCGCTCACCGGGTCTTTGATCGTGGTCATGATGTCACCCCTCTCGTTTCTCCATGCTATGTCGAGAGGGGAAGGGACCTGAGGCGGGATGCGCTTCGCGGATCGAACCGGAGGAGCTTGCCGCTTCCCTGCGCCAGTATTACCTGGTTCAGGTTCTTAGGGTCTCCGCTCGCCGGCGCCTCGCAGGCACCTCTCGGCGGGCGGACTCTCAGGAGATCCCTCCCCTAGCAGCGGGGGCCCGGACGAGCGAGCCCCGGACCGGTCACCCGGCCTTCAAGGACCGTAACGCGGCCCACACACGGCGTCAATCCCGCGGCCCAGGGTGTTCGGCCCGGGCGGAGGCTCGGGTGGGGCCGACTCAGGCGGCAGATCGGGTGGTTGGCCGACTCAGGCGGCAGATCGGGTGGGTGGCCGACTCAGGCGGCAGATCGGGTGGGTGGCCGGCATCGCCGGCGGCTTTGGGGTGCGGCCCGGGCGCCTGCTCTGGCTCTGGCTCGGACGGGCGAGCGATCCTGGTCGAGCGCGGTCATGGGCGCGTCTCGACGCGTGCAGGGGGCTGCTTGCCGGGAACGCGGTTGCCGGAGGCCGACCCTGCGGGTTGCAGGATGGACGGCGCGATGTGCGGTCCTCTCGGATCTGCCGTTCTGCCGCCCTGTCCTCGCGCATGCCGGCACTGGATGGACTCGGGTGCTCGCATTGCGCTTCCTCCTGGTGACGAGATTGGCAAAAGGGACAACGGCGTGCGCATCACAGCAGGGCGGGTTGGAGGCGCATGCCTCTGGATGCTCGAGAATCGCCTCCTGGACGAGAATCCCTCCCGGCTCAGCGGCACAGTTCGTGCAGTACGTGCGCATGGGGGCCACGGCGTGGCCGGGAAACGCTGCTGGCAGATGATGAGGTCAGCGAATGCATGCGCATACTCGTCCATGGAAGGCACGGTCGCGACGGGAAGGGCGACCCCCTTGCTACGAACAGCGCGGCAGGTCCGGGCTCACATCGGCGCCATCGGGTGTGGCGATGGCCAAATGGGGCGACAGCGTTTGCCGCGGACGGGCCACCGCGGTGGTGGCCACGGCGGGGCGACAGCATTTGCCGCGGATGGGCCCCGCGGTGGTGGCCACAGTGGGGCGACAGCATTTGCCGCAAGCAGGTGTCCCTGCCAGAGTGTCGCTGCCCCGTGCTATGCTCCCCGCCATGGCGCACAGCTTCTCCGTGTCCGGCGTGGCCACAGCCATCCCCGCCGGCAAGATCATCGGCGTCGGCCGCAACTACCGGGAGCACGCGCGCGAGATGGGCGCGAGCGGCGAGGAGCCCCCGCTCCTCTTCTTGAAGCCGGCGAGCGCGCTCGTCCCGGACGGCGGCTTCGTGCGCCGGCCGGCGTTTTCGCTGAGCTTGCATCACGAGGTTGAAATCGTGGTCGCCATCGGCGGCAGCGGCAAGCACATCGCGGAGGCGGCGGCGCTCGAGCATGTGCTCGGTTACGCGGTCGGCCTCGACATGACGCTCCGCGACGTGCAGGCAGAGGCCAAGCGGCGCGGACACCCGTGGGCGGTGGCCAAGGGCTTCGACACCTCGGCCCCGCTCTCGGCGGTGGTTCCGGCGTCCGCGGTGCCCGACCCTGCCGCGCTTGCACTCGAGCTCCGCGTGAATGGAGAACTCCGGCAGACCGGGCGCGCCGCCGACATGATCTTCGCGATCCCCGCTCTCATTGCCTTCGTCTCGAACATCTTCACGCTCGATCGCGGCGATCTCATCTTCACCGGAACTCCTGCCGGCGTCGGCGAGGTGTTTCCGGATGACGTGCTCGAGGCCGCGCTCACCGACCTCACGCACCGCCTCGCGCATCTCAAGGTAACCGTGGTCGACGACCCATAGGGCAGCGCCCCCGCGCGGCCCCTGGTCCTATCCCGGAGGAATGACCCCGTGACAACATCTCGCTGGCTCCTTGCTTCGCTCCTGGCCCTGGTGGTGCCGGGGACTGCGATGGCCGTGCAGTACGAGTATTCCTGGTGCCTGCCGCTCCCGCAGGGGAATGCGCTCGGCGGCACCGCCTTCGCCGACGCCCTGACTGGATACGCCGTCGGCAAGAGAGGCGCGGTCATCCGCACGGGCGACGGCGGCGCGAGCTGGGCGCTCGTCGACCAGTTTCCGGGGTTCACGACCGATCTCGAGGACGTCCTCGTCCTCCCTGGGGGCAACCTCCTCGCCGTCGGCGCCCCGCCGGGCATCTTCCGCTCCACGGATGCGGGCGCGACCTGGACGCCGGTTGCGAATCCATCGACCGGACGCTTGATCGACATCGAGGTCGTGACCGGAGCGACCATCTCCGTCCTCGGCAACGGCGGACAGATCCTCCGCTCGACCGACGCCGGCGCCACCTGGTCGCTCCGCCCCGCACCGGGCGCGAACGATCTCCGCGAGCAGTGGTGGTCCGATGCCGCGAGCGGCTACGTGGTCGGCAACTTCATCGCCCGCAGCACCACCGACGGCGGCCAGACCTGGCAGCCGCTCGCAGGGGTCAACGCCTTCGATCCGCTGAGCGAGGTCTTCTTCACCGATCCCCTCCACGGCTTCATCTTCGGCGACTTCCACACCTGGAAGACCACGAACGGAGGCGCGGGCTGGACCGAGAGCATGAATCCCAGCCAGTTCGTCTACCCCGGGAACGCGATCGTCCTCGGCCCCGAGCATTTCCTCGCGGCG
>Ga0316626_10001672_pt1 | contig 10072 bp, 7 predicted proteins | sample OWC_Aug_T1_C1_D5_FD_207656 | JGI IMG/M metagenome (GOLD analysis project Ga0316626, IMG submission 207656) | Wetland soil microbial communities from Old Woman Creek delta, Ohio, United States - OWC_Aug_T1_C1_D5_A | ecosystem: Environmental > Terrestrial > Soil > Wetlands | place: USA: Ohio...
GCGGTTGTTGAACGTCGGGCCGTAGGCGATGAGCGCGGAGCCCAGGCCGGGGCCCGACGCGAGCGAGGAGGCCGATAGTGTCTTGGCGTTGAGCGCCGCGGCGATGGGGTCGCCGCTGCGCGCGGTGTGGTAGAACACCTCGGTGAACACGTTCTCGTACACGTGTGGGTCGCCCCAGATGTGGATGGAGACCCCTCTCTCGACGGACCCATTGCCAGATGCGCGCTTGGCGATGAGCGCGGCCTCTTCCGGGAACGTGGAGTTGAAGAGCGTCGCGATGACCAGCAGGTCGGCCGCGAGCCTGGGGCTGCCAACCAGGTCGGTGAGGTAGGCGATGTCCCCCACGGGCTGGGGGACGTTGTCGAGGATGGAGGGACCAGGCCCGGCAGGCTCCTCCTCCTCCGTGATGCAGCCGCAGAACGTGACGACGACCATCATGCTCGCGACGATGGCTGTCAGCACCCGCCTCTCCCTGGCCATGCCCTGCCCTCCCGCTCTGGACGTCGTAGGGGCGTGCAGGCTAATACGTTTTAAGGACACCGCAGGACGGCTTCATCCCTTCGAGCCTGAGGCGAGTATGTACCGGATGCCCTTGCCGAGGGAGTGCTTGCCCTTCCCGAGCAGCATCTCGTAGGCCGCCGTGCGGCCAGGCGTCCTGTCGGTCTGCCGCCTTCCCTCCCACACTGGCCGGACCTTCTCGGAGATGTCGTCGACCCTCACGTCGACGAGGCCGGCCTCCGTCATCCATGCCTCGAAGTCCTTTGCGCTCGCATCGCAGACGTACGTGAGGCCGATGGACCTGAGCCCCGTCCTCACATCCTGAGGGAGCGGGGGGTTCGCGATGACGTCGGTGAGCACGAGCCTGCCGCCGTGGCGCAGCACTCGCGCCATCTCGCGCTGCCCTATCTCGGTGGGCGCGGGGCTGGGATGCACGATGAACTCGCTCACCAGCGCGTCGAAGGACGCGTCCGGGTACGGGATGCGGGCGCGCTCGGCCCGCTTGAACTCGAGCAGGTAGGCGAGGGGCGAGAAGGCCGCGCGGCCGCTCGCGATGCGCAGGAGGACGGGGTCGAGCTCGAGGCCCACGACCCTGCCCTTGCCCTCGAGGAGGGGTACGAGCCGCAGCGGGAGGTCGCCCCCCGCGCTGCACAGGACGAGCACGCGAGCGCACGCGAGCTGCCCCAGGGCGTGCTCCACGCGCTCCAGTATCGGAGCAAGCGTCCCGACCTCGGTCTCGGTCCAGCCCATTGCCTCGGTCCCCGCGGCCCAGGGCTATATTGGAGGGGCGCGCATATTAAACCGCTCGTCCCGTAAGAACATTGTGGCGCAGCCCGCGCTCGGTCCCACGATTGGATAGGATGCCCTGGTGCCCCTGGTAGTCTGTCCACATGGTCCGGGGTGGACGGGGCGGGGGGACCGCCCCATCCTGATCACCGGAGGTCAGTCGTCAGCTTGACTTGTGCACCACTATCTGCCCGCCCGCCAGCTCGGTGGTCGGGTCCGCGTCGTCGGCGTCGTCCATCTGGTTGTCGTACACGACCGCGTCGCCGTTGTCCTTGTCCCAGATCTTGATGCGGAAGGTGTCCGCGTTGCCCTTGGAGTCGCCGTCGATGGCGCTGATCTGGAACCCGTAGCTGCCCTCGCCGTTGATGGTGCCCGTGCCCTTGAACATGGCCTTGGTGCCCGCGACGACGAGCCAGTCGAAGTCGCTCGAGTGGAAGTTGAGCGAGCCGACCTTGAACTGGAACTCGACATTGCCCGTTGGCTCGGTCGCGCCGGCCTTGTACTTGGACACGAACCCGAAGTTGGCGCGGCCTGTGAGGGTTTCGTCGGCGGCGTAGGCCCCCGCGGGGGAGTCGATCCAGCCACCACCGGTGACGAAGCCGCCGTCAGGATCGTAGACCACGACGTAACGATACACCATCCCGACCGCATCGGTGCCATCGGTTGTCTCTATGGCTATCGTGTAGACGCCAGTCGTCGAGTACTCATGGGTCGTCTCGATAGTGTCATCTGTGGTGGTCGTCGTCGACCCGTCCCCCCAGGAAATAGTCGTCGTCAGGGAACCCCCGCCTGGGTCGGAGACCTCTGCCGAGACCGAGACATCGGTCCCGACCTCAACGGGTGTCACCGGCGAGACGGTGAAGGAGTCGATGGATGGCGCGAGGTTGTTCACCACGACGTGCGTCGTGTACTCTGTGCTGCCGCCATCATCGTCCTTGATCATTGCCTTTACTGTATATGTACCTGGTTCATTCCATGTGTGCGATGCAGAGGCCGTGTCCTGGTCGTTTATATTATAGGTATTGTCGTTGTCCCAATCGAACGAGTACTTGAATGTAGCACCGTCTCCTGGGTCAAGCTGATTCGTGAAGAGGACGGTGATTTCCGAGCACTCGTCATTGGGGCCATTATTCGTCAGAGTCGCAGTGGGGTCGACGTTCTCCACATTGACTTTCGTTATCCATTCAGTGTATGCTCCGGCATCGTCCTTGACCATGCCCGTTACCGTGTACTCACCTGGCTCATTCCAGATGTGGATCGCGAAAGGTTCGGTCTGGTCCTCGATATCGTAAGTGGTGTCGCTATCCCAGTCGAACGAGTACGTGAGTGGGTCGTTACCAGGGTCTTGCGGATCAATGAAGGTCACAGTTACCGCATCGCCCTCGGCTTTGGGCCCATCGTTTGTTAGTGTCGCGGTCGGTGCGACGTTGCCGACCGTGATGGTCATCGTCGCGGTATCCGTGGCTCCCCCGTCGTCGGTCACCGTCAACGTGACCTCGTATGAACCATCTTCCAGGTACGTGTGGGGTTGTACGATGGAGCCGGTAGACGACGTGCCATCTCCGAAATCCCACACAACAGTGTGTGTGTCCCCGCTGCCGGGGTCGAGTACCGTTGCAGCGAACTCGACTGTGTCTCCTTCATCTATTGTCTCCGAACCAGCTGTAATGCTCGCTTCTGGAGCTACGTTCCATACCAACACGGAAATCTCGTACTCTGTGCATCCACCATCGTTGTCCTTGATCATGGCATCGACAAGATAGCTGCCTTCGCGGTTCCAGGTGTGCACCGTTGAGGCACTGCTCTGGTCGACTATCTCGTATATGCCGTCATGGTCCAGGTCGAACGAGTACGTCAATGTGTCGTCCTTCCCGGGGTCGTACTGGTCTATAAACGTTACATCGACCTCGGTGCCCTCGTCCACGAAGTCCGGGACACTGAGTGTGGCGGTCGGTGCGACATTGTTCACAGTGATGCTGGTCTCAGCCGTCCCGACGTCTCCGTCATCATCGGTCACACTCAATGAAACGGTGTACTCTCCCTGATCAGTGTACTCATGAGACAGCTCGAGTGAACCGCTTGAGGATGAGCCATCTCCGAAGTACCACTCATAGGAGTCACCCTCGCCTAGGTTCTGGATGCTTCCAGAGAATGATACCGAATCCCCCTCGTTGATTACCGTAGGGTCCGCAGTGATGCTCACATAGGGCAGTACGTCGCTGACATGGATTGACAGCTCGGTAGTGTCGGTACCACCATCGATATCCGTGACCGTAATGGTCGCCGAGTAGTCGCCATCTTCCGTGTACATATGCGTTCCAACAAACGAGCCACTGCCGCTTGATTCTGTAACCGTGGGCGTGTCAGTGGTACCGTCGCCCCATGAAATGGAGGCGGTGTGCGTATCACCCAATCCCAGATCGGTGAACGAGAATGTGCTGACGATAGTCGCGTCCTCCTCCGTCGTATAGTCGGGGTAGGAGCCGATGACCGGTGCGGCATTGACGATCTTGACCGAGGCGGTTGCCGTGTCGGAGTAATGTCCATCTGAGACCTCGACGCAGACCGTTCCAGTATACTCGTCGGGATATGAATGGCTCGTAGTTGGGTCAGCCGAGAATCCTGTATCGTACGTCCCGTCGTTGTCGAAGTCCCACCGGTAGCTCAGATCATCCCACTGGGGGTCCGTCGAGGACGAGGCGTCGAACACGACGGCAGTACCCTCAATGCCCTCGTAGGGACCGCCGATTCCGGCCTCCGGTGGTGTGTTTTCCACGTCCTTCACTACGGTCCTTTCAATGGTCGTTATTTTACCGGTGAGGTCCGTGGCTACGATGGTAATCGCGTTCTCTCCATCGACTAGCCCGGTCACTGTAGTGCTGAAGGAGACTTCGTTCGCGTCCTTGGGGTTATTGGTATCCACGAGGGAAACCTCGACTCCGTTGACAGTAACCTTTTTGACCCCAGTGTCATCCGTGACCAGTCCCTCGACGACAATGCTCGAGTCGATGGTGTGCTGCAGGCCGGTCGGACTTGTTATCGTTACCATCGGGGATCCGAGGTCCGCTTCGATGATATCTCCTGCCTTGAGGTCGATGAAGAAATGCCCGAACTCTGATCTCCCTCCAGTCTCGGTCATCGCCGATGCGACGATTTCGTGCCTGCCCTCTGGTAGGGTTATCGTCGCTGAGCCTAACTGCGTCGGCGTCTTGCTGCCTTGGGCGTAGCCAAGGGTTGAGACGACATCGTTCCAGTTGGTGGGAGAGCGGACAGTGCACGTCGACCGTATCTCAGGCGCCCACAGGATGCCACCGCCCGATATTCTGTAGTTCAGGGTCAGCATGCCAGTGCCAAAGGTGAAATCCTGGTCTGAGATGGTCTCTCCAGCCTCCACTTGTAGCAGCGGTCCGTTGCGGTACCTGACGTAATCCAGATATCGGAAATGGGATGTGTCATAGTTCCCATCCAGGTACGAAGGGTCGTTGTCGAAGAAGACATAGAGGGATGGTTCCCCCGCCTGCCAAGCACCTGGATAGAGGATCAGCTGGTACTCGTTCGTGTTGGACCTTGTGTACGCGTGGGGGGAGCCCGGCTCCCTGTTGTAGTTACCCCATACCTCGAGACCGCTCAATTCGGCATACGCGCCATTGAGATTGACCGTCCCCGTCACGTACCCTGGCGTCACTGTGAAGTCCGCGGTGGTGTATTGGTTGGACTGGACGGTGATGGTCTTGGGCATCCTTTGGAGCCCGAGCCATGTGTACAGGTTCTGTGTCGGGTCATTGAATTGGAATCGCGGATACACCTTCCATTCGCCCGGTACAGCATTGACTGTGTAATCCCAGTAGTCCTTCGGCGTGGCCGAGCCCAGGAGGCTTCTGTAGAGGGTAAGCGAAGCTTCGTCAATGGTCGCAGAACCCAGAATGTCGACGCGATTGAAGCCCATATCAACGATGTCCATCCGGCCCGTGATCCAGCCGGGGGTCACATCGATTTCCCAGGAGACGGTGACCGTCTCGCCTGCGACGATGTCCACGTATTCCTTCAGGGGCCTAAAGCAGTCATCGCCGATCCACACATCGACAAAGACATAGACGTATGATTCGCCAAGGGCCGTATCCAGGTAGTCCTTATCCCCGTTCTTGTCGACGGTCTTGCATGGGAGAACGGGTAGCGTCATGGAATCATGTGTGCCTGTACCCCACTCATACACACTTGTCGTGTTCAACAGGTACAGTGAGGGTCTCATACTGCTCATCACGCACCATCGTATCTGTGTGATGGTGCCTCCCGTCACATGCACCGACGCGTCGATGAAGCCCGGGTTGACAAGGAAATTGAGGTCGTCGACCGTCTCTCCCACATCTACGTCAGTGGTCTGCTTCCCGAGATAGTAGTACGCCTCCTTGTACGGGGGTGTCGTCTTCTGGGTGTACCTGCCCGCCACATACACATCGTATGTGTAATCACCCTCCACGGTCAGACCGTACTCGCCGGTCCTGACGTCCATGTCGGACGCATTGTACTTGCGGTCGGTGCTCAGGGCCCACACCCACCCATTGTTGATACTCACGCCCGTCATGCCGATGTGGCCATTGACGTAACCCGGATTCAGTATGACGGTGTCCGCGGTCGCGCACATCGGCACCGTCGCGAACACCAGGGCGATCATCGCGAAGACAAGCCCACCCGCAACTAGCTTCCTTTGATTGGCCTTCATCATCCCCGTCTCCTGACCGCGCCCCCCCGGGCGCCACTTGCCCTTCGACGCAGGAGGTTCCAGACCGGGGATGGCCGGGTCCCGGGCGGTCCGCGCGCGATGGCGCCCGTCCCATCCAGGGACCCGTCACCCCGATGCCCCTTTTACCCAACCCGCATCAGGCGTGGGAGAATGATTGAGAGGGTGCCTATATATCTAGATTGGAAAGAACCGACACGTCGTCATGTCCGACTATTTAACCGGTGTGGAAAGAACTCACATCTCACTGCCGACCGGTATAATGAGGGCGAGGATCTGTCCTGGTGATGTGAGTAGAATTTCGGAAGGGATCCGATTCGATGGTCCTATGATGCCCGGAGAACGATCCTCCCAAGGCATCTCTGAAGGAGGCACAATGGAGTGCAGCTGTCACCTTGGGGTGGTGGCTGGGTTTAGAACCGTCGTCACGGGCCCTTCGTCCCTTTGATCAGGACGTAATCCATAGCGACCCCCAATCGCGTGCTCGGGTCGTCCAGCAGCCAGATGAAGTTCTGGACGTCCTCCTCGAACCTCGGATGGTCCCTGCACAGCCTCCATGCAGGGATGAACAGGTCCGTGATGTCGGTCATTGAAATGTCCCTGAGACCGGCTGATCTGAGAGAGTCCAGGTACGGGTCGATCTCTGGTTCGAAGGATGGGTTCACGTCCAGGCTGTCGAATGCCAGTAGCACCTGCTCTGGGACGGGTTTCTTCTGGTTGATTGCCAGTTCCAGATAAACGCCCCCCGGCCGAAGGGCCTTGCAGTTGTCCGTCGGGCTCCAAATGGCGTAATCGGCCTCGTCCGTCCAGAAGGCCTCAAGGCCATAGAGGAATCCGTCCACCGTCGAAGCCCTTAGGGGGAATGTGTCCAAGAACACCCCCCTGTGCTTGAACGTGAGGCGGTCTTCGAGCCTGTCCTTCTTCAGCCGCGCCTCGAGCTCCTTGCGTCTGGATCGTTCCGGGGCGATCCCAATCACATTGCCGTTACCGACCCTGGCCGCGAGCCGGAAGACGAGGTCCTCGGGGGCGGCCGGGCAGATGGCGATGGTCTTGCCATTGAGCGGTTGGAATTCGGACTCAATGCGCGCGAACACTGGCTCGAGCGCTGCCAAGACCTCGGATGTCAAGAATCGCCTGTCCACGATGACCACGTCCGCCCGCAATGGTAGGATGGGTGGTGCGGGGGAAGGGATTCGAACCCTCGGACTCCTACGAGACGAGGCACCTGCCCTCGCGGGCGCCTGCGGATGTTCCCGCCGAGGTCCTCAACCTCGCGCCTTTGACCAAGCTCAGCCACCCCCGCACGGGGTGAGCGCCATGATAATGGAAATGCGGTATATGTGCCTTTGGGAGCGCCGGCGGCTCACTCCATGGACGTCATGGAGTTGCGCATGTCCTCGGACTTGTCGTGCAGGAGCTTCAGCGCGTACTCCAGTGCCTCCTTGGCCGTGACCGAGCCGTCGGTCTCGAACCGGAGCACGAACCGGGTGTCGTCACCCTTGACCTTGAGCGCGCCCAGCTCGCACACCTCGACGCACTTGCCGCAGAGGATGCACTCCTCCTCGTTCACGACCTGGACCTTGCCGTCCACCTTCTCGAAGCAGCCCCGCGGGCAGTTCTTGAGGCAGCTGCCGCCGGAGTCGCACTTCTTCGCGTCGAGCTCGACTGAGGGGTAGTACTTCATGCCCACGCCGTGGCAGACTTGCCACTTCGCGTGCTGGCGCCCGGTCCCGAGGACCGCGGTGGCGTAGATGAGGGGCGCCTGGCCCTCCGCGAGCTTAACGAGGGGGATGAGGTCCTCCTTGACCTTGAGCGAGCTGTCGCCGACCGGCTCCAGGTCGCCCGAGTAGACGGTGCAGGGGCCCTTCTTGTTGAGGGTGTACATTATCGAGCAGTTGGGGCAGCCCTCGCCGCCGCACTCGCACTTGTCCTTGAACTTGAACCGTTTGAGGTCGGTGGGGACCGGGACCAGGCCGAGGCGGTGCGAGAGTATCTCGTCGAACAGCGGCGAGATGCTCTCGTACTCCTTGCCGTCCTGGTCGCGGATGGGGCCGAGGTGGAACTCGACGTCCTCTATGGCCATCTTCGGGATGTCCGCGATGAGCGTCTGCCTCAGCGCGTTCATGGCCGAGGGCGAGGTCGAGTCGATGACCACGACGATCTCGTTCGCCGCCAGCTTACGGAACTCGAGCTTCATTTCCTCTCCCTCCGCTCAGACCCTCCGACCGCGGCGGCCGCCCTTCTTCTTGGTGCCGTCGTGGGGGACGGGCGTCACGTCCTCGATCCTGCCGATGCGCAGCCCGGCGCGGGCGAGCGCGCGGATGGCCGCCTGGGCGCCTGGCCCCGGGCTCAGGGTCTTGTTGCCGCCCTGGGCCCGTATGCGCACGTGGACGCCCTCGATGCCCTTCTCGAGCGCGACCTCGGCGACCTTCTCGGCCGCCTTCATGGCCGCGTTCGGTGAGGCCTGGTCCCTGTCCGCCTTGACGACCATGCCGCCGGACGCCTTGGTCACGGTCTCGGCGCCGGTCGCGTCGGTGATGGTGATGATGACGTTGTTGTAGGACGCGTAGATGTGGGCGATGCCCCAGCGCATCAGGCCTCACCTCCCTTCGGCTTCTTCTTCTCTTCCTTCGGTGGCTTGTCGCCGCTGCGGGCCTCCTTCGGGGCACGGGCGGGGGGCTTCCCCTCGCGCGGTGCCGTGGCCGGTGCCGGTGCGGTGGCAGGTGCCGCCGCGGTCGCCGGGGCCGGTACCTTGGCCCCCGTCGCGGGGGCCGCGGCCGCCTTGGCGTCCTCGGCGCCCTCCTCGACCGGCTCCTCCGGCAGCTCGGGCAGCTCGGCGGTCGCCTCGCCGGCGGCCGCGACCGTGACGAGGTCGACGTCCGCCTTCGACACGCCCTCCGGCGCGAGCTTGCGGGCCACCGCCCGCACGCGGTCGCCGTCGCGCATGCGCTTGGTCTCGCGCTCGCGGACGGCCGCCGCTGCCATCTCGTCCTTGACGGTCGTGAGCTGCGGCACGAAGTCCTTCGCGGGCCTTTCGGGGTGCAGCTCATTGTTGTAGCCCGAGCCCTGGTAGTAGCCGATGTTGGCTATCTCCGCGTCGGGGACGAGGTAGCCGGGGATGGTGATCTTCCGGCCGCCGATGGCGATGTGGCCATGAACGATGAACTGCCTGGCCTGCTTCATGGTGCGCGCGAGGCCCTTGAGGTATATCTGCGTCTGCAGCCTGCGGGCCAGGATGTCCTCGAGGTCGAGGATGAGCACGTCGTTGAGCGTGGGCGTGCCGTGGAGGAGGCCGAGGCGCTTGAGCCGGTCGAGCATGGCGTCGTTCTCCTTGATCGCCTGCTCGTCCTCGGAGCGCAGGCGCGCCTGGAGCTCCCTCGCCTGCGCGCGCAGGTCGGAGAGCATGGTCTTGGAGCGCCACAGCTCGCGCTTGTTCTTCAGCCCGTACTTCTGCACCATCTGGTGCTCCTCAAGTATGCGAGGGCCGTTCCAGGGGTGGGATGGCGTCTTGTAGAGCCTGCGGGGGAACTTCGGGTCGCCCATCTTCCTCACTCCTTCTTCTCCTCGCCCGCCGCGGCCGCGGCCTTCGCGGCGGCGATGGCCTTGCTGCGTATGACACCGAGCTGCAGTCCGGTGCGGCCGTTGGACTTGCTGCGCTGGCCGCGGACCTTGTAGCCCTTCTCGTGCCTGACGCCCTTCCAGGAGCGGATCTTCTTGAACCTGTTGATGTCGTCCTTGCGGGAGATCATGACCTCGGTGCCGATGAGGTGGAAGTCGTCGCCCGTGTCATAGTCCTTCTGGCGGTTCATCATCCAGGCGGGCAGCACGTCGTGGATCTCTCCAAGCATCTTGGCGATGCGCTCGATCTCCTCGTCCGACATGTCGCCGATGCGCTTCTGGCGGTCGTAGTTGAGGTCGTGGATCATCTTGTAGCTCACACGGCGGCCGACGCCGGGGACCTGGGCAAGGGCCAGAAACAGCGGGCGGTGCCCGTCGATGTCGGTGTTGACGAGCCGGACCAGGAACTTGAAGTCCGGGTTCTCCTCCTCA
>Ga0316626_10001673_pt1 | contig 10069 bp, 7 predicted proteins | sample OWC_Aug_T1_C1_D5_FD_207656 | JGI IMG/M metagenome (GOLD analysis project Ga0316626, IMG submission 207656) | Wetland soil microbial communities from Old Woman Creek delta, Ohio, United States - OWC_Aug_T1_C1_D5_A | ecosystem: Environmental > Terrestrial > Soil > Wetlands | place: USA: Ohio...
ATCAGACAGCAACGGGTGATTCTCATTGGCTCTACCCTTCAATAAGTGCAGGCTCTTGCCGGCCTCCATAAGGCTCACCCAGTATGCTATCCTCCGAGCACCCGCCGGACAACCGGGAACCGAAGACTGAAAACTAACAACTCTCTTTCGACACGGATTTCCAGGCTGAAAACTGTCAACTGAGAACTGACAACTGAAGACTAACAACTGACTCTTCTCGCGCAGCGACGCAGAGAACTACAAGCCCGAAGGTCACAACGCAGGAAGAGGTGAGTCAGCCTGACCCCTGACCCCCGATCCCTGTCCAACTCAAAACTCAAAACTGAGAACTCAAAACTCTCTCTTTCGCCACAGAGCCCGCAGAGTCTCTGCCTTCAAACCTCAAACTTCAACACAACTCAAAACTAAGAACTCATCGGACGAGTGCCAGCATTAGTAGGTCAGTGGAAGCTGTGGGACATGGCAGTGAGGTCACTCCTTGAAGGGCTTGTTGGGGAAGGTATAGGGCACCTCGTTGAGGAGCGGTTGATGGCCTGGGTCTCGACGGCGCAGAGCGAACATTCGGATGCACGAATGATTCAGGAGGACTTCGCAGCGGACGAGTCGATGAGGCCACAGGCGATCGACCGACCAGGTGCGGCCGAGGAACTGCACCCGGCCCTGTTCGTCGGTGCGGCGGAGGTAGATCACACAGCCGGTGGCTGGGCGTTGGAGGTTCAGATTCCAGTCCTGCGGAAACGGTCGTCGGGCCGGAGCGTGTTCGATCCGGGCGGCTTGCTTGACGCAGACGGCCTTGACGAAGCGATTGGAGCGACGGGTCAGAGCCGACAGATTCGGGTGATGAAAGCGACGCCACACGAATCGCTGCCATCGGCCATTGTAGCTCTCGATGCTAGCTTGGAAGCCGGATTCTCCCGGGGGGATGAAGACGGGTGTCACGCCCAACTGGAGACAGATGCGAATGATCCGTCCGAGCGAATCTCGGTAGTGATGAGCCCCCTGGAATCGCGTGTCGTTGTCGAATTGCCCATAACCGGGCAAGCCGATCCGACGCCAGTGATCCAGAATACAGTCTTGCGTCCAGAGGGCCCGAAAAGGGCTTGCTTTAGGCCAGGAAGCCACCAAGCCTCCATGGAGCGAGATCGCATTGAGAACGTCGATCAGAGGTCCGTCCTGGATACGCAGGTCTTCGATGAGATCGAAGGCGTCCACTTCGGCGTCGCCCCGGGCCACGTCGGGCAGGTACCATCCGAGGGGTGGGGCCGGACGTCGCGGCCGATGGGATCCATCGACGGCTCCGCGGCGTTCCAGAATGCGTGCGATGGTTCGGACGGAAGGCACCCCATCGAGGTGGGCCCGGAGCAACTCTCTGTGGATGGCCACGGCTCCATACTCTCCGAGGTCACTGTCGATCTTCAAGGTTCTTCGCAGGTCCAGGATTTGCTCTTCAAGGTGGGCCGGGGTTCGGTTCACGGGGCTTGCCGGACCCGTGGGATGGGTGGTGAAATCGACGCGATCCAGACGCTGCGAGCCCGCCCGTCCGAGCCAGTGCTGAACGGTGGACAGACTGAGGCCGAATCGCCTGGCCACGGACCTCATGGAGTTCCCGCTTCGCACGGCCTGAACGATCCTCCGGCGTCGCTGTTCAACGGACTTTTTTGGGTCATGGGCAGGTCTCCCTTCCAACCGGTTTTTGAGGAAAGCATACCATCCGGAGGGCCTCCCGGTGACCTACGAACGCTGACACTTGACTGACCTACTAATGCTGACACTCGTCCACTCATCACTCAAAACTCGCTTGCTTCGCTCGCCCGTATCCGCCACAATAGCGCTCGGCGCCCCGCGGACAAGCGTGCGACGAATGAGAGTTCCGGCCCTATGTGGGCCGGATAGATGTGGCGAGGCGGAAATGACTGCGGTGGCCGGTGGATTTCGAGAACTGAGCGCGAGAATCAGACAGCGAGCACAGAAGATGTGTACGTCCCCATTATCCCCAAAAGGAGAATAAATCATGACCGGAAGACTCCCTGGTGTCATCGCATTGTGCCTGCTTGCCGCTTCAGTCATCACCGGACTGTACGGCGTCTCTCGGTACTCCGTAGCCGCCGCGGGCATCTATCTTGTCGGAGGCATCATTGTATGGTTCTTATTTGTCTACGCGTTCTGTGCAAAATGCCCGGTCCATGACCGGTGTAATCGTGTTGTCATGGGCCTTGTGGCCGGCATGATGCCAAGGCGTGACGCCGGGGCGTATACCAAAGCGGAACTACTGGCAGTATTGTTATTCTTCAGCTTTGTTGTCCTGTTCCCGCTGTACTGGCTTGTCAGACAACCGCTCCTGCTCCTTGTTTTCCTAGTATTGTTTGCCGGAAATCTGGTCCTGACCCATTTCACCTGCTGCAAAGGATGCGGCAACTGTTTCTGCTTCCTGCGGTACGAATGACCCGCCGACTTGCCTCACTGCTCACTTCGGCGCATTTACATGCGAAGTGCAACACGGACTCGACGATAGCGAGTTATCCGGTCGCTTATTTACTTGTGATGTTCCGGGGACGCTGTCCCCAGACCCCTGGGATTTATCGCTTTGGGCCAGAAACATGGCAAGAGGATCAGGCGACGCGGCAAGCATGCGGCGTCGCCCATGTCCCTGGGCCGCGACGGCGCTCGGGTTGCTTCCCAGCAGCGCCCTATCCTCCTTCACGGCATCTCGAGGGTACCGAGCAAGGCGGTTCATGGCAAGAGGAAGGGATTATCCCCGCTCACTTGGCGTGGAAGAGCTCACGGGGGCTTTGGAAGGCCAGGCTCTTGCGGGGCCGGTGGTTCAACGCTCGGACACAGGACCGTAGTTGCTGGGGGCTGACCTGGGTTAAATCGGTGCCTTTGGGCAGGTACTGGCGCAAGAGGCCATTGGTGTTCTCATTCGTTCCCCGCTCCCAGGCGTGGTAGGGGTGGGCGAAGTAGATCGGCAGATGCAGGCTGCGTTCCAGCTCGACGGGACGGGCGAACTCGCGGCCGTTATCGAGCGTGAGGTTCTGGCGTTTCTCGGCCGGCAGTTGGCGGATCGTCTGCCGGAGTCGCCGGGCGACCGGCTCGGCGGCACAGGTGTCGAGTTTTCGCGCCATCAGATAGCGACTGGCTCGATCTACGCAGGTCAGCAGGAATCCCCGGCGGCGCTTGCCCACCATCGTATCGCCCTCCCAATCGCCGAGTCGCTGGCGTTCATTGGCTTGGGCAGGACGCTCTTCGATGGATCGTTTGCCGGCGATTTGGCCCCGGCGGGAGGGCTTGCCGTAGGGTTTGCGGCGAGGCTTTCGGGCGATCCGCAGGAAGGGACGGAACTGTTGCGTCCGCCGGCGGTCGCCCCAGATCCAGCGGTAGATCGTGGCATGGCTGATGGTCAGGCCCTTCAACTTCACTGGGGCACGCATGGACAATCGTCCGGCAATCTGTTCGGGCGACCAGTGGTCCCGCACACGCTGCTCGACATAGCGCATCAGTCGGCAGTCACCGGTCTTGGGCCGACGCAGATGGGCTTGCCTTCGCACGTGGGCCAGGGTCTGGGCATGGCCGGGGTTGTAGCGTCCATCGCGGCTCGCATGCCGTCTGCACTCGCGGCCGATGGTGCTTCGATGGCGTCCCAGGCAGCGGGCGATCTCGGCGTCGTCGTAGCCCTGCCCATGCACTTGATAGATGACGTTGCGTTCTTCCAGGGTAAGATGCTGGTACGACATCGCGAGCATTCCGTAGTCTGAAGTCTTTGAACAACTCCAAGCTACCGGATTCAACTCGCGATGTCGCTTTCATCTTCCTGTTGCACTTACCATGTGAATTCGCCTAGAGAGTAGCAGAAAATAGGGTCTGTCCCTCTCTGTCCTAGTAAGTATCTGCCGAGCCGCTGGGCTGTCGGAGGGGCTTGGGCGACAGTCCGCGCTATCGCGTCTTGAGGGTGTCCGGGATGCCCTGCGGGACTGGCTCGGTGATCGTGGGCAGGCTGAGATCGCCCGCGCGGCTCAGGAACAGACTCAGAGGTCCCAATCGCGGCGTCTGGACCGTCAGGTCGAGCTTGGCCTCGTAGGGGATGATTGCTCCAGGCTTGGCGTTGTTGAGGGCCTTGAGCGCCCCGAGATAGTCGATCGTGACGGGCAGGCCGACGGTCCGCCGGCCGCTGGCCGGCAGGTTGACCCGCGCCTCCGACGAGCCGACGAGGAACGTCTGGCCCGCGCTCATGACCGAGTATCTAAAGCCTGTCAGCGGCACGGTCGCCGGGTAGTGGTTCACGATGTTGACGTCGAACACGAGGGTCGCGGCACGCAGGGTCGCCTCCTGCAACCTCACGCCGACCAGCGTCGCAGTCGGCTTTCTGAGCTCCAGCGACTCCTCCACGGTCGTGCAGCCCGCCAGAATCACCAGAAGCGCGCCAATGGAAACCAGATTTGCCGTTCGTAGCATCATAAGAATCCCTTCCAAAATCTCGGCCTTCAGCCTACCCGACCCAGCCCGGGCGGGTCAAGTGAAGTGAGCATGTACGAAGCGCGTGGCGAGTCTATGAGCCGGGCATGGAGGCATTGTCTGAGACCGGCTTGGCGTCGGGGCCCCAGGGCTCGACCTGGCGCAGGCGCCTGGCTTGCAGGGCTTTGTAGCAATCGGGCAGATCGAACGCGGCCAGGACGTTCGGCACGAGCGACGAGAGCGGCCAGGCGTAATCCTGCGACTGCGCGATGTCCGAATACGACGTCAACGCGTTCTTCAGGGTCACTTGACGAACGTCGTCCGACAGGATGGCGGCAAACGTGGCCGGCAGCGCACCCCAACCTCTGCCGACAAGGTGGATCTCCTCGTGGCCGATGCTGCGCAGCCAGTCGAGGATGCGCAGCACATCGAAGGTCCGCTGGCCGATGTAGGGTCGGTCCAGCATGATGGAGTGAATTGCGTAGAAGTAGTCGCTGCCGTACAGGTCGAAGAAGGAATCTTCGCCGCAGGTGTCCGGGCGAGATTCGCCGATGCCTCGGACATCCACGGCATAGAACGCGGCATCGGGCTCGGTTTTGCTCAGCTCCGCCACCAGCGGCTCGTCGCGCAGCTCCGCGTCGCTCGACAGGTGTGCGACGTACAAGACCGCTCGTTTGCCGTCGCCATGAGGCCGGGCGATCAACTGCTCGCCGCCGAGCTTATAGACCACCGCCTGAATCCCGGGCTCGGTCTCGACGACATAGCACGTCCAGCGTGGTCGCGGATACTTGCGGGAGCTCCAGTTGCGAAAGACCCGGTACTCCGGCGCGCCGGCGGGCTTCGTTTGCGGCAGGCGCAGCACTTCGCGGACCTTGCTTTGAAGCTGTGGCAGTGTGAATTCCTTCGGCCGCTGCCCGGCCAGCACCTTGGCCTTCTCGGCGGTAAAGGAGTATATGGGTCTTGAATTGAGCTCAACGATCTGGCCTTTCGGGGCGCACCAGAGGGTCTCATCCTTCTCGATGCTCAGGTTCGGCTCGGTCCGGGCGTCGCTGATGTGCGTGGCGCGGTTGAACCAGCGGTACATGGCTTCGCGGCTCTGCTGCGAGTAGCCGTGACCGCCCGGCTCGGTGAATATCGAGATGTTGTCCTCGGCGCCGAGCAGGCCATAGAGTCGGCGCAGTCGCTCGTACGCCTTCTCGCTGCCGCGAATATCGAAGAAGTCGCCCTCCTTCGTGAGCATGACGACGGGCGCCGGCGCCATCGCGGCGAGGAAGTCGCCATGGTCCAGGCCCAGCGCCAGAGCCTTCGGCGGACACTGTTCTGTGTCGGCGGGCAGTTCGTTCTCGCAGTTGCGGGCAAACGTGGTGACGAAGCAACTCGGGGCGGCCATGGTCCAGCGCCGGTCCACGCCGCACAGCCACGTCGTCATCGTCCCGCCGCCCGAGCAGCCCGTGATCCCCACCCGCTTCGGATCGACCTCCGGGCGCGTGAGCAGATAATCCAGGGCGCGAATGCCGTCCCAGGCCCGCCAGGCGCCGAAGAACTCTCCGACGAGAAACTGCTGGTTGCCGCCGTAGAGGTGCTCGCGGACACCGATGCCGATCCGCGATCCGAGCTTTTCGTTCGGGTACTGCAGGCGCTCACCCTGGCCGATCGGGTCGAAGATCAGCGCGACATAGCCTTGTCGCGCGAGGCCCTGGGCGAAACCCTGGTACGAGAGGTACGCCTTGCCGTTATTCGAGTGACCGCAGGTGCCGACGACGCCGGGCAGCGGGAAGTCCCGGCCCCTGGGCACGTACAGGTTGGCCGTGACAAGGAAGTTCGGCCGGCTTTCAAAGACGACCTTCTCGATCCTGTATGCGTCGCGCTCGACGGCGCCTGTAATACGGGGATTCAAAGGCGTTTTGTCGGGCCAGGGGCCGAAACATTGCTGGATCTTCTCCTGTACCTCGCGGACATAGGCCTGGGCATCCTGCCGGCTCGCTAATGCGGCGTATCGCTGATCGACCTGCTGATCCACCCGGCGCACCTGCTCGACGAAGTACTCCTGCACCATCCGCGGGAATCGGTTCAGGGGTTTCAGGGCATCGCCCTCGGATCTCGCTGCCTTGGCCCATGCGGGCATGGCGACCAGGCAAACAGCGAATGCCAGTCCCGACAAGGCGCGGGGGCTGATGCAACGGCATTGAGATGGGATTGATGACTGTTCGCGCGATGCAGCGACATCGTACATCGTCAGGTCCTCCATAATGGGTGACAGGGCAGTCGTCCGGACGCACAACGGCGAGCCATCAGGAACTCATTTGCAGTCGCCATTATAATGCGTGTCGTGGCGAGGCAAAAGCAGAGACTCCCATATGATGGAGAGTCACAGGAGATAGTTGAGCCAGTCGAGCAGGTGCGGGCCGAGGACGAGGATGCCGATGCAGACGGAGCCGATCGCCGAGATCAGCACGCCGCCGGCGGCGACGTCTTTGGCATGCTTGACCAGGGGATGGAACTGCGGCGAGGAGGCATCCGCGAGGAATTCCAGGGCGGTGTTCAGCGCCTCGGCAGTCCAGACGGCTATGATCGCCAGGACAATCCAGCACCATTCTCCTGACGACAGGCGCATCAGCCCCCCGGTCACCAGGACACAGACGGACGCGAAGGCGTGCAGCCAGGCATTGTGCTGCGACTTGAGCATCATGGCGATGCCGCGAAGGGCGAACCGGACGCTCTTGAGCCTGCCCCCGATGGTGAACGGGCCGTTGTGGCTGGTGGGATCCTGCCACGTACGGTCGCCCGTTGTCCGGCCGGCTGAGTCGTCTGCCGGAACCGCGTCGTTGCCATGCCTTGCCATAGACATCCCTGTATTGCCCCGGATTTGAAGAAGCCAAGACGGATGACGGCGCTGTCTCCTGTCTTTGGTCCTCCGTCTCCGGCTTCGCCCAGTATACCGCTCTGAGGCCGTGCGGTATACCCCTTTCTCGGCCGCAGAACCACAGGGTGCGACTACATTTTCTCGCAAAGACTGGGTGTTTCTGTCACCCCGAGCCCATTCGACTTCGCTCAGGGCAGGCTACGTCGATGGGTCTGGACGAGATTGCAGGGGGCGCCGTTGACGATGCTAGATGTCTCGACTACGCTACGCTTCGCTCGACATGACAACTGGGAGGGCCGCCAGGAAGATTAGTCACACCCGAACCATACCCCTATCGATCTTCGTGAAACGAGCAGGCAAGCAGGTCGGCCGGACGTGTCCCAGCCGCCCCGTGGACGAAAAAGCAAGGGCCGGAAGCAGATGCCTCCGGCCCTTTGAACTGCACGAGTCAGCGCACAATCGCGACGGCATCACTCGGATTTGACCACCCGGATGTCATCGATGAACAGGCTCCCGGCGCCGCCGGCCTTGGGGCTCTTGCGGTCGCCCACACCGATATACATCTTCTTGACCGTCGTGGCGCTTACGCCGGAGAACTGGCTGAGCGGGATCTTCCACTCGAGCCAGCGCGTTGCCTTGACGGCGGCCGCGTCCGAGTGGTTGACCACGCCCACATGGCCGGCGTTGTCCTGGACCGCCACGTACAACTGGCCGTCACCGTTGGAGCCGGCGCCGCGAACAAACAGCACGAGGGTATTCATGCCGTTGATTGTCCAGTTTTGCGGGGCCGACCAGGTCCGCTCGGCCTCTGAGTAGTACGGGTCCACCGTATTGTTGTAGTCCATCGGCATGGCCTGGCGGCCTCCGTGAACGGTTGACAGTTCGGCGAACGGCGGATCTATGTGTCCGACTGTGGCACCGGTCCCGTTGCCCAGGACCTCCTCGGGCTCGGTGTATCCGAACCCGTCGAGCCACGTCTGGAAGACCCGCTCGCCGATCTCATCGGTGTAACTCTCGAAATCATCCACGACGAGGAAGTCGGCCGTGGTGAAGCTCCAGACAATGCCCTTCCAGGGACTGCCGGCGTCAGCGGCGTTGACCTCGTCCACTCTCCAGTAGTAAGTCTTGCCCCACTGCAGAGCGCCCGGATCGTAGGTCATCTCGTCCGGCCCCTGCGTGGCGGCGGGGGTGGTCGAGGCGGTCACAGCGTCCTTGTCATCGCCGAAATAGATTTCCTGCGAGGCGGCCAGCCCGCCGGCGACCCAGGACAGCGTTATCTTCTGTGGCACGTCCACCGCTCCGTTGGCCGGATACGGACCGGCGGCCCGGACTGGCGGCTGGAGCCAGCCTTGCGGAACGATCTGGCGCGACAGGCTCGGGCTTTCCCAGGACAACTGGGCTACCGCCCCGCCGGTAGCCTCATACCACTCCATGCGGATGGAGTAGACCTGCCCCGCCACCAGATCGACATTGGCGGAATTGTCGGTGGTGCCATGGTCGGTCCAGTTGTCGATGACCAGGCGGCCGTCGAACCAGAGCTTGACGCCGTCATCGGTGGTGGTGATGAGCGTGTAAGTCTCAGTGAACGGGGCCTCGAGGTTGGCGGTCCAACGAGCTGAGAGGTTGTCAGCATGGCCGGGAACGACGTCGCCGGCCGAGTTGACGTTAATCGTAGGCTCGATCCGGGTCAGCACCGGCACGCCCGCGAGGTCCTTGCCATCGAAGTACTGTGCCTTGGCGCCACCACTGGTTCCTCGCGTGGTGAAGCTCCAGACCGGGCTCTTATACGTGGCTCCCGGCGGGAACGCAAACTCATCGACACGCCAGTAGTAGGTCGTGTCCAGCGAGAGCGCGCCAGGCTCGAATGACGGCGTGGCGCTCATCAGGCCACCCGTGGTGGCCGTGCTGACCTCATCGAAGCTCTGGCCGATGTAGACCGTGCTGAAGATCGCGCCCATGCCCATCTGCCAGCTCAGGTCCTGGTTCGGATCGACATGCTTCATGCCGTCGACGGGGAAAGGCTTAAATGCCGTCACGGGCTGCACCATGAAGCTCCAGACGTTGCCTCGCCACATCTGGGCGCCGTCGGTCTCATCGACGCGCCAGTAGTAGGTCTTGCCCGGGACCAGGGCCGTGGGAACGGGGTTGCCCGCGGCGCCGACGGCGAACTCAGTCGCGGTCTGGCGGCCGAAGAATACTGCCGTGTCTATCGGCGTCGCCGCCATGATCTGATCGAAGCTGTCGCCGAAGTAGACTTCATGGGCGGTGGCTTTGTCGCCCGGCTGCCACTTGAGCGTCGCCTTCGTCGCGTTCACCATGTCGCCATCCTTGGGATTGGGGGCATACGCCGTCAGGATGGGCTCGACCGCCATGGCCGCCTGAAGCTCGGCCTCCGAGATCCCGTGGCTGTAGAGCCGGACATCGTCGATCGCACCCAGCCAGTCACAGCCCCACCCGTCCGAGCCGATGAGTATCGGGGAGGCCTGACCGTTGATCGTGCCCATGGCCGCCGAATCGGTCTGCGTCCCGTTGAGGTAGCATTTCACGGTTTTGCCGTCATGGGAGGCGGCCACGTGGTACCACTCGTCGCGCGTCAGGTTCTGGTTGACATAGACCCAGACAGTGCCAGCGGTGCCATTGAACTGGAACCCCATGAAGGGCTTGGAACTGTTCCAGCCGTACCGGCACTGCCAACTCCACCCGGCCGTCGCGTCCGCCTTGGCCATCGGTGCCGTCTCGCCACCGCTTGTGCCCTTT
>Ga0316626_10001674_pt1 | contig 10067 bp, 8 predicted proteins | sample OWC_Aug_T1_C1_D5_FD_207656 | JGI IMG/M metagenome (GOLD analysis project Ga0316626, IMG submission 207656) | Wetland soil microbial communities from Old Woman Creek delta, Ohio, United States - OWC_Aug_T1_C1_D5_A | ecosystem: Environmental > Terrestrial > Soil > Wetlands | place: USA: Ohio...
CTCCGCATCCTCGAAGAGTTGATTGCCCCAGACGTGGTCCGCGTCTTCATGCGTGTTGACGACACGTTTCGGCATGGCGGGCCAAACCTTGCTGAACATCTCGATCATCTGCCGCGCATGAGCGAGGTCCGACTGCGTGTCGATCACAACTCCCCCGGCCCGATTGATGAGGCCGGAGTTGGCGTCACACACGCGGTTCTTCTCGATCAGGACCGCAAAGCAGTTGTCGCTGACTTGTTTCATCTCCATCGGGTTCCCTCATAGAATATTGTAGGGTTATCAATCGTGAAATACAACCTCTGAAACATACACTTTTGTTAAACTTCTTGCAAGTGAAGAGGAAGAAGTCAGTATGGAACCACCCCAATATTATGGGGGTCTTTTGAACCTTCAAAAGCGAGAGTATCTTGCCAAACGTAATACTGCGAGCATAACAAGGGAAGGCCTCTATTTGATCTTCACATCGTACACTTTTTGGGATCCAAGAAGGAAGAGTTGATAGCAGATAGTGAGCCTTCCTGGGAAATGAGTTCCTTTTGCTTACCATCTTTGGACTCCTCTCACAAGTCAACTTCTGCAATTTCGTTCCTCAACCCCCCGAACCGCGTTTGCTATAAGCTGCAAATTTTAAACAACGTCTCCAAATGCCAAAACGTCCTACCTCTCCTCACCACTTTCCTCTCCTTTGCGAAGCGTGAGAGATTCTATCACTTTAAAAGGAATCCCTAACGTCCTTTGCATCATCGCCAATAATTCAGACCCGATCGCAGAAGGAGAGAGCAAAGTCACCCTGGGGTCCTTGAAATTGCCCTGAACCGCGAGAGGAATCGTGACAAGGGTCCCAGCAAGGATCTCACGAGCCAGGGGAGTCACCTTGATGATGCGGTCTACGGTTTTCAAAGGAGCCACAAGAACCGTAAAATTGATCTGCTGATTCCTTAAATCGATTTCACCCTGAGCAACCATTTCCATCGTTGGCCCATCGAGTGTAACATCTTTCATGATGAATCTTCCGTTTTGAAAGGATCCTCTCGCCGAGATAAGCTTATAGGGGAGCCCTTCTTTCTTCATGTCGGGGAGCTTTCCCCTATACATCTCGGTAATATTGATAAACTCCAGAATCCTGAACAGTCCGACCGAATAGTTAATTTGTCCATCCTTCGCCCGGAACTCCAGATCTCCCTTGAAGGAATCGAACAGGTCCTCGGGCTTCCCCTGGGCAACAATCCTTCCTTTGAGCTCAAAATCCCCTGTGGCCCGGACCTCCTCATCCAACAGACACTTGGCCGTTGGTCCAAATTCGCGACTCCTGAAAAAGGGCTGGATGTCAAACGACAACTCTTGATCAATCATCTTGACCACGCCCGGGGTGGAAATCCCGCATAATTTTGTTTCCTCGATGTTAACCTCCACTCCACGTTGACCAAAAGTGATGTTCGCTTGGAAGGGCTCCCAGATGAAGCCTTCATATTTGACGGTGTTTGATTTGAATCGTATTACCCCCTCCAACGTGAAACCCAGTCCACCCTGCTTCTCGCCCTCTTCTTTCTTTTGGGGACGAAGATCCTTCAACTCGTCGATATCGATGCTCTCCGTCGAGAGGGAAACGTCCAAGATTACTTTTGCATCTGAAGATCGGACGTCTCCTGACAAAGCAAGACGTTTTCCTCCCCAGGCAACATTGGCCCGGTCTACGGTGATATGATTTTCCTTAGCATTGAGTGAAACCTCTTCTATCTCCAACGGTTTCTCAAAGAGTGAGGAAAATGATAAATGATTTCCTTCTATCTTTCCCGTAACCACAGATTTTATCGGTTGATCCAGGTCAATATGGGCCTGGAAATCTCCCTTGACCCATCCCTCCTGAAATGGATGGCCTGAAAAGATCTTATCCAGCGTTCTTTCAGATAGTCGGCCCGAGAAGGTAAGGGTTAGGGTCCGCTCCTGAAGGGCAAACGTCAGGTTGGCCTGGGATGTTTCATCCTCGATGAGCAACCGGTCAATCCTCAGTTGGCGGGGATCCTGGAAAATGTCTAAGGAGATCTGAGGGCCTTCCTTCACCTCCAGATCCCCATTGAAACGAGTGTGTCTATCTTTATGCCACGACAGGTGGGCCCCTGAAATAGAGAAAGGGGCGTGCACACTGGTTCTGAGCTTAGGCTGCAAAAGATCTGACAGCCATTTTATCTCCTTCGGGGTAACCTGTCCGCTCAAGTCCAACTCTGCTCCTTCAAGCCCCTGTAAATAGGCATCGAGGGTACCTGAAATACCCAATGAAGCATCCAGGATGTTGGCCTTAACATTCGAGAGATGAAGCTTTCCCGGATCCGCGATGAAAGTTCCGCTGCTCACAGTGATCGGCCCTGGGACGAACGTCGTCTCAACCACGATGCCCGTCACGTCACCCGCCGCTTGAAACTTCCAATTCTCAGGCCTTAAGACCGGTCCTTTCAGTTTTACTTCGGAGAGTCTGATGGTCCCTCTCGCGGCTTTCATCCCCTTCAGGTCGTCACGCAGGAACTCCTGTGCAGATAGCCACGCATAGATCTCATCGACAGAGATGGCCAACTTACTGGAAAGGATTTCGAGGTAAGGCTCTGGCTCAAGGGCCAATTGTGCCGTCAGTTGAGAGAAAGAACTGTTTCCAATCTTTCCACTAAAATTTCTGAATTCCAGTCTTTCTCCATCAAAGCCACCCCCTCCTCCATCGATGGTGATCGGATAGGGAATGCGGTCATAGCGGCCGAACAAATTCAGATCTCGAATATTGATCTTCACTCCGATCGATTTCAAACTCTCGCCCAACACCAACCTTCCCTTAGCCCTCCCTTCAATCTCATGAAACCGTGCCATCTCCTTCAAGAAAATTCGATCCTTGCTGATTCGACTGAGAAGAGGTGGCAAGAGAGAGAGATCTGTATCTATTTCGATTTCGAGGTGAAAAGGGGCATCCTCTCCTTTCAGTCCAAGCCTCAACGTGCCTTGGTCCAGTTGCTGATTCTTCCAGCGAGCTCTGAGATTTCTCCCCTCAGCCACACCTCGTGTGATGACGACATCTCCGGTCGTTTTCTCTAATGAAAAATCATCGTTGTCCCCTCTGGGTTCCCCTACCGGTATTGAAATCTTCCCATCAACGATATTCCCTTCTATGGTGAAGTTCTCTGTTTCATCCAGCGCAGATATCGTATGCCCCCTTGATTGAAAAGTGATCAGGGGGATCCTCCCTTCTTTGACAATGTCGAAAACCTTTTTCGTTACAGGGATTTTTTCTGCAAGGAACAAAGCCACGTCACGTGTCGAAGTTACATCCACTTCTCTTCCCTGTACCTCAACATCAAAAAGGGGCACCTTTCGACCGATCTTCATTTTTCCCAATACTGTGAGGCGGGGATATTCCAGACTCAGTTCTTCCAGAGAAATTTCTGTGCTCTCTTCTCCCATGTAAAGGGTTCCCTGAAAGCGCTTCCCTTTGATGGCGATCTCTTCGTTTCCCTTGCCAACGACAAGCCGGCCAATGGAGCCTTCAACAGCAGCCTGGTATACACCCTGTCCTTTCGCCTCAAAGCTCACTTTGAGATTTAACTTTGAGTCTTTGACATTCAGTGGAAAATCAGAGAAAAACGAAACCGGCAACAGGTGGGGATAGAAACTCTCGACTTCGATACGGCCGTACCCTTGCAGACTTCCTGGATTCATCTGGCCTTCAACCGACATTTTCTCCCAGAGGTTGGAACGGCAGGCTAATTCGATTTTTGCGTCCCTGGGGGACCCGGTCATAGAGGCATTAATATCGAAACAAGAGAAGATGGTTTGGGATCCCTTGGCTAAATTTAGTTTTCCGCCGTTGACCACTAACCTTATGTCGGGAACCATCCCTGAAGCACGGGCGGTGATGTCTTTGAACCGTTCGAGAACAGTGGCTCTAGGTTTTCCCTTCTCTTCCCCACGCTCCATCGGCAACCGAATGGTCATATCGGGGGATTCTATCTGAATCTTGGCGATCCGGAGCTTCCCTTTAAGAATTTGCAGAAGCTCTGGATAGACCCGCACGGACTCAAGAGTACCAGCCACATTCTCAGGGATGGATAAGTTGACCCGGTGAACCTCCACACCTGGCCTTGGAAAATAGAAAAGATCCATCTTCTGAAATTCCACCTTCCCTTCCACGCGCTGGGAGAGGAGGGTTAATATCTTTTCCTTTATCGGCTCAAGATTGATGAGATAAGGTAAGAGAAATACCAGTCCAATAGAAAGGATAAGAATGAAGGTCAGACATCCGGTCACACAGAGAAGTATCTTCTTGCGTCCTCCCACGAAGGTCCTCAGTTTATCTGGAGTTTGAAAATCTGGATTCAGGTCTTGAATGATCAGGTTTAGCAATGAAAATCGGAAACGCTGCTTAATTCATTCACTTTTCGCTTTCCCTTCAACTACTCTAATCGCGTTTACCACAAACTTCAAATTTTAAACAACGTCCCCAGATCCTGAATCGCTTGCCTTGGTCCGTCGATACCCTCCTCTCCTTGCCCTATCGTCAAGATCCAACCAGAGAGGACAATGGGTATCCCTCCATCAATATGTTTCGGGGATAAACTTGAATGGGTAGTTGGCAGCCTTATATTTCTTACCCGTCTTGCGCTTCGGCAACTTTACCTTGTCACGGGACACTTTCTTATACTTAACCTTACTGAGGAGGTGTGCGATGATGTTAAGACGCGCCCGCCTCTTGTCGTCTGATCTTGCCACGTACCACGGCGCCCACGGCGTGTCGGTCGCCGCAAACATTTCATCACGGGCCCGGGTGTATTCGTCCCAGCGGTTGTAGGATTCGAGGTCCATGGGGGAGAGTTTCCATATCTTGCGCCCGTCATCGATGCGGCCCTCCAGCCGGCGGGTCTGCTCCTCCGGATTGACCTCAAGCCAATACTTGAGGAGAATGATTCCGGAGTCCACCATCAACTTTTCGAAAGCAGGCAACACCTTCAAAAAGCCTTTGGCCTGTTCCTCCGTGCAGAATCCCATGACTCGCTCGACCCCCGCACGGTTATACCAGCTGCGGTCGAAGATGACCACTTCGCCACCCGCCGGGAAATGACGGATATAACGCTGGGAGTACATCTGCGTTTTCTCACGTTCCGTCGGAGCGGGCAGCGCCACCACGCGAAACACGCGCGGGCTAACTCGCTCGGTGATGGCTTTGATCACCCCGCCTTTCCCTGCACCGTCGCGCCCCTCCAAGACGATACAGATTTTGATCCCTTTGGCTTTAACCCACTCCTGGAGCTTGACCAGCTCCGCGTGAAGGCTGGCGAGTTTCTTGAGATAGTTCTTGTTTTTTAGCTTCTTCTCCGATTTTTTATTCGCTCCTTTTTCTTTCGTCTTGTCTTTGCCCATGGTTTCCTCCATTCGGGGTGTTCGATTGATCTTGTGGCTACGCGCTCATCCTTCAAACTTCACCGCACGTTCTTCTCCCTGTCTCGCCGAGCCCGATTGCCTCTGAAAGGTCCATTCTATGTCCTTCGATTCATAGAGCCCTTCCTCTCGCACTCCCGGGTCCGGAGAAGGGCTGCCACGGTTTGTTCGGCGATCTCCCGCTCCTCTCTTGTCCGAACTGCCAGAGTCCTAAAAGAAGCATCGTCTCGCTGGATGTCCAGGACCACCCGGTGGAGCAGTATCGGATCTACTGACCGAGAAGGGCAAGCGCGTTACGCAGCGAGGCGCTGGAAATCTTAATCAACCCCCCATAGGGACGGTCCAACTCCTGGATCAGATAGAGTGACCCTGCCGTTGACAACGCACAGATGAGAAAGATGACAATAACCGTCGCATTGCGGGGAGACCACAAGCCGAAGCTGAAGAAGAGAATCACGAGCCAGGACACCAGCATCACGAAGAATGGCATCGGCAACGAGCTATGCTCTTTCTGTTCGACGAGCAGCCAGCGTGTTTTGGCGAGGTCGCGGCTCACCCCTAAGGCCTGCGATTGAAGCCAGCGCTGGGCGTCGTTCTGCGGGGACAGGTGGAGGAGTTTGTCCTGGACAGTTTCGAGCATAGCCCTTCGATCAAGGAACTCCGCTTCCGTTTGTCCCTTCCTCTCTTCCGGCCAGATCTGGTCGATGGCGGAGGCGACGCCGCGGCGCAGCCGATCGCGGACCCCCTTCGTTTCCGGTCCATACTGGGCCATGAAGCGGTCGAGCATGATGATTTGTGAGCCGGTGTCAATGAGCCCGCTGTTGATCCTGTCAAAACTGCCCTTGGCCGAGTTAATTAGCAGGCCAAGAACAAGGGCGGTCATCGTCGCTAGTATACCAAACCCCAGCTTCAAGCCGTCTTTTGATTCATTACTCAGGTGATGTTCAGGTAGCATCGCCCGAATGAACATCCCGAGCAGCGTGCCGCCGAAGATGCAACCGAAAGCAATCAAAGAAATTGCCAGTGCGTTCACTATTCATCCTCCTATCTCGACCAAAAGGCATGTTCTGTAAGTCATCGGTTGATATGTATCACATTCAACCCAATAGCATCAGCCTTGGGAGAAGAGCCGCCGGAATATTAAGGCGTCACGACCCACAGCCAAATGACGACAAGAAGTGCAAAGACACTAATGATTGTATCAGGCGTAAGCCCTAAAGCTCTTTTGTTATCAACCTCTTGATCGTTCATGGGATTAACCTTCTTCCTAAGAACCTTAGAACCTTCTCTATCACCGGTCATCTGGCCACATCCGGGAATGCCTTGTCCTCCTCGGGGCTTGGGAGCAAACCTTTGGCCCGGGGTTCTCACCGCTTCTCTTTACCTCGGCAAAGTCTTGATGGCCTCAGCGATTTCGCTGCTGAGAAGGCCAACGGCCCGACTCTCGGCTGAAACGAGTGAGCTATAATCCTTTCCGGCTACCGCCTCCGTAAAGGTCGATTTCTTGCTGAGAACCATCTTTTTTCCATCCCCGCTCAGAATCATCCACCACGCCTCCAGAGTGACATCTCCCCCGAGGTTACCGTCCAGCCGAAGCACTTCCATTTCGATCCGGTAATCTATGGGGATCTTCCCTCGCCATGGGAAGAGGACAATCGTTTTGGTACAGAGTAAGTTCGACAGATTCTTTGCAAGAACGCGAGTCAGGTTGTCCCCCAAACGCTCTGCCCAGCGGTCGAACTCTGCCCCTGTGAGTTCATTGGAACCCTCACGGGTAATGATCAACGGATGATTAAGATAGTCGGCGATTTTAATCGGACCGATCCCGAAAGATAAACACCCGTCGCCCTCCGAAGGCTTACTCTCCTGAACTGTTGTGGCCGAAGGACTCAAGGCATAAAATCGGGTAGGTGGCGAGCTTGCACATCCAGAGTGAACCATCCACAAAGCGCCCAGCATGAAGATTGCCAATATGCGAATAAGATCGTTCTTCATTTTCATCTCCTTTTCGATCATCATTTGCCTCGAATCAACGATTCCGGACGGCGTTCGAGGTGATCCACTAAAACACGAATCGATCGCGCCAACGTCTGCATCTCTTGAAGTGTTTGATTTAGCTCATAGACCATCGTTGCGTCTTCACCGACGGTGCCTTCAATCTTCTCCATCGCATTCTGTGCGACGATCAGAGTGTCATTGACAGATTTAAGAGTACCTTCGATGCTGGCAGTCAATGGTCCAATCCTATTATCCACATTCTTCACAAGCCCCCGGACGTCTGTCACTGCCCCGTCGAGGTTTGCGGTCAGTTCGGTCACTTTCGCATCGGCAGTCTGCACAAGCCCCCGGACGTCTTTCAGGGTTTCATTAAGGTTAGAAGCCAAAGGCTCAACCTGCCCATCCACATTTTTTACGAGCTTCCGAATATCCCCCAAAGCAAGATTCACGGATCGAATCGCTTCTGGTATTTCCGGAGAACTCGCCACTTTATCGATCGAATCAAGGGTGGATCGCAATTTCTCGAAGATCTCATCGATCGGTAAATTCTGAATCTTTTTCGCAAACTCCTGCAGAGGCGTAGGAATCGTCGGGATTTCCGGAACCGTTTTATCCTCGGCTACAAATTTGGCAGGTTTGTCAGGGTGTAAATCGAGACCCACTTGCATCTGGCCCGTCACAAAGCTCTGACTCTCCAGCGTAGCTCTCAGCCCCTGGTCGATTAATATTTTGAGATTCTCCCCTGCTTTCTTCGGACGTGGCCCGGATACTGTGACCTTGTCAGGTTCTATTTCGATGTAAACAGGAATCGTGAAAGTCCAGGTGGATGGATCACCGCGTAAAAGAACGTCCGTCACCGTACCAATTTTTACCCCTCTGAAGACCACGGGAGCGCCGATATTCAGACCCCCTACGGACCCCTCGAAATAACAGACCGCTCTGAATGTCGTTTTGAAAAACTTGCCGGAACCCAGGACGACGATCGCAATCACCACTAATGCAATCGCCCCCACCACAAAAATGCCGATGACTGTCTTACTGGCCTGTTTGCTCATAGAACCTCCTCAAAAAAATTGGGATAATGGAATATTGGAGTACTGGAGTGTTGGGTATCAAAGCGCTTAGATCTCGGTAATCTTTCTTCTCTTTTTTGGTTTCCATTACTCCAATGTTTTGTTATCCCCCCTCTCCTCGGGTGAGGAATTTTCGAACCGTGGGATCCTTTGACTCGGCGAGCAATTTCTTGGGATCCCCGCTGGCGGTCATCGTTCGACTATCCACATCGAGATAGATTGAGTTATTTGCAATCGCGAAGATGCTCGCCAACTCGTGCGTCACCACAACCACCGTCGTCCCGAGACTGTTCCGGAGTTCAAGAATCAGGTCATCCAGCAACTTGGAACTGATCGGATCGAGTCCGGCCGATGGTTCATCGAAAAAGAGAATGTCTGGATCAAGAGCCATGGCCCGGGCAAGACCGGCTCGCTTTCGCATGCCTCCGCTGATCTCCGATGGATAGAATTCCTCGAAGCCTGCCAATCCGACGAGGGAAAGCTTCAGGGAAACAATTTCACGAATCTGACCGGGGCGTAAATCCGTATACTGTTCCAGTGGCAGGGCTACATTCTCCGCCAGAGTCATCGAACTCCACAAGGCTCCCTGCTGGTAAAGGATGCCGAACCGCCTCATGATGCGCTCCCGTTCATCAAGATCCACTTCCCAGAAGTCCGTCCCACCATATAGAACCTGCCCCTGTAAGGGTTCTTTCAACCCGATGAGAATCTTTAAGAGCGTACTTTTGCCGCAACCGCTGCCACCCATGATGACAAACACATCACCACGGTTGACGGTAAAGTTGAGGTCGCGCATCAGCACAAAGCTGCCATAACCCATGTCCAATTGCTTGACTCGGATAATCGGTTCTTCCGTCATAGGGGTCATCTCCCAACACGCCGATTCAAATTGGAGTAATGGAGTGATGGAGTACTGGGGTACGCAACTGCTGGAATATTGGAGTATTGGAGTGCTGGAGTATTGGGTCACAAACTACTTCCACTTCGATAACCATTTTTTTCCCGTTTCCATCACCCATTACTCCATTGTTCCACTACTCCATTACTCCAATTCTCTTTTCCATTACTCCATTACTCCAGTACTCCATTACTCCATTTTTTTATATTCCCAGAATCTGGCATACAAACGTAATCACAGCCGTAGCCATAATGATACTGACAATACTCGTCACGACTGCAGAGGTTGCCGCATATCCCACTGCCGAAGCACTCCTTTCACATTGCATCCCCCGTAAACACCCGGAGAGGGCCACCAAAACCCCAAAGACAGCACTGTGAAAGAGCCCAATCCCAAATGTCGTCAAAGTGAGAGCCTCTCGCGTTCGGTTCAGGTATTGGATGAAACCCAGATCGAGCATGCCTACCCCCACGATCAAGCCCCCCAGGATACCCAGAAGGTCCGAATAAACGCAAAGCAGGGGCATCATGATGACAAGCGCGATCATCCTCGGCAAGACGAGAAACTCCATAGGTGAGATACCAAGAGTTTTCAGGGCATCGATCTCCTCGTTCACTTCCATCGTGCCCAGTTGTGCAGCAAAGGCGGCACCCGTTCGTCCAGCCATGATGATCCCCGTCATGATC
>Ga0316626_10001675_pt1 | contig 10066 bp, 9 predicted proteins | sample OWC_Aug_T1_C1_D5_FD_207656 | JGI IMG/M metagenome (GOLD analysis project Ga0316626, IMG submission 207656) | Wetland soil microbial communities from Old Woman Creek delta, Ohio, United States - OWC_Aug_T1_C1_D5_A | ecosystem: Environmental > Terrestrial > Soil > Wetlands | place: USA: Ohio...
GTCCCCTAAGCGTGGGGGGGAGAGGGATTTCGCGGGCCGGGGTTAAAGGGCGGGGGGGATTGGCTTCCAGGTGAGGAGTTCGTCCAGCGGGATGCGGGTGCGCTGGAAGCGGTTGACCGGAGCGTCGGGGTCCGGGTAGCCGATGGGCATGGCGAGCACCACCTGCTTGCCGGGGGGTATGCCCAACACCTCACGGAAGACCCACGGGTGGCGGATGGGCGCCGCCTGGGGGCAGGTCCCGAGACCCCTGGCCTGGGCCGCCAGCATGATGCTCTGAGCCACCGCGCCCACGTCGTACATGCCCCACGCCGAGAAGCAGGCGTCCATGCTGATGACGATCAGGTGGGGGGCATTGAAGAAGCCGATCCCCTGCAGTCGCCACTGCTCCCTCGCCGCCTTGTCGTGAACCGGAAGGTTCAGCGCCTCGAACACAGCCAGCCCCACCGCCTTGCGCCGCGCGTGATACTTCTCCGGGAGATCCGGCCAGGGCAGCTCCGGCTTGCCCTGGGGATCGGCGGCTGCGGCCTGGCGGAGCCGGCGGCGTAGCTCTTCCAGCACCTCACCGCCCACCACGATGAACTCCCAGGGCTGCGTGTTGGCGAAGGAGGGCGTCCAGCGCGCGAGGTCCAGGATCTCCCGGATCACCGCAGCCGGAACGGTATCTGGCCTGAAGGCCCGGATGCTGCGCCTGCGGAGAATCGTCTCGTTCAGTTCCATCCCAGCCTCCAGAATGTGTGCAACCCGAGACATCCGCAAGACACTGTCCGAGGACAAGGGTGACACCAGTCCAAGGACATCGGTAACACTCAGGAGCTAGCCGCCGCCGCGAGCCGCACGCCCGCCAGTCCCCCACGCGCGATACCGGGTCGGCCAACTGTAGCCCGTCTTCCGGCTGATCCCGAACTGCCGACACAGCTCGGCGACCCCGGTCTCCTCTCGCGTCGCTTGCAGAACGAATCTGTTACTTATGTATCAGGTTCGTACCCATGTGGTCCCCACCTCCCCCCGATCTGGCCGGGAACCCGCTATGTCGCCCCGTCCCGGCCGGCCTGCCACCCGACGACCCGCTCGGGGATGATCCGAATGATCGGGCCGCTGCCCAGCTCCCGCATTGCCCGGTACTGAGGGTACTTTTCGCGGAGGAGACCCCACGCGTGCTCCCAGTCGGGACCTGCGTCGACGAGGTCTCCGCGCCCCGCGATCAACACGAACCGGAGCCGGCTCCAGTCCTCCTCGTAGTGATCTACGACCACCCTGACACGGGGATTCTCCCGGAGGTTCTTGAGCCGGCGCAGATCCCCCCGGGGCACACGCTTCGGCTTGGCATCAATGGCCGTGAACAGGTGCACCCCGTCGAACACGAAGCAGACCGGCACGACGTGCGGCGTGCCGTCTGCCGAGGCCGTCGCCAGATGGGCGATGCGGGCGCGGCGGAGGAAATCGGCCTCCTCGGGCGCGAGCGTGATCATTCGCAGGTTGAAAGCCGGCCGTCCGGGCTCGGCCGGCGGTTTGGGCGGCTCGGCATCCGCCCGGTTCGGCAGGTCAGTCACATCCCTCCAGCAGTCGATGCCTCGTCCGATGGACGGGCGCCTCACTACGCAGTGAGGGATGGCTGGCGGACCCCCGCAACCCGGAACGCTCTCCTCGGCTCACGGGCGCCCCCTGAATGCCGGTTTCACTTCTTCCGCAAAGCGGTGCAGCTGCTCCACGATCGCCTCGGCACTCGTCCCCGGGAAGTCGAAGATCAGGTGCCGCACGCCGAGGCGCTGGTAGGTGCGGATGTCCTCGATGATCTGCGGACTCGACCCGGTGAACGGCACCCGGCTCGCGCCAGCCTCACCGTCCGCGAACCGGATCGGCGCGCGGAAGGAGAGGGTGACGGACCAGGGATCGCGCCCCGCCTCCTTGGCCTGCGCCCGCAGCTGCGCCGCCGCCCGCTCGAATTCCTCGGGGTGCAGGCCCGCGGGGGGGCGGAGGCCGATAGGATGCCAGCCGTCCCCCAGCCGGGCCGCCCGGCGGATGGCCGCCTGGGTGTGCCCCCCGATCCAGATCGGCGGGTGCGGCTTCTGCACCGGCTTCGGGAAGAAGCGGACCTCGTCGAAGGCGTAGAACCGGCCCCTGAAGCTGGGCCACTCCTGCGTCCAGAGGCCGCGCAGGATCTGGATGTACTCGTCCGTGACCGCCCCCCGCTGCTCGTAGGTGGTGACGCCCAAGGCCTCGAACTCCTCCCGCATCCACCCCACACCGACCCCGAGGATCACCCGCCCCTTGGACATCACGTCCAGGGTCGCGACCATCTTCGCGGTCAGGATCGGGTTCCGGTAGGGCAGCACCAGGATGCTCGACCCGATGGCCGGCCGCTCCGTCACCCCGGCCAGGAAGCCCATCACCGTCAAGGGCTCGAGGTAATGCGCGGCCGCCTCGAGGTCCAGGCGGCCGTCGGCGGCATACGGGTACTTCGAGCCCGTCGCCCGGGGGATCACGATGTGATCCGTCACCCAGACGGAGTCGAACTGGTACTGGTCCGCGGCCTGTCCCAGGCGCTTGGCGACCTCCAGGGTCCCCAGCGCACCGCGTGTCGGAATCGGAAAGCCGAAACGCATCCTGCGCTCCTTTCGCGATCGATCACCTTGCGAATAATCCGCTCGACGGCAATGAGGTTTTCCCAACCGCACCGCCGGTGGGGACGGCATTGCCATCACCCCGGATAGGGTATCGCCCCAGTTGACCGGGTTTTGCTGTTGGCGGCGGCCGCGGCCCTGCCCTGTCGGGTTTCGGCCGGAAAGGCGAGCCGGCCTGACAGGCCGTTCCGCCCGTCCTGCTCGCGACGCGGACGGACCCCTGACCCGCGGATACCCGCCCGCTCAGTACTTCGGTCGTCGGTAGCGGCGCAGGCCATCGTCCCCATACTGCTCTTGCAGCGTCGGCGTGTGCGCCACGGCAAGATCGAAGAGGCGGCGCAGTTCGCTGACCGGATCGACATGGTCGTCCACCCGGAGATTGTGGTAGGGGAAGGGATCGGCGGCTGCCACGAGGAGCGCCGCCGACTGCTTCCCACGCTTGTCGCCGCCCGCCCTCTGCCCCGCCTCCAGGGCACGCAACAACCGTTCGGGGAGCCCCCGGTCCTCCGCGGCGAGGAACGCCGCCCTCATCGCCTCGAGCACCGCGGCGCCGACGAGCATATTGCCGGCCACACTGAAGCTGTCTGCCGGTCGGTGGCCGCACCACTCGACACAGTGCGTGCCGGTGTGGGCGAACGTGCCCTCGCCATCGACTCCATGGATTTGCCGGTGCTCCCGATCGGGGTCAGCCTCGAGCAGTCCGGACAGCGCCACACCCACCGGCACGCCGTGCTCGAGGAGTTGGATCCCGCTCCGTCGCAGGTTCGTGTTGGTCCGCGCCTGGCTGGCGATGGCGCCACGACGGCTTACCCACGGCACCACCGCGCCCACCGCCGGGCGGGCGGTCGTCACGGCGACCCCGAAGTCCCCCGTGCGCGGACACCGGGCAACGATGGAGAAGGTGTTGAAGAGCCTGGGGCGGTCGCTCATCGGGAATACCTCCGCGGGTCGAGCAGGTCGCGCAAGGCGTCGCCGACCAGGTTCAGGGCGAGAACGATCGCGAAGATGGCAAGCCCGGGAAGGAGCACGACATGGGGGCTCAGGATCACGAATTGGCGTCCGGTGGCCAGCATGCTGCCCCAGTCGGCGGTGGGCGGCTGCGTGCCGAGGCCCAGGAAGGAGAGGCCGGCGGTCGCCAGGATCTTGGCACCCACGTCGAGGCTAAAGGCAACGATCAGCGGCGAAAGCAGTTGCGGCACGATGTGCCGTGCGAGGATCAGGCAATCGGTGCTCCCCAGGGCCTGCGCCGCCTCGACGAACTCGCGCTCGCGGATGGAGAGGACGACCCCCCGGACCAGCCGCGTGTAGAGCGGGAATCCGACGATGGCGATGGCGATCATCGCGTTGCGGAGCCCCGGCCCGAGTCCGGCCACGATGGCGATGGCCAGGAGGATGTACGGAAACGCCATCAGGATGTCGGTGAGCCGCATGATAACCGTCTCGACCCAGCCGGTGTAGTACCCGCTCAGGATCCCGAGCGTCACGCCCATCAGCATGGCGCCGACGGCGGTGGCAATGCCAGCCAGCAGGGACACCCGGGCACCCCAGATCAACCGGGCCAGGAGATCGCGCCCGAACTCGTCGGTCCCGAGTGGATGCCCGGGGCTCAGGAGGGGGCGCAGACGATTCGGTGTGTCCACGGCATCCGGATCGCTGATGGGGAGGTACGGCGCCAGGATAGCCAGGCTCACGGCTCCCACCAGCGCGAGCAGGGCGAAGACGGCAAGCCGGTTGCGGGCAAGGCGCCTAATCATAGCGGATCCGTGGATCCAGGTACGCGTAGAGCAAGTCGACCGCGAGGTTGACCAGAACGAAACCGAGGGCAACCACCAGCACGCAGCCTTGGACGAGGGGGAAGTCGCGCGCCAGGATCCCCTGAACCATGAGGGTTCCGACACCGGGCCAGGCGAAAACAGTCTCGGTGAGCACGGCGCCGCCCAGGAGGTAGCCGACCTGAACTCCGACCACGGTGACGATGGGGATCAGCGCATTCTTGAGGCCGTGTCGAACCACGACCCGCCCCTCGACCAACCCTTTCGCCCGTGCCGTGCGAATGTAGTCCTGACCGAGCACTTCGAGCATGGTGCTGCGCGTGAGTCGCGCGATGATGGTCATGGAGGCCGCCGCCAGCGTCACCGCGGGCAGGACGAGATGCGCAACGAGGTCGCGGAGGTCGCCCCCCCCGTAGGGGGCCCACATGCCGGAGGCGGGCAACCAGCCGAGCCAGAGCGAGAAGACGACCATCAACACGATGCCGAGCCAGAAAACCGGCATGCTGGCGCCGAAGAGCGAGGCGACCATACTCGTGCGATCGAGGATCGAGTCCGGCCGTGTCGCCGAGAGGACGCCGAGGGCCATGCCGCCGAGGGTCGAGAGGACTAGCGCGCTTGCCGCCAGAATGAGTGTTGCCTTGAAGCGGTGGAGAACCTCGCCCAGGACCGGGCGCTTCATCCAGAGCGACCGGCCCAGGTCGCCGTGCAGCACGCGACCGATCCAGCGGACGTACTGGACGTGGAGCGGCTCGGTCAGCCCCATCTCCAGCCGGAGGCGGGCGAGGTCCTCTTTGGTGGCCGCAGAGCCGAGCATGATCTCCGCCGGGTCCCCCGGCGAGAGATGCAGCACCATGAACACGACGATCGACACGCCCATCAGGACCGGCACCAAGAGAAGGAGCCGACGGGCGAGATACCGCCTCACTTGAGCGAGACCGTTTCCACGCGCAGATCGAAGCTGGGGTGCAGCTTGAAGCCCTGGACGCGCTTGGCCAGCGCGGCGGTCTGGATCTCGTGGTCTGTGAACACCCAGGGCGCGTCGTCGGCGAGGATGCGCTGGGCCTCACGGTAGAGTTGGGCACGCTTGGCCTGGTCCGTGTTCTGGCGGCCCTGCTCGAGCAGCGCGTCGAAGCGGGCGTTCTTGTAGAGGGCACGGTTCGGGCCGTTGGGGGTCCACTGGCTGGAATGCAGCAGCGGGTACATCACCATATCCGGATCTTCCGACCCCGCCATCCACGACAGCGCGAACAGTTCCTGCTCCCTCGAGCGCAACTTGGCGAGGAAGGCGCCCCACTCCATCGTCTGGAGCGTGACATTCACGCCGACGGCTTTCAGGTTGGACTGCATGACCGTGGCCATGGCAACGGGGGACTGCATTCCCGAGCCGGACTCCGGCACCCACATCGTGGTTGAAAAGCCGTTCGGGAACCCCGCTTCGGCCAGGAGCTTCTTGGCCCGCGCGGGGTCGTAGGGATAGGGCTTGAGCGCGGGATCCGCGGCCCAGGTCTTGGGGAGGACAGGACCGGCCGAGGGTGTTCCCGTGTCCTTGAGCACGTCCCGGACGATGGCCTCCTTGTTGACGGCGTAGTTGAGCGCCTGGCGCACGCGTTTGTCGTCAAAGGGCTTCTTCTGATTGTTTATCCCGAGATACCACACGTGGGCGCCCACCTGCTTCAGCACCGAGACCTTGGGGTTGTGCTCCAGCTGGGCGACGTAGTCCGCCGGGACACCCACCATCAGATCGAGCGAACCCGTCAACAGCTCGGTGAGTCGCGCCTGGTCCTCGACAATCGGGCGGAAGATGACCCGGTCCAACTTGACCGGTCCGCGCCAGTAGTTCGGATTCCTCTCGAGCACGACGCGCTGGCCGCGCTCCCAGCTTGCGAAGCGGAACGGACCCGTCCCGACCGGTTGGCTCGAGTAGTCTTTGCCCAGTTTCATCGCGGCGCTGGGGCTGACGATCGACGCCGCAGGGGCCGTCAGGATCGCCAGGAAGGAGGCTCGCGGTTCCTTCAAGAGGAAGGCCACGCGATCCTCGCTGAGCGCCTCGACGGTCCTGACGTTACCGAAGAAGTAGTTGGCGAATGGGTAATTCCCGAGCTTATTGGCGGGATGGTTCGGATCGATCTGCCGCATGATGGAGAACTTGACGGCCTCCGCGTTGAGGGGCGTCCCATCGTGGAAGCTGATGCCCTTGCGCAACGTGAACGTGTACTGGAGTCCGTCCTTGGAGATCACCCACGACTCGGCCAGACCGGGGATCAGTTGCGTGCTCTCGTCCGGGAACGCCACCAGCGTCTCGACGACGCGACGCCCCACCCGGTTCGAGTTCGCATCCGTCACCTGGGCCGGGTCGAGGTTGACCGGCTCCGCGACCAGGCCAACCACGAGCGTTCCGGGGGCCTGGGCGGCAGGGGATCCCACGAACAGACCGAGAGCGAGCACGAGCGTGGCGAGCCCGAGCAGAAGGCGTCCAATCCTCATCCTGTTCCTCCTCCCGAGGTTTCGGTAGATCGGCGGCCATTCTCGGGACCGGGCCGCCTTCGCCGCATGCGGCCGACTCACGGCCACGCGGATGAGCTCACCCACCCTCATCCACTTCGACTGGGCAGGCGTATCGATTCCCCTTCGCGGCTGCTGCCCTCTCGGCCCGAGGGGATCCCGGTGACATAGCCTCCGCCCCATTCCGGCAAAATCTTCCGCCAGCTCCGGCCATCAAGTCAAGCACGCTTTCTGGGCAATCGCCTCTCCGCCCGGCGCAGCCCGCCCTCCTGGGGCCTGGAGGCAGCCGCGGCTACCCGCGCAGCACCTCCGCCACCTTGGCCATGGCTGCAGCGGCCTCGTCCACGTCCATGGGCGTGACGTGCCGATGGGTGACCCAGCGCATCGCGTTGTTCCCCCGGGGGATGACGTAGACGTTCTTCTCCGCCAGCAGGGCGGCCACCTTGGGCGCCGGCGTCTTGAGGCCCGACACGTCCGTGCGCACGATGTTCGTCTTGACCTTCTCGGCCTCCACGCCCACGCCGGGGATGGCGCCGAGCTTCTGCGCCAGCCGCTTGGCGTTGGCGTGGTCCTCGGCCAGGCGATCCACCATCGTCCGCAGCGCCACCAGGCCGGCGGCGGCGATCACGCCCCCCTGCCGCGTTGTCCCGCCGAGCATCTTCCGCTTCTTGCGGGCGATCTCGATGAAGGTCTTGGAGCCCACGATGACCGCGCCGACCGGACAGCTCAGCCCCTTCGACAGGCAGAAGGTCACGGAGTGGGCCTGGGCGGCGAGGTCCCGTGCCGGCCGGCCCAGGGCGATGGCTGCGTTGAAGATCCGCGCCCCGTCCATGTGGACCGGGACCCCGTGCCGGTCGGCCACCGCCTTCACCGCGGCCATCTGCTCGATGCTCCACACCGAGCCGCCCGACTGGTTGTGGGTGTTCTCGATGGCGAGCAGGCCCGTCTCGGGATAGTGCACGTTGTCCCCCCGGATGGCCTCCTCGACGTCTGCGGGGACCAGCACGCCATCCCTGCCGGGAACCCGGTTCACCACGAGCCCGGCCACCCCGGCCACCCCGCCCACCTCGTACCAGTAGATGTGGGCATCCCTCTCCATGACGATCTCCTGGCCGTGCCGGGTGTGGGCCAGGATGGAGACGAGGTTGCCCATCGTGCCGCTGATCACGAAGAGCCCGGCCTCCTTGCCCAGGAGCGCGGCCGAGGACTCCTCCAACTCGCGGACGGTAGGGTCCCCCTCGCGGCCGTCGTCACCGACGCGGGCCGCGCGCATGGCCTCGCGCATCTCCTCCGTCGGCTCCGTGATCGTGTCGCTGCGAAGATCGTTCTTGCCGTTGAGCATGTCGACTGCCTCCTCCTGGGTGGGTCCTCGCCCCGCCCCGCAGGTGTTTCCCGCTCGCCGCCTGACCCGGGCATCCTTCGCCCGAGCAGTCTTCCCTGCGACCGCTTCGGTCGCCCCGCTCACTCCCCCTTGGCCGCACGCCTCCGCGCCGCGTCCAGCTTCTCCGGAGAGCCGATGTCCTGCCAGTACCGCCCGTCGGCCCGGTAGGCAAAGATCCGCTCCCCCTCCCCGGCGAGCCGCAGGTAGGTGCGGGTGATCGGAAAGGCGCCCGTCTCGGTGATCTTGGGAAACATGGCGGGCTCGATCACGTGAATGCCGGTGAAGGCCAGCCGCTCCGCGCTGCCGGTCGGCTGCGCGGCCCACTCCGTGCCCTCCGGGGCCTCCCGGCCGCAGAGCCGGCCTTCCTCGTCGAACAGCAGCTGGCGCGAGGCGGCGCGCCTCTGCACCGCCACGGTCGCCAGGGCCCCGGCCCTCCGGTGGACGCCGAGCAGGTCCTCCAGGTCGATGTCGCTCAGGACGTCCACGTTGTGGAGGAGGAACGGCCGCCCATCGTCGAAGAACCAGGCGACGCGCTTCAGTCCGCCGCCCGTGTCCAGCAGCTCCGCCTCGCGGCTGCACTCGATTCGAAGGCCGAAGTTGTGCCGGGAAGCCAGGAACTCGACGATGCGGTCGGCAAAGTGGAACAGGTTCACGACCACCTCGGTGACCCCGGCTCGTTGCAGACGCCGGATCACCCACTCGATCATGGGTCGGCCGCCCACGTCGACCAGCGCCTTCGGAGTCGTATCGGTGAGCGGCCGCAGCCGGCTCCCGACCCCGGCCGCGAGGATCATGGCTTTCATGGGGCTTTCATGGGGCTTTCATGGGGCTTTCAGGCGCGCTGCCGGCGGGCTGCGGGCTGGATGTCCACGCGCGGCCTCACGCCCCGGCGCTTTCCTGGGCCAGGTGGCGCACCTCGACATGCACCTGGAATTTCTCCCGCAAGTGCTCTGCCAGCCGCTCGGCACAGTACACCGACCGGTGCTGGCCCCCGGTGCAGCCGAAGGCGACCAGCAGGTCGGTGAAGTTCCGCGTCTGGTAGTTGTCCACGGTCTGGCCGATCAGCGCAAAGACGTGGCCCAGGAACTCGCGGACGGCGGGCTCCTGCTCCAGGAACGCGGCCACGGCCTGGTCCCGCCCCGTCAGCTTCGCATACTGTTCGAACCGCCCCGGGTTGGGCAGTCCCCGGCAGTCGAAGACGTAGCCTCCGCCGTGCCCCTTCTCGTCGGTCGGCATCCCGTCCAGGTACGAGAAGCTCTCGATGCGCACCGTGAGCTTGAGCGAGGCCGCTCCGAACTGCCGAAGGGCGGAGGAGGCCACCAGGCGGCGCCACACCTGGATCAGCTCGGGACACTCGACGGGGAGCCCGGCCGTCCGCAGCAGGTACTCGAGGTTCCGGACCGCATACGGGATGCTGGCCAGGAAGTGGTGCTTCCGCTCGTAGAAGCCGCGCAGGCCGTATGCCCCCATCGCCTGCATGATCCGGATGTAGACGAAGCCGGGGTAGTACGTCAAAAACGCCGACCGGTCGATGGGCGCCAGCTTCGCGGCGGCCTCGAGATACCGCGCGACCAGTTCGTCGCGGACCTCGGCGGGCAGGTCGGCCTTGGCGTCGAAGAGCAGGGACGCCAGGTCATACTGCAGGGCCCCGCGCCGCCCGCCCTGGTAGTCGATGAAGAACGGCGCCCCCTCGCGGACCATGATGTTGCGGGACTGGAAGTCGCGATACAGGAAGAAGCGCCGATCGGCCTGGAGCAGGAACCCCGAGAAGCGCTCGAAATCGTCCTCCA
>Ga0316626_10001677_pt1 | contig 10061 bp, 7 predicted proteins | sample OWC_Aug_T1_C1_D5_FD_207656 | JGI IMG/M metagenome (GOLD analysis project Ga0316626, IMG submission 207656) | Wetland soil microbial communities from Old Woman Creek delta, Ohio, United States - OWC_Aug_T1_C1_D5_A | ecosystem: Environmental > Terrestrial > Soil > Wetlands | place: USA: Ohio...
AGGCACGCTTCAGGTCCACCGCCAGTATACGGCGAGGCGCCTCCGGGGCACGGCGCGAGGCGCCGTTGGCGCTATGATGACCGGCGATGAACAATCCGCTGGCCGACGTCGAAAAATTCCTCGAGGACACGCCGCCGTTCGACCTCCTCGATCCGCCGCTGCGGCATCGCGCCGCGGCGGCCATCGAGGCCGTCTACCGGCGCAAGGGCGCCGTGCTGCTCGAGATCGGCGACGTCAACAAAAGCCTGCACCTCATACGTCGTGGGGCCGTCGAGGCCCACGACAGGCACGGCAATTTCGTCGGCCGCTACGGGGAGCGCGAGAGCTTCGGGTTGCAGTCGCTGCTGACCGGCAAGCCGGTGCGCTTCCGCATCACGGCCATCGAGGACGGCCTGATCTGGAGCATGCCGCGGACGGCATTCGACGCACTGCGTGCGAGCTCGCCGGAGTTCGACAGCTACTTCATCCGCAGCCTGGAGGAGCGACTCATCACGGCGGTGCAGCCCCGCGGCTCGTCGGGCCAGACCCTGTTCATGACGCCCATGGCCGAGCTGGTCGGTCGGGAGCCGATCGTGGTGACGCCCGCGACCACGATCGCGGAGACCGCCCGCTGCATGTCGCAACACGGCGTTTCATCGGTGCTCGTCAACGACGGCGACCGCGTCTGCGGCATCGTCACGGACCGTGACCTGCGTAACCGGGTACTCGCGCAGGGCCGGGATGCGACCGAGCCCGTTGCCTCGATCATGACCGCGGACCCGTTGACGCTCGACGTGTCCAGCCCGGTGCTGGAAGGAATCCTCGCGATGGCGGGACGCGGCATCCACCACCTGCCGTTGACGCGCGACCAGCGCATCGTCGGAATGGTGACGACCCGCGATCTGATGACCCTGCAGACCCAGCACCCGTTGTACCTGGCGGCCCAGATCCAGAAGGCGGGCTCGGTCGAGCGCCTCGTTGCGGTCTGCAGGCAGGTGCCGCGACTGTTCGAGCTGTTGCTCGCCTCGGGCATGCGCCCTGAGCAGGTGCCGAAGGTCCTCACGACGCTCAACGACACCGTTACGCGCCTCCTGATCGGTCTCGCCCAGCAGCAGCTCGGCCCTGCGCCGGCGCCGTTCGCCTGGCTGGCATTCGGCTCACAAGCCCGCGAGGAGCAGAGCCTGAAGACCGACCAGGACAATGGGATCGTCTACGACGACGATGCGCCGCCGGGAGCAGACGCCTGGTTCGCCGAGATGGCACGCATCGTGTGCGACGGGCTCGACGCCTGCGGCTACCCGCTTTGCCCCGGCAAGGTCATGGCCACGACCGACGACTGGCGCCAGCCGTTGTCCGGATGGCTGAAGCATTTCCGGGACTGGGCCAACCTGCCCGACCCGACGGCCGTGCTTCGCGTCAGCATCTTCTTCGACCTGCGCGCCGTCTACGGCGAGGCTCACCTCGTCGCGCGGATCCGCCAGGAAATGGTCGAGTGCGGGAGCGGCCGCGGCAAGAGCATCTTCGTCGCGGCCCTCGCGCGCCAGGCGGCCAGTTACGACGTGCCGCTAGGGTTCTTCCGGCGCTTCGTGCTGGCGAGCAGGGGCGAGCACGGTGACGTGCTCGAGCTCAAGGCCCAGGGCCTGATGCCGCTCACCGACCTGGTGCGGGTGCGCGCTCTGGCGGCCGGCATCACGGCCCCCGGCACCCAGGCGCGGATCGCCCAGCTGCTCGCACAGGATGGGCTGAGCCGCAAGGACGCAGACCGGCTGGCAGGCGCGCACCGCCTGCTGACGGGACTGAGGGTGCGCCTGCACGCGGAGCAGGTGCGGCACGGCGAGCAGCCGCACAACCTGCTCGATCCCACCGCGATCAGCCACGCCGAGCGCGCCGCCCTGAGGGACGCGTTTCGCGTCATTCGCGAAGCCCAGAAGGGACTCATGCTGGATTTCCCGACGTGAGCCTGCTGCAGCGGTTTCGCCTGGCGCGCGCCCGGCGCCGATCCGCGCTGCCGCTGCAGCAGCGCCTGCTCCAGCACGCGCTGCCTTCGCCCGGCGCGCGCGTGGCCGACCTGGAGATGATTGCGCTCGACTTCGAGACCACTGGGCTCGACGTGCAGCGCGACCACGTCGTCGCGGCGGGCTGGGTGCTGATCCGCGGCGACCGAATCGTGATGGCCAGTGCCCGCGAGGTCCATGTCCGCCATGGCAAAGCCGACGGCGTCGGCCAGAGCGCGGTCATCCACGGCATCCTGGACAGCGACCTCGCCGATGCCAGCAGTACCGAATCCATGCTGGAGCAACTGCTGCCAGAGCTGGCCGGGCGGGCGATCGTCGCGCACGGCGCCTCGATCGAGCGGAGTTTTCTCGCGGCGTTGCTGCGCCGGTTGGGCGGCGTGCCGTTGCCCAACCCGTTCATCGACACGCTCGCGCTCGAGCGCCGCCTGTTCGAGGGGGAGGGTGGCCGCGTCCGGGAACTGCACGGTGATCTGACGCTGGACGCATGCCGGGTGCGGCGCGGGCTTCCGGATCACCAGCGGCATTCCGCCGGCACCGATGCGATCGCTGCCGCCGAGCTGCTGCTGGCGCAGGTCGCCCAGCTCGGTGGCGCGCCGCAAGTGAAGCTGCGCGAGCTGTACTGAGCCGATCAACGGGTCTGGACGGTGACAACGGTCGCCTGCTACGGCCGCGCGGGGTAGAAACGCCCCGCGCCCGCGTACCGCTGCCGGTACCAGTCGTCCTCGAGGCTCGCCATGCGAACTTTGCCGCCGCGTTGCGGCGCGTGCACGAAGCGGTTGTCGCCCGCATAGATGCCGACGTGGCTCACGTCGCGTCCGGCCAGGCGGAAGAACACGAGGTCGCCGGGCTGCAGGTCCCGGCGTGTGACCGGGATGGCCGCGGCGAACTGCTGGGCCGCCGTGCGCGGCACCGCGATGCCGAGCTGGCTGTGGGCATAGGTCACCAGTCCGCTGCAGTCGAACGCATCCGGTCCCGCGCCGCCGTAGCGGTATGGCGCACCGATGCGCGACTGCGCCGCCTGCAGCAGGGCCTGGCCACGATCGGCAGTGGCCGGGCCAGCGGGGGCGCCCGGCTGGAATGGCGTGCACGCGGCGACAGCCGCCAGAAGCGCCGCCAACAGCAGGAATCGCACCGCATTCTGGCACGATGCGCGGTGAATCAACGCGGTCATGGCCGGTAGTCTAGGGCCAGTGGCGCCACGAAGTCGCCGATTGGTTCGCAGCGCGGCGCGAGCGTCCCGCATTGCGCTCGCCGGGGGCCGGTGCTGCAATCCGGCCCGGGGTGGTCAGGAGACATCGCATGAAGTGGCGCACGCTCGGGATCCTCGCCGGCCTGGCGACCGTTGGCGTCGGCGCCGCGCTGTGGTTCGGCCGGCCGAAGCCGATCACCGTCGAGGTCGTCGAGCTGGGGCGTGGCAGCGTCGCCGAGACCGTCACCAACACCCGGGCCGGCACGGTGAAGGCGTGCCAGCGCGCCAAGCTCGCGCCGCCCGCCGGGGGCCAGATCGCGCGCCTGCCGGTGAAGAAAGGTGACCACGTGCAGTCGGGCCAGGTGCTGCTCGAACTGTGGAATGACGACATCCGTGCCGAGCTTTCGGTCACCGAGCGGGACGCCGAGGCGGCGCGCGCACGCCGGGACGAAGCCTGCATCGCCGCGAAGGTTGCGCGCCGCGAGTCCGACCGATTGGCGAGCCTCGTGGACCGCAAGCTCGTGTCGGCCGAGCTGGCGGATCGTGCCGACGGAGAGGCAGATGCCCGTGAGGCCGCGTGCCGGGCGGCGGGCGAGCAGATCCGCGTCAGCCAGGCGCGCATCCAGGCGGCGCAGGCCCGGCTGGAGCGCACGCTGCTGCGGGCGCCGTTCGCCGGTACCGTGGCCGAGATCAACGGCGAGATCGGCGAGTTCGTCACGCCGTCGCCGGTGGGCATTCCGACGCCGCCCGCGGTGGACGTCGTCGACACGAGCTGCATCTACATCACCGCGCCGATCGACGAAGTGGACGCGCCGCGGGTCAGGGAGGGCATGCCGGCGCGGGTCACGCTCGATGCGTTCCGCGACCGCAGCTTTCCCGCCCACGTGCGTCGCGTGGCTCCCTACGTGCTCGACGTGGAAAAGCAGGCGCGCACCGTCGAGGTCGAGGCGGAGATCGACGCATCCGGCGATGCACTGCTGCTGCCGGGCTACAGCGCCGACGTCGAAGTGATCCTGGCCGAGCGGGGCGACGTGCTGCGCATCCCGACGCGTGCACTCATCGAGGGCAAGCGCGTCTACGTGCTCGAGGACGGCCGCATTCGGTCGCGCGACGTGACGACCGGCATCGGCAACTGGGAGTACACCGAGATCACCGCCGGGATCGAGAGCGGCGCCCGCGTGGTGGTGTCGATCGACCGCGCGGGCCTCGCCGATGGCGTGCCGGCCGTGGCGCCCTGAAGCAGGGACAGCACCGTGATCGAGCTCAGGGGCATCTGCCGCCACTTCCAGGTGGGCGACCAGCTGGTGCGCGCGCTCGACCAGCTGTCGCTCACCATCGGGGACGGCGAGTATGTCTCGATCATGGGGCCGAGCGGCTCCGGCAAGTCCACGCTGCTCAACGTCATCGGCCTGCTCGATCGCCCGAGCGCCGGGCGCTACGTGCTCGACGGCCGCGAGACCACCGGCCTCGACGACGACGCGCTGGCCGACGTCCGGGCGCGGCATATCGGCTTCATCTTCCAGTCGTTCCACCTCGTGCCGCGCCTCACTGCCTTCGAGAACGTGGAACTGCCGATGGTGCTCGCCGGGCAGGCGCCGGCCGCGCGCCGTGCGCGTGCCGGGGAAGTGCTTGCGGCGCTGAGCCTGACGGACCGCGCGCACCACCGGCCGGACCAGCTCTCCGGAGGACAGCGGCAGCGCGTCGCGATCGCGCGCGCCATGGTGATGCGCCCGACCGTGCTGCTCGCCGATGAGCCCACCGGCAACCTCGATCACGTTTCGGGCGCTGAAGTGCTCGCCGCGCTCGAGTCGCTGAACGCGGGTGGGATCACGCTGCTCGTCGTGACACACGACGACGAGGTGGCCGCGCGCTCACGGCGCCAGGTGCGCATGCGTGACGGGCGGGTCGTGCACGACGCGCCGACGCCGGGGATGGCGACATGAGGGCCGGCGACCTGCTGCACCTCGCGTCGGAGTCGCTGCTGCGCGCACGGCTGCGCAGCACGATGATGCTCGTCGCCATGGCCATCGGCGTCGCGGCGGTCGTCGTGCTGACCTCGCTGGGTGAGGGCGCGCGGCGCTATGTGACCGGCGAGTTTCAGGCGCTTGGCACCGACCTGCTCATCGTGCTGCCGGGCCGCTCCGAGACCACCGGCGTCCAGCCGGGGCTGTTCGCGGGCGAAACGCCGCGCGACCTCACGCTCGGCGATGCACGTGCGCTGCTGCGGATTCCCGGCATCGAGCGCATCGCACCGCTGGTCGTCGGCTCGGCGCCCGTGTCCACGGCCGGGCTGACGCGCGAGGTGCCCGTCGTCGGCACGAACTCGGATTTCTATTACGTGCGCAAGCTGTCCATGGGACAGGGACGGTTCCTGCCGCAGGGTGAGCTCGAGCGCGACATGGCCGTGTGCGTCATCGGCAGCAAGGTGGCCGCGGAACTGTTCGCGCAGCGCCCGGCCGTCGGTGCGTCCGTGCGCATCGGCGACCGCCGTTTCCGTGTCATCGGCGTGCTCGGCGACTCGGGGCGCGCGGTGGGCTTCGACCTGCAGGAGCTGGTCATCATCCCGGTGAGCAGCGCGCAGCAGATCTTCAACACGGAGTCGCTGTTCCGCATCCTGATCCAAGCGGGCGACCACGATGCGATACCGCGCACGCGCGCGTCCGTGCTCGCGACCATCAGGGCGCGCCACCAGGGCGAGGAGGACGTGACCGTCATCACCCAGGACGCGGTGCTGGCGACGTTCAACCGCATCTTCACGGCACTGACGCTGACGCTCGCGGGCATTGCGTCGATCAGCCTCGCGGTGGCGGGCATCCTGATCATGAACGTCATGCTGGTGGCGGTGAGCCAGCGCACGGCCGAGGTGGGGCTGCTCAAGGCACTCGGTGCGCGTGGCCGGCAGATCACCGCGCTGTTCCTCGCCGAGGCCATCCTGCTGTCCGTGGCAGGCGCGTTCGCCGGACTCGTGGTGGGCCATCTCGCCAACGTCGTCATCGGCCGCGTCTATCCGGCACTGCCCGTGGGTGCGCCGATGTGGGCGGTGGTGCTCGCGATCGTCATTGCCGTCGCGAGCGGCGTGGTGTTCGGCCTGTTGCCGGCACGCCGCGCCGCGCGGCTCGATCCAGTGGTCGCGCTCGCAGGGAGGCGCTGATCGTGCGCGCCGCGGACCTCGTGGCGTTCACCAGTGGTTCGGTGTTCGCGCACCGCATGCGCGCGCTGCTCACGGCGCTCGGCATCGCGGTCGGGGTGGCCGCAGTCGTGCTGCTCACCTCGATCGGCGAGGGCGTGCGGCGGTTCGTCGTCGCGGAATTCACCCAGTTCGGCACCAACATCATCAACGTCACTCCCGGCACGACACAGACGATGGGCGGATCGATAGGCGTGTTCGGCACGGTGCGGCCGCTCACCATCGACGACGCCGAGGCGCTGCGCCGCGGGCCGTACGTGACGGCGTCGGTGCCGGTGGTGCAGGGCAACGCCGAGGTCGAGGGCAATGGCCGCAAGCGCCGGGTCACCGTCTACGGCGTGGGACACGAGTTCGCCGGCGCGTTCCGCTTCGAGGTCGCGGAGGGCAGTTTCCTGCCGTCGGATGATCCGCGCGCGCCGCGCAGCCTCGCCGTGCTGGGCTCCAAGATGGCGGACCAGCTGTTCGGTGAGGCCAACGCACTCGGCGCCAGCATCCGCGTCGGCAGCGAGCGCTACCGCGTCGTCGGCGTGATGCGCTCCAAAGGCACCATGATCGGCTTCGACCTCGACGACACCGTGTACGTACCCGCGGCCCGGGCGCTCGAACTGTTCGATCGCGACAGCCTGTTCGAGATCGACGTGCTCTACGACGAGCACGCGCCGGTTGCCGAGGTGGTCGAGGGCATTCGCCGCCTGCTCGTGGCCCGGCACGGCGACGAGGATTTCACGATCACCACCCAGCAGCAGATGCTCGACACGCTCGGTTCGGTGCTCGGTGTGCTCACGTTCGCGGTCGCCGCGCTCGGCAGCATTTCCCTGCTGGTCGGCGCCGTGGGCATCTTCACGATCATGACCATCGCCGTGCGCGAGCGCACCGCCGAGGTCGGCCTGTTGCGCGCGCTCGGGGCCGGCCGCGACCAGGTGCTGTTGTTGTTCCTGACGGAAGCCGTGGTGCTGTCGCTGCTCGGTGGGCTGGCGGGCCTGGGTGCAGGTGCGGGCATCGCGTGGCTACTGGGCGCGACGGTGCCGCAGCTGCCGGTCAGCTATTCGACGCTGTTCATGGGGTTGGCGGTGGGGCTGTCGGTCGTGATCGGCCTGCTGGCCGGTATTCTTCCCGCGATGAATGCGGCGGGGCTCGACCCCGTCGAGGCGTTGCGCGCCGAGTGAGGCCTTCAGGCGCCGGGCGGGCGTACGCGGCGCGTCGCCACCGCCTCGTGGGGATCGTCGGGCCAGTAGTGCTTCGGGTAACGCCCTTTCAGTTCCTTGCGCACCTCGTGATAGCCGCGCGACCAGAAGCTCTCGAGATCGCGCGTCACCTGCACCGGCCGCCGGGCGGGTGACAGCAGCTCGAGCGTCACCGGTACGCGGCCGTCGGCAACGCGCGGTGAGGTGGTCAGGCCGAAGACTTCCTGCAGGCGCACCGCCAGCGTCGGCACGCCGCTCGTGTAGTCGATGGCGATCCGCGACCCGCTCGGCACGGCGAGGTGCGTCGGTGCGAACGCGTCGAGTCGCCGCTGCGAGTCCCAGCCGAGCAGGCTGTGCAGTGCCCCGCGCAGATCGAGGCGCGCGAGTTGATCGCGGCGGGTGATCCCGTCCAGCCACGGTGCGAGCCAGGTTGCCGCGGACTCGAGCAGCGCGGCGTCCGTGACGTCCGGCCATGCCGCCGCGCCGCGAGGATCGTTGGCTCGGGCAAAGGCCACGCGTGCGCGCCACTGCTCGAGGTCGCGCGTCCACGGCAGGCAACCCAGGCCCAGGGCCCGAATGCCGTCGAGCATCGCGGCCGTGCCCCGCGGCCCGACGTTGTGCAGCGGCGCCTCGTCGATCACCAGTTCCCCGAGGCGGCGGATGCGCCGTGCCGCGACTGCTTCCGCCCGCGAGTCCCATTCGACGCGTTCGGTCTGCTCGACCAGGTGCGCGAAGTGCTCGAGCAGCAGCGCGAGATCGACGGGTGCCGCGAGCTGGACGCGCGCCTCGCGATCCCCGGCATCCAGCGCGGCGACCACGATGTACTCGGCGCGGGCGAGCGCCGCGGGCCCGGGCAGCGCCGCCCCGCGGCCGCCGCTCAGCACGTAGCGGCCGGCGGACCCGGCACGTGCCCGACCGATGCGGTCGGGGTAAGCGCAGGCGAGCAGCAGCCCGATGGCCTCCGCCTCGGCGGGCACGCTGGTCGCGCAGCGGCCGGCGGACCGCTGTCGTTCGAGCTGCCGCTCGAGCTGCCGCGCCACACGCTCGATGCGGCGCAGGCCGGCGCGATCGGCCATGAGGCCGGGGGGCAGCGCGTGGCCCCGCAATGCTTCGAGACGCGTGCGCAGGTCGGGATCCTGGGCGTTCACGTCGGCGCGCAACGGGTCCCGCTCCGATAGCAGCGCGGCCAGTTCGCAACCGAGCCGGCCGAGGCCGAGCGCCCGTGCCCGCAGCATCATGTGCGCCAGCCGCGGGTGCACGCCCAACGCGGCCATGTCGCGACCGAGTTCCGTCACGCGGCCCTCGGCGTCGAGCGCCGCGAGTTCCGCGAGCAGGTCGCGCGCCTGCGCCAGCGGCGCGGCGGGCGGCGGATCTATCCAGCCGAGCGCCGTGGGGTCCATGGCGCCCCAGCAGGCAAGCTCGAGCGCGAGTGGCGCGAGGTCGGCCTCGAGGATTTCGGGAGGCGCCTGCGGCAGCAGTGCCGCGTGCGCCGACTCGCTCCACAGCCGATAGCACACGCCGGTCGCGGTGCGCCCCGCACGGCCACGGCGCTGGTCGGCCGAAGCGCGCGAGATGCGCAGCGTTTCGAGCCGGGCCATGCCGGAGGCGGGATCGAAGCGCTGGCGGCGCTCGAGTCCGGCATCCACCACGATGCGCACGCCGTCGATCGTGAGGCTGGTCTCGGCGATGTTCGTCGCGACGATCACCTTGCGCCGGCCCTGCGGGTCCGGCTGCAGTGCCTGATCCTGTGCGGCGGACGCGAGGTCGCCATACAGGGGCAGGACGACGCAGCGACCGGGCGGCAGCGCGGCGGAGAGTGCTTCGGTCACGCGGCGGATCTCGCCGGCACCCGGCAGGAAAGCGAGCACGTCGCCCGGGTGCGCATCGAGTGCCTGCTGGATGCGGCTGGCAACGAGGCGCGCCACGGGCTGGGGACCGGAGCCAGCGGCAACCGGTGCGTAGATCGTCTCCACGTCGAACATCCGGCCGGGCGCGCGAACGAAGCGCGCGTCGGCGAGCACGCGGGCGAGCGCGTCGGCGTCGAGCGTGGCCGACATCACCAATAGCCGCAGGTCGGGGCGCAGGTGGCGCTGGCACTCGAGCGCCAGCGCGAGCCCGAGGTCGCCCTGCAGGTTGCGCTCGTGGAACTCGTCGAACACCACGCAGGCCACGCCCTCGAGCGCGGGGTCACGCTGCAGCATGCGGGTGAGGATGCCCTCGGTCACGACCTCGAGACGGGTGGCGGAGCCGACGCGAGTCTCGAGGCGCGTGCGATAGCCGACGCGCCCGCCGGTGGGCTCGCCGAGCAGCGCGGCCATGCGCTCGGCCACGGCACGTGCCGCGAGGCGGCGCGGTTCGAGCATGACGATGCGCCCGTCGCCACGCCAGGCGGCGTCGAGCAGCGTCAGCGGCACGACCGTGCTCTTGCCCGCTCCGGGCGGCGCCTCGAGCACGACCTGTCGCCCCTGTGCCAGTGCAGCGGCGAGCTGCGGCAGCGCTTCGACGAT
>Ga0316626_10001678_pt1 | contig 10054 bp, 12 predicted proteins | sample OWC_Aug_T1_C1_D5_FD_207656 | JGI IMG/M metagenome (GOLD analysis project Ga0316626, IMG submission 207656) | Wetland soil microbial communities from Old Woman Creek delta, Ohio, United States - OWC_Aug_T1_C1_D5_A | ecosystem: Environmental > Terrestrial > Soil > Wetlands | place: USA: Ohio...
AGTCAAGGTCCAGTACGGGATTGACGGCTCCGCGACGGACGTGAGCGACAGCAACCCACTACCCATCGACGACGCTGGTGGGTCGCTTACGGTCGATGGCTCCGTGTCTGTGACGGGTACACCGACCGTAGACCTTACGAAGATCAATGGCACCACCGTAAAGGAGGGCATTGGGGTATCTACCGGCGGCGGCTGCCTGCGAGTTGCGATCACAAGCGATCAGCTTGCGACAGGCTCATCGCTTGCCGACTCAATGGCGACCCCAACGGCCACGCGCATCGGTTCCTCCGGCATGGTCTGGCGTCCGGATGCTGGCAACTGGTGGCGTGAACGAGCGTACTGCGAAGATCAACCTAATGAGGTCACCAACCAGGGTCCCTATGTATTGGGCCGGCGGAGGGACGCGGATACCGCGGTGGTCGTAGACGGAGACTACCACGGCCTGATGTTCGACAACGCAGGCGCGCTCAAGGTCAACGTCAAAGCGGGCTCTGTGTCCCTGAGTGGCATCGGCGGCATCGCCACCGAGGTCACCCTGGCGGCGCTCAACGCCAAGGTCACGGCCTGCAACACGGGCGCGGTCACCATCGCCAATGCCGGTCTGGGCTCGGCCGTCAACGTCCAGGACGGAGGGAACTCCCTGACCGTGGACGGCACGGTTGCCGTCACTCAGAGCACATCGCCGTGGGTCGTTAGTGGCACGGTTGATACCGAGCTCACGACCGATGACCTGGACACGGGTGGGGGCACTGATACTCGCGCAGTCGTGGGTCTAGTCGGCGCTGCCTCGGGCGGGGGGCAGCTCATTCCGGGCAACGCTACCAGTGGCCTCAAGGTCGATCTCGGGGCCGACAACGACGTGACCGTGACGGGCACCGTCACCGCTAACCTCGCTGCAGGCACGAACAACATCGGCGACGTGGACGTGCTCACGTTGCCCTCTCTGCCGGCGGGGTCGAACAACATCGGGGACGTGGACGTGCTGACGCTCCCCTCCCTGCCCGCTGGAACCAACAACATCGGGGATGTGGATGTCGTCACCTTGCCGGCCTTGCCTGCGGGTACCAACAACATCGGTGACGTAGACATCCTTACGGTTCCGGCCCCTCTCAACGTGATCGGCAACGGGGCGCACGGCACGGCGTTGCGCGTCACCCTCGCCAACGACAGCACGGGTACGGTCGCTGCCACCTGCATCCAGGCGACGGCGAGCAACCTCAACGCCCAGGTCGTGGGCAACATCGCGCACAGCTCTGGGGCCTCGGGCAATCCCGTTGCGATGTCGGCCATCGCTCAGGATATGGACGACACTGGCCCCCCGAACCAGGTCGATGCTGAGAACGACGTTGTCCGAATCGCGGCGGACCGAGATGGGGGCGTCTTCGTCCATACCCACGGGCCGCGCATCTGGAGCTACGCCGCTGAACACACCACCACGCAGACCAACACCAGCATCAAGACGGGGCCGGCGTCGGGGCTCTCCTTCTACATCACAGACATCTACGTCGTGGCAAACGGAGCCGTGACCATCACCATCGAGGACACCACGGCTGTCCTCCTGTGGAGGTACTACGCTGCCGCTGCCGGAGACGGAGCGGTGTGCAACTTCACCACCCCGATCAAGGTCGTCGCCACGCGCGGCATCCAGCTCGACACCTCGGCCGCGGTCACCGTGTTCATCAGCGTCAACGGCTACACGGCCGCCGGCTAGTCATGGCGTTCCCCCAGTACTTGGGTAGTGGCGTCAGCAACCAAGCCACCGCCACCACGACCCACGGCGTTATCATGCCTGGAACATTCTACGCGGGCAGCCTTCTCATCATGGTAGCCGCGCTCAAGGCCGACGCGGTCATCTCGGGGATGCCCTCGGGCTGGGTCCAGCTTCTGACGGATACCCAAGGCGGAACCAACGGCGTGACGCTTGAAGTGTGGTACTGGATTGCCACTACGGCTGGACAGGGCGCTTTCACCTACACCTCATCCAGCTCTCAGTTGTCCGCCACGGTCGTGAGTGCCTTCAGTGCGTGGCATGGAACGACGGTTCCAGAGAAATCCGCTGCTGGCAAAGGTACCGGCGCACGCCCTGACGCTGGAGCTCTCACGCCTTCATGGGGTGCAGAAGACACTCTCTGGCTTCCGTGCTACGCAGTAGAGAACGCCACCAACTCCTTTATCACATGGCCCGCGGGCTACACCCTGTATCAGGTCGCACAGAGCAGTGGTGGACCGGGACCAACTGGATGCGTGGCTATGCACGCCGGCAAGGAGCTCAACGCAATCACGGACAACCCACCGCAGGGCCTCGTCTCAACGACCGCAGACTGGGTGGCCTACAACGTGGGAATCCGGCCGGGCTCTGTAGGGGGGCGTCCTCGACACCACCTGACGCACCTGGGAGTCCACTGAATGGGCGCCCTCGGGTGGCTGCTGAACCTTGACTTTGCCGGCGGTGGATCCGTCGCCGACTCGGTCTCTGGGTACGGCATGTCGCCCGGCGTTGCCTACGCCACCCTGAGCTATGACGTTGTCCTGACCATCGACGACGACAGCGTCTCGGTGGTGTCCTGCTTCGGGGTACGCACGTCGGCGGTGACGGGGCGTGGCTGTGTCCAGTCGGTCGCCTACGCCACGATAGAAGCCAACTACGCACAGCGCGGATACGGCCTATCACCCAGCGCCGCCTACTCGGCCCTGCAGGCGTTTGCGCTGTGCTACAGCTACGGACTCTCTGGTTCGACGAGCAGCGCCGATCTACGCGACGCCAACGGCGGGGCCATCAGCGGTCGCGCATGTTCTCCCAGCGTGGCCTGGGCCGTGCTGACCAACGTGAACGCGGTTCTACAGGGACGTGGGCTCTCGGGTGGCGTGGCCTACGCCGAGCTGATTCCCCAGGCTGCACCTCTGACCAAGGGCGGGGCCGCCCAGGGCTTCACGAAGCGGTACGATACCGGACGAGCCGGCGGCGCGGGTCGCTGGGGTGGAAGCAGCATCACGCGAGGTAGGAGGAACGAATGAGCGCTCCGAATGTGATCCGTGCGACCATGTGGGAAGGCGAGGCCCATCCCCCCATCGTGATGCGGCTCGCCGCGGATGACGGCTTCAACCTGAACCTCAGCGATCCCGACTACGGCATCGCGCAGGTGGACCTCAAGGTGCGGGACGCCTATGACCCGCTCGAGACCGTCATCATCACGAAGACCTACACGGGCTACGCGCAGCTCTACCCGTTCGTGTTCGATTCCCTGCAGGGGGACGGCTACGCTTTCGACGACGTGGGGTACAACTTCCGCCACCAGCTACCGGCCAGCGAGACGACCGGCTTCCTGGGTGGTAGGTCCTACACCTTCGAGTACAAGATCACCGGGAAGAACTTGACCACCGTGCCGATCCAGGTCCACGTCGCTTGGATCCAGGTCATGTCCACAGGCTACTAGCCATGCCCATCGAGCTGACTCCCGCATCCAGGCTGAAGCCCGTTTGGCTCGCCATCAACGAGCAGGGGAAGATCATCGGCAAGGCCGAGCACGCCGAGCTCATCCGTGAGCTGCACGCCTACGTCGAGCGCATGGATCGGGGCATCGAGACCCAGTGGCCCCCCATCAGTGCCCTGAACGGCGTCAAATGTCGATTTGAGGCTCTGTTTCCCCCGGGCTGGGCTCAGGTGCCCACGGTGACGTAGTCACCGGGATCTCCCGCAGGGTCCAGAGCTTCCTCTGACCTCGAGCTCCACGAAGGGACCAGCCATGGACGACCGCACCGTGCCGGAGGAGCCACGCATCCAGGTGGGGCCACTGCCGGATCTTCGCCATACGTGCCGCTACGTTGTCTCCACTGGTGGTCTGGACAGCAAGGAGATCACCAGAGACGGGGTCCAGGGCCAGCAGGTCGATCCAACCAAAGAGGTCTTGCCGGAGGCCGGCGTGCGGGTTCCACCGCTCGACGACCGCCACGACAAGACCTCGCTCCCGCAGCGCCTTCAGGCTGCGCTGCGTCGGGCTAGTGCGCTTGGATCGGCTCTTGGGAGGCGGCTCTTCCACCGCCCTTGAGCCTAGCGTCCTCCTTCTCACCGAGGAAGGTGAGGATCGAGACGTGAGTACTGGAATGGTTCTCCCTGTCGTCCAGGATCCACCGCCAGCCCCACCACCGGACCAGATCCACACCTGCGGCGCGGAAGGAGGCGAAGGTTTCGTTATCCATGCGGACAACTTCGGAGTACGGGATCTCCAGGGCCCGGTTCCATGACCAGACGGCGGAGGGCGCTGGATCGGGCGGGTTGAAGGGGAACAGCGTCCATGCGAGGACGCACGCCATACCTTCCTCGACTACGGCGGGGAGGTACGGTTCTCGATGCAGGTAGTAGTGGACCAGCTCATGGGCCATGACCAGCGGCAGCTCGCCTATGCTGGCCTGCCCGAGCAGGATGAGGTGCTTCTGCCCGTCTAGCAGGCTGTTGAAGATCGTGCCGGCGTTCGCGTCGCCCACGACGAATGGCGTATCGAGGACCCAGATGTCCGGAGGGGTGTAGGGACGCCCTTCCGGGATGAGCTCAAGGACCGCTCGGTTCACCGGAGAGAAGGTGTCGTAGACCCGTTGGGCCAGTACCAGATCCGAAGCGTAGATGTTCCCGAATCTGTGTGCGGGGGCGGATGTAGGCACGATGGTTGTGGGAGCCTTGCAGGCCGATGTGGCGATGAGGACGGCCATCACTGCACCGCGATACATGACTCGAAGTAGGTGGGGGCCTGAGTCGGAGTGCTCCAACTTAGCTTGCACTGCATCGGGTTCGTCGGAGCGATGGCCGTGACCGCGGCCATGTACCAGCCGTTGGAGAGATGAGCTTGCACGATGCCGGGATGCTGGCTGCCGTTGATTTCAACGGCTGCTGCCGTGTACGGATTGGATGATCCGAAGAACAGCGTGCCAGTGATTGGATCCACGGCTTGGTAGTGGACTACGTGCATGTTGGAAGGGATCGGCTGCGAGAATCCCGTGACGGCCACTGCGCGCAGGAGTGTGATGGGGGTGAACCAGTAGGGATGGACCACGTCGGCGACGAGGGTCGTGTTGCGGTCCAGGTTGAAGTTGACGAGGTCCGGCATCAGCGATGCGATCCAATACCGTCGCGTGATCCAGTAGGGCCGCAGCTCGCGTGCAGGCTGGACAGCAGGACCGTCCTCCGGGCTTTCCGCAGGACACTCGACTACCGTGGCGACGAAGATGGTCGCTCCGTCCGGGACCTTGCCGGCGATGGGCGGTCGTTGGGGTCCAGTGGTGCCGACGGTGTTGCCGTCCTTGTCCACCCATTCGACCTGCAGGCACATGCCCGGGGGCAACGTGCCGTTGAACTCGAAGGTCGGCTTGCCGTCAGAGCCCCAGCGAACCTTGGCCCCCACGTTGCCGAGCGGACCGTTGTTGAGGCCGACATCGACATCTCCCGTCGTCGAGCAGGAGAACAGCGCCAGTCCGATGAGGAACGGCGCCAGGATCAGGATGACGGTCGGAACCGTCTGGATCAGCGTCTTCATCTGTCTCTATCTCCAAAGGGGTTGGAAAAGCTCCCCTCTGCTTCAAGCCTACTCCGCCTTTCCAGGAGCGCAAGCGGGGCAGGGCGTCCTATGACCCTGCCCCTAAGCGACGGAGACCCTCCTGGCCCGAGCTGGTGCCCGGAACCACCAGGGTTGGCAGATCCCCGGCGCCGTGCCGGAGACCAGGGCCTACTTGCCCTTGCCCTTGCCCTTCTTCTTGCCCTTGCAGCTCTTCGCCACGACTACTTCCCCTTCGGCTTGCGAACGTACCCGTACTTGCCCTTCTCGCGGGCCAGGGCAGCGTCCTTGAGACGCTTGACCATGCCAGATCCCCTCCCCCTCCGACCAGGCTCGGCCCGGTACATGGGGTTGCCCGTCAGCGTCCCCGGGACGAGGTTCGTCGCCGGGGTCCCGCCTGCGTACTTGCGAACGGTCTCGGCTGAGACCTTCTTCTTCTTTGCCATGGGTGCGCCTCCTGGGCCTGTCGGCTGGCTGGGAGTCTAGCCCCCATGGCGGGGACTGCAAACGTTCGGCCCATGCCGGGAATGTAGCTTGAACGAACGCCCTCCAGTCGGCGCACTCGCCGGCATCGTTCAGCCGGCCACCGCAGATCGGGCAAAACTTGGTCACGGCTTCCCCTCCCAGCGCAGGGCGGCGTCAATGTCCGCCAGCCATTTTTCCTTTGTGCGGTCAGCGTACCAGCCTTGCGCGGTATGGATGCGTGCGTATTTGAGCAGCGCCCGCAGCCGCTCGATCTCCTGCTGCGCGTCCTTCCATTGGCTGTGCCACATATCGTGAGCCGCCGTGAGCGAGGCCACGTCCGCCCGCAGCCGCTCGATCTCGGCCTTGGCCTCGCACAGCTCGCACGTTCGGGCAAGGTGCCCGTGATCGCATACCTTGGTGCTCACATCTTCACCTCATGGAATCTCGCCAGCCCCTTTGGAACAGCATAGGACTCGCACACTCTCGAGACCGTAGAGTCTGGGCTGCGCTCGATGACCCAGTGCTTGCGCGAAGTGTGATGCACAAGTGCTACGCAGCCCAGGTTGTGGCTGAAGATCATGTGCAGCCATAGGTCGCGCGTCTTCTCTGGTCTCAGCTTGTAGGTCTCTCCCAGCATGATCGTCGCATAGGGGTAGTCTTCCTCGCATGTGAAGTCGAACATGCGACGCTTCACGCTTACCTTGGCCGTGAACCTAACGTCCCCCGAATCGACGTACTGGTATCGCTCCTCATAGGCAGGTCGCACGGCCGCCTCGATCACCGATGCGTCCAGCATCCCCCAGTGCCGCAGGAGCTCCGCTGCAAGCTCCTGTGAGGGCTTGGATGCCTGCAGCCTCGCCAGGAAATGTTCGTCGGATTGCACGTCCTCACCATCTGCTTGTAGGTGCGGCCCCGGGTCCCTTCCCGTGAACCCGGGGCCTCCGACCTCCTTGAGGAAGCGCCGCCGGCTTGTGCCGACTGAAACGCGCTCTAGCCCCCCTCGAAGGTCGTTCTAGTTGAGCCGATAGTCCTGGGACACCGGCGCGTTGTAGATAACTTGGTCCGCGCGCCAAGTCGGCGACGTGGGCCAGGCGTACCACGGCTGCTCGGGACCGCTGATGAGCACGCGGCAAGTGCCACGGTTGCGGCGCACAACGACCGTGTCGTTGGCGTTGCGCAGCCGGATGTCGATGTTCTGCGAGGCGTTGATGGCGTTCTCGCTGATCTCCACGTCCACCGTGCCGGGCTGTCCGTCAGAGCAGCCCCAGAGCTGGATCACGTCACGGTCGCCCAGCTTGTATTCTAGGTAGTTGCGTTTGATGACCACCTGCTTGCGACCGTGCGCCATGATCCCGCCGCAGGAGTCGCGCGGCGTTCCGTTGGGGTCAACCCACGGCCACTCGGTCTTCATGTAGCAGCCCTCAACGAGGAGCCTGTTGAGGAACGGGCCGTCCTTGTTCAGCGCCTCGAAGGTCGAGATCGGGTAGGAGGCACGCTCGCTCTTGGTGTAGATCGACGACTGGAGGATGGCCGTGCGGCGCACGGTGATCCACTCGTCCTGCAGCATGTTCGCCAGCCTATACCAGCGTGCCTCGGGTAGAGCCGTCTGATGCTTGCGTGCTTGGTTCTGCGGGTGCGCGTAGACGAGCTGGATAGCCTGTCCCCAGCACTCCGAAAACATGCACTCATCCCAGGTCAGCGGACCGCCGTTGATCGTGCCGTAGACGCCGTGTTCCTGCGGAATGTCCTCGGTCGTCACCCGGTACCAGTTCCAATGGTTGATGTCGAAGATGATCGCGCCCCAGCGAATCATGTTCTGCATCCCAGGAGCCTGCGGCTGCCCGTGGATAATCATGTTGCTGAGGGATACCGGCTGCTGGTTCGTACCCGCATAGCCAGTACTGGTCACGCCGCTGCCAGAACCCCACGACGCGAGACGCCATCCGTCGCACGTCAACGGGATAGCACCTCCGTATCCCCAACCCCACTGACTCACACCGTAGAAGGTGATCGGGTAGTCGTCCGGACATCCGGCCTGCGCCGGCAAGATCCAAGGAGGACTCGCCACCACCCAGCGATCCACGGGACCGCCACCGACCGACTCTGCCGGCGGAAGCACACTGCCCTTGGTATCCGGAACCTCCTGCATGTCCGGAGGAGCGGTCTGAACGGCCTCCTGCGGGATGGCATCGGCATTCTGGGGGTGAACCCAAGTGATCGTGGGAGCGGGAGTGGCCTGGGCTGCCGCTGAGAGCATGAGTGAGATCACGAACCGGGTCAGCATGATGGTCTTCTCCTTCTGGTGACTAGCGTCTACGCCTGCGGGACCGCGAGGCGATGTATCCAGTCATGAAGCCTAGCATCGCGGCTAGAAGCAGCGATCCTATGCTCACGGGATCTCCTCTTTCAGGGCCCAGGGTGGCATACAGGGGCAGCGAACGAAGAACTCACGTCCGTCGTCGTCACACCTCGGGATCCACCCGGTTCCTTCGCAGGCTGCGCACTCGGGGTCAGGACCCTGCTTTCCTGGGGCTACGGTGTACATAGGGCCCGTGGCGCGGACGAACTCCCGGAAGGCTTCGGAGCTCATGTCTTCACTGCCTTCCGAGCCCGCTCGCAGTCTAGGCACGGACAGGTCTTTGGGTGCCCAGGAGGATCGTACCGACCTGCGTCTGGCTGTCGTCCACCGGGTCGTTGGGTCCAGTCCCCGCAGTAGAAGTCCGGCATGACCTGGGGCCAGCGCGTCTTGGGGCCATCTTCTTCCATCACCACCACCGGAGCGTGGCGCCGGCAGTTGTAGACGGTCTGCGTCTTCTTCCCGTCGAACTTGACGCACCAGCGGCAGTTAGCGCATCCGCGGTCATTACCCATCGCGCTCTCAAGGTAGGTAGAAGGTAGGTAGTATTCGGGGGTTGGATTGAGGGGCCCGGACCGTGGCCTCCCGCAAGCTCGTCCGCTCCCTCGCGGCTTTGTCGCCGCTCAGTCGCTTCACTGGGAGGCTGCCGAGCCCTGGGGCCACGTCAAGGAACAGTTGTCCACAAGTTATCCACAATGCCCCGATCCACAACCTGTTGTGGTGTGCAGCACCGCGCGGGCACCGCCGGTTGTGGATTCGGGGCGTTCCCATTCTAGGGAGTGGATTGCAACTTCCTACGATCCATGGCCGTCCAGACGGTTGCGTAGCGTCCGGAGGGGACCTTGCGCTTCCTCCCCGAGTTCACGATGAGCTGCATCTCAAGCAGCTCACCCCTGCGGTCTCGGACCCTCCTCTGGGGAATGTCCAGAACCGCAGCGAGTTCATGATCCGTGCAGCCAGTCTCTCTGGCGTGCTCCAGATGGCGGAGGATGGCGAGGTGTTCTTCCGCGACGACACGACTAAGCCTTGCCACCGTGCCTCTCCTCCCAGCCGGCGAATGGGTCATCCTCATCGGCCTCGACCACGGGCTCATCCGGTTCAGGTGGCGGCTTGGGAAGCACGTCCTTCAGGGCTTCAGCCACGGACCCCTCGGGCGGGACGAGGTCGTCGAGCGTTTCGGCCTTGGCTCCACGCCCCTTCTTGGTGCGCGTCTTGGTCTCGACGACGCTGGTATCGAAGTGCTCCTCGCGCGTGGAGGCACCATCCTTCATGGAGTGCCAGATCACCCGCAGCCCGGCCAGCTCTGTACCCGTGATGAGGTCGAGACTGTGCCCCAGCTTCGCCTCCAGCATGGACGGAGCCACACCAAAGTCGCGGAAGGCGTCGCACAGCTCCTTGAGCACGGTCTTGCGGTCCTTACCCAACGCCTCATCCATGTGGCCCTTCATGGTCTTGCGGGCCGTGGCGATGGCCTCGTCGATCAGGTCGGGCGGCAGAACCTGGAGGATGCAGTTGCGGACCAGGATGGCCCCACGTCGGTTGACGACCTCCCGGAAGTCACGCTCGTCGGGTTCGGTCCACTCGGTCTCCCCGGTCTCCTTGTTCACGCGCTGGTGGAGCCGGCGGAAGCGGTCTTCGAGCTCCACGCGCAGGTTGTTCTGCAGGTCCCAGGCGAAGCCCTGGATCTGGA
>Ga0316626_10001680_pt1 | contig 10052 bp, 2 predicted proteins | sample OWC_Aug_T1_C1_D5_FD_207656 | JGI IMG/M metagenome (GOLD analysis project Ga0316626, IMG submission 207656) | Wetland soil microbial communities from Old Woman Creek delta, Ohio, United States - OWC_Aug_T1_C1_D5_A | ecosystem: Environmental > Terrestrial > Soil > Wetlands | place: USA: Ohio...
TGAAGCACCGCAGATCGCTGGTCATTCTGGACAACAGCGACCACATGCTGGGCGCGTGCGCGGATCTCGTTCGGACGCTCCTTCGCTCGTGCACCCACCTTCGAGTACTGGTCACAAGCCGCGAGGCCCTGAAACTCTCAGGGGAGATGCTCTATCAGCTGTCGAATCTCGACGTTCCCCCATCAGCGACGGTGACACCCGCCGAGCTTGCCCGTTTCGAGGCGGCCGAGTTGTTCATCGATCGCGCCAGGTCGGTGCATCCGGGATTCACCGTGACCCCGGAGATCGTCCCCGCGATCGTAGAGATCTGCCGTCGCCTTGACGGCATTCCCCTCGCGCTGGAACTCGCCGCGGCACGGGTCAGGTCGATGCCCATCCATCTCATCGCTCAGCGCCTCGATCAGCGATTCCGTCTCCTCAGCAGCGGCAATCGGGCGGAGCTACCCCATCACCAGACCTTGCGTGCTCTCATCGACTGGAGCTACGAGCAACTCGATGGCCGCGAGCAGGCCATGCTCCGATACCTTGGCACTTTCGCCGGGGGATGGTCGCTGGAAGCCGCGGAAGCGGTATGCACGGCGATGGGCATCGAGACGTGGGACGTCCTCGATCTTCTTTCGCATCTGGTGGACAAGTCGCTGGTCGAAATCGACAGGTCTGATCGGGGGCTCAGCACACTCCGCTACTACCTGCTGGAGACGGTGCGGCAGTACGCCCGAGAGCTGCTGAACGCCGGCAGCGAGCAAGATGCCGCAGTCGCGGCACACCGGGACTTCTTCGTCTCGCTCGCCGAGAGTGCTCATGGATCGCTGCTCGGTCCGGAGCAAGGGCGGTGGCTCGCCGTTCTCGAAGCGGAGCTGGACAACATCCGCCTTGCGCTGGCTACATGCAAGGCCAGAAGGGAATGCTACGAGCAGGGTCTGCGACTGGTTGGAGCTTTGACTCCATTCTGGCACCTGCACGGATACTGGAGCGAGGGCCGCCGTCGAAGCGAGGACTTCCTGGGCCTGGCCGAGCCTTCCCGATCGGCGGTTCGAGCCGGGGCGCTCAAGTGCGCCGGCCAGCTGGCCGCCGCGCAGGGAGACTACGGCCAGGCTCGTCTGCGCCTGGAGGAGGCCCTGGCGATCTTCCTGGAGCTCGCGGAGACCGGCGGCGCCGCCTGGACGGCGATCGAACTCGGCGAAGTAGCGCTGCACCAGAAGGACTATGTTGCAGCCCGCTCTCTCTTCGAGGAGAACCTGGCCGCATTCCGCGCGCTCGATGATCAGCGAGGAGTGGCCGTATCTCTCCGAAATCTCGGCGTCATCGCAGTCGCGCAGGGAGATCTTGACCAGGCCAGGGCGCGGTACGAGGAAAGCCTCGAGACGCAGAGGAAGATAGGCAACAAGCTCGGCATTGCCAACGTGCTCAACAACCTCGGCAACGTTGCCCGGGACCAGCGGGACCTCGAGCTGGCCGGTCGACGGTACCACGAGAGTCTGACCATCCAGCGCGAACTCGGAAACCGGTTTGGCATCGCGGTCGCACTGAACAACCTCGGAGTGGCGTCAATCGAACTCGGCGCGCTCACCGATGCGCGATCGCACTACGAGGAGAGCCTCGTGGTCCTGAGAGAACTCGGCCACCGGGTCGGAGTAGCACAGGTCTTGCACAACCTCGGCGATGTCGCCCACGCCCAGCGCGCGCACCGGGAGGCCGAGGCGTTCTATCGTGAGAGTGCCACGGTGCTGGCCGAATTGGGCGATCACCTGGGGATCATCAGTTCCCTGACCGGTCTCTGTTCGCTGGCCATCGATCAGCGGCAGTGGCGTCGGGCCGCACGCCTTCTGGGCGCAATCCAGAAACACCGACGGGCCATGGAGCGTCCGCCCTCCGACGAGGAGCGCCAGCAGCGGGAGAAGGCGGAGTCCGCCCTGCGGCAAAACGTGGCCCCCGAAGAACTGGAGACATGCCTTCGATCAGGGGCGGCCATGACGATCGAGGAAGCGGTCGCCGAAGCGCTAGGCGACCCAGAGCCGTAGATCCAACCGGCTGCAGACCCGACGGCGGCGACACGGCGGGGTCCTCCCAGTTCCCGGGCCGCGTCCGCCCGGGACCGACATCTACACGCCTGCGAACCGGTCACTTGATCAGGACGAGACGGCGCGTCTTCTCGAAGTCCGGGGTTCTGAGCGAATAGAAGTAGGTTCCTGACGCCACCGGATGGCCGTGGTCATCCCGCCCGTCCCACACCACGGCATAGCGTCCCGCAGCGTGCGGCACGTCATTCACCAGGTGCCTCACCGTGCGCCCCTCGACGGCTGTGATCAACACCGTCACCCGGGATGCGCGAGGGATCTCGTAGCGGATGCTGGTCACCGGGTTGAATGGATTTGGATTGTTCTGAGCGATGTCGTAGCTCAGTGGAGGAGCGTCGGAGCCTTCTCCGCTCCCGGCAGACTCTGTCACGACCAGGGTCACATCCGTGTCCGAATACTCGGCGTTGACCGGGGCACCCTCAATGAGGTCGAACTCACCCTGCCGATCGGCGAACGTCATCACTCGGAAGGTCTGACCCTCGCTGAGCTGGAAACCTCCGATCGTCGAGACCTGCATCCGCCCGGAAAGGTCGACATTGCCGCTTGCGGACAGTACATCGAATTGCCCTTCCCCGGTGCCACCCAGCTCGATCTCGAGCGATCCTTGTACCGACTGCGCGTAGCTGCCATCGATCATCAGTGATCCAGCCACTCCTCCGATGCCAGGAGCCACCACTCCGTTGCTTGTCACATTGGACTCGACGCTGCCGTGCCCCGTGAGCGTTCCCGCAGGGCCGATGGTCATGAGCGGCGCGGCGCCGCCAAGACCGGTGCTGATGACCGATTGATCCTCGACTCTCACCGCGGCCTGACCGGCCAGGCCGATCACCAGTTCCCCGGTTGCGAATCGGGAGCCGGAGCCTCTGACCGTGAGCTCGACGTGGGATCCACTGCCTGAGGCCAGCGTCGTGGTCCCGGCCGCGGTGCCCGTCGCTCCGTTCAGCAGCACCAGGCGGCTCTGACCGGACGCGGTGCCTACAAACCGCGCGGGGTTGCCGTCTGCAAACGTCCCACCGTCGATCTCGATCGCCCCGCGCCACCAGACAAGATCGGCACCCGGCGAAATGGTCAGCGTCCCGGCGCGGAGCACAGAGGATTGGCTTTCAAGACTCAGTTCCGCTTCCGGTTGGACCTGCAGGTCGCGAACCGTGAGCGACCCGCCGTTCAACCGCAGTCGTCCGGTGCCGATAACCAACCGCTCCCACACATCTGGCGCCGATGTCGACTTCGCGGGCGTTCCGGGTGACAGCACGCGAATTTCGTCCGCGAGCGCCCCCGGCAAGCCGATACGGATCTCCTGACCGACCAGGATGTCGCTGTTTGCGCCCGGTAGCGCCGGCGGACTCCAGTTGCTCGCAACGAACCAGGACCCGCCATCCGGCCCTACAAAGTGCGAGATATTGGATTCCACGACGATGATACGGCAGACTCCATTGCTGTTCTCCTGTCGCACCTTGAGTCCGAATACCTCGATCACTTCGAACGAGTCGACCACGGCCGCCGCCGTGAGCACCAGAAACTCCTGCCCCACCTCCGGCACGTAGTTGTTGATCAGCCGGAGGTCCAGGAGGCCGCCCAAGGTTGCCGTACCACTCACCACGACCTGGTCATACCCGTCGATGCCGGGCTGGTCCCCGCCGATCTCGCAAACATAGACCCCATCGGGGGACTGCAGATAGCTTCCGCTGATGTCGAGGGTGCCCGCCGACTCCCCCGGGAGCAGCGTACCGGAGTTCGTGAAGACGGCTCCCGGTCCGCCCACCTCACCGTTGCCGCGAACGTCTCCGGCAACCAGACTGACATCCGCCGCCGTGAGGAGGCTCGTCGATTCCTCCACGGTGGTCCGGCCGGATGTCTGCCGGTACAAGCCGCCGACGGTCCAGGTCGTCGACGGACCAATCGTGATGCTCCCTGAATTCGTGAACGGGCCGGTCGCCAGATCGATACCGTCGGTTGTGAACGACCCGATGTTCGCAGCAAAGTCTGTCAGTGCTGAACTCCCAACCTGATCGACGATCGCCCCCGTCGGTTCCAGAACATGAATGGACGCCGCATTGGTCACGATATCCGCATTCATGAACTGGAGCGTACCGGACACGATGAGGGTGCCACCCAGCAGCGTTTGGTTGGAGAAATTCGCGAAGTCTCCCGTGAGCTTCAGCGTACCGCTCTGCACGTCGAGCGTGCCCGCCGAGACCAGATCCGCTCCAATCGTCGTGAGTCCACTCCCGGGGAGCCGCTTGGTCAGCGTGCCGAGGTTGTTGAACAGAGCCGGATCGCCGGCACCGCTGATGTGCTCCATCGTTGCGTTGTCGGTAATGTCGAAGGTCGCGCCGACGTAATTCTCGATCTGTGTCCCGAGCTCTCCTTCGCCGTGGCGGATCGAACCGGTGCCGCTCCAGGTCGCAGTGCCGCGATTTCTGAGACGGCGTCCCTCGCGCAGCTCCTTGGGTGAGGTCCCGCTGATAGCCAAGCCGCCGTCGGCGACGATCGAGCTTTGACCGCTCATCTCTCCACCGGTCCACGTGAGCAGACCGCTCACGGTGACGTCCCCCGATCCGGTCAGGATGGCCGGTGCCGTGAGCGTGAAGGCCCCCTGGACCGTCGAGGGCAAGGAGATGCCGAGCTCGCCACCGATGAGGCGAAGGTTCTCATGGCAGGTCAGGCTCCGGATACACGTGACGCCCGACGAGTAGACGACCTCCGTCGTCGAACCGACATTCGGGATCACCACCTCATCATCGGAGTTGGGCACCCTGCCAAGGTCCCAGTTGGCGCTGTTGTCCCACGATGTGGCATCGCCCAGGCCGGTCCAGGTGATCGTGGCCGGCTGCGAGAGCTCGTATAGATAGAACTGCCCAGCGAAAAAAGCTGTGGCCAGGATCTCCCGGACCCCGTTGCCCGTGAAGTCGGCGACCGATCCCACGGTCCAGTAGCCGAGGCCGCCCCCGGGCACGGTGCCGTTGATGACGAGATCGGGCTCGGTGTCCGCCGTCGGCCCGCCGAGGAAGATGTACACGGCACCCGCGTTGTTGTTGACCGTCCAGTCGGTGATGATGATGTCGTCGAATTCGTCGGCGTTGAGCTTCCCGGCGGTCCCCACGGCCTCCCCGAAGACGTTATTCACGCCCTCCTCCCCCTCGAAGTGGAGGTCGAGCTGGGCATCAGAACCGCCGAAGTACATGTTGGCATACCCTGGTCCATCCGCATGGGTGGTACCCACGAGGACGTCGGCATAGGCATCGTCGTTGAAGTGTCCCGCGGGGCTCACGGACCAACCGAAGTTGTCGTACGGAGTAGAATCACCGAAGGTCAGATCCCAGTTCGAGTCCGGGTTCTCCCCGCCGTAGTAGACGAGTGCGATGCCCGACTCAGGGCCGGTGTGCCACCAGTGCCTCGCCCCAACGAGGATGTCGTCGTACCCATCGCCGTTCATGTCCCCGGCCCCGCAGACCTGGTTCCCGAACTGCCCTGGACCCGAGAGGATCCAGTCGGCCGTCGCATTCGGGGCGCTCCCGCCGAAGTAGATGTAGACATGTCCCGTGCCGTCGGATGGGCTCTCGATCGAACTGATGACGACGTCTTCGTAGTTGTCGTTGTTCACGTCCCCGGCGGGCGAGGCAAACCAGCCGAACAACCATTGATTAGGATCCGGGGTCAACCTCAGATCGGGATTCGGATTCGGGGGAGACCCGCCGAAGAAGATGAATGCCTTGCCGGGACCGTTGGGGTTGCCTTGCTCCGAGTCCCCGATAACAATCTCGCTGTCGCCGTCGCGGTCCAGATCGACCCCACAGACGGAGGCACCGAAAAGAATGGTCGACTCACCAGGAAGGAGCTCGAAGGGCGGAGCGGAGAGAGAGTCGGGCCCTCCCCAGTAGACGTAAGCGTGATTGCTGGCACCCGCCACGATGTCCGGATAGGAGTCGCCGTTGTAATCGCCAACCTGCCGGACGGTCCTCGGTGATCCCGGAACGGAGAACGTCCGCACGAGGTCGACGGAGGCGGTGCAGTCCGCGCGAACCGAGGCACCGTGGGGATCGAGAAGGAGAACCAAGACAACGGTGATCGCCGAGAGCGGAAGCTGCACACCCCGAAACATCACGCTCCACCTTTCGTCAGGTCGTCATTCCTCCGGACGACCTGCGCAAGGGCCTCCCCGATGGGGCGGGGGATGTCGGATACCCCCGCGTACTCGGCGACAGACCCCGAGGGCCCAGTCCCCGCAGGGATCCACCGGCCAAGAATGTTACGCTTTCTGGCCTCACAGGTACAGCCCCATGATCTCCACCACCAGGGCTCCGCCCTGGCCGCTCGGAGGGTAAACGTTCACCGCCGGCCATGGGCGAATCCGCCTCCCCGCCACACATTCCGGTGGTTTGAGACCTGGTCTCGCACCGCAGGCCGAAGCCGCCTCTCGAGGAAGTCACGCGCGGCTCCGGCCCAGGCGGCATAGGCACTACCAGTCGGTGTGTCTGGTATGCTCCGGACAGGCCAATCGGAGAGTCGCCATGTCACGCAAGACCGCGCACGATTTCGATCAGGAGTTGCTTGTCCTGTTCGACGCCTACGTCCACGGCGCTATCGACCGCCGCACGTTCCTCGACAAGGCTGCCAAGTTTGCCGTCGGTGGAGTCACGGCGATGATGCTGCTCGATCAGTTGAGCCCGAACTTCGCGGCGGCACAGGTGGTCAGCGCCGAGGACCAACGGATCGCGGCTAAGCATCTCGAGTACGACTCGCCCAAGGGCCACGGCAAGGGCCGCGGGTATTTCGTCCATCCGGCGGCGGTGAAAGGGAAGTTTCCGGGCGTCCTCGTGATCCACGAGAACCGCGGCCTCAACCCGCACATCGAAGATGTCGCACGACGCCTCGCCCTCGACGGCTTTGTCGCCTTCGCCCCTGACGCCCTCTTCTCTCTGGGCGGCTACCCCGGCGACGAGGACAAGGCGCGCGAGCTGTTCCCGAAGCTCGATCAGGCCCAGACCCGCGAAGACTTCATCGCCGCAGCAGCGTTCCTGAAGGCGCGCCCGGAGTGCACGGGGAGGATGGGCGCAGTGGGATTCTGCTACGGGGGAGGCATGGTGAACTACCTGGCCACGCGCCTCGGCGGCGATCTCTCCGCCGCTGTCTGCTTCTACGGCTCCACCCCGGACACGGAGGAGGTACGGAAGATCAAAGCACCGCTGATCGTGCACTCGGCGGAGAAGGACGAGCGCATAAATGCCAGCTGGCCGGAGTTCGAGCGGGCTCTCAGGGCAGCGAATGTCAAGTACGAGCGCTTCCTGTATCCCGGCACGCAGCACGGCTTCAACAACGACACGACGCCGCGGTACGACGCGGGCGCGGCCAAGCTCGCTTGGGGGAGGACACTAGCGTTCTTCGAGAAGCACCTGCGCTAGACCTTCAAGGCGGGGCTCGGGTCCCGAGCCTCGACGCAGCTTGAGATCCTCCTGCTCAGGCACCAACTCGACGTCTGCCTGCGATCCGTGAAGTCGTTCAGCCGAGAACGGTCATTGCCTGGCAGCGGCGCAGGTTTCGCGACTAACTGGACCCGCCACTGCCGTTCGGGAATGGTGTACGGGTCCACCGATTTCAGCGAGCCTTCCGGAGCAGCTGATCCGCCTGTCAGCACCGACAACCGGGTCGTTGCGGATGCGCGTGAGACGTTCGTGCCCGCGCGGTGCACAGGGTGACGCAGTGTTGTTCGCTGTCGAACGGCAGGAAAGGCACGATCACGCGGCTGCGCGCAGCGCGACCACGGGCAGGTGCCTCCTGCCTCCCAGGTGGCCGATGACGAGAGCGAGTCTCGTCCCGCAGCGCTCCCGGATCTCCGCTTGCGGTGAAGCGCATGGCGCCTCGCTTGGCCATCCCGCTCGGGGTTCGAGCCGTGGACTCGCGTTTGCCGGTGGCAGTCCCACGTACACATCCCCCGGCGTCCGCCCGCCCAACGCCTGGCTTGTCCGGTGCTGGTTGTGCCAGACGACTTAGAGCGCGATCTCTTCCCGCATGGCGTCCAGCTGCAGCGGTACGAGGAGCCTCCGCGTGCACTCGGCCTTCAGCGAGCGCATGAACCGCTCGATGACGGCGAGGCTCCCGTACTCACCGACAGCACCAAAGCGCGGTCGAATGCGCTGGCGCCGACACCATCGCCGGAAGGACCGGCTGCTGACCAGGCTCTGCCGGCTGGGCTTGGCTACCCACAAAGTCTCAGTGGGGGCTTCATTTAGCGAGCACTTTCCTCCTTTCCCGGACTTCGGGGCGGAACGAACCTCTCTCTCTTTGCGGCCGCGTCGCCCCACGCGGTTCGGCCCACCCTCTCATGGAGAAGAGGAGCCACTCCGCGCTTCTCGCAGGCCATGGCACACTCCTCGCGTCTGCGCTAGAGTACCGGAGAAATGCCTCTTGGCCTTTACGCCTTGAATTGGCCGCACCGAGGAACAGCGGAATGACGGCTCCATCCACGATGGGCTCAGCGGAGGGATGACAATGATATCTTCGCAGGGTTCCTGCGCAGTCGCACTTGCCCTGGCATTACCCGCGTCGGCGCTTGCCCAGCAAGGCACACCGGCTGCCCCGGACCATGCTGGCCGGCGGCCGAACATCGTCGTGATCCTCGGGGATGATCTGGGGTTCTCGGACATCGGCGCGTTCGGCAGCGAGATCAAGACGCCGAACATCGATTCCCTGGCGAAGGACGGCATGCGCTTCACGAACTTCTATACGCATGCCAGTTGCTCCCCCACCCGGGCGACGATGATCACGGGCACCGACACGCATCGCAACGGGCTGGGCAACATGGACGAATGGACGGCCCCCAACCAGGTGGGAGTGCCGGGTTACGAGGGCTACCTCAACGATGCGGTCGCCACCCTCCCCCAGCTGCTCCAGGACGCGGGCTACCACACGTACATGGTCGGCAAGTGGCACCTGGGCAAGGCGCCGGACAAGATCCCCGCGGCGCGCGGGTTCGAGCGCGACTTCAGCCTGCTCGACGGGGCGGCCAGCTACTGGGACATGTGGAACTTCACGGCCACCAGCCCCCGATCGACGTACACGGAGGACGGGCGGTACCTCACTGAGCTGCCCAAGGACTACTACGCCACCAGGACGTACACGGACAAGCTGATCAGCTTCATCGACGCCAACCGGGGCGACGGCAAACCGTTCTTCGCCTACGTTGCCCACCAGGCTCCGCACGATCCCTATCACCTGCCGCCGGAGTGGCGCGGCCGGCACGTGGGCGAGTACGACAGCGGGTGGGATGTGGTGCGGGAGGAGCGGCTCAAGCGCCAGGTGGAGCTCGGCATCACGCCGCCCGGCACGAAGCTCGCCGAGCGCATGTGGTTTCTCCCCGACCCCCTGGTGCTCGCGCCCGCACCGCGGGCGGTCTTCGGCCGCAAGATGGAGCTGTATGCCGGCATGGTGGAGAACCTGGACTTCCACATCGGTCGGCTGATCGACCATCTCAAGGACATCGGCGAGTACGACAACACGATCTTCATCATGTTCGGAGACAATGGCGCCGAGGGAGGCGATCTCTTCGCCATGATCGCCGGCACGCCCGGAACCCGCAACTATCTCTTTGCCGCGACAAGATGGTCCCAGACGGATCCGAACGCGTGGGGCGACCCGGGTTCCTACGTCTGCTATGGCCCGGGCTGGGCCCAGGTTTCCATGACGCCCTTCAGCCAGTACAAGGGATTCCTCGCGGAAGGCGGTATCCGGAACGGGCTCATCGTCAGCGGCCCCGTGGTGAAGCGAACCAGGGGCAGCATCGGCGGCGGGCTGATGCACGTTGCCGATATCATGCCCACGCTGCTCGAGGTCGCCGGCGCGACCTATCCACAGAGTGACCAGGGCGGCGGGTTGCCGCCCCTCATCGGCAAGTCCTGGGTCAGGTACCTGGCGGGCGAGGTGGAGTCGCCGCGCACCGAGCGGGACTACCTCGCGTGGGAGAGCTTCGGCAACCGT
>Ga0316626_10001683_pt1 | contig 10047 bp, 3 predicted proteins | sample OWC_Aug_T1_C1_D5_FD_207656 | JGI IMG/M metagenome (GOLD analysis project Ga0316626, IMG submission 207656) | Wetland soil microbial communities from Old Woman Creek delta, Ohio, United States - OWC_Aug_T1_C1_D5_A | ecosystem: Environmental > Terrestrial > Soil > Wetlands | place: USA: Ohio...
GCGGCGCGCCGCCCCGCGTTCATCGCGGCGGCCCGCCTGCTCATCGCGGCCCCCGTCCTGGCCGCCGCCGCGGTCGCGGTCGGGCCGGGCTCCGGCGCCGCGGATCTCGGCGCCGAGGTGGCAGCGCCGGTGCCGACCGCGCAGTCCTTCGAGAGCTTTCTCGACAGCCTGCAGGCCGAAAGCACGACCGTCTCGCGCGCGGGCGTGCGCGCGGAGTGGCCGGCGGCGGACTCGGTCGCCGCTCTCGTCGCGAGCCGCGGCCCCGCCGCGGCGGACTCGCTCGGCCTGCTACCCGCCAGGCGGCGGCTCGCTTTCGATCTGGACCCCGATCTCGTCGCCATGAACCGCGTCGAGGGCGCCCGGGCGGGCGCGCGGCTCGAACTCGGCAACGACCTGGTCACGCTCGCGGGCGCCGCCGCCTACGCCATCTCCGCCGAAGAGTGGCGCCATCGCGAAGAGTTGCTTATCGACATGAAAAGTGGCGGAGAGCTCGCCTACCGCTATGGGGATCTCGTCTTTCCCTACGGCGACGCGACCCCGGAGGCTCCGAACAGCATCTACACCCTGTTCGCCGGCGCCGATGATCTCGACTACCTGCGGCGGACCGGGTGGCAGGTCGAGTGGCGGATCGGGACGGCGGATCGCCGCTCCTTCCGGCTGGCCTACTCGGTGGTCGATGAGCGGAGCGAGCCGGCGCGTACCGACTGGAACCTCTTCGGCCGCGACCGCGGGCCGCGCCCGAACCCCGCCGTCACCGCGGGCAGCGGGCGGCGGCTCCTCGTGGCCGGGCGCACGACCGCCGGGATCAGCGCCCTGCGCGGCGCTCTCGTCACGGCCGGCGCGGAAGCGGAGATTGCCGGATATGGGTTCGGCGGCGACTTCGACTACGACCGGTACCGGCTCGAATTCGCCGCCGACTTCCATGCGCTCGCGCGCGATGACGGCCGGCTTCGCCTCGCGGTCGGCGGGGCGCGGCACGAGCTCCCTGTCCAGTCGCGCTACTACCTGGGTGGGCCGGACGTCCTTCGCGCCTACCGCGTGCACGAGTTCGCGGGCGACCGCGTGGCCGCGGCGGCGCTCGACTATCTGATCGGCACCGATCCACTGGCCCGCCTCGGCCTCCGCTGGGCGCAGCTCCAGCTCATTCCCTTCGGCGAGATAGGGGCGGCCTGGTTCGACGGAAACGGGCGCGGGGTCTTCTCCACCCCGGAGACCGGCGACTGGCGGAGCGATCTGGGCCTCGGGCTCCAGCGCAACGTCTTCGCAGGTGCGACCGTGCGCTTCGACTTCGCCTGGCGTCTCGATCGCAGCGCCGAACGCCTGACGACGCGCTTTGCATTCAAGGCGCCGCTCTTCGATCGCTTCGGAGAGGAGGAGCGGCCGTCGCGGGAGGAGCGGCGCGAGCGCGAGGGGCGGCGCGAGCCCGAGGAGCGGGGCGGGCGGGGCGAAGGCGCCGACTAGCTGCTAGCTCTCGTGCGGCCGCCCGGCGCCGTCTGCCGGCTGGAGTTCGGAGATCGAGAGCCTCCGGAGCATCGACCGCTTCTTCTGCTGGTGCAGCTGCATGCGGTGGAGAACGTTCGCCAGGAAGCGGGCGGCCTCGACGATGTGCGGGCCCTTGTTGAGCATCACGCACTCGGCCCGCCCGCTCATGGCCGCATCGGTCACCTCGGCGCGCGACGGCGTGCCCTTCTGGGCCAGGTTCTCGAGCACCTGGGTCGCCCAGATGACAGGCACGTGCGCCGCTTCGCAGAGCCAGAGGATCTCCTCCTGCACCTCGGCGAGACGATCGAAACCCACCTCCACGGCGAGGTCCCCGCGCGCCACCATGACGCCGATCGGCGGCGACTGCAGGCCGCCGAGGAGAAGCCGTGGCAGCTGCTCAAACGCGGTCTGGTTCTCGATCTTGAGCATGATGCCGAGCCGGTCGCCGCCGCGTTCGGCGAGCGCCTGCTGGAGGTGGCCGAGATCGGCGGGCCGGCGCACGAAGGAGAGCCCGACGATGTCCGCGTGCTTCACCGCGATATCGAGGTCGACGAGATCCTTGTCGGTGAGCCCGGCCAGGCCGAGGTTCGAATCGGGCAGATTCAGTCCCCGATCCGAGCGCAGGCGCGAGCCCTTCCTGCGCGCCTGCTGGATCTCGACGTGGATCTCGCGCGCCCCGGTGCTGCGGATGACGCCGCCGATTCGGCCGTCATCGAAGTAGATGCGCTCACCTGCCCGCAAGCGCGGGAAAGCCTGGGCGAGCGTGCAGGGGATACGGGCCGGCTCGCGGAGGCCGGCGGGTCCGATCGTCGCCGGGCGGCCCGGCGTGCCGAGGTCGGTGAGGACGAGCATGTCGCCGGGGCAGAGGAATATCGCCTCCTCGGCCATGGGCAGCGCTCCCACCGGGCCGCGGGCGATCGTCTCGCCCGCGCGGCGGAGCTCGAGCACGGTGCCTTCCGCTATGTAGGCGCCCTTGCCGGCTTCGGCCCACAGGGCATGAGCGTCCGGCGCCGGGCCGGAGTGGATGCCGGCGACGGCGAAGCTCCGGGCCTTGCCCCGGCAGTCCACGAACGCGAGCTCGTCGCCCACGAGCGCGGCGCCGAGAAGCAGGGGATCCACCGGCAGCGCACAATCGGCCTCGGGGGGCGGGTTCGCGGCGCTCCCCGCCCCGCACAGCCAGATGCGGGCCGCCGCCGCCGTCCTGCCGCCCACGTCGCGGCGCGGCTTGATGCGGGCGATGGGGCGGGCACCCGCGATCGGGCCGGTCCGGAGTTTCGGCCCCGCGAGGTCGAAGAGCACGCGCGCGGCGCGCCCGACCTCGCGCTCGGCGCGGCGGAGATTGGTCACCATGCGCACCCAGGCTGCGGCATCGTCGTGCGCGCAGTTCACGCGCATGACATCCATGCCAGCGAGCAGGAGGTCGCGCACGAGCTCGTAGCGGTCAGCCGCTTCTGCCGGCATCGTGACCATGATGTATACGGAGCGGCCCCGGGGGCGCGGGCCGAGAAGCCGCTCGGCGTGGCGGGAGAGGAGGGCCGGTCCGCTCGCGAAATCAACGGGTGGCACCGCCTCGGGTGTCCGCGACATCTCGCTGCCGGCTAGGCGATGGAGGGCCGCGAGCACGGAGTCGATGCCGGCGAGGGCATGGGCCTCGGTGCGGCCAAGCGAAGACAAGCCGAAGGCCGCGAGGTCGCGCTGGATGTCGCGAATGTCGTGCTGGCGGAGCCCGAGGTAGTGCAGGAGATTGCGGGCGCTGGCTCGATAGTCGGGAGCCACATGCTCGATCTCGGCGGCGAAGGCGTTCTCGACGGCCAGGCATTCGTCGCGGATCGCGGTGAGGACCCGGATGAGGCGGCTGAGATAGGGCGGCGTGAACCGAGTTGGCATCGCTACCGAGGATAGTCCCGCACCTTGCAAGGCGGCAAGGCCTCCTGCCCCCGACAACCCCGAAAGGTCTGCCCCCGACTGCATTTGGAGGCCGCTTCGGGCGCGGCGCAACCCGGCGGGGGCGGCGCAACCCGGCGGAGCGCCCCCGGACATCACGCGAACGTGGTAAAATCATGCGAAGGCGCCGTGGCGACCCCGGCGCCGCTCGGTGTCGGGCGGCCGGGTTCGTCGATTTACCGTTGACTCCGAGGAGGCTCACCGATGCCGGTTTCTATCACTGCCCGCCGCGTGGGCGCCGGATGGCCCACGCCCATCCTGTGCCGCGCGCTCCTCTGCATCCTGCTCGCGCTCTTCGTCCTGGCGCCGCAGGCCCGCGCCGGTCGGATCGATCCGACCTACGACGAGTACCTGGCGACACTCTCTCCCGACACGCCGGTGTCGGTCCTCATCTTCATGGCCGACCAGGCGCCGCTCGCGGCGCTCGACCAGCAACTTCGCGCCGAGCAGGCCACCCTGCCCACCCGTCACGCGACGGTCCTGAACGCGCTCAAGGACGTCGCTGAGGCGACGCAGCCCGCGCTCCTCGCCGATCTCGAGACGCGGCGGATCGCGGGCGAGGTCCGGGGCTTCACGCCCTACTGGATCACGAACGTGGTCGCGGCCGAGATGTCGGTCCAGGCGGTGCGCGAGGTCGCGGCGCGGCCGGACGTGGACATCGTCCACGCGAACTTCACCGTGTCCTTGATCGAACCGGTGGGCGGAACGCCGCAGGCGCCACCGCTCGATGAGGAGTCGCTGCTCGTGAACGCGGCGACGCCGGGGCTCCGTGCCATCAACGCCCATCGGGTGTGGGCCGAGCTCGGGATCACCGGCGCCGGGCGGCTCATCTGCGGGCTCGACACCGGCGTCTACGGCAGCCATGTTGCTCTCGCCTCCCGCTGGCGCGGGACGCACGTGCCGTGGCAGCACGCCTGGCTCGACGTCCTCGGCACCGGCACGCAGTTCCCCAGCGACACGCACGGGCACGGTACGCACACCATGGGCACCATGACCGGGCTCGGGGTGGCGACCGGCGACACGGTGGGTGTGGCCTTCGGCGCCGAGTGGATCGCCTGCAACGCGATCAACCAGGGGGTGAGCTCCGGGTTCGACGCCGACATCATCGCCGCCTTCCAGTGGATCGCCGATCCGGACGGCAACCCGAACACGACCGACGACGTGCCGGACGTGGTGCAGAACTCCTGGCGCATCAACGAGGGCTTCGGCGGGTCGCCGCCCTACACCGACTGCGATTCGCGCTGGTGGGCGGTGATCGACGGCTGCGAGGCGGCCGGCTGTGCCGTCGTCTTCTCGGCCGGGAACGAGGGGCCGAACGCGGGGACCATCGGCTCGCCGCCCGACCGCATCACGACCCCGACCAACGGCTACGCGATCGGCGCCGTCAGCGCCCAGGCCGGCGAGGCCTTCCCGTTCGCGATCGCGAGCTTCTCCTCGCGCGGTCCCTCCGGCTGCCCGGGCACGCCCACCGAGAAGATCAAGCCCGAGGTGTCGGCGCCGGGAGTCAACGTCTACTCGACCCTGAACTCGGGCGGCTATGGCTCGTCCGGCTGGAGCGGCACCTCGATGGCCGGTCCGCACGTCGCGGGCATCTTCGCCCTCATGCGGGAGGCCAACCCGAACGTCGACGTGACGACGATGAAGCAGGTGATCATGGACACCGCGCGTGACCTGGGCACGCCCGGCGAGGACAACACCTTCGGCTGGGGCATCCCGGATGCCTACGCCGCGGTGAGCTACGTCCTCCAGGGTGTCGGCGAGGTCACCGGAACGGTCACCCACGCCACGCTCGGCACGCCGATCCCCGGGGCGACGGTCACGATCGTCGAAGCCGCGCGCACGCTGAGCACCAATGCGAGCGGCGTGTACCGCGGGTTCGCTCCGCCCGGCACCTACTCGATGTCGGCGAGCCATCCGGCCTTCCAGACCGGCACCGCGTCCGGGGTCGTCATCACGGTGGGGACGCCGGCGACACAGAACTTCGCGCTCTCCGCGGCGCCCGACGCGGTGCCGCCGGCGATCTCCGGGACCACCTGTCTCTACGCCACGGACGATGTAGTCGGGCCGTACGCGATCGAGACCACGGTCACCGATAACCTCGGCTTCGTGGCCCAGGTGAGCCTCTTCTACCGGACGGCGCAGAACTGGACCGAGGTGCCGATGGCGGCCCTCGGGAGCAACCGCTATGCGGGCTCCATCCCGGGCCAGCCGATCGGGACCACGGTCGAGTACTACGTGCGGGCGCTCGACGCCGCGCTGAACGCGGGTCAGGATCCGCCCGGGGCCCCGTACAGCTTCGTGGTGGCCAACGCGACTGCCGTCGTCGATGATGACGTCGAGCTCGACCGCGGCTGGACCCTCGGGCTCCCGAGCGACACCGCGACCACCGGGCGCTGGGTACGCGCCGATCCGGTGCAGACGGTGAACAGCTCGAACCCGAGCATGATCTACCAGCCCGAGGACGATCACACGCCGGCGCCCGGTGTGAACTGCTTCGTGACCGGAAACGGCGTGCCCGGCGGGTTGCCCGGGGATCAGGACGTGGACGGCGGGTGCACCACCCTCGTCTCGCCCATCTTCGATGTCTCCGGGGCGCACGAGGCGGTCGTCCGCTACTGGCGTTACTACACCAACGAGACGACGCTCGACGACGTGTTCGCGGTGGACATCTCGTCGGACGGCGGGACCACCTGGCTCCCGCTCGAGCGGGTGGGGCCCGGGAGCGCGCATCCCTGGCGTGAGTTCGAGCGCGCGATCCGCTGCGCGATCACCCTCACGAGCCAGATGCGGCTCCGCTTCGTCGCCTGCGACCAGGGTGGCGGGTCGCTGACCGAGGCGCTGATCGATGACGTGTACATCGGGCGCTTCGATCTCGGCCCGGCGGCGATCGGGACGGAGACGGCGCCCAGCGGCCGCTTCCGCCTGGCCTCGGCCCAGCCGAACCCGTTCAACCCGGCCACCCTCGTCACCTACGAGACAGTGGCGCGCGACCAGGTCGGGCTCCGCGTCTACGACGTCGCGGGCCGGCTCGTGCGTACCCTCGTCGACGGCGCCGTCGAGCCGGGCGTGCACACGGCGATGTTCGACGGGCGGGATTCCTCCGGCAAGGAGCTCGCGAGCGGAACCTATTTCCTCCGCCTCGAGTCGGCCGGGAAGCGCGAGACGCAGAAGATAGCGCTCATCCGCTAGAAACTGTGCCGCGCGCGACGCGCGCGTGAGACCGAGACCGCAAGGCCCCGGCGGAGCGATCCGCCGGGGCCTTGTCATCCGGGGCGCCGGGGGTGCGAGCCGGTGGCGGCGGCCGTCCCGGGCCGTGCTAGGATCGAGACCCCTGTCCGCCCCCCCCGGAGACCGAGCCCATGTCACGACGAAGCTGGATCCTGAGCGGTGCCGTCCTCCTGATCGGCGCGCTCGCTGCTCTCCGCGTCACAGTCCTCGACGGAGGCGCCGCCGCGCCGGCGCGCTCCGCCGGTGGCACCGCCGGCCGCGCGGGAGGCGGACCGACCCCGGTCTCGATCCTCGTCGCAGAGGCCGAACCGCTGACCGACCGGGTGACCGCGATCGGCACCATCCGGGCCAACGAGGAGGTGCAGATCCGGAGCGAGGTCGCGGGCCGTGTCGAGCGGGTGCTGTTCGCAGAGGGCGCGCGGGTCGGGCGCGGGGATCTCCTCCTCAAGGTCACCGATGCGGAGCTCGCCGCCCAGCTCGCGCGCGCCCGGGCGCGCCTCGCGATCGCGGAGGCGGAGGCCGAACGGCAGCAGCTCCTGATCCAGAACCACCTCACGAGTGAGCGCGAGCAGACGGTCGCCTTCCACGAGGCGGACGTCGCCCGGGCGGAGGTGGACCTGATCCAGGCGCAGATTGCGAAGACCGAGATCCGCGCCCCCTTCGCCGGGGTGATCGGCCTCCGCGCGGTGAGCGAGGGAGCCTACCTCACACCGGCCACCCCGATCGCGCTCCTCCAGGATCACACGCCGGTCAAGATCGATTTCGCGGTGCCCGAGCGCTACGCCGGCCGCATCGCCGCCGGCGACCGCATCACCTTCACCGTGGCCGGGCAAGCGGCGACATTCACCGGGACGATCTACGCACGCGATGCGGGCGTGGACCCGGCCTCGCGCTCGCTGCGGGTCCGGGCCACGAGCCCCAATGCGAATGGCACGCTGATCCCGGGCGGCTTTGCCAACGTCGAGGTGGCCTTCGGGGAGCGCGCGGGGATCATGGTCCCCGCGTCCGCCGTGATCCCCGAGCTCAAGGGGCACCGCGTGTTCGTACTTCGCAGCGGCCAGGCGAGAGCGCAGGCGATCGCGATCGGCACGCGCACCGACGATCGCATCGAGGTCGCGAGCGGTCTTGCCCCGGGCGATACCGTCATCACGTCCGCCATGCTCCAGCTCCGGGACGGGGCGCCGGTCGAGGTGGACGGCGCCGGCGCAGAGCAGAGCGGGCGCGCAGAGCGGAGGGGACGCCCATGAGCCTCTCCGCCCTCTCGGTCCAGCGGCCGGTCCTGACCATTGTCTCCTCGATCGTCATCATCATCTTCGGCGCCATCGGGTTCACCTATCTCGGAGTCCGGGAGTACCCGAACGTCGACCCGGCTGTCATCACGGTTACCACGAACTACACCGGCTCGAACGCCGACATCATCGACTCCCAGATCACGCAGCCGCTGGAGGAGGACCTGAGCAGCGTGCCGGGGATCCGCACCATGAGCTCCGAGAGCCGCGAGGGGCGGAGCCGGATCACGCTCGAGTTCGCGCTCGGCATCGACCTCGACACCGCGGCCAACGACGTCCGGGACAAGGTGGCGGGGGCGGTCGGCTCGCTGCCGCCCGACGTCGACCCGCCGGTCGTGGCCAAGGCCGACGCCGACGCAACGCCGATCGTGGTCCTCAACATCGCGAGTCCGTCGCGTGACCTGCTCGCGTTGAGCGATCTGGCGGCCACCGTCTTCAAGGAACACCTGCAGACCATCCCGGGGGTGAGCGAGGTGCGCATCTTCGGCGAGAAGCGCTACGCCATGCGCCTGTGGATGGATCCGGAGCGGATGGCGGCGCACGGCGTGACGGTGGGCGACGTGCGCGCGTCGCTCGCGGCCGAGAACGTAGAGCTGCCGTCGGGACGCATCGAGGGGAACGAGGTCGAGCTCCCGATCCGGACCCTGAGCCGGCTCGAGACCCCGGAGCAGTTCAACGAGCTCATCGTGCGCGAGGCCGACGGCCGCATCCTGCGCTTCCGCGACGTCGGCGTCGCCGAGCTCGGGCCGGAAAACGAGCGCCAGGTGTCGAAGGGCCTCGCCGGGCCGCGGGTCGCGGTGGCCCTCGTGCCGCAGCCGGGCTCGAACCACATCGCGATCGCCGACGAGTTCCACCGCCGGGTCGAGATTCTCGAGCAGGAGCTCCCGGGGGACATCGATCTCACCGTCGCCTGGGACACCACCCGCTACATCCGGAAGTCGATCCACGAAGTGGAAGAGACCCTGTTCACCGCCTTCGCGCTCGTCGTGCTCATCATCTTCCTCTTCTTGCGCGACTGGCGGACGACCCTGATCCCGGTGCTCGCGATCCCGATCTCGCTCATCGGGGCCTTCGCCGTGATGTACTTCGCCGGGTTCTCGATCAACGTCCTCACCCTCCTTGGCCTCGTGCTCGCGATCGGTCTGGTCGTCGACGACGCAATCGTCATGCTCGAGAACATCTATGCCAAGGTCGAGGCGGGGATGCGCCCCGGGCCGGCGGCGGTCGCGGGGTCGCGCGAAGTCTTCTTCGCAATCATCTCGACGACCATCGCACTGGTCGCCGTGTTCATGCCGCTCGTCTTCCTTCAGGGGCTGACCGGCCGCCTGTTCCGGGAGTTCGGTGTGGTGATCGGTGGGTCGGTCCTGATCTCGGCGTTTGTGGCGCTCACCCTGACGCCGATGCTCTCGTCGCGGCTCCTGCACCCGCACGCTCACCACTCCTGGCTCTATCGCCGGACCGAGCCGTTCTTCGCCGGGATGGTCGCCGGATACGAGCGGCTCCTCACCGGGTTCCTCCGCCACCGCTGGGTCGCCGCCGCCATCCTCATCGGCGTTGCCGGGCTGGCCTGGCTTTTCCTGGCGCGGCTGCCGCGCGAGCTGGCCCCGATCGAGGATCGAAGCCGATTCCGCATCACCGCCACCGCGCCCGAGGGCACCTCGTTCGAACGCATGGACCGCTTCATGGACGCGGTCGTCGATCTGGTCCGGCAGGAGGTGCCCGAGGCCGACCAGGTGCTCGCCAACACGTCGGGCTTTGCCGGCGGGGCCAACACCGGCAATTGCACGGTGACCCTCGTCGATCCCGAGGGGCGGCGGCGGTCGCAGCAGGAGATCGCCGCGGATCTCTCCCGGTCGCTCAGGCGACTCACCGACGCACGCACGTTCATCACCCAGGAGCAATCGATCAGCGTCGGCGGCGGCGGGGCGCGCTTCGGCCTGCCGATCCAGTACGTGGTGCAGGCGCCGACTCTCGCCAAGCTCGAAGCGGTCCTGCCGCGATTCCTGGAGGCGGCAAGCGAGCAGCCGGAGTTCAGCGCAGTCGATCTGAACCTCAAGTTCAACAAGCCGGAGCTCGTGCTCGAGATCGACCGCGAACGGGCCCG
>Ga0316626_10001685_pt1 | contig 10042 bp, 11 predicted proteins | sample OWC_Aug_T1_C1_D5_FD_207656 | JGI IMG/M metagenome (GOLD analysis project Ga0316626, IMG submission 207656) | Wetland soil microbial communities from Old Woman Creek delta, Ohio, United States - OWC_Aug_T1_C1_D5_A | ecosystem: Environmental > Terrestrial > Soil > Wetlands | place: USA: Ohio...
TTGATCACCGAGCCTTTCGGCGCAAGGTTCCCCGAGAGCACGGCGATACCGCCCTCGCGGTGATAGGCCTTGTCGATCGGCCGGATGACGTCCGCATTCCTCACCCTGCCGGCCTTTGCCAGTGCAACGATGGACCTCCCGCTCACGGTCGGAGCGTCCTTAAGGACCGATGCGAACCGTGAGAGCACGCCCGGGATGCCGCCCGCGGCGTCGAGGTCCTCGAGATAGTGCTGGCCCCCGGGGAGCATGTTGCAGATGTGGGGCGTCCTCCTGCTGATCGCATCGAAGATCGATATCGGCAGTTCGATGCCAGCCTCATGGGCGATCGCCGGGATATGGAGCGATGTGTTCGTCGAGCCGCCGAGCGCCATGTCGATCCTGATGGCGTTCTCGAAGGCGTTTCTGGTCATGATCTTTCTGGGGGTCAGCCCCTCCTTCACCATACCGACGATCCGACTGCCGCTCTCGAATGCGATGCGGCGCTTTTCGCCTGATACAGCCAGGGCCGTCGCGCAGCCCGGCAGGCTCATGCCGATGGCCTCTGTCACGCAGGCCATGGTGTTCGCCGTGAACATGCCCTGGCAGGACCCCGGGCCGGGGCAGGCGCATATCTCGAGTTCGGCGAGGTCCGCCTTGGACATCTCGCCTTTCTGCACCTTCCCCACTGCCTCGAACGCGCTGATGAGGTTGACCCGCTGTCCCCGGAAATTGCCCGAATGCATGGGACCGGCCGTCACAACGATGGTCGGGATATCGAGCCGTGCGGCCGCCATGATCATGCCCGGCGTGATCTTGTCGCAGTTCGTGAGCAGCACCAGGCCGTCAAAGGCATGGGCCGTGGCTACCGATTCGACGATATCGGCAATGAGCTCCCGCGATGGAAGCGAGTAGTGCATGCCCACATGGCCCATGGCGATGCCATCACAGATCCCCGGCAGGCCGAAGAACAGCGGCCAGCCTCCTCCCGCATGCACGCCCTTTTCGATGAAACGCTCGAGGTCGCGCATGCCGATGTGGCCGGGAATGAGATCGGTGAAGCTCGTCGCCACGCCGATCATGGGCAGGTCGAGCCCCTTGCGGGTGATGCCCGTGGCGAACAGGAGTGACCGGTGGCCTGCTCGCTCGATGCCTTTCTTGATCCTGTCACTTCTCAAAATGGACGCTCCGTAGGCAAAAATAATCATTATTTTTAACATAGATAGAGCAGGAGAGTCAATAAAAAAATCCCCCCCTACGATCTCCGTAGGGAGGGATTTTCGCAAAACCAGATGTGCTAAAATACAAAAGGCAAGGGATCACCCTTGCCTTCTTCTCATCAGGCGTTTCCTGCCTTTGCCCGCCTGAGCATTTCCATCATTTTGTCTTTAGCCGCCAGCTTCAGCTTCTGCAGTCGTTTCCGCTCGATCTCTTCCTCAGGACTGAGATACACATGGATCTCGAAGTTCATCAGTTCCTTGTCGATCTTGCGATGCTCCTGTTCCAGCCGCTGGAACTCCGCATTCTCTGTCCTGAGCTTTGCCCTTAGTACTTCCTCAGATACCTCCATCACATTCATAAGTATGCCCTCCTTTTATAAGTTCGGGACTTTTTGAATGACGAGAAGACCGGGATCAAGCTATATAATTTAAAAAAAATTTAACACAAATGTCGTGAAAAGGCAAGGCAAAATATTTTGAGAATGATATAGATTTTATATTGCATTATCAATACGTTAAGCTGACAGACGTTTCATGGCCGTCCAGATTTCCTTCCACCCACGGGCTCGCTCAGCAATGACGTCATGTCATTTCTTTCAAGCGACATGACCACTGCGTCCTCGACCGGCATGTCGTAGTATCCTTCGCGAATGAGCGAACGGGTGAAGCCGAGGCCTTCATAGAGCAAAAGCGCTGCCTGATTCGAGGCCCGCACCTCGAGAAATACCCGCGATGCGCCGACCGCATTTCCCTTCCTGATTGCGGAAAGCACGAGCATGCGGGCAATACCTTTGCGGCGCCAGGAAGGCTCGGTTGCCAGGTCCAGGATATGTAGTTCGTCCGCAACGGCCCAGCAGACGATAAAGCCGATGACCCTCCCACCGCTATCCGGAGACCGCGCGACCAGCATGAGCGACACCGTCGGATTCCGGAATTCCGACAGAAACAGGTTCCGCGACCAGGGCATCGCGAACGATGCCTGCTCGATGGCAAGGACCTGGTCAATGTCATCCCGGGTCATGGGTTCTATCGTGATCGTTCCCGTTTCTCCCATGCCAGTTCGGCCTCCGGCCTGCGGATGTACATCGGTGACAGACCATCAGGATCCGTCTGCCTGCCGACGCTGATCATATCCAGCGCGATCTCAGCGATGCTCGCCGCAGACGGGACCGTCGCAGAGCGTGGTGCAAGGTGCGCTCTGCCGGCAAAGAGGCGCTCGATGTCACCGGCAAAAAACCGTGCCCCTTCGCCGGTGAACAGCACCTCTCCGGCGACCCGTTCCGCCAGTTCGGCAAGCGGCAGTACGGTCTCCGGGAGGTCCTGAACGAGTTCCTTGCCGTCGTAACGGTAGAGAGCGGCATACACTTCTTTCTTCCTCGCATCAAGCAACGGACATACCGGATATCGAGCATGGGGCGTGTTCCAGGCAAGCGCCTTGAGCGTCGGCACCGCGGCAACGGGCTTCCCTGTGGTAAACGCGAGTCCCTTCACGGTGGACAATCCGATACGGAGCCCGGTGAATGAGCCGGGCCCGATGGAGACGCCGAAACCGTCTATGGATGCCATCCGGAGCCCGGTGTCCTTGAATACCCGGTCCACCGTGGACATGAGCCGCTCCGAGTGCGTCACCTCGATGTTCAAGGTGTACTCGGCAAGCACGCCGTCCTCCGATACGATGGCAACGCCGCCGGTCCTTGTCGCTGTTTCAATGCCGAGGATGTACATGAAACCACCTTATCCGAATCTTCGAGCGCTGTCAAAACCTCTTTTTCTGTCCGGGAGGACAACGTCATCTTCTCAGGTGCCTGTCGAAGAACTCCCCCAGTCTCCTGCCGTATTCGTCCCCGGCCGCGGCGATCGTGCCGCCGTGGCCTGCGACGGGAATGATCCAGAGTTCCTTCGGCTCCTTCGCCGCCCGGAACAGCCTTCTTCCGTTCTCCGCGGGGATCATCTCATCGCCTTCACCGGCGATGATGAGCACGGGTACCGGCGCGATCCTTCCGATGAAGGATTCCGGGGCGATGTTCCTGACCGCCGTCTGAAAATATATTTCATAGCCCAGGACCGCCAGGTTGACGAAAGGAAATGACGGCAGACGATAGAACCCGGTGACGGCCTCGCGCGCCTGTTCCCGGAGGCTTGTGAACGCACTGTCAGCGGCCACGGCCGCGAACTTCCCGGTCCCGGCAGCGGCAAGGATGGCGGTGGAGCCGCCCAGAGAGAATCCGAAGATGCCGATGCGGTTCCGGTCGATCCCAGGCCGTGACGTGAGGTACGCGAGAGCGGCCTTTACGTCCTTCTGTTCATGATACCCCAGCGACGACCGGCTCCCCCCGCTTTCGCCATGCGCCCGGAAATCGAAGGTGAGAACCCAATATCCCCGCCGGGCGAGCATGACCGCCAGGTCAGTAAAGTCCGAACGGTTCGCGCCAAGGCCGTGGCAGATAATGATCCCGGGCATACCGGGCTTCTCCTGCGGGGGGTTAACGAGCCACCCCTTGAGCGTCACGCCGTCGCTGGTCTCGAACGTTGCATTCTCATAGGCGGCACGATAGTCCGACGGTGGGATATGAAGTGTATACCGTGAAGGATGAGTGTTGGCGTATACGAGAATGAGTGAAAGACCAACGGCAAGGAGTGCAAGTCCTATCAGGATGTTCACGGCGGTCTTCATTCGTTACATCGCGGAATATTTGACGTCCTTCTTTGACCCCTGACCCACCCTCTTAATCCCACCACAATGAGAATCCATTGGAACGCCTCATGGTGTCCGCAAGCCTTTCGATCGTCCCCTTGTTCTCCGCAAGCACTTCGGGAGCGAAAAAACCAACGCTCCGGGCGAAGGCGTTCATGTTCTTCGGCGGTACGATGAAGCGGGCCTCGAGCCAGTCCGCCCCCGCGCCGGTGATGACGAAGGTTGCTGTTCTCTGCTGCCCCTTAAGCCACTTGATGATCGCCTTGGTGTCCAGATTGTGGCGTGGCGCTTCGGTCTTCTGGACCAGAAGGATATCGTAGGAGTTCTTCCCGCGAATGACCGTGACCACGTCGGGGACGTTGCCGTAATTCTGCTGGCTTCTGAAGACCAGGAATCCCTGAGGGCGGAACGCCGGTGAAAGGCTGGAAATAACTTCGTCGGCCCTGAGGGTGTGTACGCTGAATCCGGACAGCCGGGCTGTGGCGATCATCACATCGCCCTTGAGGTTCGAGGAGCGTATCATGACATCCTCAAAGAACGGCTCTGCAGGCGCTCCTCCCGCGGCCTCGACCTGCGCAATGATCTCCGGAGGGAAGCCCAGTTCTGCCCTCTGCGCCGCGGTCATGATCTTAGGCTTCGGTTTCAGGAGGACCAGGGGCGCGGCATTCTTTTCCGGCGAATTCGTTGCTTCCTGCGGCGAACAGGAAAGGGCTGCGACAAGGATGACGCCGACCGAGAGGAGATATCTATCTGCCATAGCGGATCTCGAAGTGACCAAACTCATGAGTATATGGTTCCCAGGCAATGTCCACGCTGTTCACCTCGGCCCCTGCGGGGCCCCGGTGGCACCATCCGACGATCGCCTCGACCTTTTTTTTCGGTCCTTCGAACAAGGCCTCCACAGAACCGTCGGGAAGGTTTCTCACCCACCCGGTGACGCCGAGCCGGTCCGCCTCGTCCTTGGTGCTTGCCCTGAACCATACCCCTTGAACAAGACCGTGAACGATCACCCGCGCGCGAAGTTGGTCACTCGTTTTTTTCATGACAGAAAAAACATCTTGTTACGTTTACGGTCTACGGCTGCGTGGACTCCGTGTGCTCCCCGGCCGCGGCCCGGATGTCTTTGGACCGGTCCTCTTCAGTCCGCCCGGCCTGGGGCCCGATGCGCTGACCGGCCCCCGCTTCCGCGTACCATACACCTTGCCCCCGAACGCCGGGCGAGTAGTGCGTTTTTCTCCGAATCCGGTCCCGCTGCTGCCAGACCTTGCTCCCTGGGCATCCGGCCGCGGCCGTCCTGATGTGAAGCTGGCCGGTCGCGCACGATCACCAGCTGGACGCGACGGTCTTCCTGACGACCCTCCCTCCCGAGTTCCGGACACCTTGCCTCCGAACGCCGGGCGTGCAGTGCGCTTTTCTCCAGAGCCCGCCGATTCACGGCCGGCCCTTACTCCCCGGGCATCAGGCCGCTGCCGTCCCATAGCAGAGCCGGTCGGTCGCGAACGATCACCGGACGGCCGCGCAGGACCACCCGACGTTCCGCGCTGCTCGCTCCAGCGAGGCCGCTCTTCTGATCTTTGTCCGCGGAACGGCGGTTTCCGTGCGCCCTCTACTCGCGGTCTGCGATTTGCATCCGTTCCGCGGGCCATCCGGTCGTTTTGTTTACCTTGCAACTGTTCGATTGGTCCTCTTAATGGCCCCCGTTCGCCGGTCTTGGCGGCTTCAACAAAAAGCGCTCGCGACACGGGTACTTCTCGCGAACGCTCAACGGAAGCAGTGCGTCTGACCGTCCCGTCTGTCACGCCGATGACGTTGCGTAAGAGCTTTTCCCGCGACCTTCGTTTTTCTTCCCCGCGGCCCCACATTCTCGCGTCATCGCGTCCTCTCGCCGGTTTCTGCGCGTCACCGGTCTCGCGCCGAACAGCCCTGCTTCGCGCCTCCACACTCTTCTTGGGTGCCATGATCCTCGGCGCCGGCTGCTTGGCTTCGTCCTGCATGGCCATTTGCCGGAGTCCCTGCACCTCGTCAAGGGTCAGATGTCGATACATGCCGACCGGAAGGTCCCCGAGGCTCAGGCTGCCGATCCTGGTCCTCTTGAGCTTGATCACTGAATGGCCGGTGTGGTCGATCATGCGACGCACCTGGCGCTTTCTGCCTTCGTGGATCGTGATCTCGACCCAGGAATTCGACTCCTCCTTGCGGAGCTTTCGTACCCGTGCGGGCGCCGTCTTGCCGTCCTTGAGAAAAACACCTTGTTCGAGCATCTCGACGTGCCGGTCCTCCAGAAAACCTTTGACCTTCACCAGATAGGTCTTCGGCAGTTCATGCTTTGGATGGGTGACGAGGTGAGCAAGGTCGCCGTCGTTCGTCAGCAGGAGCAGTCCCTCGGTGTCGTAGTCGAGCCTGCCCACGGGATAGACGCGTACCCTGACGCCCTTCAGGAGATTTGCGACGATCGGGCGCCCCTCGGGATCCGACATGGTCGTAACGAAACCGGCCGGCTTATTCAGCATGATATAGGCCTTGGGCTGTTTCGGATTGATCAGTTTGCCGTCGACCTTAATATGGTCCCGGTCAGGATCGGCCTTGGCGCCAAGCTCGGATACGACCTTGCCGTTCACGCGCACCCGCCCCTCGAGGATGATCTCCTCGGCGGCGCGGCGCGATGCGATACCGGCCGCTGACAGGATCTTCTGGATTCTCTCTTCCATGCATTCACCGCAGGGGTGCGGTGCCCGCTCCCCCGTTATCCTTCCTTGTTTGGCAAGCTCCTGGGAATCTTCGATCCAGGGTCAGAATCACTATTATGCTCATCGCCCGGATTCTCCGCGGCAAACCGGGGGGAATACGTCTGTTCCCGGTTTCATGATCTTCGCTGAGCAAGCCACTCTTTGAGCCGGGGGCATTTGTTCTTCGCGCGATTGTCCTGACAGTCACCGCAGATGGTCATATCGGGGCTGCAGGGCTGGAACCCGTCGCGCCGGGATGCTATTCCTGCCTGCTTCAGTTTCCCTACGCGCGCCTTTTGGATGCTGGTCACCTTCGCCATGCTATCGGTCCCTAAAAATATCTATGGCTATCACTGATGAAGAAAGGCGGCCACAGCGGGCCGCCCCTCGGTTATTCCTGAATGCTGAATCCTGATGGTTCGACTTTGCTCACCACCATGAGCTTGTCGAATGGCTTCCGGCTCCCGCCGTACCGTTAGTCCAGCCGGTAGTTCGGCGCTTCCTTCGTGATCACCACGTCGTGCACATGGGACTCGCGGAGGCCAGCGCTCGAGATCTTTATGAACTGCGCCTTCGCCCTGAGTTCCTTGAGGTTCTCGCAGCCGCAGTAACCCATGCCCGCCTTGACGCCGCCGATGAGCTGGTGGACGCTCGCGGCAAGCGGTCCCTTGGACGGCACGCGCCCTTCGACGCCTTCGGGAACCAGCTTGGCCTTCTCCTGCTCATGGGACTGGAAGTAGCGGTCCTTGCTGCCACGCTCCATGGCGCCGATGGATCCCATGCCGCGGTACATCTTATAGGTCCTGCCCTGAAAGAGGATGGTCTCGCCCGGGCTTTCGTCGGTGCCCGCGAACAGGCCGCCGATCATGACGCACGACGCGCCTGCTGCCAGCGCCTTGGTGATGTCGCCCGAGAACTTGATGCCTCCGTCGGCGATGACCGGGATCCTGGCCTTCTCCGCCACGCTGAAGCAGTCCAGGACGGCCGTGATCTGCGGCACGCCTGCTCCGGAGACAACCCGCGTGGTGCAGATGGAACCGGGCCCGATGCCGACCTTGACGGCATCCGCGCCTGCACGGATCAGGTCCCTGGCGGCATCGGCCGTTGCGATGTTCCCGGCAACGATGTCGAGTTCGGGATACTTCTGCTTGATGCTCTTCACCGCGTCGATCACTCCCTGGGAATGACCATGGGCCGTGTCCACGACGATGATGTCGACGCCCGCCTTCAGGAGCTCGGGGACGCGTTCGCTGTAGTCCCCGACGCCGACCGCCGCGCCCACCCGGAGGCGGCCCAGTTTGTCTTTGCAGGCAAGCGGATACTTGATCTTCTTCTCAATGTCCTTGATGGTGATAAGGCCCCGGAGGCTGAAGTCCTTGTCTACGATCAGGAGCTTCTCGATCTTGTACTTCTGGAGGATGACCATGGCCTTCTCGAGGGAGGTCCCGAGGGGCGCTGTGATCAGCTTGTCCTTCGTCATCACTTCGGACACCTTGAGGGTCATGCGCTTCTCGAACCGAAGGTCCCGGTTGGTCAGGATGCCAACGAGCTTGCTCCCTTTCGTGACCGGCACACCCGAGATGCGGTACTTCTTCATGAGATCCAGGGCATCGGCGATCTTGGCGTCCGGCGAGATGGTGATGGGATCGATGATCATGCCGCTCTCGGACTTCTTCACCTTGTCCACTTCCTCCGCCTGCTGCGCGATGGGCAGTGCCTTATGGATGAACCCGAGGCCCCCTTCCTGGGCGAGGGCGATGGCCATCTTCGCCTCGGTCACCGTATCCATGGCCGCGCTCACGAGCGGGATATTAAGAGTGATCTTCCGGGTAAGCTGGGTGGAAATATCGGTGTCCTTGGGCAGGACATCGGATTTCGCCGGCAGGAGCAGAACGTCATCAAACGTCAATGCTTCGCGAATGGGACCAACGACCATGGGAATCTCCTTCTGAACGATCAAATATACCGAATCAAGTGAATGCGTACTGTACCACACTCAACGCCAAATCTCAAGCGCAACCGTTTAAAATCCCGATTGCGCGTTCAGGAAAGGGTTCTCGCGCCGCTCCTCCCCGATGGTGGATTGCGGGCCATGGCCGGAAAGGACGACCGTTTCGTCCGGAAGGGTCATAAGATGTTCCTTGATGGACGTGATGAGCGTCATGAGGTCGCCTCCCGGGAGGTCGGTCCTGCCGATGGACCCGGCGAAGAGCGCGTCACCGGTGAACACTACGCCGTCCCCGGCCAGGCAGATGCCGCCCGCCGAATGCCCCGGGGTGTAAAGGACCTTGAGCGAGACAGCGCCCGCCTTGATGATGTCGCCGTGCTTCACGAACCGGTCGGCCTTCGGCGATGAGGGCGCGGTCATGCCGAACATCCGGGCCTGGTTCGCCGTTCCTCCCAGCAGGGCGCTGTCCGCCTCGTGGATGAGCAGCTCGGCGCCCGTGGCGTCCTTGATCCGTTTGTTGGCGCCCACGTGGTCGAAATGAGCATGGGTGTTGACGATGTATTTTACCTTGAGGCTCTTGCCATTGACCAGCTGCAGGACGTCCTGGGCATCGTCGCCCGGATCGATGACGATGGCCTCGTTGGTCTTTTCATCGTACACGATATAGCAATTCACCTGCAGCGGACCGACAACCAGTCTCGATAGTTGCATTGGATTGTTCTTCTTTCTCTCGGAATATCGGAATGCCCCGGCCACGAGCGCCGCAGCGGATAGCGTTACCATGACGATCAGAACGACAGATAGCCGTCGAAGCCCCGTTTCAGCGGCGGCTTTTCGCATGTGCTTCCAGGTCCAACAATCTTTTCTTCATTCCCAGTCCTCCGGAGAACCCGCCCAGCGTACCTGCCGAGCTGATGACCCGGTGTCAGGGGATCAGGATGGGGACCGGGTTCGCACCCATTGCCTGGCCGACCGCCCGGGCAGCTTTCGGCCTTCCGATACGCGTCGCGATCCACGCATACGAACGCGTCTCTCCAAAGGGGATCGAGGCAGCCGCCTTCCAGACCGCCCGCTGGAAGGGCGTATAATAACGCAGATCCAGAGGCAGGTCAAATGATACGGACTTTCCGGAAAGATAGCGTTTCAGAAGCTTGACGATATTTGTAAGAAACTTTGGGTCGGCCGCATGCATCTTCTCCACGCCCCTCGTTCCTCTTTCCGCACTCCCGATCTCCCGCTCAACCCCTTGCCTGTTCTTCCTGGGCAGAACGATCTGAACAACGCCCTTTTCGGTCGCGACCACACCTGCCCATCCTGACCGGGTCGAGAATACCTTTGTATTTGTTCGTTCCATTTTTTACCCTCTGTTGCTTGTCTGGCTGCCATTCCTGCGTCGCGCCATCCCCCATAGGAACTTGAGCTCCTCGCTCCGCAGGAGCCACATGGCGACGAGATAGAAGAGCACGCTCACGGTCAC
>Ga0316626_10001688_pt1 | contig 10036 bp, 10 predicted proteins | sample OWC_Aug_T1_C1_D5_FD_207656 | JGI IMG/M metagenome (GOLD analysis project Ga0316626, IMG submission 207656) | Wetland soil microbial communities from Old Woman Creek delta, Ohio, United States - OWC_Aug_T1_C1_D5_A | ecosystem: Environmental > Terrestrial > Soil > Wetlands | place: USA: Ohio...
TTTTCAATCGCAATATGCGTGAACCCGCCTTCTTCCCGTGACAGCCCTGACGCACCGAGGTTTGTTACCGCAATCTCATATACGGTCGGGGGTACGGCAAGATAGAAGATGCGGTTGCCGCGGGTATCATGGGTCCGCTCAAGATCTTCAATGCGTCCCTTCAAGACTACATAGGATCCAAGGCTGTCATATTCTCCCGCGTGGTAATAGAGCCGCGAGCTGAACGCGTCCCATGCCTTCACGTCAAAATTGTTTCCAAAGGCCGTTTCTACAGCTTCACGTATCAGTCCGCGGAATCCGCCCTGGTCCATCGCTGCCCGGGCAGTGCCGAGGATGCAGAAGTTAGCGGGCAGCAGGCCGTCCCGGTCCAGCCGGTAAAGGGCGGGGAAAAGTTTTTTCTTGCTGAGGTCTCCCGATGCGCCGAAGATAACCAGCAGGAACGGCTTCGGGATCTCGATGCTGCAGCTGTCATAGGTGGCGTAGGCAGGTTCGGTCATGACCGTTTGCCTGCCGGTCTCTTCTTGACCGCATGGCCGCCGAATTCATTGCGCAATGCAGCGAGCATCCGGTCGGGAAATGCATTGGCGTCACGTGACCTGAACCGCTGAAAGAGCGAGGCGGTGATGACCGGCGCAGGCACTGCAGTCTCTATGGCCTGCTGCACGGTCCACCTTCCTTCTCCCGAGTCTTCAACATATGCCTCCAGCTGCGTGAGCCTCCGGTCTTTTTTGAAGGCTTCTTCTGCCAGCTCGAGGAGCCATGACCTCACAACGCTGCCCTGGTTCCAGAGATGGGCCACTGCGCCAAAATCCAGATATTTGGAGTAGGGAGATGAGTCCAGGATCCCGAACCCTTCGCCATAGGCTGACATCATGCCGTATTCGATGCCGTTATGCACCATTTTTACGAAATGGCCTGCACCGACAGGCCCGCAATAGAGGTAGCCGTCCCTGGGTGCGAGCGTCCTGAATATCGGTCCAAGCTTCTTGCAGACCGCCTTTTCGCCGCCTGCCATGAGGCAGTAGCCGATCTTCAGCCCCCAGATACCGCCGCTCACTCCCGTGTCAATATAATGGATGCCTGCCTTCCTGAGTTCCTGATCGCGCCGGATATCGTCTTTGTAAAAGCTGTTGCCGCCGTCAATGATCGTATCTCCCTTGCCGAGAAGCGGTTCCAGCTTCTGTATCATGTCATCCGTGGGTTTTCCGGCAGGGAGCATGATCCATATGAAACGGGGGGGCGGGAGAGTTTTCACAAGGTCTTCGACGGAGAAAGCGCCCCTGGCGCCTTTTTTTACTATTTCCTTTACCTTGTCCTGCGAACGGTTATATGCGACAACCTTATGTCTGCCGCGAATCAGCCGAATCGCCATATTCATACCCATACGGCCAAGACCTATCATGCCTATCTGCATGTTTGCCTCCTTTGAGCCTGTACAAAAATTGTAGCAGAAAAACGCCCGAAGAGCGAAAGGAAGTTTTTCTTGATAACAGAATGAAGCAGTATATAATAAAACTACAGTATAGACGGAGGAGACAAGCCTATGAGCGATTATTACAACCAGGAGGACCTTGATCGTTTCGAAGAGATTGGGAAGTTTAAGCCGGAGCTCTTCAGGAAATTCATGGACTGGTACAGCTCTTCACTCCAGCCCGGAGCGCTGACCAAACGGGAAAAGGTGCTGATCGGTCTGGGCGTAGCTCATGCCGTCCAGTGCCCGTACTGCATAGATGCCTATGCGAAAAGCTGTCTGGAAGAAGGCATGGGTATGGAACATATTACTGAGGCAGTGCATGTTGCCTCTGCTGTGAGGGGTGGTGCATCGCTTATACACGGCATTCAGGCGCATAACGCAGCCGAGAAGATCTCCCTCTGAGAGTCCCTGTGATCAGCGCCCGCTTCAGCGAAAAGATACGCGCACTTCAGGAAGGTCCCCTGACCGCTTCCGGCATAGACATGCTGCAGGTGAATGTAGGGTACCGGTGCAACCTTGCCTGCAAACACTGCCATGTGCAGGGGGGAGCTGACCGGGAGGAGGCCATGAGCAGGGAGACGGTTGATGCCGTGCTCAACGTTATACGTGACGGCAGGATCAACACCGTTGATATCACCGGCGGCGCTCCGGAATTGAATCCTCATTTCCGTTATCTTGTTGAAGAGGCGGAGACGGCAGGATGTAATGTCGTGGTACGTACCAACCTTTCGATATTCCATGAAGAAGGGATGGAAGACCTGTTCGATTTTTATGGCAAGAAGCATATCGAGATCGTGGCATCTCTTCCTTCCTGCCATGGAGAGAATGTCGACAGGGTAAGAGGGAACGGTGTCTTCGAGAAGAGCATATCCGCACTGCGGGAACTGAACGGCCTCGGCTACGGCGCTGACAACGGAAGAATGTTGAACCTGGTCTATAATCCTGCAGGAGCATTCCTCCCGCCCGCACAGTCTTCCCTTGAAGCGGAATACAAAAAAGAGCTCAGTTCGGCTTACGGTATCACCTTTACCGGTCTCTATACCTTTGCGAACATGCCGGTCGGCAGGTTTCGTCAATTCCTGCTCAGGACCGGCAATTTTGAAAAGTATATGGAAAAGCTCGTTCAGGCCTTCAATCCGGAGACCCTGTGCGGTCTTATGTGCAGGCGTTTGGTGAACGTCGCATGGGACGGCAGGCTGTATGACTGTGATTTCAACCAGATGACTGGCCTCGGCATTGCCGAAGGGTATCCTGCCGTGATCAGGGATTTTGATCACGACAGGCTCGCATCGAGAAAGATCGTGGTTGACGACCACTGCTTCGGCTGCACGGCAGGGCAAGGCTCCACGTGAATAGGCTCGATCCAGTAGCAGGCAGGATGCCTGCTGACGTAAGGATGACAAAAAGATGAAGACCCTATCCACAGTCGGCTGTCTTATTGTGCTCACAGTCTTTGTTGAGCAATCAGTCCCGGTCGAGGCAATCACGATTCTGTTCAGGGAGGACTTCAATGACCTCGAAAACTGGCGTTCCCTCACATTCCCGAAGATAAAGAAGCACAGTACCTATACGATCGAGACGGACAAGGACAATTCCTTTCTCAGGGCCGAGAGCAATGCTTCGGCGTCAGGTCTTATTTGTCGGAAGGAATATGATGTTTTCGACTATCCGAAGGTGCGCTGGAGATGGAGGATCGGGAATGTTTACCAGAAGGGCAATGCTGAGGAGAAGTCGGGAGACGATTATCCGATCCGCATCTACGTTATTTTCAAGTATGATCCCGGGACAGCGTCGTTCGGCCAGAGGCTTAAATACGGCCTTGCTAGGACGGTCTACGGAGAATATCCACCGCATAGCAGTCTGAACTATATCTGGGCAAGCCGGAGACATCAGGAGCGGATCATATCGAATCCGTATGCAGACGAGGCGAAGATGATCATCCTGGAGGCGGGAACGGAAAAGGTCGGACAGTGGGTTGAAGAGGACGTGGATATCATCGAAGATTACCGTAAGGCCTTCGGCACCCTGCCGCCAAAAACAGCAAGCATTGCCGTCATGAACGACTCGGACAATACGGGCGAACAATCAGTATCCTATGTTGATTATATTGAGGTATATAAGTGATCCCGGATAGTGCGTACGGAACGGAAGGGCGGTCTTCAAACCCTTACAAGGCGATACGATTCCGTGGCATTGTCTTGAAGGGCAGATTGTTTTAAGGCTTACCGCAAACGTTTGTATACACGCAGAGGTGGCTTCCGATGCTCAGTGGAATCGCTGCGTAAGGTTTTTCAGTCCGCCCATCCGTTTTTTTTTGGGGTATGCGATATGGCGGAGGACAATCTTGAAATGAAATAAGATGGAAATGAGATGAAACATATCCTAACAGCCGATATCGGCGGCACGAATAGCAGGTTCGGACATTTTACGATCGATGAAAGCGACCGCCTGGTTCTTGCTGAGGCCAGATGGCTGAAGACGACTGATGCGGATTCGTTCAGTCATCTCTTCGATAATCTCAACAGGAGCGGATTTTCCCTGCTGCCCGACGCTGCTGACATCGCTGTTATCGCTGTTGCCGGACCGGTTGAGGATGGGACAATTAGCAGGCCTCCTCTCATTGCGTGGGACATCGATCTGACCGCTCTGCATGATAAGGAGATAATCAGAAAGTTCCTGCTGGTCAACGACTTCGAGGCGCAGGCTTTTGCCTGTCGCTCAAAAGCAGCTGAAGAAGCCGAACATATCCTGCCCGGCTCGCCTGTGGCTGATGCTCCGGTAGCTGTCATTGGTGCCGGCACCGGTCTCGGCAAGGCGCTTCTTGTGCAAGATGAAAAAAACGGATGTCGTGCCATCCCTTCTGAAGGGGGGCATGCGAACTTCCCATTCCTTACAGGGCGGGAAACAGCATACCAGGAGTTTCTTATGCAGGAACGGCATGAGCAGTACATTACCGGCAATACCGTTGTATCAGGAAAAGGGCTGAGTTACCTTCACCGTTTCCTCACCGGCAGGGTGAAGGAGCCGGAAGATGTTGTGAAGGAATTCTCTTCGTATCCGGATACTCTTGCCTGGGCCGCGAACTTCTACGCCCGCGTATGCCGGAACTATGTCCTTGAGACTCTCTGCCTCGGCGGTCTGTATGTGGCCGGAGGCCTTGCCGCCAGGGCCCCGGAGCTGCTCAGGCATCCTGAATTTGAAAAAGAGTTCCGCAGTTCTGATACGATGGCCCGCCTGCTTGCACAGGTTCCGGTCTACCTGATACGCGATGAAAACAGCGGCCTCTGGGGAGGAGCTGTTCTGGCCCGGCAGAAATTACGGGAGGCAACAGATGCATAAGAAGACGATCAGAAAACTGATCATCGTTGCGGTCATTGTTGCCGTTGTCGTGTTGTTCAGGCTATTCCATCTCGGGGATTATCTGACCCTTTTCTATATCAAGGGATCCCAGGACCGTTTTACTGCACTCTATGAAGATCATCGAATTGCGGTGATCGGCGGGTATATGCTTATTTATATCGCTGTCACTGCTTTGTCCCTTCCCGGAGCAGTGGTTATGACCCTGGCCGGAGGAGCTCTTTTCGGCCTCTGGACAGGCACTCTTATTGTCTCCTTTGCGAGTACCATAGGGGCGACCCTTGCATGTTTCGTTTCACGTTTTATTTTGAGAGACTGGGTACAGGGGAAGTTCGGGGACAAACTTTCCGTGATCAACGAAGGAATTGCAAAGGAAGGGGCTTTTTATCTCTTTACGCTCAGGTTGATCCCAATCTTCCCTTTTTTTATGATTAATCTTGTCATGGGCCTTACGAAGATGCCTTTGCGCACATTCTACTGGGTATCGCAGCTCGGCATGCTCGCCGGCACCATGGTCTATGTGAACGCGGGGAAAGAGCTTGGAAAGATTGATTCCCTTAAGGGCATTCTCTCTCCGGGACTGATCATATCGTTCGCGCTTCTAGGGATATTCCCCATTGCCGCAAAAAAACTGATTTCCCTGTATAAGACAAAAAAAGAAAAATACGTCATCTGACAACAGGAGGCTCTATGGCACAGTTCGACTATGATATCGGCATTCTCGGCGGAGGGTCTGCCGGGCTTACTGTTGCTGCAGGGGCTGCCCAGTTCGGCGCAAAGACCCTGCTTATTGAAAAGGAGAAGGTGCTCGGCGGCGACTGCCTGCATTTCGGCTGCGTACCGAGCAAGACGCTGATCAAGACCGCACATGTGTACCATCTCATGAAGCATGCCCAGAGGTTCGGGCTTCCCCAACCCGGGCTTCAGCCGGTCGACTTCAGGGACGTTTCGGGCCGCATACGGTCCGTTATTGATACGATTCAGAAGCATGATTCGGTCGAACGGTTCTGCAGCCTTGGCGCAAAGGTCCTGTTCGGCCATGCGGTATTTAATGACGAGCATACGGTCAGCCTGGACGGAAGGAAGATCACTGCGAAGACATGGGTCATCGCAACAGGCTCATCACCTGCTGTCCCGAAGTTAGAGGGTATCGAACGGACGCCGTACCTTACGAACAGGGACATCTTTTATCTTGACCGCCTGCCAAAGTCCATGGCGATATTGGGCGCCGGCCCGATCTCGATCGAGATGGCGCAGGCATTCTGCAGGCTCGGTACGAGGGTATCGGTCATCCAGAGGAGCAGCCGGATACTGGCGCGGGAAGACAGTGATATGGCAGATGCGGTGATGCAGAATCTGAAGGCTGAGGGCGTGGACTTCCATCTTGATACCTCGGTCCTTTCTGTTCAGGACCTTGGCGATGAGCGGGCGGTCATGATCAAGACCATAGATGGAAAGGCCGTATCCGTCAGGGCAGAGGCAATCCTTGTAGCCCTTGGCAGGGACCCGAACCTCAGGACTCTCGGGCTTGATCAGGCCGGCGTTGAGTATGATGGAAAAGGGCTCAGGCTTGACGCAAGGCTCAGGACAACGCAGAAGCATATCTTCGGCGCCGGTGATGTGACCGGGACATACCAATTCACTCACGCGGCAGGGTACGAAGGAGGAGTGGTACTGACCAATGCGGTCCTGCATCTGCCGCGCAGGGCAGACTATGCCTTTTTCCCCTGGTGTACGTATACGGATCCGGAGCTTGCACACATCGGCATGAACGAGACTGCTGCAAAGGAAGCAGGCCTGCACTATACGGTCTGGACAGAGGAATTTAAGATGAACGACCGCGGCCTTGCGGAAGGTGAGGGTCTCGGCAGGATCAAGCTCATACTTGATGCAAAGGAAAAGCCGCTTGGCGTGCAGATTCTTGGCCTCCACGCGGGTGAGCTGATCAGCGAATGGGTAGCTGCCCTGAACGGCAAGGTTAAACTGTCTGCCCTTGCCGGCGCCGTGCACCCCTATCCGACTCTCGCTGAGATCAACAAGAGGGTAGTGGGCAACTACTTTTCCGGCAAGATCTTCTCGGACAAGGTGAAAAAGGCCCTCAGGTTCTTCTTCAGCCTGAGGGGAAGGGCATGCGGAGTTGAATGACCTCGGGAGTCCCAGTTTCAATATTTTCCTGGGCATTGCATCGGGTCAGCAAGCGGTCACTGAAGGTGAGGTCCTTGGAAGGTATGCAAGCGCGGCTTACGATGCTCTTTCCGCCCTGACGGATTCGCTGAAGAGAATGGAATCGCTGCGACCGGCTTTTCGGTACACGGGCCCTGTTCTAAAACGCTTCTTTTATGCAATGGTGCACTGACATGCGGTTGCATTGAAATGTCTTCTGTAATAAACTGATTGGTAATGGGTTTCATGAATGCGGTCCGGCGAGAAGATTTCTCCGGCATGGGAAGAGTTTCTTGAAGGGAGAGGCATGACATGTATGTAGCTTCCAAAATGTTTCTTACAAAAGGCGTCGGCCAGAACAAGGAGAAACTGGTGAGCTTCGAGCTCGCGCTCCGTGCGGCGCAGATCGCTTCTTTCAATATCGTCAGGGTATCGAGCATCTTTCCTCCCCGCTGTGAAATTGTTACTGTGCGGAAAGGGGTAAAGGAACTGTCACCGGGGCAGATTATCCATACGGTCCTTGCTGAGGCATCGACGAACGAACGCCACCGTCTCATAGGCTCTTCCATCGGCGTGGCTATACCCAGGGACCGGAGCCACTTCGGGTATCTCTCGGAGCACCACAGCTTCGGCGACGACGACAAGACGACCGGCGACTACGCTGAGGACATCGCCGCCCAGATGCTGGCGACGATCCTTGGTGTGGAGTTTGATGTGGAGGAGAGTTACAACAAGCGTCTCGACCAGTGGAAGTTGAGCGACCAGATAGTCAAGACGCGCAACATCACACAAACAAGCATCGGCAAGAGCGGGGTCTGGACGACCGTTGTTGCTGCCGCCGTTCTGATACCGTGAGGCAATAATGAGCGGGAGCAGCTATCTCAGGACAACCCCGATCAGGCCAAAGAAAATCTTCAGCGGGATCTCGGCTGTTGAATTGATCGAAGAGACGTTCCTGGCCTACAATGCAGGCCGCCTCCGTGAGGCATGCAGGCTTTTCACGCGTAAGATGCTCGAGCCTGATGTGACCGTGGGACTGAGCATCACCGGCGCCCTGACGCCTGCCGGGCTCGGCATGTCTTCTCTTATTCCTCTGATAGAGGCCGGATTCATCGACTGGATCGTGAGCACCGGCGCGAACCTCTATCACGATACCCATTTTGCACTGGGGCTCACCATGCACCCGGGCAGTCCCTTTCTCGACGACCGGAAACTCCGGCAGGAAGGAGTCATCCGCATCTATGACATCCTGTTTGATTACAACGTCCTCCTTTCGACTGACGCTTTTTATATGAAGATCCTGAAGGAACCTGAGTTCAACAGGGAAATGTCGACTGCAGAGCTCCATTACAGGGTCGGCAAATACGTCAACGAGTTGGAAGCCCTCCCCGGCGTAGGCAGGGTGAGCGTCCTGGCAGCGGCGTACCGGGCGGGTGTGCCGATATACACGTCATCCCCGGGGGACAGCTCCATCGGGATGAACGTGGCCAGACTTGTGCTGGATGGCAGCGGACCCCGTCTGGATGTGGCCAGAGATGTGAACGAGACCGCTGCCATCGTGCTGGGCGCAAAGGAGAAAGGGAAGAGCGCGGTCCTCATGCTGGGTGGCGGGTCTCCGAAGAATTTTGTGCTCCAGACCGAGCCCCATATCCAGGAAATTTTGGGGATTGCTGAAGCGGGCCACGATTACTATCTCCAGCTCACCGATGCCCGACCGGATACCGGCGGCCTTTCAGGTGCCACGCCGGGCGAGGCAGTGACCTGGGGCAAGGTCGACCCTGATCAACTTCCGGATGCTGTTGTCTGTTATGCGGACACTACCTTAGCCCTGCCGCTTCTGACAGCGTATGCTGTCGCCTCCCGGCCGCCCAGGCCTCCTTCACGACTGTACGACCGGCGGGAGGACCTCTATCACCAGCTTATCAGGAAATATTCGGAAGTGAAGAATAAGGAGTGATTCTCCACCCGCCGCGCAACTTTCTCGCCCTCCCGGAACAATGGTCTGGACTCGAACGGTCCCGGGTGGTGGTACTTCCTGTATCGTATGAGCACACAACAAGCTATAGAAAAGGCACGGCGTCGGGTCCTGAAGCGATCCTGGAGGCTTCCGGACAGGTGGAGCTGTACGATGAGGAATTAGATGCCGAGGTTTATGCCGTAACGGACGGGATTGCCACATGTAAACCCATGGACCCCGGAGGCAATGATGCCGCTGCCGTCGACTCAATACGAAAACAGGTTTTTAATCTGATCGAAAAAGGGAAGACCGTTGTCTGCATCGGCGGCGAGCATACGATTTCCGTAGGCGCTGCCCGTGCCTTTTCTGAGCGCTATCTAGACCTCTCGGTCCTCCAGTTGGATGCCCATTCAGACCTGAGGGAAGAATATGAAGGGAACAGTTACAGCCACGCCTGTGTCATGGCCCGCATTTATGAGTTCAATCAGAACATCGTGCAGGTGGGCATTCGGAGCCAGTGCAGGGAAGAGGCCGATTTCATACGGAAGAAGAAGATCAATACCTTTTATGCGTTCGATCTCAAGAGCGGGCGTTACGGCGCGGACAGATATGCATGGCACGACGCGGTCATCGGTTCCCTCAGGGAAAACGTCTATCTCACCATCGACTGCGATTTTTTTGATCCGGGGCTTATGCCCGCTGTGGGGACACCCGAACCGGGCGGGTTCGGGTGGCATGAGACCGTCTCGTTCCTGCGCAGTCTCTCTGAACGGCGAAGGATAGTGGGGTTCGACATCACGGAGCTGTCACCAATGCCCGGTCTCGTTCATCCCCAGTTTGTCATGGCGAAACTGATCTATAAGCTGATAGGATATATGTTTTCCCTGTCACATAGTACTGATTGAAAGAGGGCAGGAAATAGAGACCGCACATAGTCGGAATACCCCGATCCGAAGCCTCTTTTTAAAGGCTCATTCAACGGATCGACGCCCGGAAAGACGTATTTGTGTTGTGTAACGCCAAAATGATAATGTCCTAAATAGCCAAAATAGAAATGTCCTGAATTTGAGAAGCTAACATGCTGA
>Ga0316626_10001689_pt1 | contig 10036 bp, 7 predicted proteins | sample OWC_Aug_T1_C1_D5_FD_207656 | JGI IMG/M metagenome (GOLD analysis project Ga0316626, IMG submission 207656) | Wetland soil microbial communities from Old Woman Creek delta, Ohio, United States - OWC_Aug_T1_C1_D5_A | ecosystem: Environmental > Terrestrial > Soil > Wetlands | place: USA: Ohio...
TCCGCCTGGCCGGACCGGGAAACCCACCTCGCGCCGCAACGGACACCACCTCGGCCGCAGGGTCGAAGCCCACCCAGAGACTGGCTACTCGCCCTCTACCCGCGATCCGTGCTCTGCACGCTCGTAGGCAGCAATGATGTCCTGGACGAGGCGATGCCGGACGACGTCTCGCTCGGAGAACATGATGATGCCGATGCCGTCGATGTTGCGGAGGATCGACTGGACTTCCTTGAGTCCAGACACCTTGCCCGCAGGAAGGTCTATCTGGGTGACATCGCCCGTGACCACCGCCTTGGAGCCGTAACCGAGCCTGGTGAGGAACATCTTCATTTGCTCGCTCGTCGTGTTCTGGGCCTCGTCGAGAATGACGAAGGAATCGTTCAGCGTCCGTCCGCGCATGAAGGCAAGCGGTGCGATCTCGATCACTCCACGCTCGAGCATTTTGTGGGTACGATCCCTGTCGACCATGTCGTAGAGTGCATCGTAGAGCGGACGCAGGTAGGGGTTCACTTTCTCGGACACGTCACCCGGCAGAAATCCGAGCCGCTCACCCGCCTCTACGGCTGGCCGCGTGAGCACGATCTGGGAGAAGCTGTTCTTCGCGAGGCCCGCGACGGCCATCGCCATCGCCAGGTAGGTCTTCCCCGTACCGGCAGGACCAATGCCGAATACTATGTCATAATTCCGGATGGCATCAATGTAAGCCTTCTGGGCAACGCTCTTCGGCGTGATGACCCGCCGGTGGGCGGAGATGTAGACCGTGTCGAGAAAGATTTCGGCCAAGTCGGCTCCGCGGTCGCCCGACAGAATCCGGACCGCGTAATCGATGTCACTCACGAAGACCGGGTAACCCTTCTCGAGCAGCCGGTAGAGCTGCGTCAGGACACGGCCCGCGAGCTCGACATCGAAGGACTCACCGGCGATGCTGAGCGAGGTTCCGGCGAAGCCGATGCGCACGCCGACCTCGCGCTCGAGCACCTTCACGTGCTCGTCCTGCTGACCAAGGAGCTCGTGGAACAGCCGGTAGTCGTCGAAGTGGAGTTCGAGCGGGGCGGTCTTCGGTATCTGATTCACCAACGTCTCTGTGTCGTGATCGGTCTTCAGCTAGAGACCACCTTCATTCTACGGAACCCGACGCGTCCGTGCCATCGGCCAGTTGCTCCCGAATCTCGGCATCGACGGCAGTGAGCGCACTCTCTAGCCGAGACGGGTGACGACCGCCTGCCTGCGCGAAATCCGGCCGGCCACCACCACCCCCGCCCACCAAGGGCGCTATCCGCTTTATGATGCTACCGGCGTGGATCTTGCCGACCAGGTCCCGGGTCACAGCCGCCACGAGGAGTGCTCGGTCGCCCTGCGTGGCGCCGAGCACGACTACCCCCGAGCCAATCCGCTCGCGCAGCCGATCCACGAGCGAGCGCAATCCCTCGGCGTCCACGTCCGCGACCCGTGCGGTGAGCACCTTGACACCACTCACCTCGTACGCCCCACCGAGAAGATCAGACGTACTGTCCCCCGCGATCTTGAGTTGGAGTCCGGAAACCTGCTTCTCGAGCTCGCGCTGCTGGGTGAGCAGGCGCGCGATCTTCTCTTGGACCCCTTCTTCCGAGCTCTTCACCGCAGCAGCGACTTCGCGGAGCAGCCGCTCGCGGTGCCGGACCCAGCGCAGCGCACCGTCGCCGGTCATCGCTTCCACCCGCCGGGTTCCCGCGGCAATTCCGCTCTCGCCTCGAAGCTTGAAGAATCCGATGTCTCCCGTCCGGACCACGTGCGTACCACCACAGAGCTCTATCGAGAAATCCCCCATCTTCACGACACGCACTCGCTCGCCGTATTTCTCGCCGAAGAACGCGAGCGCTCCCATGTTCTTTGCCTCGTCGAAGGACATCTCGTCTTGGGTGACATCGGCGTTGGCACGGAGGTGAGCATTCACCCGGTCTTCGATGCGGGCCAGCGTCTCCTCGTCGATCGCCTTGAAGTGGCTGAAGTCGAACCGCAGTCGATCGGGCGCTACGTGCGAGCCTGCCTGCCGTACGTGGGTGCCGAGCGTTTCACGCAACACCGCGTGCAGGACATGTGTTGCCGAGTGGTTGAGCCGGATCGCCTCTCGGCGCCCGGAGTCGATCTTGAGATTCACCGAGTCACCAACTTCTACGGCGCCTCGTATGACACGCCCCCGATGGATGATCAGATCCGGCTCTGCCCTTCGGGTGTCCGTCACCTCGATTACGGCACCGCTCGCAGTCTCTATGGTCCCCGTATCACCGACCTGCCCGCCACTCTCGGCGTAGAATGGAGTCTCTGGTGTGACAAGCTCGACCGTTTCCCCTTCGCGCGCGGCAGTGCCCCACTCAGCACCCGCTACCCGGAGCCCTCGTACCTCGGATACCCACCCGGACGTCCTGTCGCCGACAAAGCGCGACCCCCCCAAGCCCGCGATCTGAACTACCGGCCGAACCTGCACGTCTGCAAATCGCTTGGCACCCCGTGCCCGAACCCGCTGCTCTTCCATGCACTGATCGAAACCCCTGCGCTCGACCTCCAGTCCCTCACCACGCAAGATATCCTCAGTGAGGTCGAGGGGAAACCCGTATGTGTCGTAGAGCCTGAAGGCAACCTCACCAGGAAGCCTGCCCCCGCCAGCACGGCGGGCTTCTTGCACTTCCTCTTCGAGCAGTGCCAGCCCACGGTCGAGCGTAGCCGCGAAGCGCTCCTCCTCCGAGCGGATCATCTTGCTAATGAGCCCGCGATGATCCAGCACCTCCGGATACGCATCCCCCATGACCGCAACGACCCCATCAGCCACCCGAAAGAGGAACGGCTCACCCATACCGATCAGCTTCCCATGCCGCGCCGCCCGCCTGAGGATTCGGCGGAGCACGTAGCCCCGTCCCTCGTTTGACGCCACGACCCCGTCCGCAACGAGGAACGTGCTCGCTCGGGCATGGTCGGCAATCACTCGGAGCGATACGTCGGTGCGGGGATCCGCGCCGTAACGAACCCCGGAAATCCGCTCGGCTGCGCCGATCACCTCGCGCAGGAGATCGCAATCGTAGTTACCCGGCACGCCTTGCATCACGGCAGCAACCCGCTCGAGGCCCATGCCGGTGTCCACATGCCTGACTGGCAACTCGCTCAGCTCACCGTCAATATCGCGGTTGTACTGGATGAAGACAAGGTTCCAGAGCTCGAGAAAGCGGGCACAGCCGGCGTTCACACGACATACGTGACCTGGCACTTCACGGCGGTCACATGTCTCGGGCCCGCGGTCGATGTGAATCTCCGAACACGGCCCGCACGGACCCGTGTCAGCCATCTCCCAGAAGTTGTCATCATCGAACCGAAGGATCTGCTGGGGTTCAACGTCCGTCACCTCGCGCCACAGGGCCTCGGCCTCGTCATCGGCTATGTGCACCGTCGCCCACAAACGCGCCTTCGGCAGTCTCCACTCACGTGCCAGCAGCTCCCAAGCCCAGGCAATTGCCTCACGCTTCCCATAGTCGCCGAACGACCAATTCCCAAGCATCTCGAAGAACGTGTGGTGATAATTGTCGCGGCCCACATCCTCGAGGTCGTTGTGCTTCCCGCTCACTCGCAGGCACTTCTGAGTGTCCACCGCCCGTACGTAGGGACGCTTCTCCGTGCCCATGAAGACGTTCTTGAACTGCACCATGCCGGCGTTCGTGAACAGCAGACTCGGGTCCCGTTCCGGCACGAGGGATGAGCTCTCCACCACGGTGTGACCGCGAGCACGAAAAAATTCGATGAACTGACGACGGATCTCGTTCCCGCTGAGACTCACTGTTTGGGCCCTTCGCGCCCACACTCTACCGTCCTGGGTTCCTGGAAGCCAGCGCTCCTAAACATCGGCTTTTCGGGGATTTACCCATCCCTTTCCCAGTCACTTGGTAAGCCCCTCTTCATCCCCGCCAGCAACCGCACTTAGCACGCACTCGGCATCCTCCTCTCTGAAACCCCGCCTAAGAAGCGAGCGCCACGCCGCCCGCGCGCCACGACCACCCGCATGGCGCTCGATCCAGTCGGTCGCACGTTCCAACTCTGGCGCAAGGAGCAAGATTGCGCTCTCCACGAGATCGTCGGGCAGGCCTCGCTCCTTGAGATCGCGCTCGATCCACGCGTTGCCGTATCCGCGGACAGCGAGCGTTTGCGCACGCGTCCGCGCCAACTCAGAGTCGTCGAGGAACTGTAGCTCGCACAGCCGGTGCACCGTCTTCTCGACGGTCGGGGCGCTGAAGCCGAGACTCGTCAGTCGCGCCCGCACTTCCGTTTCCGACCGCCGGGCTCGGCCGAGCCACCGGCATGCAAGGTCGAAGGCCGTACCCGTGCCGCTATGCCGCCCTCTCACACTCATTCCACGAGGCTGCCGCTTGCCATTCTTCATCCGACACAGAACCGACGGCCTCGAGAGTAACCCGCGTTTCTCGACCCCTCGCTTCTGCGATCACCAGCAGTACCGCGTCGGGCTCTTTGCCCCCAGCCCACCTCGGCGTACCGGACAGTCGGCCTGCCCCCTCCTCATAGCCTGAGGTCACGGACGCGGGGCACTGTCGCCGGCCTTCGCAACCGGACTTGGCCAGAAACTCAATCTAGAACCGCTCCACCTTGACCGCGGCCTCAGCCTCGCTCTCGGAGTCCTCCACCCCCGAATTGAACTCGCTCCAGCGACTGTCGCTCGTCGAGCTCACACCGCGGGCCTCGAGCGCGAAGTCGGCGGCGTTGCTAGATTCCGCAACTGCCTCGTCGTAGCTGATGAGACCCTGCCGCCAGAGCTGCATGAGCGACTGGTCGAAGGTCTGCATACCGTACGTCTTGTAGCCACGCGCGATTGCCTCGCGGATCTCGCGTGTGCGCTCCTTGATCGCGATGCATTCGCGGATGAGTGCGGTAGACACCATGACCTCGATGGCCGGAACGACCCCCTTGCCATCTCCGCGCGGCACCAAGCGCTGGCTGATTATCCCCTTCAACACACTGGCCAGTATCAGCCGCGCCTGGTCCCTCTGATGCTCCGGGAACGCCGAGATCACTCGGGTGATCGTCTCCGGAGCGTCGAGCGTATGCAATGTGCTCATCACGAGATGCCCGGTCTCCGCTGCGAGCATCGCCGTCTCGATCGTCTCGAGGTCACGCATCTCGCCGACCAGGATCACGTCCGGATCCTGCCGCAGTGCCGCCTTCAGTGCATCGGCGAAGCTAGTGGCATCCACACCAATCTCGCGTTGCGAGATGATGCTCTCGGCATCTTCGTGCACGTACTCGATCGGATCTTCGACCGTGATGATGTGGCAGGCGCGGCTCTCGTTTATCGAACGAACCAGCGCAGCGAGCGTTGTGCTCTTCCCGCTCCCGGTCGTGCCCGTGACCAGCACGAGCCCTCTGCGCTCCTGAGCAATCCGTTCTACGACCGGTGGCAGCCGTAGTTCCTCGCTCGACCGTATCACGACCGGAATCAGTCGGAGCGCAGCCGCCGGTTCTCCGCGCTGGTAGAACACGTTGACCCGGAAGCGGCCCAGGCTCGGCTCACCATATGCGAAGTCTACCTGGAAACTCCGCGCGAGGCGCTCCCGATGATGGTCGGCCATCAGCTGCGCTAGATACGCCTGCATGGTGTCACGGTCGACCTTCTCTGCTCCTTCGACGGGAATGAGATCGCCATGGATGCGCAGCATCGGCGGTGCGCCCACCTTGAGGTGAACATCCGATGCTCCACAGCGAACGGCTGCCGACAATATCACGCGAATCTCCACGTTCATGCCTCCATCATGTTGAACTCCCTTTCGCCCTGCACATCTACCGCGCGCTTTGCCAGTCATCGCCGACGCGCGGTCTACGCACCTTTCCCCTTGCGAGAAACCGGAGCGGGCTCCGCCTTGACCCCAGCCTCGGGAGCGGAATCCGCCAGACCGACTTTCGCCCTAAGACGCCTCTCCACCTCCCGAGCCACCTCCGGGTGTTCGCGGAGGTAGTCCCTGGCGTTCTCGCGCCCCTGGCCGATCCGCTCGTTGTTGAACGAGTACCAGGCTCCGCTCTTCTCGATGATCCCCTGCTCTGTACCTTGGTCGATGAGCTCGCCTTCCTTCGAGATGCCCCGACCGTAGATGATGTCGAACTCAGCTTCCCGGAACGGCGGGGCAACCTTGTTCTTAACCACCTTCACCCTGGTCCGGCTACCGAGTATTTCGTCGCCGTGCTTGAGCGCCCCGATCCGACGAATGTCAAGGCGCACGGATGCGTAGAACTTGAGCGCGTTACCGCCGCTGGTGGTCTCCGGGTTCCCGAACATCACCCCGATGCGCATCCGGATCTGGTTGATGAAGATCATGATCGTGTTCGATTTGGAAATCGTGGCGGTGAGTTTGCGCAGCGCCTGAGACATCAGGCGCGCCTGGAGGCCCATCTGCGGCTCGCCCATCTCACCCTCGATCTCCGCCCGCGGCACGAGTGCGGCCACCGAGTCGATCACGAGCACGTCGATCGCACCGCTGCGAATGAGCGTGTCGGCGATCTCGAGGGCCTGCTCGCCGTGATCGGGCTGCGAGATCAACAGGTCCTCTGTCTTGACACCAAGCATCCTCGCGTATCCGACATCGAGCGCATGCTCGGCATCGATGAAGGCTCCGATCCCGCCCAGACGCTGGGCCTCGGCGAGGATCTGAAGTGCCAGCGTGGTCTTTCCCGACGATTCCGGGCCGAATATCTCGACGACACGGCCCCGAGGCACTCCACCCACTCCCAGGGCCAAGTCGAGGCCAATGGACCCCGTCGAGACCACCGCAAGATCGCGCACGAGCGCTTGCTCGCCGAGCTTCATGATGGCGCCCTTGCCGAACTGTTTCTCGATCTGGCTAACCGCCAGATCGATCGCCCGTTCCCGGTTCACATCAATTTCCATCGTTTGCCCCTCCAACCGCCGGCGTGCCAATCGATTGCGGCCACCAGCGGCTCGCTACGAGAAGACCTCGCTTCCCACGCGTTTCTCACTCCGTCGCCTGGCTCCACCGCCCGACTCATCCCGCGCGCTGAGCAAGCGGTAGCCGCTCCAGCGCCGTGTACCGGGGGCCATCAGGCCCGAGTTCGCTCCGGTAGAGCACGATCTCATCCACCCGTGACGTGCCAAAGGAATTCTCCCAGTACGGCCGCATGGCCGCGAGCACCCGCTCCCACCCACGGGGGCTACGCACCCGCCCCACGGTGATATGGGGAATGACAGCACGCGCCTCCCGAGGGAATCCCTCCCCTGCAAGTGCCTCATCGACCTCGCCTGCGAGACCGCTCAATCCTGGAGCGCTGAGACCCACCCACACGACGCGCGCGCGCCGCGGGTTCGGGAAGGTGCCGAGCCCCATCGCCGTGACTTCGAAAGGCGCTCGGAGCCTGGCACATCGCGAGAGCGCTGCCCGTGCTGCATCCACGCGCGTCTCGGAAATCTCCCCGAGGAATTTGAGCGTCACGTGTAAATTCTTCGTCGCAACCCAGCGCACGTCCCCACCTACCTGCTTCATTGCCCCGACCACCGTCTCGATCATAGCCAGGACCTCTGCCGCCAGATCGACTGCAACGAAACACCGGATCCCGGCGCGGCCCCCTCCCCGTTCAACTCGCCGTTCCATCCTTTGGTGTACGTTCCCATCCGGCCCTGCCTGCCCCGGTCAGCGGGAGTCCGAGAGCGTGACGCCGGACCCAGTCGAGTGCAATTTGAGAGGTGAGCAGCTTGATCCAGTCCCGAGTACCCCAGAGCTGGTAGCGCCGTGACGCGACTCCGCCTTTCCACGCAAGGGCAACGCAGACGGTACCCACGGGCTTCGCGGGTGTGCCTCCCTCTGGACCGGCAATCCCCGTGGTCGCAAGGCCAAGATCGCTCCCTGCGAATCGGCGAACCCCAACCGCCATCTCGCGAGCGGTCTCCTCGCTGACCGCACCGTAGGCATCGATCGTCTTTGAGCCAACATTGAGCACGTTGCGCTTCGCGGCATCGCTGTAACAGACCACCCCCTCCAGGAAGTATGCAGAACTCCCAGGAACGTTGGTGATCCGGTGACCGAGGAGCCCCCCTGTGCACGATTCCGCCACGGCGAGCGTGAGGCTTTGCTCGCCTAAGAGGCGGCCCACCACCGTCTCCATCGTGTCGGTGCCTTCCCCGAACACGTACTCTGCGATCCTCGCACGCACACGCTCCGCCGCAATCCCGAGGCGTTCCTCCGCCTCGACCGGCGCACCAACGACGGTGAGTCGCACCGAGATCTCCGGAAAGCTCGCGCGGAATGACAGGCGAGCCTCCTCCGGGTCGATCACCTCGCGAAGCCGCTCGTCGAGCCCTGATTCCGCGAGCCCGAACGTCTGGAACGTGCGGCTCATCGCCACGCGGCGGCCACCGAGAAGCGCACGCAGCCAGGGCATCACTGACTCGGCCCACATACGCGTCATCTCGCGTGGTACGCCCGGCAAAACCACGAGATGGGTGGGCCGTTCTCCGTCGCCTGTCATCAGGCGATATCCCGGCGCCGTCCCTACGGGATTCGCAATGATCGTCGCACCTGTCGGAAACTGGGCCTGCTTCAAATTGTTGCTCGGCATCACCCGCCCGGCCGTGGCGAAGAGCCGCTGAATGTGCTCCGCCACCTCCGGGTCGTGTACCAGGGGCCGCCCTAGAACTGCCGCGAGCGTCTCCGTCGTAATGTCGTCCACCGTCGGCCCGAGTCCACCAGTCGCTACGACCAACTGCGCTCGCTCGATTGCCTGCCGCCAGGCCCATGAGATCTGTTCTCGATCGTCGCCCACCACGATGACCGCGACGACTGCGATCCCCAGACTGCCGAGCCCGTCTGCCAGGAACGTCGCGTTCGTGTCGCTGATTCGACCCGTCGTCAACTCGTCGCCGCAGCTGACAACCACCGCGCTGTCGATGGCGCCAGTCGCCGTGCGAGCAACTACCGAGCTCATTGCAAGATCCTTGCCATACGGCACCTCGACTGACCGGCCAGATCTGTCAGCCGACGAAGCACAGAGCCACCGCAGGATATCAAAGAGCCGAAACGGGCAAAAGGCTTCGGCAAGGCCCTTGACAACAAATCCGCCACCGCATCGGCCACAACGCACGCCCGCTGCGGTCTCCCAGTGCCGCCTGCGCAACAAAGCGAGCGCTCGAGTGGCTCGTCAAGAACGTGACGAACTGGTGCACGATCGCTCTTCACTGCCGACCATCCGTGATGGCCGCTCTCCCTCGCATGCGCGTGTTTTAACGAGCGTTTCTCGTTGGTCTTGACTCTAAGAACGTGTTACAAACTCACGACCAGGCTCTCTGGACAGGAGGAGCGAATATGGGTGAGCGCCACCCTTTCCTGCGTGGGGCAAGGATTGATCCGGCCCCGATCACCGGGGCAACGACCATCGTGGATCTCATCGACAATGCTCTGCTTGCATACAACGGAGCCCGGCTTCGAGAGGCGTGCCAGCTGTTCTCTAGGCGAATTCTCGAAGAAGACGTCACGGTCGGCATGAGCTTGACCGGCGCGCTCACCCCGGCGGGTCTTGGCATGTCGGCGCTCGTCCCACTGATAGAGGCCGGTTTCGTCGACTGGATAGTCTCCACCGGAGCGAATCTCTACCACGACACTCACTTCGCCATCGGGCTCGCGATGCATCGGGGTACGCCGAAAGTTGATGACGTCGCGCTACGCAGGGAGAAGATAGTCAGGATCTACGACATTCTGTTCGACTTCGATATTCTCGTCCAGACCGACACGTTCTTCCGGAGAGTCCTGCGGCAGCCGGAGTTCCAGCGGGTAATGACCACCGCGGAGTTCCACTACGCTTTCGGCCGCTACGTGCGGGAGCGGGAGCAGGCACTCGATCTCAAGGGAAAGTCCGTGCTGTCTGCCGCCTATGAATTCGGCGTCCCTGTCTACACTTCCGCTCCCGGTGACAGCGCGATCGGCATGAACGTAGCCGCCCTCGCGATAGAGAACAATCGGTTGGCCTTTTACGTCAACCGCGACGTGAACGAAACAGCGGCCCT
>Ga0316626_10001690_pt1 | contig 10034 bp, 20 predicted proteins | sample OWC_Aug_T1_C1_D5_FD_207656 | JGI IMG/M metagenome (GOLD analysis project Ga0316626, IMG submission 207656) | Wetland soil microbial communities from Old Woman Creek delta, Ohio, United States - OWC_Aug_T1_C1_D5_A | ecosystem: Environmental > Terrestrial > Soil > Wetlands | place: USA: Ohio...
TGCAGTGTTTACGAGGGTTATCCTAAATCCCTAAACGCTCAGTTGTACACCGTGTGGAGGCTCTTAAACGATCCTAATGAGCACATCCTTGTAATGTCTGCAACCGGTGCGCGTGCGGTGAACTTTACACAGTTCGTACAGAAGTTATTAACACTACTTCCAGTGTGTCATGGCATGGCTCCGCGCCACAATAAAGAGAGAACGTCTGGGCAATCGTTTGACGTTGCCGGTGCATTACCGTCCGACTCACCATCGGTTTACGCTGTCGGTATCGGTAATCAGATTGCAGGTATGCGTGCGACGCTTGTAATCTATGATGACATTGAAACGGCACAGAACGCAGGTTCGGCTGTGCAACGGGAGAAGAACGACCACTTTGCATCCGAAGCAGCGAACTTGCTGATGGCGGGTCGTAATGAATCAATAACTTTGTGTACGCCGCATTCAATGGACTCTATCTATATTGACTGGATATTGAACAAAGGGTTTAAACCTTTGATTATCCCTGCTGAATATCCTGAAAGCATTGAACTGTATAATGGATACTTAGCCCCGTATATTCTTGAACGCATGAGTAAGAACCCACAGCTCGTCGGTCAGAATGTGGATGAACGATTTACACCAGACATCCTTGCAAATAACATGATGAAGATCGGTAAATCACAATACAAGCTTCAGTATATGCTTGACGTAAGTGCATCCGACGAACTCAAACATCCATTGAAACTCAGTGACCTCATCGTTATGGACGTTGATATTGATGATGCACCGATCAAGATAAGCCCCTCGACAATGTTTGAAAACCGTGTGTTGATGAAGCACAACGGGTTCTCAACCGATAAGCTCTACTCTCCATCGTTTATTGCTGACAAGCGTGTTGATTACAGTTATCGTGTAATGTCTATTGACCCATCTGGTCGTGGTGCGGATGAGACGGGTATCGCGATCGGGTTCTCACTTGCAGGGAAGATCCATCTCAAGAAGTGTACCGGACTCAAAGGCGGTTATGAATATGAGAACCTTAGCCAGATAGCCGAGATGTGTAAGAACTATCGTATTGATTATCTCGTTATTGAAAGCAACTTCGGTGACGGTGCGTTTGCCAAAATGCTTGAACCAGTGTTGCATAAAATCTCCCCCACAACAGGCATTGAAGAAGTTCGGGCGACCGGTCGTAAAGAAGTGCGTATTATCAGAACACTTGAGCCAATACTCAATCAGCGTAAACTGGTGGTTGATAAGCAGGTGCTTGAAGATGATCTCAGTGCTAACGTGGTGAATAGTTTCACTTACCAGCTTACAAGACTTACCGAAGAGCCGAACTGTTTACGGCACGATGACCGTATCGACGCTTTAGAAATGCTTGTACGATTTCTGATTGAAAGAGAAAACTTTGATGAAGATGCGGTTGGCGATCGATTAAACGAAGAGAGTTTGGAGGAGGACTTAGAAGCCTACCTCCGTATGTTCGATATGGGTGGTCACGGTGGATTGAACTACGGAGACTATTACTAGTCTTTAACTTCAACCCATGAACCCATGATATAGCTATCAGGAAGACCATTACATTTCCATCCATAATCCCACTCACCATTTGTTTTTATGGAACGAAACAAAGTGTTATCTTGAACATAAAATCTCTCAGCAGTATTACCATTTAGTGATACAAATTTACCACCATAGCGCATTAAATATAATGCGCGTGAAAACGTGTAAGTCTCTTCCATCACAACCCCTTCTTCAAATTATCAAGCATCAACTGATTCCAGTTGATTGCGTTGTTCACTCTAATCATCCGATTGCGGATGACACGACCTTTATCATAAAGCTTTTCACTCAAGGCTTTTGCCTTTATGATTTGTTCTTCATGCTTTTTAATCTCATACTCTCTATCAATCGGTAAGTTTTTAAGCTCGCAATCATATAGGTCTTTTGTACTGCTGATATGGTTCTTCTCTACTACTACACCATCATTCATCGCATAACCCTTGATACATACTAGCCAACTCATATAAATCTTCAATACACATTGAAGCGACTTTGTGTTCATCCCCTACAAGATATGAATCTACAATATCTTGTAACACAGCTCTTGACAACTCGATATTCATCGCTACTTTATTTTCATCCATTGGTACTACCAAATCCACCCGTACGTTCTTCATCTTTTGTATATTCAGCTGGGAGCAACCATCCCTCGTGACGCTTTAAAATGAGCTGTCCAATTTTGTCACCTTTTTTGATTTTATAAGTTGAGTGATTACAATGTGCCCATTCTTGGTAAACTTCCAGTAAATGCGTATTTGATACCATGTTTGTAACAACCATCTTAATCTCATCTTGGTAGTCTATATCGATGATACCAACACCACCACCTAATCCTTTGAGGCGTAATGAACTGCGGGGATGGAGTTCAAAATAGTTAGCAGTCTGTATCAGATTAATATCTGCTGATATTGCAATAGCATCCAAAGCAACTCCCAATCCAATCAGCTTCGTCTCCCCTGCACCGATCGCCACATCCTCATTGGCAAAGACATCAAACCCTGCACTGTATTTTGTTGCCCGTTCTGGGAGCTTACCGCCGTCGATACTTTTAAACATTTAATGCCCCTTTCTCTTCAAGAAGATATGTCTTATACTTGTTCACCAACTTGTTAAACTCTTTCTCATCTTTGAACGCGCTGTCAATTTTAAGATACTCAAATATCTTCTTCAAGTTATAGAACACTGTTGTGCTTTCATCACCTTCAAACTCTCGCATGGTTCGTAAACCATCTTCGTACATCTTGTTTGCACTCTCACGACCTTCTTCAATGCCTGCTGTGTACCCCAAATGGTACTCTGCGCTGTAACTACTCATTTTATTCTCCTTAATTTATTACGGTTCGTGCGTGGATCAATCCACGTTTAGTTAGAAACTCTTTAGCTTCACAGTATTGTTGCATCATATTGAACACAACTTGCTCATCTTCGGCTTTGTTCACAGCTTCAACGGCTTCATCGTACGTGTTGTAAATCCCGACATGATTGCCGTATTTACGAACACGATACTTCTCACCTTCTTTGGAAATACCTTTCAACATTTTGACTCCTCATATTCAATCGCAGCATCAATGTAAAACTTAGCCTTCTTTAGATTACGAAGGTACTCTCCATTATCATTCAAACGGTACAGACTACAAAACGCTTCACCGACACCATGCTCCATCTTCTTATGCTTGATAATGTGTCGCAACTCGGTTGCCCCGTTAGGAAGCTCATAATAGTGTGTTGATAAACCATCACCTCTGTATTCTGTGTTTCTAACCTCTGGCTCACATTTATAATCAGCTTCAAACTCATCTCTCATGTTTCTAAATACTTGACTCATAATCTTGATACCTTCCTTGCATATTTTTGTACTTCATTTAACATCAAGATATCTTCAACTGTTTTCCATTTACGAGCTGAGTATAAAATGCCACCATATTTTAGGTATGGATATTTCCATTGCCAGATACCAAGGACTACATTAAATTTAACCTTACTCATAACTCATCCTTTCTGTACGATTAGCTAACGCTATTATGCGTATGCTTAATTTGAAGAACTCTAAGTGCATATTATCAGCCAATGTGTAAATCGTTTCAGGCGGTAATCTGAATAGTACATTGTTGAGAAATGTTTTCCAAGAGTCCACATTCTTAAACACTTTAGAGTGCCGACTTAATTGTTTTGCAATAACTGCATCTGACATTTTAAATGCATCCGATAATATCCAATACAGCTCATCAGTTGAACGCATCCATGTTGAGCGTATAAGCTGTCTATTGTGGTTCAACACATCAATATCTACCCATGAACGACTTGCACCACGCGCACCTGATGATATGTACCATGGTGGATACTTACCAAGTTTGTGCTTTGTGGCACACGCTGTCACCATGATTGAGTTCTTAGTTGTTCGCAGTAACTCTGCTGCGATTGTCACAGTTACAAGGTTACTCACGACCTAACATCTCATTCGCTATATCTTGGTTAGGGTCATACGGTCTTTCAATCGGAGCACGGTACTCGATAGTGTGTTTATTAAGAAGTGTACTCAACGCTTCACGATTACCACGTGAGCAGTGTGGCAAACAATCCAATAGGTACGCATCTGTGTATCGCTTGCGTAACGTGTGGAGCTTCTGAGCTGTTGTTAATAGCTTGAACTCGTTATCGATTCTATGCGCGACTTGTTCGTGTGTCATTCGCTGTCCTTTTTTTATTAGTTAGATACCCAAGCATAAAAGCCATCATTTCTTCTGATATTCTTTTTTGCTTTGGATTTCTTGTATTCGATTTATATTGTTCACATACAGCAATCATCTTATCAACATCATATTGTGCATGTGCGTAATGAAGATAATCTTCTGCAATGTGTGAGAATCTACTTGAGATCCACCTCGGATGAAAACCTGTATCAATCGAAATTTCTTTCGGAGTAATAATCACTTCATATTCCCTCCAATCTCAAAATACATAAGGCATCCATTACCCACAAACTCATCAATCTTTTCATCTTTCCATCCAGCTTGTTTAAGAAGTTTTGATTGAAGCATTTGATCGTCAAACATTGCGACCAATTTTTTATTATCAGCATAAAGCTTTTCGTTGTCGGCTTTTAAACTTTCAATAGTGTAGGTTAGGCTCACGTTATACGCACCTAGAAGGAGGAATAAAGCGATTACTGTAATACCAATTGTTTTCATCTTGCCCTCCATTTATTATAAAGATGTTCGGCAATCAATATGATTAGGATAAAGCCTACAATGATTGCACCGTTAATTGTGTTTTCGTAATTCATCCAAATGTCTCCATTACATCCCATAAGCAGTCGGCTACAATCGCTGTACCGCCTGTTGCGTTGATAAGCTCCAAATGAAATTTCTGAAGCTCAGTCACCTTTGATTTTTTACCTTTATCCTTACACTCAATTGCACAAAATTTTCCGTCCTTACAAAACAAGATATCAGGGACACCGTTACAACTACTTTTCATGGTTTTTACAACATAATATTTTTTAGATTGTAAATATTTTATGATCTCAGTCTGTATTTTACTCTCCATCACGACTCCATTTTTTAATATACCCTTGTACAGTACTGCCCGTTATACCTAATGCTCTACCAATTTCATGTGTTGATACTGGAATCAAAGGTGATAAAGCCGCTATCACCTTTTGAACCTCATCAGGAAACGAACACTTTATTTTTTGTAAACCAGTCACATACGCATGGCGTTGGTTTTGGGATTGACTAACCCATTCTAAATTATCCACATGATTATTTGTCTTGCACCCATCTTTGTGGTTTATCTGTGGATAGTTATTTGGGTTTGGTATAAATGCCGTAGCAATTAACCTGTGTACAAGAAAGCTTGCTGTTTTAGCATGACATTTAGTACACAAAATCATATATCCTCTACCACCTAGTCGTTGTTTTAACTCCCTACTTTTGACACGTCTATTTGCATTACCTGTGCAACAAACATCCCTCGACACACTACGAACAGCCCCGAACTTATTTACTTCTAAACACTCATTAAATTTAACCCACTCCATAAATACCTCCTAAATAATAAGGTAGTATACCGAAAACAAGGTTAAATTTAACTTTATTGGCTTTGATAATTTTCACAACATAATACTTTTTGGATTCAAGATACTTCACTATTTCTGTTTGTATTTTACTTTCCATTTACACCGTATCCTCCTTAAATTTTATTTCAGAGCGTTTAAAAGTTCTGATTGTGTTACGTTTTGTTACATCGTCCGTCAAAAACAACAACCATAGAATCGTGCATACCACATTTGTTTGTCACTTTTTCACCGAATGTATTTATACCTTCAAATTTAACCCGGCCTTTTAAAAATCGCATCTCACTTTGATTGGGGAGAATATAATCGTGAAACAATTTTGTACTCGTACTTACAGGGAGTAACATGACGCACAGTTTCCCACTCGCAGCGACTTCAATTGCCTTTTTAACAAACTCCTCTTTTAACTTTTGCGAATAGGGAGGATTGATAAAATTTCTTTCTCCCCAAGCAATCACCAAACCGTCTTTATCTGGTGTAATTTCACCAAGCTCCAAAGGACATGGGTCAAAATCAAAATTGAACTCTACGTTCAATTCATCATAAAGATAACTCGGAGTAGCCCACGAGTCACTATGGTTTAAATTTCTGTCCTTCATTTTAATGCCTCCAACAATGTTTTTTGTGTAATATCTTTTTGTGCCAAAGCCGTCATCAATCGATTTTCAACCTCACCAACAGCCAAGTGCATAACTCTAACGTGGTTCTTTTGACCTTGACGATACAATCTTGCATTGAATTGTTGATACAGTTCAAGCGACCACGTAAAGCCGAACCATGTTATCAATGAACCGCCGTGCTGGAGGTTCAACCCATGACCAGCAGATGCCGGATGAGCGATGAGCATTTTAATCTCACCTTTGTTCCAGCGTTCAACGGCGTCACCACCTTTATCTAAGACAACTGCTTCAGGAAACGCTTGAAGCAATCTGTCCAACTCATGTTTGTAGTTATACGCCACGAGGATGTTATCATTTGGGTTTTCTTCAATCAACTCCTTCAACATATCGATTTTCAATGTGTGAATCTGATGCACTTTCTTATCGTCATCGTACACCGCACCCGAACAGAACTGTAAAAGCTTGTTCGTTAAGGTCGCGGCACTCATCGCTGTGATCTGGTTCTCTTGACCGACAGCCAAGATCATCTGCTTCTCAAACTTGTTGTACTCTTTGAGGAGATTACCTTCAAGCTTATTGGTTATCACCGTTGGGAGATACTCAGGTAATTCAAGATAGTCCTCAGCCGACATTGATAAGATGAGGTCTTTGATCGCTTCTTGGATTCTATGCACTGCACCATCACGCAAGGTGTAGTTATAGCCCATATAATCCTTATCGAAATATCGGTCACGGAATAAACCAATTGTACGACCCAAACGGACACCGCTATCAAGCAGAAACATCTGTGCCCATATATCCATGTACCCGTTTGCTGCGGGCGTTCCTGTAAGCTCTACGATACGATCCACGAATGGAAACACTTTTTTCAAAGCTTTGAACCGTTGCGAAGAATGGGATTTAAATGAGGAACTCTCATCAATAACCACCATATCGAAATCCCACTTCTTACCTTTGAGTTCCACCAACCAAGGGATGTTCTCCCGATTGATAATATAGATGTCGGCTTGTCGCTGTAAGGCTGTAAGCCGTTCATTGAGTGAGCCAGTAACGATTGAGAACTTGAAGCGATGCAGGTGTTGCCACTTACTCGCTTCTGTGTGCCAAACCGTATTTGCTACGCGCAAAGGGCAGACCACAAGTACCCTAACCACCTCAAATTTGTTAAACATTAACTCATCAATAGCGGTGAGTGTTGTGGCTGTTTTACCTAATCCCATATCCAACCACAATGCACTTTTCTTTTTATTCAATATGTGTTGGACAGCTCGTGTTTGGTAATCGTGTAAATTGGATTTATTTAGCATTAGTTTCAACCAACCTTTCAATCCATTTTTTGAAGTCGTCATATTTCATTGCATTCTTAGCTCTATTACAAATAGTACAACAAGGCACGCAGTTGTCGATTTCATAACCCCTTGAATTATCAACACGATCAACCCCGTTACCGCTATGTGTATTTCTGACAAACTCATTCATACCCCCACAATAATGACAAGGTTTATGGTTTATGTCCACAAATTGTTCAACAGTGATATTAAAATTAAGGTTTCGTTTAACTGCATTTTGCTTATATTGGGTATAAAGGGGGTTACCGTGTTTATACCAAGGGTGTGTTTCAGCGTGATAAAAACGTTTAGCACAATTACCACAATATGTTTTTCCATCGGCACCTAGTTTTGATTTACGAGACCGATGTAAATCTCTATATCGTACATGTCTAACTTCCCCACATTCCTCACACGCACATTCAACTTTCACTGAACTCGTTTGGGGCAAATCAGATAATAAGACTTTCAATTTCCAATCAGTTTTAGAAATCATTTTTGGAATAGTATATCCTTTGGACTCATAATACTTTTTTGTATTTGAACCAATATTTATAACTAATTTTTTAGTCAATATCATAATCAACTCCTAAATCTTTCAGCATTTCAACTGCTTCATTAACGTACCAATCGTAATTCAAATTATTTGGTAACGTATCTACCAAGTCCATCATCGGATGGACACCATCACCTGTCTTCGGTACGAGATTACCATTGAGCTTGTAGTTGATACTCGCCCCATTGGTTGAGTAGTACCATCTCACCATCTTCCCAAGATACTCGCCCTTCCACACCGCACCACCTTTAACGGTACGTGCTGCAAGAAAATGATTAACAACCTTACAACCTCGTATCGTTTGTTCAATCGGTGTACCGTCGAGAATATATTTACGCACAGCGTCAAACACGATAGGTGTTTGAAGTCCTTTGGAGAGTGAGGTCTCAGCGTAAACGCCTTTAGCTTTAACATCACCCTTTGCTGTGATGTTTACAAAATTGTTCACATCTCGGATGCAGGTTCGTTTAAACTCTGTTGTCTCCATCACCATGCCAGTAACCAGTTCCCAATCGAAGATAAGAACCTCGATCAGTTCAACCTTATCGCGAGGACAGTACATCGTAATACCATCAGTATTCGCATAGAATACTTCAACACCTTGCAACTCAATCTGCTCAATGAGCATCAAGAGCATAAGCTGCCCTGTGATTGTCACTTGGAGCATAAGGTCAGGGGCATATAGTTTAGAATACATCGAACCCATCTTCCCAAAGGCTGAATTGAGGACAAGCTTAAGTGACTTGTCTTTGTTCTTATCCTTGTTGCGTTTAGCTTGAAGGCGATCCGTGTAAATCTTCTTATACACTTGATAGAACTTCTTCCCGATGTGTCGCGGTGAGTAACCGAACTCAATAATCATTGAGGGGTAGTAACTTGCAACATCAACATCGAGTATCACGAAATCAGCATTGGTTCCATAAACACTCTTTGTACGCTTATCGTGGATGCCACCAAGCCCAATCTTGTATTTAGTCTTACCGAGTGTTGTGATTGACTTACGCATCCAGTCAGGCTCAATCGGACTGCCGTTAGCCTTCTTGATTGTAAAGCGTGTAGCTTCAAGTCTATCTTTTAACTCAGTCAATTCATCACTCACGAACTGTACGCAAGGTGGTGCTTTGTAACTCACGGTCGCTGGAACACTGGGTCGGTCACCGTTATAACCAGTCTCTTTGAGGAGGATGGCTTCTGCGACTTGTGCACCACTCTTTGAACGCAAGTCGGTGTCATATTCAGAACTCATAAACACACGCAGTTCAATCTCAGGTTTAATTTCATTGAACAGATCAATTGTAACATCAAGGTCGTTCTCACAATAATCTCTTACCCTGTCAGCCGTTTCACGATCGATCGGTAAATGAGGATCAACGAAGAACTCCCATAACTTCTTAGAACCGATACGTGTACCATACGCTTTAAGGCTTATCATAACCGCCGGTGAGGGTTCACAGATGTCAAAGTGATCACATTTAAGTTCAGGTAAGTCCAAGTCCTTCATCACCATCCAAGACGGTGCGTTACCTTCAATCAGTTTAACTGATAGTTTATGCAGTGCGTTACATCGCGCACCGCTAAGTGCATAACGTATCATCGGCAGGTCGTATTTGTTTGAGTTGAACCCGAAGGTCGTTCTCGTTTTCATTATCTGTTTGATCTTAGCGATGTCATCTGCTGATAGTGACGCATGTTCACCATACGCTTCAAAGGTCAGCAGCTTCCCTGTGTCTAACCCTTTGAAGGCTATGAGCCAATAGTTTGGGAGGGTTTCAACATCGAGGACGACTAGGTTTTCCATTAGAGTTCCTTTTTAAGAGGCTTGATCCCTCTGTATTTTTAGAGTTTTAGCTCTATCGTCACCTCCGAAGAGGGGACTAAGAATTAAAGGTCATCGATGTCATCAAAAT
>Ga0316626_10001691_pt1 | contig 10033 bp, 12 predicted proteins | sample OWC_Aug_T1_C1_D5_FD_207656 | JGI IMG/M metagenome (GOLD analysis project Ga0316626, IMG submission 207656) | Wetland soil microbial communities from Old Woman Creek delta, Ohio, United States - OWC_Aug_T1_C1_D5_A | ecosystem: Environmental > Terrestrial > Soil > Wetlands | place: USA: Ohio...
GTTTGATATAGACGGCCATTATGTTTTCAATTCTCTTGACAGGATTGAATTTTACGGTCTCACCGGTCTTAATATAAACCTGATAAGCAGTAAAAGGATCACCGAAATTTCAGGGACAAAGATCAAATCGAAAGAGAGTGACAACGCTTTTGGCCTGAACCTGGGTGCCGGAGCATACCTTAAGCTCTCCAACCAGTTCGACCTTGTATGTGAGGCAAAATACATAGTCTCCAGGTATGATCAGTTCCTGTTCAGAGCAGGCATCCTTATAAATCTTGACTGGTTAATTAAACACGAAAATACCGGACTCTAGCCTACTTCTCCCTTCCTATCAGCGAGTTGGCAATATAGACCAGCTCACATTTCCTCTTCTGGTCAACATTCACCTTATCGAGAACACTGAAAGCGAGATTAATATACTGAGCAGCAAGATTTTCTGTTACGGCTTTGATATTCAGCTGGTCGTAAATATCCATAACAGCCCTTACTTTCGTATCCGGATCGGATTCCTTATCCGAGAACAGGTTCTGCAGTTCCCTGAGCTTCTTACCTGCCGATCTTTCAAGCGCATTGACATACGGGAAAGTCTTCTTGTTGGCAATAATATCTCCGCCCAGGGTTTTTCCAAACACCTTTGAGTCGCCATAGATATCCAGGAGGTCATCCTGCAGCTGGAATGCCAGGCCCAGGTTCTTTCCGAATTCATACAGCAGGTCTGAATCCTTATCGTCAGCTCCGCCGATAATAGCCCCAGTTTTTGCCGAAGCTGCAAAGAGAATAGCTGTTTTCAGCTCAATCATCCTCAGATATTCCTCCTGTGATACAAATGATGCCTTTTCGTAATCCATATCGAGCTGCTGCCCCACACATACTTCAACGGCTGCTTTGTTAAATACCCTGAATACTCTGAGAAGATGGCTGGCAGGGGTCTGTAGGATACATTCATTGGCAATAAAGGCCATTACATCACCCGACAATATTGCCTGGCTGGTGTTCCATTTACTATGAACAGTCGGGTAGTTTCTGCGGAGGGAAGCCTGGTCCATGATATCATCATGCACCAGGGTGAAATTATGAAATACTTCAAGCCCTGTTGCAGGTAAAATAGCATCATCGATCTTATCAGTGAAAAGATTGCATGCCATCAGCGCCAGGACAGGCCTCAGACGCTTTCCTCCCATTGACAGAACATATTTTACCGGATCAATAAGCTTCTCCGCTTCTGTATTATAAGAAAGATTTACAATAGCTCTGTCAACTACCTCTTTTAGTTGGGGATGATTGTACATAGTGTTTCTGAATAATACTTAAAACAATATTCTGCTTATCCTTTCAGAGCTTCTGCACCACTCGTAACTTCGAGTATCTGTCCGGTAATTGCAGCCTGTCTTGCTTTATTGTACTGTAAAGTCAGCTCCCTGATCATGGTTGTGGCATTGTCGGTCGCTTTATGCATAGCTGTCATCCGCGCACCATGTTCCGCAACAAATGAATCAAGGACAGCTTTATAAAACTGAGTTTTAAGTGATTTGGGTATTAGTTCTCTAATTATTTCCTCTTTTGTTGGTTCGTAAATATAATCAACCGGCGCTTTATCTGATTTTCTTTTTTGAGATATTTCTACCGGAAGGAATACTTCCTTTGTCAGGTTCTGAACAGCGGCATTCTTGAACTGGTTATAGATTATCTCAACCCTGTCGAATTCTCCCGATAAGAAGCTTTTCAATACCTGCTCTGCAACTGCAGTTACATTTTCAAATGTCAGCTCATTGAAAAGATGATTGTGTTCCTGTACCATCTGCACCTTAAGCTTCCTGAAATAGTCAAAGCCTTTCTTGCCTATAGCCATCAGCCACAGGTTACCTTTTCTGAACTGCCCGGAATATCTTTCCGAGATGACATTTTTTACCTCCCTGATGACATTCGAATTAAATGCTCCGCATAATCCCCTGTTAGATGTAATGACAACAATAAGTATCTTTTCAGGCGGAGTCATACGGCTGTAAATATTGCTTAACTCAGATTCATCCAGACTTCTGTAAAGGTCAACAAGGATTTCGTACAGCTTATTTGCATAAGGTCGCAGTTGCAGGATTCTGTCCTGGGCCTTGCGCAGCTTGGCAGCCGAGACCATTTTCATGGCTGAAGTAATCTGTCGCGTGGACCTGACAGAACTAATTCTTATCCTTATTGCCTTAAGATTCGCCAACTGAAACTCAATTATCCCTTACATTACTGATGTCTATACGGGCTTGTATTTAATTGCCAGTTCTGCAGCGACTTTTTCAAGCACCTTTGTAATATCATTATTCAGGATCCCGTCGCGAAGGTTATCCAGAACATCCCTGTGCCTGAGGTCGAGAAACTCTATGTACTCTTTCTCAAAATCCTTAACCTTGTTCACAGGCACATCCTTTAACAATCCCATTGTACCGCAATAAATTATTGCTATCTGTTTCTCGACAGGTATCGGAGCATATTGTCCCTGCTTAAGTATCTCAACATTTTTGGAACCCTTGTTCAGGATAGCCAGGGTTGAGGCATCAAGGTCGGATCCGAATTTCGAGAAGGCTTCAAGTTCCCTGTACTGTGCCTGGTCAACCTTCAGTGTTCCTGCAATTTTCTTCATCGACTTTATCTGTGCATGCCCTCCTACCCTCGATACTGAAATACCTACATTAATAGCCGGCCTTACCCCTGCGTTAAACAGACCTGATTCAAGGAATATCTGCCCGTCGGTAATCGAGATCACATTTGTCGGAATATATGCTGCGACGTCACCTGCCTGTGTTTCAATGATAGGCAGAGCTGTCAGCGAACCTCCTCCTTTCACCATGTGACGGATCGATTCCGGCAGGTCATTCATCTGCCTGGCAACCTCATCTGATTCGATGATCTTTGCAGCTCTCTCAAGAAGCCGTGAATGAAGATAGAATACATCACCCGGGTAAGCTTCACGTCCGGGAGGCCTTCGGAGAAGAAGGGAGACCTCCCTGTAGGATACTGCCTGCTTGGACAGGTCATCATAAATGATCAGTGCATCCCGCCCGGTATCCCTGAAGAATTCACCGATGGCAGCGCCCGCAAAAGGAGCATAGAACTGCGCTGCAGCCGGATCAGATGCAGTGGCCATAACAATGATACTATATTCAAGTGCGCCATGTTCCTCAAGTGTCCTTGCTATATTGGCGACGGTTGACCCTTTCTGACCAACAGCAACATATATGCAATAGACAGGCTGCCCTTTTTCAAAGTTGCTGCGCTGATTTATGATGGTATCTATTGCAATAGCCGTTTTACCGGTCTGGCGGTCGCCGATTATAAGTTCTCTCTGGCCCCTGCCAATGGGTATCATGGCATCAATAGGCTTTATACCTGTCTGCAGCGGTTGCTTTACGGGCTGGCGGAAAATAACCCCCGGCGCCTTCCTTTCAAAAGGCATAGTGAACAGTTCACCTTCAACAGGTCCCTTGCCGTCAAGCGGCTGACCAGTCGGCGTTATAACTCTTCCAAGCAATCCCTCACCTACACCGATTGATGCTATACGTCCGGTTCTTTTCACTATATCACCTTCATTTATCTGTTCGGTAGGACCAAGCAATACGGCGCCGATGTTATCTTCCTCGAGGTTCAGGACAATTGCTTCAATCCCATTCTCAAATTCAATCAGTTCGTTGGATTGTGCATTTGTCAGCCCGTAAATTCTTGCGATCCCGTCGCCAACCTGCAGAACAGTTCCGACTTCCTCCAGCTCAGCTCCTGTCTGAATCCCTTCAAGCTGCTGCCTGAGGATCTTGGATACTTCTGCCGGTTTAATATTTGCCATGATTATCTTCTTTTGTTTCTCTACTGTAAAATGTTTAAAATACTGAAGTGCCTCTGCCGATCAGCTCCTTCTTTATTTTCCGCAGCTTATTCCTTATGCTGGCATCGATGAAGTTATCCTCAACACGGAGAATAAATCCTCCGATTATCTCACTGTCGATAACCTCCTTTAAATCAACTTTTGTCCTGAATGCTGATGCAATGATTTCCCTGATCTGTTTTGTTATCCCTTCGTCAACTTTAACCGCTGTTGTCAGAAGGCATTCGGTAATTCCTTTGTGTTTCATTGCATTACTTCTGAAAACCCTTGTAATCGCTGGCAGAAAGCTTTCCCTGCCATTCTTTACCACAAGATCAACCAACGACATCGTTATCTTTTCAATATCCTTCTCAAAAATGTTATGCAGCAAATCCTTTTTCACAGCAGGCCGGATAACAGGACTGCCGAGAAGTTCCTTTACCTCGGGAACAGTACATATCTCCGCGATAAAGACCATATCCCTGTTAACTTTATCAAGCATTTCCTTCTCAACAGCCGACTGGAACAATGCCCTCGCGTATCTGACCGATATCTTGCTTTCGTTCATTATTAAACAAGCACTCTAGTTTTTATTCAGATTGATCTCTTTCAGGTAATTGTCTATAAGCTTTTCCTGCTCACCCGTTTGTTCAAGCTTCTGCCTGAGCAATTTTGTGGCTATATCGATTGACAGCGTGGCCACCTGCTCGCGTATCTCCGAAAGTGCTTTGGCTTTTTCCTTTTCGATGCCTGTTTTTGCCTTTTCGATCAGCTTGTCCGCTTCCTCTGTAGCCCTTCCTTTGGCTTCAGCGATTAGTTTATCGCGGATATCCCTGGCTTCCTTAAGTATATTTTCCCTTTCTTCTCTGGCCTTCTTCAGGATTAATTCGTTATCGCTTTGAAGCCGCTGCATCTCCTTCCTTGCATTTTCTGCAGATGCCAGCGATCCCTTGATCATTTCTTCCCTCTGTTTGATAGCGCTCAGTATCGGTTTCCATGCAAACTTTGCCAGAAGAAGGAAGAACAGGGAGAAAATGACCACCGCCCAGAAGATCGTCCCGATGGCAGGGTTTGTAAGACTATTACTGGCTAATAACATATTTCTGATTTTATGAATTTTCCTTTAGGAAATCCTGCAACCAACCGTTGCAGGATTTCTTTTTTACTTGGCAATAAGCGCAACAACAACGGCAAACAGTGCAACCCCCTCAATAAGGGCAGCTGAAATGATCATTGCCAATTGTATTTTATTTGCAGCTTCGGGTTGACGGGCAATGGCTTCCATTGCCGATCCACCGATTCTGCCGATGCCAAGTCCTGCACCTATTACTGCAAGACCTGCTCCGATTGATGCCAGCGTTATTGCTGCCTGTGCTTCTTCCATTGTGTAAAGAATTTAATGAACAATAAAACTAATGATGTTCCTTAACGATTGCCAGACTGATAAACAATGCTGACAATAGCGTGAAAACATATGCCTGAAGGAATGCCACAAGTAACTCGAGGCAGTCCATGAAAATCACAAAGAGTATTGATACCGGCACAACTGCCAGCGAATCAAAAATGAATATTAATGCAAGTAGACTCATTACGATGATATGACCCGCAGTAATGTTTGCAAACAAACGGATCATAAGAGCAAATGGTTTAGCCACAACTCCGATAAGTTCAACCGGTATCATTATAGGCAGCAGCCAGAACGGGACACCCGGCGTGGCAAATATATGCCTCCAGTAACCTTTTGATCCGCTGATCTGTATTATTATAAACGAGAAAAAAGCCAGGGTAAATGTAACGGCTATATTACCGGTGACATTGGCTCCGAAGGGTGGCGGAAAGGGAATGAGCCCCATCAGATTGTTAATCAGAATGAAAAAGAATACCGTAAGAAGATAAGGCATGAACCTTTCATGCTCCGTTTCACCAATATTCGGAATGACAATATCGTCGCGGACAAAACAGATTACAGGTTCTAGGAAGCTCTGTATACCTTTTGGGTAACTGATCCCGGTTTTCTTATATGACCGCGAAAGCGCAAGGAAAAGCCATAGGCCGATTATTGCAGCTCCGAGCATTCCGACAATCGTCTTGGTGATTGAAAAGTCGAGTGGCAGCTTTTTGTCTGCTTCGCCTTGCTCATTTACTGAGACGATCCGTCCTTTAAGCTCCCCTACCTCTTCCAGCCTGAAACCCTTATATACTCGTCCGTGCGTCAGTCTGCGGGAAGAAAAAATGTGAAGGCCTGTTCCTTTCCTGTAAAGGATAACCGGAAGGTAAATAGCCACACTCTCCCCATTCTGTTTTGTAAGGATATGCCATTCATGAGAATCAGAGATATGCTCAAGGATAAATGTACTGGCATCGAACTGCTCCTTTTCCCCGGTCGGTTCATTCGCTTCTGCTCCTGCCGCCGAAACTGAAATTATTCCAAAGAGGAAAAGAAACAGAAACCATATTATCCTTCTGGTTTTCAAATCAGACCTGTGTTTGCAATGATTTGTTTTTCAAAGTGTTTAATATAAACAAAATCGAAAAAAGAGTGAACGATAAATATAATATAAAAAATAATATAACAGATGGCAGCCCGGTTTTTTTAGCTATAAAGAACCATACAAGTGCCAGTACCAGTTCAAGAAGGAATTTTAAAGAAACGGATACCATCGAATATATGACCTGACTGTTGGGATGTTTACGTCTTCCTATGAAAAAAATATACAGAATGGTGACAGCGATTGCACTGAAGGAACCCGCCAGGATCAAAATATCGGTAAACAACAGGTTAATCGCAGTAGTTTTTATCAGAAGGTACCCTGCCGATATAATTAAAGCATTCAGAACTAGAAGTCTGATTATATTATTAGAAAAGAGCTTCAAAAATTATTGTTTCTTGATAAAGTCCTTTATTGCAAAGTAAATACCTCCAAAGACGCCCAGGAGGGAGAGTATGATTGTAAAAACCGGGGTGTGAAGTTTAAGCAGTTCATCAAGCTTTACTCCACTGAAGGTTGTAACCACGATAATCACAATCATCTGCAATGCCAGAGCAGAGTACTTTGCATAACTCTTCAGCCAGTTATTTTCCTGATTTTTCTGGTTCTTTTCCTTTTCCGGCTCCTTCATTTATTGTTTCGCTCATTTTGCAGTTTCCGGTGAACATCGCACCAGGTTCTATGGAGAGTTTTACCGTGGCAATATCCCCTGCGATCTTTGAAGAAGCTTTAAGAATCAATAGCTGGGTTACAGTTATCTTACCCTCTATTGCACCTGATACTTCTGAATTCTTGCAGAATACCTCTCCGTTTACTTTACCTGTTGTGCCAATTACAACCTTTCCCTTTGTATTGAGAGTGCCAGTCAGCATGCCGTCTATACGGATATCCCCGGAAGTTTTTATATCACCGGTTATTTCGGTGCCATTGCTTACAAGGTTGATTGCCTGGGGTTCAGTCTCGTTGAACTTTGTCATTTCGTTGTGAATTTGTTCTGAAATATTTTAGAGTTTTAACATAATAACTCACAAATATAAAAACTATTGCAGATAAAAGTAAAAAGGGCTGAAAGTCCTTTCAGCAGGAATGTTTATTTAGGGTCATATGCCCATTTGACGTACACCGAACCCCAGGTAAATCCTCCGCCAAAGGCAGCCAGTATGAGGACATCGCCTTTCTTCAGTTTGCTTTCATATTCCCACAGGCATAAAGGGATAGTGGCGGCAGTTGTATTTCCGTAATTCTGAATATTTATCATTACTTTTTCCGGAGGGAGTCCCATTCTCCTTCCGGTGGCATCAATAATACGCAGGTTGGCCTGATGAGGAACCAGCCATGCAATATCTTCTGCCCTGAGGTTGTTCCGTTCCATTATCTCAGCTGCTATATCTGCCATATTTACAACTGCAAATTTGAAAACGCTCTGCCCTTCCTGGTATATAAAATGCTCTTTGGCATCTACTGTCTCGTGTGTTGCGGGTCTTATTGAACCGCCAGCCTTGATGTGCAAAAATTTCCGGCCTGCTCCGTCGGACCGGAAAATATAATCCATTATTCCTGTTTCTTCCGTCGTTGGTTCCAGGAGAACTGCTCCTGCTGCATCGCCGAACAGGGGACAGGTAGTACGGTCAGAATAATCGGTTATGGAAGACATCTTATCTGCGCCGACAACAATTACCTTTTTATACCTTCCCGATTCAATATAGGTTGCACCTGTTTGTAAAGCAAAGAGGAATCCCGAGCATGCTGCGGCGAGGTCGAAGCTGAAAGCATTCTTTATTCCGACCTTGTCGGAAATAATGTTGGCTGTCGCAGGGAAAAACATATCCGGTGTTATTGTTGCACAGATCACAAGATCAATCTCATCCGGAGATGTCCCGGTTTTTGATAAAAGACCCCGCACAGCCTGCTCACCCAGATCCGAACTGCCAAGTCCATCACCCTTCAATATCCTCCTTTCCTTTATCCCGACACGCTGCATAATCCATTCGTCGGACGTATCCACCATCCTGGAAAGTTCGTGATTAGTGAGCCTGTATTCCGGCACCCATGCATTGATACCTGTAATAGCTGCACGCAGTTTTCCCATAATTATATAGCTTCTTTTATCCTTTGGGCAAGGTTTCCGTGCACAACAGCTTTTGTCTGGTGTATCATGTTCATTATAGCCTTTCTTCTTGAAATCCCGTGCCCGATCACAACATTTGCATTGATCCCGACAATCGGAGTGCCGCCTATGTTCTCGAAATCGAGACGGTCAAAAAAAGAATCCTTAAGGTTCCGAAGTTTGTAAATATGATGAAATACCTCTGCCTGTTTAAGGACAATATTCCCCACAAATCCATCGCATACAATCACATCCGGCATTGATTTGAGAAATAGTCCGTGACCTTCAACATTTCCTGCAAAATTCAATCCGGGATGTTCCTTCATCAGCTCGTATGCAGCTTTTACGGTTGCCGTACCCTTCGTCTCCTCTTCACCTATGTTCAGCAATCCGACATCCGGATTTTCTATCCCAAGCACATATTTTGCAAAGAGAGTTCCCAGTATACCGTACTGCAACAGAACATCAGGTTTGCAATCAGGATTTAAGCCTACATCGAGCAGGACAGAATCGTGGTTATCAACACGCGGTATAACAGTTGCCAGGGCAGGTCTGAAAACCCCCGGTATCACGTTGACGGAATAACTTGCGCCAACCATCATTGCTCCGGTGTTCCCGGCGCTGCAGAAACCGTCAAGACTTCCGTTCTTAAGCATCCCGTAGCCAATGGCGATGCTCGATCTCTTCTTTTGTGCGAACGCCTTGGCAGGTGAATCTGACATTAATATGACTTCCGGGGCATGTACAATATCAAACAGTACGGGATTAACTTTCATCTCTCCAAGTTTCCCCGAAATATGATTCTCATCGCCGATGAGAACAACTCTTTCTTCCCCGGATAATAGCTGAAGTGAATCAACTGCTCCTTCAATGATCGCATCAGGAGCAAAATCCCCGCCCATGACATCAACACCAATTCTCATCCTTTTGCTGTTTGTTTACCAATCAGGCAGTTGCCTTCTTCTCGACAGCAAGCTTGCCTCTGTAATACCCGCACTCGGGACAAACCCTGTGATAACGGATCGATGATCCACAATTGGAACATGTAGCTACTTTCGGCGCAGTTGCCTTGTAATGCGTCCTGCGCTTATCTCTTCTGGTCTTAGAATGTTTGCGTTTCGGATTTGGCATTTCTACTTCTTTAATTGTTGTTTATTAATTTTTTTAACTCATCCCATCGCGGATCGGTCCCGTGTTCTTCTTCAACAATATGCTCCCCGAGCTTTTTCAGCATCGCAGGATCACATGTGCTTTTCCCCTTTTCATCGCCGGGATGAACTCTCTGTATCGGCAGCGTGAGATGGATGTATTCATACAGATTCTGCTTCAGATCCAGCTCATGCTCGTCAGCCGGTATCGTGACAATGTCCGGATCACTTTCATCCCGCAACTTTCCAAATTTAACCAATAGTCTGTTCTCGCAATCAATATTCAGCGGAAACATTCCCAGACATCTGTCACAGCAAATCATCACAATTCCTGAGATTTTTATATTCAGATCGATATGTGATGAGCTTTTCCGGACTTCAATGCCGGCTTTAAGGCTCCCGTCCTTTACCTCCGATTCCTCAAACTGGTCAAAAAACTCTTTAT
>Ga0316626_10001692_pt1 | contig 10032 bp, 8 predicted proteins | sample OWC_Aug_T1_C1_D5_FD_207656 | JGI IMG/M metagenome (GOLD analysis project Ga0316626, IMG submission 207656) | Wetland soil microbial communities from Old Woman Creek delta, Ohio, United States - OWC_Aug_T1_C1_D5_A | ecosystem: Environmental > Terrestrial > Soil > Wetlands | place: USA: Ohio...
CGGCAGGAGATCTGCGCTACCGGGCAGACATCGGCGGAGAGACCGCGTGGGTGGCCGAGCAGGGCCCGAAGGGAGAGCGGAAATACCGGATCGACTACGCCGTGGGCGGGAAGAACGTCTTCTACTTCCTCACCCCGCTGGAGAGGGGCCGCCTGCAGGTCCTCCCCGTCGCCTACGACGTGCGGAGGAAGGAGTGGTTCCTGACCACCGACAGCCACCTCCGCCCGTTTTCCGACAACGCGGCCCCGCTCCCGTGGACCGATCCGCTCTACACCTTCAACACCTCGTGCCACGGCTGCCACGTGAGCCAGGTCTCCACCAACTACGATCTGTCTACGGACAGCTATCGCACCACCTGGACGGAGCCGGGGATCAACTGCGAGACGTGCCACAACCCGGGGGCGGAGCACGTCCGGGTCGCCAGGGAGACCCCGAAGGGGGAACCGCTCAAGGACCCGAAGATCATCGTCACCAAGACGTTCACCGTGGAGCAGCACAACTCCACCTGCGGCCCGTGCCACGCGAAGATGTCCCCCGTCTCCCCGGTATTCACGCCCGGGGAGCGGTTCTTCGACCATTACGATCTCGCCGCACTGGAGGACCCGGACTTCTCCCCGGACGGCAGGGACCTCGGGGAGAACTACACCTTCACGCGCTGGATGATGAGCCCGTGCGTGAAGTCCGGGAAAATGAGCTGCATGCACTGCCACACCTCCAGCGGCCGGTATCGGTTCCGGAAGCCCGAGGACGCCGACAAGGCGTGCCTGCCGTGCCACGAGGAGCGGGTCGCAAACGCCGCCGCGCACAGCCGCCACCCGGCGGGGAGCGAGGCGAGCCGCTGCATTTCGTGCCACATGCCGATGACCGAGTTCGCCCGGATGCGCCGCAGCGACCACTCCATGCTGCCGCCCGCGCCGGCGGCGACCATCGCCTGGAAGTCTCCCAACGCCTGCAACCTGTGCCACGCGGACAGGGACGCCGCGTGGGCGGACAACCTCGTCCGGGCGTGGCGCACGCGCGACTACCAGGCCCCGGTGCTCCGGTCCGCGGGGCTCGTGGACGACGCCCGGAAGCGGGAGTGGAAAAAATTGCCGGAGATGCTCGCCTATATCGAGGGGAAGGATCGGGACGAGGTCGTCGCCGCCTCCCTGGTCCGTCTCCTGCGGGCGTGCCCGGACGACCGGAAGTGGCCCGCGTTCGTCAAGGCTCTCTCGGACCCCTCGCCCCTGGTTCGCGGCGCCGCAGCCGCGGCGTTGACCGGTTACGTCACCCCGCAGTCCATCCACCCCCTCCTCGCGGCAACCCGGGACAGCTACCGGCTGGTGCGCATTCGCGCGGCGGAGGCGCTTGCCGGCGTGCAGCCGGCCCGGCTCGGGGGGGTGGACCGGCAATCTTTGGAGAAGGCCCGGGAGGAGGCGGAAACGTCGTTCCGGGCAAGGCCCGACGATTACGCCTCCCATTACAACCTGGGGAACCTCTACCTCGCCGGTGGCACTCCGAGGAAGGCCATAGAGGAATACGAGATCTCATCCAGGCTGCGTCCCGACAGCGTGCCGCCGCTGGTCAACGCGTCGTTGGCGTACAACGCCCTCGGGGAAAACGACAAGGCGGAACAGTCGCTGCGCCGGGCGGTGAAGATCGCCCCGGAAAACGCGGCCGCGCGCCTGAACCTCGGGATGCTGCTGGGGGAGAAGGGGAAGACGAAAGAGGCGGAAAAGGAGTTCCGGGCGGCGGCGAAGGCCGACCCGAAGTCCCCTCAGGCCGCCTACAACCTGTGCGTCATCACGTCGAAGGACCGGATGGACGAGGCGCTCCGGTGGTGCCGGAAAGCAGCCGACCTGCGTCCGGAAGAACCCCGGTACGGCTACACGTACGCGTTCTTCCTGGACCGGAAGGGGGATACCGCCAAGGCGATCCCCGTCCTGCGGAAGATCGTGGACAGGAACCAGCCGTTCTCCCCCGCCTACGTCATGCTCGGTACGATCTACGAGAAGCAGGGAAAGGCCGACGAGGCGAAGAAGATCTACAGGAGGGCGGCGGACAACGCGGAACTGCCGGAGCCCGACCGGGCGCAATTCCGCAACAGGCTCCGGACCATGGGGAAATAAATTTCGAAGAAGAAGCGGACTCCACCAGGATCCCCCTCATACTCGGCAGCCGGGTATTTCCCGGAAACCCCTCCCATGCGATCGTTTCCCTGCGGGGGGGCGATGCGGGGGTCAACAAGGGTAATCTCTTTCCTGGCCGTAGTTACGGCACTGGTCATCGGGCTGTATCTCGACGGGTGCTCACCCCGGAAAGCGTCCGCTCCCCCCTTGTTCGCCGGGCGGCAGGCATGCGCCTCCTGCCACGAAAAGGAACATCGCCTCTGGACCGGGTCCGACCACGACCTCGCGATGCAGGAGGCAACCGACAACACGGTACTGGGAAACTTCGACAACGCCACCTTCACCTACTACGGGATCACTTCCACGTTCTATAAAAAGGCCGGGAAGTTCTTCGTCCGCACCGACGGCCCCGAAGGGACGCTCCAGGATTTCGAGATCGCCTACACCTTCGGGGTCCGGCCGCTCCAGCAGTACCTGGTCCGCTTCCCGCGGGGGCGGTTCCAGGCCCTCACCATCTGCTGGGACACCCGGCCGAGGGCGGAGGGGGGCCAGCGCTGGTTCCACCTCTACCCGGACGAGTTCGTCCGCCACGACGACATCCTCCACTGGACGAAGCCGTCCGAAACATGGAACTTCATGTGCGCCGGGTGCCACTCGACGGGGCTGCGGAAGAACTACGACCTGTCGAAGGACGCCTACGCCACTACCTGGTTCGAGATCGACGTCGCCTGCGAGGAGTGCCACGGGCCGGGGTCGAACCACGTCGCCTGGGCGAAGGAGGGAAACCGTGGAGGGAAGGGCGACCCTTCGAAAGGGCTCGTCGCGGTCCTGTCCGAGCCGGCGAAGGGGAAATGGGTCCTCGACCCGGGGGCCCGCATCGCACGCCGGACCGCTCCTCTCTCCTCCCCCGCCCAGACGGACATCTGCTTCCGCTGCCATGCACGGGTGGTCCCGATCCAGGACCCCTGGATCCAGGGGACGCCGCTACTCGACGCCCACATCCCCCAGGTGCTCACCCGGGAGCTCTATCATCCGGACGGGCAGATCCTCGACGAGGTCTACGAGTACGGCTCTTTCGTGCAGAGCCGGATGCACCGGGCGGGGGTCCGTTGCTCCGACTGCCACGACCCCCACTCCCTGAAGCTGCGCGCGTCCGGGAATGGTGTGTGCGCCTCGTGCCACCGTGCGGAAGCGTACGACGCATCCTCCCACCACCGGCACAAGCAGGGCTCGACGGGGGGCGCCTGCATCGAGTGCCACATGGTTTCGAAGAAGTACATGGTGGTGGACCCGCGTCGGGACCACAGCTTCCGCGTGCCACGGCCGGACCTCGCCGTGAAACTCGCGACGCCCGACCCATGCACCCGGTGCCACAAGGGGAAGAGCGCCGCGTGGGCGGCGAAGGTCGTGGAGAAATGGCGCGGCCCGGGCCCGCCGCTCCCCCCCCACTTCGGGGAGACGATCCAGGCGGGACGCCTAGGGAAGCCGGGTGCGGGGGACGGGCTGATGGCCCTCGCTCTCGACAACACCCAGGCAGGGATCGTCCGGGCCACGGCGCTGACCCTGCTGCGGAACCTCGCCCGCCCGTCCCACCTGGACCGGCTGAAGGTGGCGCTCTCCGACCCCGATCCGCTGGTGCGGGCAAAGGCGGTGGAGGCGACGGACGGGTTCCAGCCGGATACGCGTTGGCAATTCGCGAACCCCCTCCTGAAAGATCCCGTCCGGCTGGTCCGCTTCGAGGCGGCCAGGACGCTCGCCCCGGTGCCGAACTCCCTGCTGTCCCCGGAGCAGATTTCGGTCCTGGACACGGCGGTTGACGACTACATCCGGGCGCAGAGGGTCAACGAGGACATGGCCCCCTTCCACATCAACATCGGGGTGGCCTACCAGCAGCGGGGACGCCCCGACAAGGCGGAAGCCGCCTACCGGGACGCGATCCGCATCGACCCGACGTTCGTCCCCGCATACGTGAACCTGGCCGACCTGTACCGGGAAAGGAAACGGGAGGACGAGGGGGAAAAGATCCTTCGGGAGGGGTTAACAGTTTCGCCGAATTCGGCGGATCTGCACCACGCCCTCGGGCTGCTCCATGCGAGGCAACGCCGGTATCCCGAAGCCGTAGCGGAGCTCGGGAAAGCAACCTCCCTGGCCCCGGACAACGCCCGATACGCGTACGTCTACGCCGTCGCCCTCAACGGCGCGGGGAAACCGGACGCGGCCCTCCGGGTCCTCGGGGAGGCGTACCGGCGCAACCCGTACAACCGGGAGATCCTCCTTGGGCTGACCTCGATCCTGCGGGATCGGGGGAGGTCGAAGGAGGCGGCGAGGTACGCGGAGGAGCTGGTCGCCGTGATGCCGGAGAATGCGGAGGCGATGCGACTCCTGGAGGAGGTCCGGGCGAAGGGGGGCCGGTAACCGGTATCCGTCGTGATGACCCGGGGACCCACTCTCCAATTTGCCGATTCGAAATCCCCGCGGACCCTCCACCTCCTCAATGATTCTCGGGGACGAGCTTGAACGGATAGTCCGGTTCGCGATAGCCGTGCGGCTTCTGCCGCTTCGGCAGCACGACCTTCTCGCGCGGCACCTTCTTGTACGGGATCCTGCTCAACAGGTGGGTGATGAGGTTCAGGCGCGCGCGCCTCTTGTCGTCCGACTTCACCACGTACCACGGCGCCCACGACGTATCGGTAAACTGGAACATCTCGTCGCGGGCCCGCGAATAGTCGTACCAGCGGCTGTACGACTCCAGGTCCATCGGGGAGAGCTTCCAGATCTTGCGGCCGTCGTCGATGCGCGCCGTAAGCCGGCGGGTCTGCTCCTCCATGCTCACCTCCAGCCAGTACTTCAAAAGGATGATGCCGCTTTGGACCATCAGTTTTTCGAAGTCCGGCACCCGCTGGAGGAACCCCTTCGCCTGCTCCTCGGTGCAGAAGCCCATCACGCGCTCGACACCCGCGCGGTTGTACCAGCTCCGGTCCCAGATCACCACTTCGCCGGCCGCCGGCAGATGCGGCAGGTAGCGCTGCACGTACATCTGGCTCTTCTCCCGCTCGGTGGGCGACGGAAGCGCGATGACGCGGAACACCCGCGGGCTCACGCGCTCGGTGAGGGCCTTGATCGTACCGCCCTTGCCGGCGCCATCGCGGCCTTCGAACACGATGCAGACCTTGGCGCCTTTCGCCTTGACCCACTCCTGCAGCCTGACCACCTCCACGTGCAGCCTGGCCAGTTCCTTTTCGTACTGCCTGGCCTTCAGTTTTCCCTTGCGACCGGAATCCTTTTTCATGAACTGCCTCCTTCAGCGAAATCGCCCGTCGTGCCCTCCGCCTGCTTGACGGCGGATAGCCTTGAATCTATACACCGGGAGTGTTCCCGTCAAATACACGCCGGATCGCCGTATTTGCATCTTTGACCCGTTCCCCGTGTCTACTTGGCGGACTCTCGCCGCAAGGATCGCGCCGCGCGGTTGGACAGGGCCCGCGCGGGCATCGGCTAAGCTGCCACGCACGCCAATCAGGATCGCTATGGACGGCTGAAGGATAAACCGGAACCGACCCGGGCCGGTAATACGTTGCGGCAGTTCCTCTATGAACTGCCGGGAGAAAAGGTACAGGCGCCCGGTCTCGATGGTGTCGCGGATTGCCGATGGGAGCGCGGCGACAAGAATCAGCACGGCAATCGCGGTCATTATGTTGCTGCGCGTCCCCTTCATTGCTTCCCCTCGGATCTATACCCCCAACAGTTCGCTTGCAGGAGAAGCCCCTGGGAATGCCCTGCCGGATGTCGAGCCGTTGCGGTCAAGGAAATACAGCGTCAGCAGGGTCAGCTGAACTCCCTTCCAGACCCCGAACCAATGGTTTCTACCCGCGGGGATTACAGTCCGTACCGGTCAGGCGGCAAAGGACGCCGCGAAAGTCTGAACCATGATTTTCCCGTCGCGCACCAAAAAGGTGTCTGTCGCCAGCAATATCCCCGGCTCGGCTTTCCAAACGATGTATGCGACCTCGCCATCCACATCCCGTCGGAGGAGCTCGAACGCCTTCGGGAACCCCGGAGGGGGCTTTGTCAGGAACGCTCCATAGAACCCACGCAACTCCGCGATCCCCCGAACCGGCCCCTGAGGGAGGAAAAGGACGGAGCCCTCGGTAAAGTCGCTCAGTACGCCCTCGGTATCGCCGCGTAGCCCGGCGGCCAGGTGGTTGTCCAGAACAGCATTGGTTTCTTTCGTTCCTTTCTTTGACACGGTCTGCTTTCCTCCTCGCGTTCCATCGCAGCGTTATCGGGTTATATCCTGCGTTCGCCAGAAAAAGTATTTCTATTTAGATTGCCCGTCGCCCGGGTCGTTTCTCCTTCCCGGGAAATCCCTGCTCCGGTTCCATCCGGAATTCCGGTCGGAATCGAGCGGAGAACGCCCGCCTGAAGTGGGCCAACGACATGTTCAAATCCTCGGGTCCCTGTGTTATCCATTGGGGATGGACGACCTGATCCGCTCCCACCGGCGATGGCTCAAGGACTCGATCCGCAAGACCGTCGATTGGAGCGCCACGGGCCAATCGCGCCGCCTCCCGCCACCCCCAGCCCAGAAGCCCGTTCCCCCGAACGCGCGGACGGTCGCCCTCCCGGAGCCGGACCGGTTCGATTCGGTCTGCACCGCCGGCCTCCTGCGGGTCCTACGAAGCCGCCGAAGCATCCGGCGATACGCCCATACGCCTCTGTCCCTAGAGGAACTGGCGTTCCTCCTCTGGGCCACCCAGGGGGTCGCAGAACGGCACGGGGGTGAGGCGACCTTCCGACCGGTTCCATCCGCCGGTGCACGGCACGCGTTCGAGACGTACCTCTATTGCCGGAGGGTCGATACACTCGAGGAAGGAATCTACCGCTACCTGCCGCTGGAGCACCGTCTTCTGTTCGAGTTCACGGAACCGGGCCTGGCCGCTCGCATCTCCGAGGTCTGTTTCGGACAGCGGTTCGTCGGGCAGGGGGCCGTAACGTTCTTCTGGAGCGTCATCCCGTACCGGATGGAGTGGCGGTACGGACCCGCCGCACACCGCGTCCTCCCGATGGATGCCGGCCACGTCTGCCAGAACCTGTACCTTTCCGCCGAGGCGATCGGGGCAGGGGTGTGCGCGGTTGCGGCGTACGATCAAGAAGCGCTCGATGCCCTTCTGCACCTCGACGGGGAGGAGGAGTTCGTCATCTATCTGGCACCGGTCGGCAAACAGGAGGCGGGTCATCATGATAAAATGGCACTATTCGTAACGGAATGAGGCGTGGCGCTTGCGGAGGAGCTTTCCATGCGTCCGATGTTTCTGGCCGAGGTCGAGCAGGGGGATCCTGGTGGCGCTTACGCTCGCCCGATCAAGGAGCTGCGTGCGGCGGGTCACCCGATTCCGCAAATCATGCACCTATTCGCCTACAAGCCGGACCGGACCGATTTTCTGTCACGGTTCACTCAGGGCGTAATGCGCGGGCCATCTCCGCTACCCGCCGGTTTCCGCGAGCTGATCGCGGCTTTTACCTCCCGGCGGAATGACTGTCTGTTCTGAATCGGTTCCCACGCCGCGGTCGCGGCGTCCCTGTTAGGCAATCGCGCCCTGGTCGACGCGGTGTTGCGGGATTATCGAACCGCTCCGATCAGCGATCGGGAAAAGGCACTGTTTGCTTTCATCGAGAAGATGAATCGTGAATCCAGCCGGCTTCAGAAGGGAGACGTAGACGAGGTGAAGGCAGCGGGCTGGAGCGAGGAGGCATTGTATGACGCCATTACCGTGTGCGCGCTCTTCAATTTCTACAACAAATGGGTTGACGCCACGGGAGTGAGCGATATGACGGACGCTGCTTATGCAATCTCCGGAGAACGGCTGTCAACCTCCGGTTACATACCGCTCCCCCCTAATCCCGGAAGGCTTTGAACACGCGGTCGATCACCGACTTGTCTTTGTTGAGGATCGCCTCAAGTTCCCCCTTGTCGAGGTAGAGCCCCTCGCAGCCGGTGCATCGATCGACGGTGATCCCCTTGAAATCCAGGCTGATCATCTCCATCCCGCACTTGCAGCACTTCATGTGGTGGAGCTTCTTCAGGCGCTCCCTCTCTGCCTTGGCGAGATGGCTCTGCTTCTCCTGTTCCACCTTCTTTCGCCTGTCCCACTCCTGCCGGAGGATGTACTCCTCTTCCTTCTCGCTCGGCTTGAACCCCATACATTCCTCCTCGAAAGGAATTTATTCCGCCGGTCCGGTTTCGCGGCAGGCACTCCCGCCCGCCTTCTATTTCGGAGGGATCGGGGACGGCACCATGTTGCGGACGGGGGGAAGGGACATGAGATAGGCGAACATGGCCTTCAGGTCCTTGTCGCTCGCCTGCCGGATGCTCTCCCAGGGCATCGGCGGCAGGAGGGGGCGACCACCGGGTGTCTTTCCCGTCCGAAGGGTCTTGATGAACGTTTGTTCCGTCCACGTGCCCATTCCGGTTTCCTTGTCGGGAGTGAGGTTCGACGCGAAGCTGATCCCCCAGGGACCGGCCCAGCCGGTCCCGTCGTTGGTGAACAACCCGCCCCAGGACTTCGGCCCGATGACGCCCTCCGGGACCGCGGGAACCTTCTCCGAAGAAGGGAATCCGGAAAGAAGCCGCTTCGTATCCAGCGCGGGACCCTTTTCGGTCATGAGTTTCGTCGTGTGACAGTCGTGGCACCCTCCAATGGTTACCAGATATTTTCCACGTGCCAGGGTGACCGATTTGGGGGTCGACGCAGGATCTTTCACCACCGGAGGCTCCGCCGCCAGTGAGTTCGCGACGAAACAGCATGCCAACACCGGGACACAGAAAAATTTCCGCAGCGTGTTCATACCCGCACCTCCTCGCGATATCGTTCGGCCCATGGAATCATGCTCTCCATTGGGAGGGTGCTTGTCAAAACAAATCCACAACGGAACCGGGGGACTCCGGATGCTCCGACCTCGGACACCAGGCGGTCCGGGAGCAGGGCCCGCGGCGTCATGTAACGACAGGATAATCCATTATTGTTGCCGTCATCCACCTTACCCGATCATGAATTCTGATCCATAATGGAAGGGAATCGAACTGCCGCTGCCGATGGGGTAAACCATGACGATCATTAACCCTTTCTTGTTGTTCCTCCTGTCGATCTCCGTGCTGATCCTCGGCAGCGGATGTGCGACGTTGCCGACGGTTTCCAATGTGGTAGATGAGGCGCCCACCCAGGACCCTCCTCGGATCCTGTCGGCAAAAGGACTGTTATCCCCCGAAAAAAGCAAGGCTTTGATGGAACGGCTGAAGCAATCCGTCCCTCCGTCGGACATGGTGCAACGCTTTAGTGCCGTCATCGAATCGGTGAGCGGGAGCCCATTGACGAGCGGAAACAAAGTCACCCTGCTCATCGATGGTCCGGATACCTATGCCGCAATGTTCAAAGCGATGGAGAATGCCAGGGACCACATCAACCTTGAAACCTTCATCATTGAAGACGATGATACGGGTCGCAGATTTTCCGACCTGTTGGTGAAAAAGCAGGCGGAAGGCGTCCAGGTAAATCTCATTTATGACAGCCGGGGCAGTTTGGGCACTCCCGCTCCGTTTTTTCAGCGCCTGCGCGACGCGGGGATTCAGGTGCTCGAGTTCAACCCGATCAATCCGGTGGAGACCCGCGGATCATGGAGCGTGGCGCATCCGGATCACCGCAAGATTCTGATTGTCGACGGCAAAGTCGTATTCACGGGGGGCATCAATATCAGCGAGGTGTATTCGAGCCGCATATCCGGAGGGAGTCGACAGTCCGGGGGGAAACAAGACAAAAAGGCACCGATCCCCTGGCGCGACACGGACGTTCAGATTGAAGGCCCGGTGGTCGCTGAATTCCAAAAACTGTTCCTGGAAACGTGGCAGCAGCAGAAGGGGGCGAACCTT
>Ga0316626_10001693_pt1 | contig 10030 bp, 6 predicted proteins | sample OWC_Aug_T1_C1_D5_FD_207656 | JGI IMG/M metagenome (GOLD analysis project Ga0316626, IMG submission 207656) | Wetland soil microbial communities from Old Woman Creek delta, Ohio, United States - OWC_Aug_T1_C1_D5_A | ecosystem: Environmental > Terrestrial > Soil > Wetlands | place: USA: Ohio...
GTCGTGAAGACGCCCGGTTCCAGGTAGGACTCGGCTGTCTTCTCGGGATCCCGGTGGTACTCAAAGACATCTCTCAGCCGCGTGTGGCGGCAGTAGAGCGTGCCGATCTCCCCCGCGGGCAGGCGCCCGCCTCCTTCGCCGACCGCGAAGATCTCGAAGGTGGCGAGCGGCCTACCCACCGTGCCAGGATGAGCGAGCCAGTCAACCGAGTTGACCAGCGTGCAGACGCCGCCTTCGGTGGCGCCCCAGTATTCGACCAGGATCTCACCCCACCACTCGATCATGCGCTTCTTGAGTGTCGTGCCTATGGGAGCGGCACCGTGCAGCACCAGGCTCAAGGAAGATGGGTCGAAGCGACTGCGGATGTCCTCGGGAAGGCGCAGAAGGCGCACGAACATGGTGGGCACCATGTGGGTGTGACGGATCCCTCGCTCCTCGATCAGCCCGAGCGCGTGCCGATCGTCCCACCTGGGCATGACGACTACCGGAGCACCATTGGCCTGGTCATAGATGGCGAACAGAAGCGGAGACGCGTGGTGGAGAGGGCCGGTCAGTAGGTGCGGGCCGCTTCCGTCGAATCCGAGAGCGGCACCTGCCTGGCCAAGAGCCGAGAGCCCAGCGCCGAGCGTCGGCTGCCTGACCCGCTTCACGCCCTTGGGCCTGCCCGTGATGCCGCTGGTGTAGATCATGGTGCCGCCCGCCGGGCCGTCTAATGGCATGGGCTCGTCTGAGGCACGGGCGAGCGCCGAGTCCAGTTCCTCACCTGCAAGCACGACGTTGCCGGCTGTCGATTGACGGGCCGTGGCCTCGTGCTCAGCGTCGGTGAACAAGACCTTTGACCCGGAATCCTCGATGACGTAGACGATCTCCTCGGCTTGGAGATGGCGGTTGATCGGAGTGATCCAGACCCCGGCCAGCATCGCACCCAGGATCAACTCGACGAACTCCACCCGATTGCCCATCAGCACCGCGGTATGGTCATCCGGGTGCAAACCGAAGCCCTCCCGGAAGAGCCGCGCAACCCGAGTGATGCGATCTGCCAGCTCAGCCCATGTACGCTGGCGACTCAGATCATCGAGCGCCAGGCCATTCGGAGTCTCCAGCGCCTTGTCGAAGATCATCCAAAGGCACCCAAGCTCAGGCAGGAATCCCTTGGGGGTAGCGTCAGTACCACCCTAAGGTGGAGGCATATTATCATGAGCGACCAACTCTGCTAGACCTCGCAGGGGTGGCCAGGAAGGGGCGACTCGATACCCAGAAAGAACGCCGGGATTCCGGCCCAATGTACCAGAGGAGTACCCATGGAGCTCAAGAAAGTTGTTCTCGTCGACGGAGCTCGGTCGGCCTTTGCCCGCGGAGCCCGAGGGAAACTGGTTGCGACCCGTCTCGATGAGGCCGGGGCGACGATCCTTCGCACCCTGCTTGACCGCAACCCCAAGGTCACGGACTCGATGATCGATGATGTGGGAATCGGCAACGTGGCCGGCAGGGCCGAGTTCAGCTACATCGGCACGGTCCAGCGGCTGGCCGGCCTGCCCCTGGAGACCTGTTCCTTCAGCTCGAACCGTCAGTGTGGGTCGAGCATGGAGACCATGCACCGCATCGCCATGTCGATCATGGTAGGCAACATCGACTGCGGCGTCGCCATGGGCATCGAGCGAATGGCCCGGACAATAGGGGGTGGCGGTGGCAAGCAAACGCGTATCACCAAGACGAACCCCCGGATCTCGGAGCTGAACGAATCCCAGCGATCCATGGTGGCAGATCATGACAGGTACTTCTCGGTACCCTTCCCAAGCTACATCCTCGACTCGCCGTGGATCCAGAGCATGCCCCAGACGGCACAGAACGTCGTCGAGGTGTACGGGCTCTCCCGAGAAGAGCTCGACCAGTACGCTGCAGAGAGTCACGCCAAGACCCACGCCGCCTACGAGACCGGAAAATACAAGAACGAGGTGATCCCCCTGGAAGTGGAGGAGCCGGTCTTCGACAGCGAGGGCAACTGGGTCGAAGAGGAAAGGGGCAAGAAAATCGTACTAGACCGAGACGAGTGTATCCGCGCGGATACCACAGCCGAGAAGCTCGCAGGTCTCCCGCCGCTAAAGGGCATCATCAGTTACGGCAATAAGGAGGTACGCATCACGGCCGGCAACTCATGCCCGACCAACGATGGCATCTCCGCCGTGCTCCTGATGAGCGAAGAGAAGGCTAGCTCGCTGAAGCTGGAGCCGCTGGCAAGGATAATCGGCTTCGCCGTTGGCGGCGTCAAGCCACAGCTCATGGGGCTCGGTCCCATCGTCGCGTCGAAAAAGGCACTCGCTAACGCCGGTATAACGGCCGACCAGCTCGATCGCGTGGAGTTCAACGAAGCTTTCTCAGCCCAGGTGATTCCATCGCTGAGAGAACTCGGAATCTCGAGGGACATCGTCAACACGAACGGCGGGGCGCTGGCCATCGGACACCCCCTCGGGGCCACCGGCGCACGCCTCGTCACCGCCGTGGCGATGGAGTTGCGGCGCAGCAACAAGCGCTACGGGCTGGCCACCCAGTGCATCGGTGCCGGTATGGGCATCTCGACGGTGATCGAGCGGCTCGACTGATATCGTGCCTTTACCAGAATCGCATTGTCAAAGCTTAGACCGGGCCGTATCATTGACGGGTGTAACAGCGAGCAGGGGGTTGTGGTGATGGCTGCCCGAATCTGTTTCAAAACCTCCATACGACCCCGATTTCGTCCGGCCTGCCTTGGGTTTCGAAACAGGTTCCAACGAGTGCGTTGGTGAAAGGAAGATGCGCGTGGAACGACCGGTAGTATTGATTATTCGTGACGGATGGGGGCTCAACGAGAGGCTCGAGGGCAATGCGGTGGCCGCAGCCTGGACCCCGAACATCGACTCGTACAAGAGGGATTACCCCTGGACAGTGCTGGCCTGTGCCGGGGAACCGGTGGGCCTACCAGACGGCTATCAGGGGTCGAGCGAGGTAGGCCACCTCAACATGGGAGCCGGTCGCATCGTCATTCAGGAACTAAAGCGCATCGACGACGGGCTACGCACGGGAGAGCTCTTCGAAGTGGAGAACTGGAAGAATCTCATTGCTAATTGGAAGGATCACTCCAGCAGGCTCCATCTGCTCGGGTTGCTACAAGACGAGGGCGTCCACGCACACCAGGAGCACCTGTTCAAGATCATGCGCCGAGCGCGATCCGAGTTCCCCGGAGGCGAGATCATCGTCCACCCGTTCCTGGATGGCCGCGACACACCTCCCCGAAGCACCCTCGAGTACATGGCGAAGCTCAGACTGGTCATGGAGCAGGTGGGTGGCTGCCGCATCGGCACGATAATGGGCCGCTATTACGGGATGGACCGTTCGGAGAACTGGTCTCTCACCGATAAGGCTTACCATTGCATCGTCTCGGCCGAAGGGCGAAAGGCGCGCGAAGCCGAGACGGCCGTAGCGCAGTCGTACGAGCGCGACAAGACCCCAGACGGCGTGGACATGTACGACGAATACATCCCGCCATACTGCATCGGGGGCTACGGCGGCGTTAGGGAGAACGACTCGATACTACACACGAACTACAGGCAGGACAGGGCGATCCAGCTCACACGGGCCTTTGTCGACTCGAACTACAAAGGCAATCTCAGGGCAAGGCCCAGGGTCGTCTACGTGGGACTCACCCGCTACTACGATGAACTGACCGAATACATCATGGGCCCCATCGATGAAGGCGGTGGGATGGAAAGCCTGCTTGGCGAGGTGATTTCACATGCCAAGCTTAAGCAGTTGAGAATCGCCGAGACCCAGAAGTTCCGCCACGTGACCAGCTTCTTCAACGGCAAGTCGACCAGACCATACGAGAACGAGAAGCAGGTGGAGATACGGGGACGGTTCGACCCCGCCACCTTTGCCAGCCACCCGGAAATGGAGGCCTACATCGTCACAGAGGAGCTCCTCAGGTACGTCGAAGGCAACTCATACGCCTTCATCGCGGTCAACTACGCAAACGGTGACATGGTTGGCCACACCGGCGATTTCGACGCGGCCAAGAAGGCGATCGAGGTCGTCGACGAATGTGTGGGCAAGCTCGTGGGCCGCTTCCTCGAGCTGGATGCTCAGATCCTCATCACCGCCGATCACGGTAACGCGGAACAGATGATCGACTACGAGACCGGCATGACCAAGACCAGCCACACTCTCTACCCCGTGGAGCTTATCTACGTCGCCAAGGACTCGAAGGGCAAGAAACTCAAACGGGGAGGAAAACTCGCCGACATCGCCCCGACGGTGCTACACCTCCTGGGTATCGAGAAACCAATGGAGATGACGGCTGACGATCTGCTGTTGTAGTGGAATTATGAGCTTCCCCTCTCAGGTGGACTCCTGAACGGCTCTTCCGGTCGATTTCAGCGCAGAGGCAACCATTTCGGAAATGCCCTGCAAGTCGAACGGCTTCTGAACGAAGCCGGAGGCTTCGGCGGCAAGCAGGCCGTAGTCTTTGTCCTGCTCACTGTAGCCGGACGATACGAGAATCTTCACCCCGGGATCCATGTGCCTGAGCTTGTAGAATGTCTCTACCCCGTCCATTAGCGGCATCACCAGATCCAGGATCACCAGCGACACCTCGGCCTTCCTTTCTAGGTACATATCTAATGCCTGCTGGCCGTTCGCCGCAAGCAGCACCGAGTACCCCAGCTTTTCTAGAAGCCGCTTCCCCGTGCTGCGTACCATATCCTCATCGTCGACCAGTAGAATAGTGTGGGCGCTTGAGACCATCATCGGTTCTTTGGGGGGAAGTACTTCCGGCTTCGCGATGTTCGCCTCCGCCTCTGGAAGAAGGATGGTCACCTTCGTGCCCCTGCCGAGTTCACTGTCGAGCGTCAACGCGCCGCCATGATTGACGACTGTCCCGTACGCCATGGACAGACCCAAGCCGGTTCCCCGCCCCGCAGGCTTGGTCGTGAAGAAAGGCTCGCAGCAGCGCGCTAGCGTCTCCGGGCTCATGCCCGTCCCTGTATCGTTGACCTGAAGCCTCACGTATCTGCCAGGCATGAGGCCAAGATTCGAGTGCTGGCCTGATTCCTCGATCGAGACGACGCCTGTTTCGATGGTCAGCACACCCTCGTCCCCGATCGCCTCGGTCGCGTTGATGCAGATGTTCATCAAGGCGTGGCCAATCTGACTCGAATCGCCCTCGATGGCGGGTAGGCCCTCGTCCAGTCGAGCGTTCAGAATGATCTTCCTGGAAATTGTCCTGCCCAAGAGGGCCATTATCTCCTCGGCTACCCGGTTCAGCGATATCCTTTCTTTCCGATACCTGCCCTTTCGAGCGTAGCCGAGCAGGTTGAGGGTCAACTCGCGACCCCTCTTGCAGGCTTCGATTATACCCTTCACATCCTTCAGCAAGGGATTGCCCGGCTCGATCTCGCTTTCCATCACGGAAGCCAGGCCCATGATCGCAGCCAGGACATTGTTCATGTCATGGGCCACGCCGCCCGCCAGAGTACCGATGGCCTCCATCTTCTGAGATTGTTGTAGCTGCGCCTCCAGGCTTCGTCGCTCTTGTTCGGCACGCACTCGGTCGGTAATGTTCCGGCCAGACAGAAGCACGGCAGGGCGTCCCCGATAGGTGACCAGCACAGGATTCAACTCGAGGTATGCGTCTTGACCGTCCTTGCCTCTGACTACCGCTTCGACCGCCGAAGGAATGACTTCCCCGCCCAGACACCTTTGATACACGTCCTGTAATCTCGTTCGCTCCTCAGGAGGAAGGTATGCCTCAAAGGCGGTGTCCACTATCTCCTCGACGTTGCGACCCAACGTATGGGCCACCCTTGGGTTGACGAACCTGAAGAGTCCATCCTGCAGGATTGCTATCCCATCCCTCATATAATCGATCAGATGCCTGTATTTCTCCTCGCTCTCGGCCAGCGTCCTCTCCGAGCGCTTCAGCTCGGTGACGTCATCCACGATGCCCAGAACGTGAGGCTTCCGGTTTCGTTCGAGATACGAGAGGCGCACGTCCAGTATTCGATACTCGCCGTCAGAACCCATGAGCCGTATGGCGATGCGGTTCTGTTCGCCGCTGAGAGCCTTCGCAAAACCTTCCATTGCTATCCCCACATCGTCGGGGTGCAAGGCCATTCCGGCGGGGCGACCCACCCATTCGTCTGGATTGTGCCCGACGATTCGTCCACAGGCTGGATTTATGAGGGCGTAACTGATCTTGTCGTCCAGAACGAAAATGCCTTCGACCGATCCCTCGATGATGCTCTCCAGAAACTCGCCCTTCTCTCGCAACACCGTCTCGGTGTGTTTGTACCGACTGATGTCTCTGCTGACTTCTAATGTTCCACAGATGCCGAGATCGGGAAGGACAAGCCGGCTCACGGACCAATCAACCCACATGCGCCGGCCATTCCTGGTCCTATGGATGACCTCGCCCCGCCAACCGCCCTGCTCCTCCGATTGTCTAACGATCTCATCTCTTGTCAGCGGGCTGTCCTCGATGGTGACAAGGGCTTCAACTGGCTTACCCACGGCTTCATCGGCGGAAATTCCATACAGGCGCTCGGCCGCTCGGTTCCAGGAGGTGACCTGCCGGTCCTTGCCGGTGGTCATTATGGCTTCTTCGAGGTCCTCGAGAATCCCGGGGATCCCGAACATGCCAGCAGACTCAGCTATGGACATGGCTACCTATGTCTCCAGAGGCGCTATGGCTTGACGCCCCACATCAGCTCGGCCAGGAGCTTGCCGTCGTCTCCCTCCGCGACGGTCGCCATCCGGGCCACCTGGTCAGGCGGGATTCCTGCGGCTGCCACTTTCTCGGCCTCGCGGCGCGCGTCGTCGACCATCGACAGGAAGCCCGGGTAACTGGCCCAGCCGGCGAGCTTCGTGCCGTTGATGAAGAACCCCGGCGTGCCGCGCGCTCCTAGCTTCTCGGCCAGTGCCCGCTCGTAGGCGATCTGGGCCGAGACCATGGGGGCATTCATGTCTTCCTGAAAGAGCATGACGTCGAGCCCGAGCTCCTCGGCATAGCTAAGGAGCGCCTCCGTGTGGAGGGAACCTTGATTCTGGAATAGCTTGTCGTGGTACTCCCAGAATTTGCCCTGGCGGTATGCGGCGATTGCTGCCGCGGCCGCCTGCCTGGCATCGGCATGCATCTCCAGCGGGTTGTGCTTGAACACGATCTGCACCTCGTCCGGGTGGGTGCGGACGATCTGTTTGAGTGGCTCGACGATCCTCGAGCACACCGGACACTGAAAATCGCTGAAGACGAACACCTCGACACGGGCCGTCTCCGGTCCCATCGCCGGGGACGGGCCGGGAGTACCAGCCAACCCGGGATACTGCGGCCCGGGCATCACGTCGACTTGCCCCAGGGCCGGGGTCGCTCCCGGCTGGCCCTCGAGCTCCAGCATGTCGAGCGGCGGCTCGACGCTTACTGATACCGGTGCCGACGCGTTCTCGGCGCCGGCCGATGCAGGAGGCGCGGCCGGTACAGGTGAACGATGATCATCCTGGCTGCAACCGACACAGGCGGTTATCGCGAGCGCCGCCCCGACGGCGCACAATCGAAGACGCATGCAGTTTCCTCCTGGCCCGGACTACCCATGGGTACTCCTTTTCATATACACGATAACGTATTCCGGAATGGCAATCGACAGACGTGTCTGCTTGCTGAGTAAACCCCAAGCATGAGAATACGTAACCGTAATTCTGAACCGCAGCACTAAGGAGACCCCGCTCAGGCCGCAGAACTGAGGCCGCGCGTTCATGAACCACCGTGTCCTGCACTTCGTCATCGGCGGCCTCGCTCTCTTCGCGATCAACGCGTTCCTGCGGCCGCCGGGCAAGCCTGCCGAGCCGGTTGCTTCACGCGCACCCATCGTCATCAGCAGCGCCCGGATCGCACAACTCCGTGACGACTACACTCGCGAAACAGGGCTCGTCACGTCTCGGCAAGAAGAGCAGAGGCTGATCGAGCGAGCAATCGAAGAGGAAGTGCTCTATCGCGAGGCCCTCGCGCGAGGACTCCACCTGGGCGACCGCAGTATCCGCTACCGGCTCATCCAGAAGATGAGCTTCCTGGCGTCGGAGGAGGAGGCAGACGAAGAAGACCTCTATCGGCAGGCTCTCGAGCTTGACCTGGGAAGGGAAGACGTCGTCATCAGGCGGCTGCTCATTCACAAGATCCGCTTCGTGATGAAGCTGTCGTCGGGGGTCGGCGAGCCGACAGATGTGGAGCTGCTCGCCTACTTGGAGCGGAACCGTGATCGCTACCTGCAGCCCGCCCTGATCAGCTTCACCCAGGTTTTCTTGAGCGCAGAAGAACATGGAGAATCCCTGGCTTCGGAAGCCCGCCGCCTTCTCGCTCGGATCAGGGCTGACTCGGTTCGACCCGGCACGGGGGTTGCGCTCGGCGACCGGTTCCCCTTGGGCCATGAGTTCCGGCTCCGTTCGCAAAAGGCTCTGGAAAAGACCTTCGGATCGGAATTCGCGCGGACCGTATTCGGGCTAGATCGGGAATACTGGTCCGGCCCGGTCCGCTCTGGCTACGGCCTGCATCTGGTATGGGTTGCCGAGATCAGACCCGCGCGCTTGCCGGCACTCGAAGACGTCCGTGCCAGGGTTGCCGGGGCTCTGATCCACGAAGAACGAGAACGTCGATATCGCGAAATGCTCGCCCAGTTGCGGCGGCAATACGACGTGAGGGTGGAGCGTGCGACTGCCGAGGTGGCGGATGAGCCTTCATGAGGAAAGACTCGTGACGGGTCACTCACGCGTGAGAGCTTGCATCCTGGCAGTGATGATTGCGGCGCTGCTCGTCGTCGCTGCCGAAGGAGCCTATTCCCACCCGCTTTCGCCCTCGCTTCTGGAGATTCGGCTAACGAGTGACGGGACGGCGGAGATCTCGTGGACCACGCCAGCTCTCCGCCCGATGGGCACGGAGATCCGACCCGTGCTACCGCCACACTGCCACCCTCACGGGGAGCCACCAGTCGTGCAAGCCGAACGCGACCGCATCATCCAACGCTGGGGCGTTGATTGCTCGCCGCAGGGCCTAGTCGGTCACCGGCTGGGTGTGGAAGGTCTTGGCTCGGCAAAGACCGACGCGTTGCTGCGCCTCACGCTTTCCGATGGCCGCACGGTGCGGGCTGTTCTGAGGGCAAGCGATCCCTTCATTACGGTGCCGCCGGGTCAATCCCGCCTCGATGTGGGCCGGGGCTACCTCAGCCTCGGTGTCACACACATCATGACCGGCTGGGATCACCTCATGTTCGTCTTCGGCCTGCTCCTGCTCGTTCGGGGTGTTGGCCTGCTCATCAAGACGGTCACGGCGTTCACCATCGGGCACAGCATCACGGTCTCGCTTACCGTCCTCGGCTACGTGCCTGTATCACCGCGCCCGATTGACGTTGCGATCGCATTTAGCATCTTCTTGCTGGCCGTTGAACTCTCCCGCGAGTCGCCAAAGCCCACCCTGATGAGACGCTTCCCGTGGCTGATAACCGGTCTCTTCGGGCTGCTTCACGGTGCCGGATTCGCAGCAGCTCTCACCCAGGTGGGGATGCCTCAGAACGAGATTCCACTGGCCCTTCTCTCGTTCAACATAGGGATCGAGGTCGGCCAGATCCTGTTCATCTTCGTTATTCAAGCGGCGAGGCTGTTCTTCCGTCGAGCGCTCTCGGCCCTGCCGCGCTGGGTCGAGTGGGCTCCCGTCTACACGATCGGGTGTCTATCGGTCTACTGGTGTCTGGAGCGCATGGTGGCGGCCGGGGTACGATGGTGAATGCTTTGGGAGTTTTCGGCGAGGCGAAAGCCTAGGAACTGCTTTCGCAGTGCGGCGCCAAGCTCGCATGATGGCCGGACGCACCCCTGTGTCAGTGGCAATGTGGGCGACCAACCGCGCAGCCGGGGGGCGAAGCGTGATACGCTGCAGGATCGTGCAAGGGTTGCGCGTGTCGAAGCACAACAGCGTAGCACAGCAAGCCAGCGTACGGCAGGCTGTTTGTCGCACTGTTGCCGT